>ERZ795059.154-NODE-154-length-100985-cov-11.653284_pt1 | contig 100985 bp, 72 predicted proteins | sample MGYA00375143_ERZ795059 | MGnify/ENA primary metagenome ERZ795059 (study PRJEB30188, sample SAMN05720168) | activated sludge metagenome | isolation source: Anaerobic digester | place: USA | collected 2015-01-07 ... | reverse complement strand
GCGAGCCAGACAGGAACATCTTCCTGCTACTTTTTTCAATACAAGTGATTATGCTCCTGACGCTGTTTTAAACGCATTGTTATGTAGTATGGCAAAATACCATTACAGGATTTGTAAAAAAAAGGAATTGCGCGCAAAGATATTAGGCACATTGGCGGGATCCTTAGATCTTACTTTAAAGTTTTGTGCAGCTACAGGTGGACTTGTTGGTGGTGTTGGATCTGTGGCTGCTGTTCTAAATGCTGGCGGTGGATTATCAGGAATAAATGACACTATAACTCAGACCATAACAGGTTCAATTCGTAGACAACGCAAGGCGTTAAAAATACCTTTTGCGGAATTTGATGACCCATATATGGCCATAAAAGCTGATTTTGCGGTAATGGTAAACAACACTTGTGATGAAGAAGCAAAGAGATTTAGAAGCAAACGAAGTGGCCCATGGATTGTTGCGTTGGATGATGTGGATCGTCTCCCACCAAAAGAAGGGCTCAAAGTTCTTTTGGCGTTAAGGTCGATCGTCGGGGGCGCATTTCGTTCTGAGACGGGAGAATTAGCTACATTGCCTAAAGTCATATTCCTCGTTTCTATTAATAAGAATACGATCTTACCCGCATTGAGGAGGAGATTCATAAGCCCAAGAAATATAGAAAATGGAACAAAATTGATAGAACCTGATATAGAAATTATGGTAGAAGAATATTTACGAAAGTTGTACCTTCCTGGACCTACAGTTTCTCCTATCACAAAAGAAACATTGCAGAAAGGACTTTCGCAAGATGCACGAGCAGCTATTAATGATACTTGCATCGAGATAATTATATCTCTCTCCGCTAGAAATGAATTATCACATCGTGTCGTATTACAAACTATTGATTGTATGTTGATGAGATATTCACAGATACTTGCTTCCATCGAGGAAAAGGAGGGTACAGTAACAGCTCTCTTCGTTCTTGAGATATGTTCGCGTTTGGCATCACCAGAGGAGGACATTAAAATTAGAAAATTAACTATAAGGGATGTCGCTACGGGGGTCACACCTTTAGTCGCAATACAGAAAATAGTTAAAAATGCAAGCCGACTTGACAAGTGGGTTAAGTCTATATCTGAAGAAGAGATAGCTGTGTCTGATTCAGTATGGCAAAAAGTATTCGAATTTTGGGAGAAATAATGGTTTAAATGCCGAACTTTTCAAAACAAACACCAAGAATTCCTGTGGCGTTCACGCCCAAAGCAGCGATCCTTTGCCTCTATAGTAAGCCGTGGTGGGAACGTCTTATGAGCGATGCTAACGCTCGAACTTATGTTAAGTTAATAACGAAGGCGTCCGATGATCTAGATGAAGAAGAATCACGAGAACGGTTTTACAAAATACTCATTCACGTGGATTCAAAAAGAACTGAAGAAGAGATACAGATTCTACATAAATTGTTGAGAATTGCTGTGTGCAGTCCTGATTATGGGCAGATTGTTGAATGGGACGGTCTGGAAATGTCAGTTGTAACCGCGAAGGAGTTGTCAGAACGACATGGTGAATATAAAATAGTTGTAATCACTCTATTTGAGAAGAAATTGTATTTCAACGATGATTGTATTATTCTTTGCATGAATTCGGAAAGAATTCCTGGAGAATGGAGTGATTGTCTTTTTCTACGCAGTGAACCTGCTTTGGCTATTTGCCGCGACAGAGAGTTATGTGGTGTAATAGATTGTCCACAGAAAGTCACGATAACAGCGAATCGAGTTGACGAGAAGATCCATGCAAAAAATAAAACGGAAATTGACAATCCAAGAGAACATTATGCTAATGTTATTTTTAACTGTCTAAAACCGCCAAACAAACAAAAAGATATGATACATAATGGTATTCCATTGTTGCGTCCGGCTGAAACACTAGCCTTTTTGCGACAGTTTGCATCGGGCAGAAAAAATCTATTACAACTTGGTTTGCAAATTGCAATGGATGTTGATGAAGCAAATGCTTCCGTTGGAGGAAAGGGATGATTAAAATAGCTGATTTTCAGCAAGAACAACGCGAACACCTTGCTACTATTTTGGCAGATCTTGGCCCCCAAAAAGTGAATAAGGAAGCGTTTGAGCGACTTATGAGAGAAATTGCAGGCGTGGATGCTGCAACTTTTACTGATGCAGCACAGAAATGCCGCTATATCCCGCTTTATGGAAGAATGTGGGAAAAATGTGTCGACCCGATTCGGGATCAAGGTTCATGGCAAATCCAGGACTGGAAGGCGGATGGTGGTTTTCGAAAATCACTCAATGTTTTTACCCTATGGAAAATACCCCTTGAGATACACCGGCCAATAGGTCTTGGTCCTGTATGTAAACTCGATTTAAATATTCTTCAAAATTTCGCTGGATGTAAGACGGAGGAAGATGTTGAAGTTCTGAAAAAGTGGCTTCGTGAAACATGGATAGCCGGAAGGAATACACTTTTAAATTTCGGAAATAGTCAGGATTGGGATTTACACAGCGAGGAATCTCATGCTGCCGAGTGTTCTGTTCAAGATCTTGCACAAAGCGCTTTTATCTTTTCACATATAGGTTGGAAAAACAACAAGCTTGAGGAAGTTGTACCAAAAAAAATTATTGAGCGGCTTGTTGATCTTGTGCATAATGGACATGGGGTTTACTGGAAAGATCCAATAGAGACAGGTGATGAAGACAAGGGCCCTTCAATCATTGCCACGGCAATGACATTGATGGCACTTGCGGATTGGTGTGAATCGGCAAAAATAGCACTAGACAAAGAAATGTATGCTTCAGAAGATGTGCGTGAAAAGATTGTTGATCAAATCGAATTGCTTGAACATGCAACCGATTTGTGCAGAAAATCCCTCGCGTGGCTTTTTCTAATCTGGACCAAAATGAGCAAATGGCCTCGTTATGAACAACAATCAATTCCAGATGTTAAGGCGAGTAGTTTGGCATATTCTGTGCTTGAACGTTTTGCTCAAAGTTATGGCCTTCAACTTCCGAATTCATTTCCGTACACGCGGATATGGTTAGTCAGCAAATTGCAGGAAAGTCTTGCTAAAAAAGCTACTGATGCCGAGGTAGACACAATCGAAAATGTTGCTTTTGCCATGACAGCATTGGGACGTTCTGCGCGGCGGCCAGCATCTCTCTGGTTACGAAATTCATTGAGTTGGTTACTTGATACAGAGGAGGGAGATCAGAAGTTTCCCAATTCCCGAGAATATCGGCAGGCATTGCGTTTTTATGGAGTAATAGAACTTCTTCGCAGAAAAAGATGTGCCACTATTCTTGAACAGTGGTTATAAATTTGTATGTCCGCCCATAGGGTTAGTCAAGTCTTAAGTTGAGATATGCCCAGCCACATAATAGAACCAACAAATGAAAAGTAGCCGTAAAGTGTCCGCCTAGTTATGGAGTGTATCCCGTTTTCGTATGGTCTGCTTCTTCCAGTGAAAATGAACATTGCACGAATAACCTGTTCCTCCGCCTTCAATTATTGCGCGATGCTTAACTCCGGACGTCCTCTCCGCCATTGCCCATAGGCGCGATCCAGCGAATGACCATTCGCGCTCTCCATAATCCACGTGCCATATGGCGCATTCGGATCGTACGTCAGCTCCCCGTCCATCGGGCAATGAAACGTTTTTGCGAGCACCGCGGCATCGGGATTCATTTCCAAAATGCGTTGAAGCAGCGTTTCCGGTGCAACCTCTGTGGTTGGGAATAGCGCCATGAGCCCGAGTCCTTCCGCGTTGTATACCGCAATAAGCAGCCCTTCCGGATGCCCGGGCAAGAAAATCCGCCATCCTGAAGCCTCTGCCACCGGACGATACGCGTCGGGAACCTGCACCGCCATATTCCCGCACGCAAAATGCCGGTACACCCCGGTGTTGTTCCAGGCCGTCCAATGCCCCGCGCCTGGCACGTGAAAGCACTCCTTTATATCCTGGGCGCCATCCTCGATCAACAAGGTTGTGGGCCGTGGCACCACCTGCGACTCCCAGCATGGGCAAGCGCCCCCCGCGCTTAATACATACCCAGGCCCCCCGGAAAAAATCTCCGGGCTGCCATATTCGCCATGTCCAATTTGCACAAAATATTCATGGGGTTTGGCTTTCATCCATTCCACCGTCTGAAGCGGAGGCCGGTAGGGCATCAACAAGGCGTCAAAACCTCCATCGGATTGCCGAAACGCCTCCTCGGGATCCAGCACCCACGCCTTTGCAATAGAGTTCATCGGATTTAAAGTCAATTCCGTCTTGTCCGCGCGCCTTGGTTGACGGCAAAACGGCACGCATTGCCTGAATTCCAGGCTGCCCAACGCATACCGCCACGCCTTGTCATCCAGAATTACCCGCGCCAGTGACGCCACTTCCGGCGGTTCGGCAAATGCCTCCAGATTCAACAGCGGCGCCAGCGCATACCGTTCATACGGAACCGAATTAAATTCATGAAAGCCATACATGCGAATATGATTCAGCCGTCCCGTCAGCCAGTCCTGAAGCCCGTTTCTGCTGTTGTCATAACGCTTTCTGGTATTGCCATGTTTCTGCAGCCATTGATTTTTAAGATACCGGGAACTCTCCCGCATCAATAAATGGTTCTCCGTATCAAATACCAACCCCAGCGTTTGCGGCACTTTAGGATTGGGCTGTCCGCCTTCCTCCAACAGCAACTCATGCAATAAATGATTGAGCGTATCCGGATACAACCGATCTGGTTTCTCCCCAAAGAAATACAATATCTGGGTAAGTACCACTTCCGTAAAATCATAATCCCCCCGGTTCAATTCCCAATCCGACCCCGGTTCGCTCCAAGGGCGCAACTCCCGCAAATACTGATTTACAGCGTCAATATCCCGTCCGGCAAATAATTTGGCCAGCAACACCCGCGGCGCATGCCCTTTCCCCATTTCACGCCAAGATCCCGGATCCTGCCCCGCATATGCCTGGATCACCGGCACGATCAGGGATGGATCCGCCTCTATGCGGGTTACCTGAGCCACCGCCGCCACCCGGATTAACTCATCCCACGAAATGGGTTCCCGCCACGGCACTGAGTTGACCACAACAAAGTAGGGTGTCAACAGCCAAAATGCCGCCGCACTGATTCCTGTGGTGAATAAGGCTGGAAAAATCATATTGACAACAACAACGCTATGCTCCGTCAACCGGATATCACTACACCGGGAGACATTCTCCTTATTCTTTACCCCCCGTTTCAAGCACACTGCAAATACAGGTCAGACCATCCATTTCCAAACAGGTTTCATTCTGCGGTAAAATACCCCCAAACGGGCCAGCGGTATGGTTAACCATAATGATGGCAGGAACGTTAAGAACCATAGGCTGCTTGTTCTTCCAGAGTTAACAATAGCGTTACAAGCCCGGAAATTGGCTGTATTGAACCGGAGACCTCCCCCGAATGAAGCGAGTGATTCTTATGATTACCGTGTCATTATTCCCCCGCCTGCTGGTGGCCCAGGATTTCAATATTGACACGCTCATCGGTGATAACTGGTATGGCGTGTACCTGAATGGCGAAAAAGCCGGCTTTGCCCTCAATTCCCTTAAAAAAGACGGCCAGGGACAGTGCCTCTACATTGAAGATGCGCAATTCCGCGTTAACATGTCCGGGGTCAAGCAAGATATTCATATTTTCTCCAAACGAACTTACGCTCCACAGGGGGACTTGGTCTCCATCGAATCAAAAGTGGTGGACCCCAAAGGCCCCTCCGAATTCAATGCCCGCGTGGATAAAGATGGTTTGGTCCTGGTGAGCATTACTGCCGGCGTTCAAACGGAAGAGCGGCTCCCTAAACCTTCAGAATCGCTTATGGACACCGTAAAACATGCCCGTTGGGTTCATGATAAACCCCATCTTGGCGATGTCCTCGAATTTACCACGTTCGAACCCATGTATAAACAGGAAGTACGGGGGATTAGTCATATTGTCGGCATTGAAGACCGGGTCCTGGACGGCGTTATAACCAAAATATATAAAATCAAAACCACTTTAGAGGCCCTGGGCATTGATACCCTCTCCACGGTTGACGAAAATGGGACCACGTTGGAAGACGTGATCGCCGGCAGCATTACCATGCGCATCGAACCTGAAGAACGCGCCAAAGACGTCGATTATAAAAATGACGTTATCGTATCGAACGCCGTGCTGCTCAGTTCCCCCATCGAAAAACCCCGCGAGCGCGATTCGCTCCATCTGCTCCTCCGAGGCCCCCTTGGGCCCGATCACCTCTTTAGCGACGAACGTCAAACCTTGACGGTAAAAGGGGATGCATTTGAATTCTCCGCAAAAAAAATCGTTCTTAATGAATTTACTCCTGCCCAATTGCCCATAGAAGAGGAAATCCTCAAACCCTGGATAAAACCAACCATATTTGTCCAGAGTGAAGATTCGCGCCTAATCAACAAGGCCAAGGAAATCGTTGGACAGGAAACCAATACGCTGGAAATTTCCAACCTGCTGTGTGCGTGGGTCAACCAAAATATGCACAGCACCTTCTCCGCCCGTCTAACGAACGCCCTCGAAGTGCTGAACAGCCTCGAAGGCGACTGTACTGAACACAGCATACTCTTTATAGGACTTGCGCGCGCCGCAGGTCTCCCCGCACAGGAAGTCGCCGGCCTTATCTATGTCGACAGCGGAAAACCCGGTTTCTACTTCCATCAATGGGCCAAAGTCTGGGTGGGGAAATGGATTGATGTGGACCCCACCTTCAACCAGCCCCTTGCAGACGTTACCCACATCAAACTGGCTGAAGGCGACTTGTTCAAACAGGCCAAGCTTATCCCTATTATCGGCAACCTGAAAATTGAAGTGCCTTCCAAAGATGCTGCACCGGCCGCGGCGCCACCGGATTCTCCCGTAAAATAATCACCCGCTTACGAACCCGCCGCATCCTCTTCAGTCCATACTTTCCCCGCGATTTCCAGCGTCTTCCGGGAACGTGATGCATCCGGATGCACAGCAAGGATCTTGTTCCACTCCTCGTCCGATTTTGCCTTTTCCCCAAGCTTCTCATATCCCACTGCCCGCAATTGCAGCGCGGCTTCATAATCCGGTTTTAGTTCTATGGCTTTATTCAGTAATTCCATGGCCCTTTTCACATCCCCCCCCTGATGCGGCCCTGCAAACAAATACGGCCGTGACACCGATACATAGGCATATGGATTTTTCGGGTCCAGTTCCAGCGCTTTCGCAGAAGAAGACTCCAGCTTATTGCGGTACTTCTTCCCCTGATATTTAGAGCGGATCATCAATCCATAAAAATCAGACTTTATCCGGTAGTGCTCGCTTACATCGCCCAGTGCCTCCGCCGCGTCCATGCCTTCCTTGGCCAGCGCATCGATTTTTTCCCCCAGCGCGCGCCGCTTCTCTCTATCAGCACCCTCCTCACTCAATACCTCATAATCCGTACGGCACAACTCCGCCGTTAACAATAAGCTCCGGGCAAACATCAAACGAAGCTCCGGGTTCGCCTGAGATCCCAATGCCGCGCGAATCTCGTCCGTCACCTTCTGTGCTTCGGATATATCATAACTCTTCTGCGCCGCAACCATCCGCCCCTGCCACTCTTCCAAGCCGCCACACACCACCAGACATAAAGCAAATACAGTATTCATAACAGACTCGAACTCCTTTCTTAGGATAGCGTAATTCTATCAGCTTAACTTTCCTCTTGCCAAATGGCCTCTTCCATAGGACGATATTTCCTGCCTTGCATTCAATGCCAGTACCCAGACTGGGCACATTTCCCGCACAGAGAAAACACAATATATCGATCATTTCTTCTTGACATACCACCAGCGGTAGGATAGACTACCCACAACGATTAAGAGAGCGTTATCGTCAGTTGAGTCGTTTGGACCTGGAACCGGTATGGATGTGGCGGACACACAGACCGGCGGCGGATGCGGTTCCAGGGGCCGGCGTGCGGGGGAGGAACATATGCCGCCATAAGGTGGAAGCCTTATAGCAGGGAGGTTCCTCGTGCGTATTTCGGCCTGCATGATTGAGGGAATACTATGCCTGAGCAGCACAGGAGAAAAAACACATCCGTCTTTTGCAGGATCTGCTGGACATCTGTTCTGGTCTCCCTTTTTCTTGCTGGTTGCACCACTCCCATAAGCTGGCGTATGAATCACCGAACCGACTTGGAACAAGGCATTGCCACAAGGGAAGACGGTCAAGAACCCTCCGGTCCTGATATCACCCGTATTGTACTGGAAGCGGAGGAAGCCTACCGCGCCGTCCGGGCCGCGGAGGCTTGCGGCGACAAAGACCTTGCCGCCCGCCAATACGCTTTGCTTATCGATTTACTGACCGAAGCGGAGGTGTCGCCTTCCGTGTTTGTATCACTGAAACGGGATTTTGGAGCATTCCCCACTCGCCACCGGCTGAGCCTCTATCAGTGGCTTGCAGACAATGCGCCCATCCCTGAAAGTGACAAGGAAATCAGCATTCCAGACCCCCTCCCAGAACGCGTCCGCGTGGAATTGAATGCTATTCAATATGCGTATTCTAAATCTTTCCAGCGCGCTCTGGACCGTAGCGCCAAGTACCTGCCGCATATCCGCGCTGAGTTGGCCAAAGCTAATCTTCCCCAGGAACTGGCGTGGATCGTCATGGTCGAAAGCCAATTCACCCCAAAGATTGTCTCCCGCTCCAATGCCGGAGGCATGTGGCAATTCATCCGCGACACCGCCGTCCTTTTCAACATGCGCATGGACAATTACGTGGATGAACGCTTCAACTGGCAATCCTCCACCCGCGCCGCCATGGAATACTTTACCCACTTGCATGACTTCTTTAACGGAAACTGGCCTCTCGCCATTACCGCCTACAACATGGGCGAATTTGGCCTTGACCGCGCTGTTGCCGCCACTGGCGGGGAACGTCATCTCTGGACCCTCCTGGAAACCTCCCCTGCCTCCGAACGCATTCGCCAGGAATCCAAACAATACTACGCCAAATTCCTCGCCACGCTCATTGTGGTAAATCATCCCGAACGCTATGGTTTCACCATTCCCAAAGACGCCCCGGAAAACACCCTCCGCATGCCCATTAGCGGCATGTATGCTCTAGATGACCTTGACAAGGCCCTCGCGCTTTCCCCCGGAACCCTGGCCCAATTGAATCCGGATCTCCTCCGGGAAGTCACTCCGCCCTCCGGCACGTACTACATCGCCGTGCCCGCCTCCAGGGAAGGCGCCTTTCAAACCGCCCTTGAAAAAGCGCCCAGACTCAAGTACGGCCCGCGGTATTACAAAGTGCATAGAGGCGATACGCTATCCACCATCGCTCAGAAATATGGCGTTTCTACCAAAGAATTATCAAAATTAAACGGCTTGCGATCCTCCAGGATCATTCGAACCGGCCAAGTCCTGCGCGTGCCCCCGGGATACTACCGCGCAGGCGAAGAACTCCTGGCGGCGGAAGTAACCGCCTCCGAAGAATCCCAAACCGGCGCCTTCGAATACCACACTGTAAAATCCGGCGAATATCCCGCCAAAATTGCCCGCGCCCATGGCGTACCCCTCGAAGAATTCATGGAAATGAACGGCCTCGAAAAATCCGACATTATCATGCCGGGCGATTCCGTCATCGTCGGTAAAAAAACCGAAGCCTCCAAAAAAGCCTCCATATCGAATCGCGCGGAAACATCGAAGACAACCTCCATTACCCACGAAGTGGCCAGCGGGGATACCGCCGGCGCCATTGCCGCAAAATATACCGTGGCCCTTAAAGACCTCCTTGCATGGAATCACCTCAACGAGACCTCCGTGCTGCAGATCGGCCAAAAACTGATCATTCAAAGCGCCGCCAAACCAGACGCCATGGAATCCGGCAAAGAAATCCTGGCCAGCGCCAAAAAGAAAGGCGCCGCCTCCGAACCAGAGGCGGAATCCGAAAAAGAAACCGCCAAACCCATCACCCACAAGGTGGAAAAAGGCCAAACCCCCACCTCCATCGCTCGCAAGTACGGCGTCAAGATCAGCGACCTCTATGTATGGAACAACTGGTCGAAAAGACACCTCCTCCAAATTGGCGACACCGTTAAAATCGTCAAGTAACAAAACTGTGTCGAAGCGCTACTCATGATCGCCCGCTCCCTTTTTTTGACCGGATTTTCTGAAAAATGATACACTTCTCTTCTGTTCTTACCATTTTTGACGACAAGGAGAATTCCACACATGGCCAAGTATACGATTGGTTTATTCCCCGGAGACGGCACTGGTCCGGAAGTGTTGCGCGAAGGCATCAAAGTCGTGCGCGCCGCCGCCCAGCGCTTCGGATTCACCCTCGAAACCCCCGAATTCGATTTCGGCGGAGATCGGTACCTCCGCACCGGCGAGGTTCTACCCGATTCCGCCATCGATGAATTCCGAAAGTGCTCTGCTATCTACCTCGGCGCCATTGGCCACCCCGATGTCAAACCCGGCATCCTGGAAAAGGGCATCTTGCTCAAAACGCGTTTTGAACTCGATCAGTACATCAACCTGCGCCCGGTCAAGCTCTATCCCCATGTGGATACCCCCCTCAAGGATAAAGGCCCCGCCGACATCGACTTTGTCGTCGTCCGCGAAAACACCGCCGGCCTCTACACCGGCCTCGGCGGCGTGCAGCGTAAAGGCACCCCCTACGAAGTCGCCATTCAGGAAATGGTCTATACCCGGTATGAGGTCGACCGCTGCCTCCAGTACGCTTTCGAATACACCCGCAAGCGCAACAAAAACAAAACACTCACCCTCTGCGGGAAAACAAACGTGCTCACCTTCGTGTACGACCTCTGGGAACGCGCCTTCCACGAAATGGGCGCAAAAGACTTTCCCGATATCAAACGCGACTACGCCCACGTCGACGCCACCACCATGTGGATGGTGAAAAACCCCGAATGGTTCGATGTTATCGTTACCGGAAACATGTTCGGCGACATCATCACCGATCTCGGCGCCATGATTCAGGGCGGCATGGGCATCGCCGCCGGCGGCAACATCAATCCCAAGGGCGTGTCCATGTTCGAGCCCATCGGCGGCAGCGCACCCAAGTACACCAACCTGAACGTGATCAATCCGCTTGCGTGCATTTTCGCCGGCCAGATGCTCCTGGAGCACATCGGGGAAACCGAAGCCGGTCTGTGCATCGAACGCGCCGTCGTGGCCTTGCTCGAATCCCGCGTGCTGTCCGGCCTCTCCGCCAAGGAAATCAAAGAGTGCGGAATGTCCACGACCAAGATTGGCGACATCGTCGCGGAGTACGTTACGAAAGTCTGATTACACAGCGAAAAACGGTACAAAATCCACGCTTTTCTCTGCTCCTTTCTTTTCTCGCGAAAGAAAGGAGATTATTCTTTTTGCGCTTCCGTATTCAGCGCGAACGCCATTACCGGGGTGCCGGGAAACACCACCGACGAATCTGAGTACCCCAGAACGATCCCGTTGTCCAGCGCCGAAATCGTTTCCTGATGTTTCCCAAATGCGTTGTATATCCGGCCGATGGGCTGCCCCTTTTTGACCACATCCCCCGCCCTCGTCAAGAATCGGATGATCCCGCTCGTGGAACTGAACGGCTTGTCCGAATAGCGCAACACTTTTCCCCGGTACTCCTCCGGCGCGGGATAAACGAACGGCGCTTCCATCGCCTCCACCATTCCCAGGTCCGTTAGGATGTTCCAAATCGCCTTCACCCCATATTCCGTGTTCTTCTCGTTCACCACATACGACTCGCCCAGTTCCAACGTCACTGCCGGGACATTCTGCTTGATCAAATTGAATGAAAGCGCGCGATGCACCTCCTCCACGTCGGAAATCACCAGAAACCCCGACTTCTTGCCAAACTCCCGCGTCTTTTCATAGGCCTCCTGATACGATGTGCCGGGATCCTTGTCGACCACCGCGTAGGGAATGGAATGCATCCAATCATTGTGCAGATCCAGCACCAGGGCGGGCTGCGTCTGGAGGATGGTGCTGAAAATCCGGTTGGCGATCCGTTCTCCCAGCGAACCGTTCTTATTCCCCGGAAACGAACGATTCAAATCCTCCTTGCTAAACGTAATATTGCGTGAACTTGTCTCAAAACCAATCGGATTCATCAACGGAAACGCGTGAAGTTCCCCGCACAACAAACGGCGCTTTCGGATCCGCTTGAAAATCTCCTGAATGATCACGATGCTCCCCACTTCATCCCCATGCACGCACGCCGTCATCCACACCACCGGCCCCGGATTTATGCTCCGCGCCACCATCATCGGCAGCCGCCGCCGCGAGAGATCCGACCCCGTTAAAATACTCAAAAACGAGTAGTTGATCTTCATCGATGCATCACGCGGAGCTTTAGCCTTGGGTTCCATGCGTCCGGCCTCTTCTGCTTTCCTCCATTATACACGGAAACCCCGTGCACCGGTTTCTTTCAAGGAGAGAGTGAAATAAAACGGCCCGGGGTTGCGCAGAATGCCTCCCCGGGCCGAATAGTCTCCAGGTAAAATCCTTAAACTACAGATTTGCCAAGAGCTTTTCCGTGTCCGCGAAAATCTCTTTCGGCGTGCCTGCCGCGCTGATGTTAATCAGCAACCCTTTTTTCTCATAATAATTCGCCAGGGGCGCCGTGCTTTCCTCATACGCCTGCAACCGCACCCGGATCGAGGCCGGTTGATCGTCATCGCGCTGGAACAACTCGCCGCCGCACTTGTCGCATACACCCTCTTTCTTCGGCGGATTGAAAATCATGTGCGCCGTGCCCTTGCACTGCTTGCAGGTTCGGCGTCCGCTCAGGCGCTTTACCACCTCGTCCATCGGCAGCGTATAATTCAACACCCCGTGAAGTTTAATCCCCAGGGTTGCCAGCATCTTGTCCAACTCCTCCGCCTGATGCACCGTCCGTGGAAAACCATCTAGCATAAAACCATACCCGCTCGTCAGGCACCCCGTCCGCTCGCGCACCAGATCGATCACGGTATCGTCCGACACCAGCTTGCCCGCCTTCATGACCTTCATCGCCTCCTGCATGGCCGGGCTCAGCGCCGACTCATCCTTCCCTTTCGCCGCACGGAACACGTCGCCGGTCGACAACTGAACCGCGCCCAGCTTCGCCGATATGTATTCCGCCTGCGTGCCCTTGCCCACGCCCGGCGCGCCCAACAACACCAGATGATACGCACGCGCCGGCTTCGGCTCCGTGCATTCCACCGCTTTTCCATACAGCCAGGCTTGAATTACTCCCTCATTAGCCATGACGATTACTCCTTCTTGCTTCAGGGGTTGACCGCAGCCGGTCCGGCACCCGCCGCCAGACCCGCCATGCGGTTTGGCTTCCGAGTATATCACCCGCACACCACCCACGTCCAAGCTTTATAAACAATAACGGCCCAGATCGAAGAAGAAGCAGATGAAAGCGCCACACTAAAGCAATAAGAATTCAAGCAATTGATCGGGCCGCCGCACTTCAGGCAGAATAGCCCCGTTCCGTGATTTCACTATTACGGGGGTATTAGGCGATGAACGAAATAGAAGTGCGTTTGGAACTGCAGCCGGTGGCCGCCGCATTTGCAGGATCGTAAGAAATTTAAAAAGGAGGTTAGGGTATGGAACTGGATTCGGTGCGTGAATTGAAGGGTATGTTGTCCAAACAGACGATGTTATTGGGAGATTCGGCGCAGTTTCGGTCGGTGTCTTCCGGAGCGGCGCGGAGCTTTTCCCTGTCCACGGGTCTCAAGCGAACCTTGGCGCTGGGGATTACCCCGAAAAAGGCTGGATTCGTGTTGGCAGTGCGTATTCAGCACCGCACCTTTGATCAGAGCCGGGAATTGGAGACAATCATGAAAAAGGCCAAGGGGGAAGTAGACGTACGGTATATTGGCGCGGTGCGCAAGCGGGCTGTGCCGTGGTATCGGCAGCGGCAACGTCCCCTGCGCATCGGATGCAGTGTGGGGCATTACAAAATCACGGCAGGCACACTGGGCGCGTTTGTTCGGCCCCGTGACGGAGGGGAAATCGCCATTCTATCGAACAATCATGTTCTTGCTAATGAGAATGACGCGAAGAAAGGCGATCCGGTCCTTCAGCCGGGGCGTTATGACAAGGGCAGGAAGAAAAGGGATGTTGTTGCGCGCCTGGAAGCCTTTATCCCGTTGAATCACGCGAAAGCGAATGTGGTGGATTGCGCCACCGCCACGCTTAACAATGGGATGGAGGCCAACCTTAAGAATATTCGAGGGTTGGGCACTCTTAAAGGGGTTCGCAATGCCTTTGTAGACGAGGGAACCCGGGTGGCCAAGCTGGGGCGAACCACCGGCCTCACCCGAGGACGTGTCACCGCATTTGAATTGGATAATGTGGTGATTGAATATGATTCGGGCCTGTTGAAGTTTGATAACCAACTTGAGATTGAAGGCGAAGGCGCGACAGCCTTTAGTGCTGGCGGGGACAGCGGTTCTCTAATTGTGGATGAGGAACTTTTGGCGGTGGGCTTGCTCTTTGCCGGTGGTGACCAGGGCGGAACGAACGGCCAGGGTCTCACGTATGCCAACCCGATTCATGCGGTCCTTGATGCCCTGAAAGTGGACTTCTGTCTATAAAAAAGGGATAATTATAGTAGATAGCGTAGATCATGCAGCCTTACCTTTGGGCTGGCTGCAATCAGGTCGGCTTATGTGAGAGTTTGAGCCATGAATACAAGTTCGATAGACGATGCACGCGCGGCGAAGGCGCACGTAGTAGATCTGTTGCGTACTACGCCGGGTCTAACCGGGGTTGGGATTACGCGCATCGACAAAGGTTATGGGGTTAAGGTGAATCTTACCGCCGCACCCACCAAACGTTTAAAACTCCCCGATCAGATAAATGGCGTTCCCATCCGGTTTGAGGTGACAGGTCCCCTCCGCAAACGTGCAGGGCGATAGGGCGGGATCCGGTAACGGCTTCTGTAAAGGGTAGAGCTATTTGCGTCTGGGCTTTAAAGTTCTTTTATCACGAAACACCCATCGCAGCATAGACAAAGCCAAACCTAAGGGAAATTGCGAATTTCCGGAGTGATAGTGATACCGATACCGATAGTGACACCAATATCATTCAGAGGGAATGGAATTAAAGTGAAACTTTGAGAACAAGTGCGTTCCCACGTGCAACTTGGGAACGAGTTGCCATGAATCTTCGATTCCCCCTGAAACCATGAAAATAGCCATGATGGCAACGAATTTTCAGAGCAGTTAATAAAGAATATTAGGGGAAAATAGCCAAGGTTGGCAGAATAGGATCTCCGTGCTCAATGCAGGATTCGACAATTTTGCGAGCCAGGCCTTGGGCAATCTCGACGGTTTCCGTCATGCTTCTCCCCTGTGCGACAAGACCCGGGACATCAGGGCTGGTGGCAACATAACCACCTTCCTCGAGGGGTTCTACGTGTAATTGAATAGTGACTTCACTCATGGTTTATTTCCTCGGCCTTATTGTAGCAGGAGTTTCAGACCTGCGTAAATCCTTTACCCCTTCGGAGCATCCACCCATTCCGTGACTGCATCATAGATGACGAAGCCCGCCCGCTGATAAGCGGGGATGGCATTGGGGCTGTCGAAATTGCAGGTATGCACCCAAAAGCGTTTGGCGCCCCGCGCAAAGACTTCATCCACGGTCCAATCCAGGAGATATCCCCCAATTCCTTGTCCGCAGTATTCGGGGAAGATCCCGAAATAATTAAATTGCACTTCGGGGAACCGGCGGTTATTCAGTTCGATCATCCCGAATGGGAGATGATTGATATACGGCACGTAAAAGGCGAAGTCCGGGCTGTGGACTTCAGCGCGGATTTCATCATCGGTCTGGCGCTTGCGCTCCCACCATACCCACGGTTCGCTCAAGGTGTTGTATAGGTACCGGTAAAAATGAATAGGGACTTGCGGGAAATGGATAATTTCCATTCCCGCCGGTTTGGGGCGTGCGCGATCACGTTTGGGCGGCGCGAACATTTCTAAATAGGTGGTGACTAATTGCACTTTTGGGGTGGGGGATTCGGGGGCACTTCCTGACATGTGTTTTATTCCTTAATCAAAGCAAAGCTTTTGAATTATACCTTGGGAACGGGGAGAAAACGTATTCACCTTGTACGTTATGCATGGGAGGGCGAGGCTCCCGCCGAGCCGTTGAAACAAGATTTTCTTTTAGTGCTGGAAATTTTTTTGTTTTCACGGCTCGGCGGGAGCCTCGCCCTCCCGAAGCCATTCCCTCCCGATATACCCTCTTTTTATTATATGGAAAAAGATATTTATACAAGTTTGACATCTGCCCTTGGGATTCTGCAAGGTTTTAATGCACCTGCCGTGTAATCAAAGGAGATTGGGTCCTATGCTATCAGCCAACGATCGTCATAAAATCCTCAAACGCGGACGCACCAGTATTGCATGGGAAGGCGAGCCGCTATTGGGCAGCATCTACGGCGAAGAGGAAGTGGAGGCGGCGGTGGCGGCCATCCGCGATTCCATGGAAGTCAGCAAGGGCTTCGGTTTCACCTGCCAACAGATCCTTGACTTCGAGACCGCCTTCGCCCACTACACTGGCTCGAAACACGCCATCGCCATTAACAGCGCCGGGCCGGGGCTCGACATGTCCATGCGCTATCTGAAATTGCAGCCGGGCGATGAAGTGATTGTGCCCGCCATCAATTTCATGGCGTCCCCGCTGGCGGTCATGGGCGCGGGCGGGCAAGTGGTCTGGGGTGAAGTGGATCCCAAAACCCTCCAACTCGACCCCAATGACGTCAAGAAGCGGATCACACCCCGCACCCGCGCCATCTTCCCCGTGCACATGAACGGCCTCGCCGCGCCCATGGACGATTACTTCGAGATCGCGGAACGCCATCCGCATCCGCAGCATGGCCCGCTCGTGGTTATCGGCGACGCCGCCCGCGCCTGTGGCGGTGAATACAAGGGCAAAAAAATCGGCAAGGACGGATTTGGCACGATATTCTCCTTCCACACCATGAAAAACATGGTCACGCTCGGTGAAGGCGGAATGGTCACCACGGATGACGACACCTTCGCGGCCTATTGCCGTTCCACGCGGTTCTATGGCATCGCAACGGAAGACTGGGGCACTTCCAACGTGATGACAAAAGTCCAGGCCGCCGTGGGGCTCGTGCAGTTGTCCAAACTGGATAGCTTTATCGATGCACGGCGCCGCCTGGCGCACCGGCGCAACGAACTGCTGGACGGGCTGCCAAACATTGAATTGCCATACGAACCTTCGGACTGCAAGCACAGTTATTACCTCTACACCTGTCTGGTGCGTCCGGAATGGGCCGGAGACAAGCGCAATCAATTGATGGAGCGCATGGAACAGGAATTCGGCGTCAAATGCCTCATCGCCAATCCCCCGGTCTACGAATCCCGAAAGCTTATGCGCGATCATACACCGGGCCAGTCGCTGCCGTTGTCGGAACAAATCGGGCAGCGCATTGTCTGTGTGCCGATACATCCCTCGATGTCCGATGAGGACAATGAATATATTGCCGCGGCGCTAATCGAATGTGCCGACGGCTTGGGCTGAACCAGCGATAGAAGCGTGTGCCATTGCTCACGGTAAAAAACCTGCGAACCTATTTTCACACGCGCAACGGAATCGTGCGCGCGGTGGACAAGGTCTCTTTTTCCATGGAACCGGGCGAAACCCTGGGCATTGTCGGCGAATCCGGTTCCGGAAAATCCGTGACCATGTATTCTCTCCTGGGATTGATTCCCTCACCGCCAGGACGCATCGAAGAAGGCGTGGCGCTGTTTGACGGCGAAGATCTCCTCACCGCATCCAAGAATACGCTTCGTTCGCTGCGCGGCAAACGGATCGCCATGATTTTTCAAGATCCCATGACCGCCCTCAATCCGTACATGCGCATCGGCGCACAGGTAATGGAGCCGCTCTTGGTGCACGAGGGATGCTCCCGCAACGAAGCCCGCCGCCGCGCTGCCGAAGTGTTAACGCAAGTGGGCATTCAAGACGCCGCCGCGCGCATGGACCGCTATCCACACGAATTCTCCGGAGGCATGCGCCAGCGCGTTATGATCGCCATGGCCCTCATTACACACCCAGATCTCCTGATCGCCGACGAACCCACCACCGCCCTCGACGTCACCGTACAAGCGCAGGTCCTCGAATTGATCCGCGAGCGCCAGCGCGATCTCGGCATGGCCATGATCCTGGTCACCCACAATCTCGGCGTCGTGGCGGGCGCCTGCAAACACGTCCTCGTCATGTATGCCGGCCGCGTGCTCGAGAGCGGACCCGTCCACGACATTTTCCATGATCCCCGGCACCCCTACACCCGCGCATTAATGCAATCGATGCCTTCGCTCTCCGATACGAGCGATACCCTCTTTACCATTCCCGGACAGCCCCCCGACTTGTCCGCATCCTTTACTGGATGCCCCTTCGCGCCCCGATGTCACCTCGCAAAGGACTATTGCTCTGATATTCCCTGTACTCTGGAAGAAGTCTGGCCCGGTCATGCCACCGCCTGCGTGCGCACTTTGCGAAATGAGTTGTAAATGAGCGAATTTCTGCTGGATATCGAAAATCTTAAAACACACTTCACCGTGCGAATGGGAAACCTCCTGGCCCGGCAACACGGCGTGTTGCGCGCCGTCGACGGCGTCTCATTACACATGAAAAAAGGCGAAGTACTCGGACTCGTCGGCGAATCCGGCTGCGGAAAATCCACCCTCGCGCGCACCGTTGTCCGATTGATCCCCCCCACCGAAGGCGCCGTGCGGTTTGACGGAATGGACCTCACTACGCTCTCCCCTTCCCTTTTTCGAAAACTGCGCCCGCGCATGCAAATGATCTTCCAGGATCCATACGCCTCCTTAAACCCGCGCCGAACCGTGTATGACACCCTCGCGGAACCCATGCTGGCGCACGCCATCCATCCCCGCAAAACAATCCCCCGAATCGCCGGCGAACTGATGGAAAAAACCGGCCTCTCCCGGCGCGATGTCCGGAAATATCCACATGAATTTTCCGGCGGACAACGCCAGCGCATCGCCATCGCACGCGCCATCGCGCTGCAACCCTCTCTCATCCTCGCCGATGAACCCGTTTCCGCGCTCGACGTCTCCGTCCAGGCACAAATCCTCAACTTGCTCCGCGCCCTCCAAAAGGAAATGGGCCTCACCTTGATGCTCATCTCGCACGACCTCGCCGTCGTCCGCTATATGTCTCAACGCATCGCCGTCATGTACTTCGGAAAAATCGTAGAACTCGGTACAACAAATGACGTATTCGCACATCCCCTCCATCCTTACACCCGCGCACTCATCCGCGCCGTTCCCGTCCCCGATCCCCCCTCCGAACGCAGCACCTTCTTCTCACCCCTCAAAGGCGACCCGCCCTCTCCCTTGAATCCCCCCACGGGATGTCCCTTCCACCCACGCTGTCCTCATGCTACAAACGAATGCCAACAAAACGCCCCCATCTTAACGGAACACTTTCCCCATCATACGGCCGCGTGCCTCCACGTCAATAAAATCCATACACTTCCAATTTAAATTAACCAGTTGAAGTTAAAGAACTTATACCTAAATGCGACTTTTCTCTTCTGGGCCTGCGTCAGATTTCGGGGTTGCCCTTCCAATGCGCCAAAAATGAGCTCATTTTCGTCGTCAAACCTCCCTCATCATTGCCCATGATCACTATAGTATCAAGGAAAAATAGAGATTGTAGATAAAATGCTACATGAAAACATGAGGATTTGGCGAAAAAATCGCGAAACCCCTTCTTGCGGCGCAGACCCTTCTCTTCTTAACCGCTTGACAGGCGATTGTTGTTGTGCTAGACTTTGTTAGCACTCGACTATAATGAGTGCTAACGAGGACGCAGAACATGATGCGCCAAGCGCCCGAACTCAATGAACGGGAGGCCACCATCCTGCATGCGGTGGTGCATAGTTATATCACCACAGCGGAGCCGGTGGGGTCTCGAACGGTCGTTAAACGCTTTGCCCTGGACCTCAGTCCGGCCACGGTGCGCAACACGATGGCCGATCTGGAGGAACAGGGGTATCTGCAACAAGTCCATACCAGTTCAGGCCGGGTCCCAACGGATCGCGGGTACCGATACTATGTGGATTACCTGATGCGGGTACAGGAGCTGACCGGTGCGGAACGGGAGCGCATAGAAGTTGAATATGCACAACGGCTGAACGATGCGGATGAGGTGCTCAAGCAAACCAGCCATTTGCTGGCTTTAATCACCCATCAGGCAGGTATTGCGGAAGCCCCGAGCGAACGGGCCGCCGTAGTGAAACGGCTGGAACTCATGCCCGTCACCCGCGACCGTATGGCGGTACTGCTGGTCGATAACTATGGCCGGGTACGCTCCATGATGGTACAAACCGAGCGGGAACTGGATGCAGACCATCTGCCCACGCTCAACCAATTCTTAAATGATCACCTGAACGGTGTTGCGGTGGATGGGCTATCGGCGGCGTTAAACGCCAAACTTCGAAACTTTCTCGATGAGCAGCGGCGATTGGCGGAAGAGGCGCTCCAAGTCCTCAGCCTGATGCCCGCGCAACGTTCCGGCCAGGTTTTTTTGGAAGGCGCCACCCAGTTGTTTGAGCAACCCGAATTCCGGGATATCGAACGCGCCCGCGAGGTCTTTGGCCTCCTTGAAGAACGGGACCGCCTCGTCGATTTGCTCCGAAGCGCCGCCATGGAAAGCGAACGCACCCGCGGATCGGTTTTGATCGGCGCCGAGTTCCAAGGCAAAGGCGTGGAAGGCATCAGCGTGGTGGCATCCCCCTACCACGTGGATGGGCAACCCGTGGGGGCCATTGGCGTTTTGGGGCCCCGGAGAATGCCGTACCCGCGATTAACCGCCATCGTGGATTATACCGCCTCCATGGTGGGCCGGATATTGACGCGTTTGGGCGGATAAACTCAACACGAACTACGCTCCTGTGGACAAGGAGTTGTATTTGCGGTCAGGAGAAGCATGAAAAAAGACGTTAAACATACGGAAGCAGAGGAACAGCCCGAAGCGCAAGAAGCCGAAGAGACAAACGGCGCTGAGGAGCCCGGCGTGCCCGAATCCGCTCCGGAGCCGGAAGCCCCGGAACCCCCGGAAGATCCCGCCGCCGCGTTGACCCGCGAAGTGGAATCGCTCACTCAAGAGCGCGATACCCTCAAGGATCAAATGCTTCGTTTGCGCGCCGAATTTGATAATTCAAAAAAACGGAACCTCCGCGAAATGGAACGCATCCGCAAAACGGCCGCGGAGGGACTTATCCAAAATCTGTTGCCCGTTCTCGATAATCTCGAACGCGCCCTTGATCATAAAGATAATGCCTCAGACGAAGTGTCGCGGGGGATTGAGCTGATCCTGGGACAATTCCGCGCCGTCATGGCCGGCGCCGGTCTCGAAGCCATCCCGGCTCAAGGCGTGCCCTTCGACCCAAAGGTGCATGAAGCGTTGTCGTGCATTCCCTCGGAGGATCATCCGGCGGACACCGTCCTGGAGGAATGTCTGCGCGGATACCGGATCGGCGAGTACGTGATCCGCCCGGCGAAAGTAATTGTAAGCAAAGGCCCGGCGGTGGAAGAGACCACACCGGAAGAAATAGAAACAATGTAGCGAGTATGCCACATCGGAGGATATACAGGTATGAATAAAGTAATTGGAATAGACTTGGGAACCACGAATTCCTGCGTCGCGGTCATGGAAGGCGGAGAACCGGTGGTTATCGCCAATACCGAAGGCAGCCGGACCACGCCCTCCGTCGTCGCATTCACCAAAGACGGCGAACGCCTCGTCGGCACGGTGGCCAAACGGCAGGCCGTGACAAACCCCATGAACACCATCTTCTCCATCAAACGATTCATGGGCCGGCGGCACAGTGAAGTGACCGAAGAAGAAAAATTGGTCCCCTACAAGGTCACCAAAACCGCCTCCGGCGACTGCGAAGTCCAGGCCATGGGAAAATCCTACCGGCCCCCCGAAATTTCCGCCATGATCCTCCAAAAAATGAAGGAAACGGCGGAAACCTATCTGGGCGCCACCGTGACCCAAGCCGTGGTGACCGTACCCGCGTACTTCAACGATGCACAGCGTCAGGCCACCAAGGACGCGGGCAAAATTGCCGGTCTCGATGTCCTGCGTATTATCAACGAGCCCACCGCCGCGGCCCTCGCCTACGGCCTGGACAAAAAGAAGAATGAAAAGATTGCCGTCTATGACCTCGGCGGCGGCACCTTCGATATTTCCATCCTCGCCATCGGCGACGACAGCTTCGAGGTCCTCAGCACCAACGGCGACACCCATCTCGGCGGCGACGACTTCGACCAGTGCGTAATCAACTGGCTCGCCGACGAATTCCTCAAAGACTATGGAATCGATCTCCGAAAAGATCCCATGGCCCTCCAACGCCTCAAAGAAGCCGCCGAAAAGGCCAAGTGCGAGTTGTCCTCCGCCCTCAACACCGATGTCAACCTCCCCTTCATAACCGCCGATGCCTCCGGCCCAAAACACATGAATTACACCCTTACGCGCGCAAAGCTTGAACAATTGTGCGACCACCTCCTCCAGCGCACGAAAAACCCCTGCTACCGCGCACTTGAAGACGCGGGCTTGAATGCCGCGCAAATCGATGAAGTGATCCTGGTCGGCGGGATGACCCGCATGCCGTCGGTCGGCAAGATCGTAAAAGACATTTTCAATAAAGAGCCGCACCGTGGCGTCAATCCCGACGAAGTCGTCGCCGTCGGCGCCGCAATTCAAGCAGGCGTACTGGCGGGTGAAGTCAAAGACGTTCTGCTGCTCGACGTGACTCCGCTCTCTCTCGGCATCGAAACCCTCGGCGGCATTTGCACCAAGCTAATCGACCGGAACACCACCATCCCCGTCACCAAACGGCAGATCTTCTCCACCGCCGCCGACAGCCAGACCGCCGTCACCATCCACGTGCTCCAGGGCGAACGCGAACTCGCCCGTGATAACCGCACCCTCGGACGATTCGACCTCATGGGCATTCCTCCCGCACCCCGGGGCATCCCCCAGATCGAGGTCTCCTTCGATATTGACGCAAACGGCATCGTTCACGTCTCCGCAAAGGATCTCGCCACCAGCAAGGAGCAAAAAATCCGCATCGAATCCTCCAGCGGGCTTTCCGAAGACGAGATCAACCGCATGGTCCGCGAAGCCGAACAACACGCCTCCGAAGACAAGGACAAGAAGAAGGACATCGAAACGCGCAACAACGCCGATACCCTGCTCTATACCACCGAAAAAACATTGAACGAGCATGGTGACAAAATCGGCGACACCGACAAAAAAAACATCCAGGATGCCTGTGCCGAATTGCGCAAGGCCCTCGAAGGCGGCAATCCCGCCACTATCGAGGCCGCCGCGCAAAGACTCACCCAGGCTTCGCATAAACTGGCCGAAGCCATGTATGCGGCGGCCTCCGCACAGCAACAGGGCGCCCCGGGCGCCGGCCCCACGGGCGGTGGACCGGCGGGGGGCGGGGGACCCGAATATGTGGATCCCAATCAAGCCGCGGGCCATGGCGGGCGCGGCAGCACGGTGGATGCCGACTTCACGGTCGTCGATGATGAAGACAAACGAAAGAATTAATGAAAAAAATTCCGTACTCACAGCCCATACGCCATAAGCCGCGGGCCATGAAGTGTTGAATCAAAGAAAGCACTATGCCGCAACAACGGGACCTATACGAGATATTGGGCGTGCCAAGAACCGCCTCTCAGGAGGAACTGCGCAAGGCGTATATCAAGCTGGCCCATAAATACCATCCCGACAAGACCGGCGGCGACAAGGCCGGGGAAGAAAAGCTTAAAGAAATCAACGCGGCCTACGACATCCTGAAAAATCCGGAAAAGCGGCAGCAATACGATCAATTCGGAACCACCGACGGCCAACCTTTCAGCCAGGGGCCTTTCAGCGGGTTCGGCGGAGGATTTGACGCCCCCTTCGAAGACGTGTTCGATATGTTCTTTGGCCAGGGACCTCGCCGACGCGGCGGAGCAAGACCGGGCAACGACCTCGAATTTCATCTCAACATTTCCCTTAAGGACGCCGCCTTCGGCGCCAAGAAAAAAATCCGCTTTCACCGCCAGGAAACCTGCGGCGATTGCAAGGGCAGCGGCGCCGCCGCCGGATCACAGCCGGAATCCTGCTCTCAATGCCGGGGCACCGGCCAGGTCCGCGTCGCACACGGCTTTTTCAGCGTCACCCGAACCTGCCCCCAATGCCGCGGCGCGGGGCGCATCGTCACCAAACCCTGCCGAAGCTGCCATGGCGCGGGCCACGTCAAAACCATCCGCGAATTGGCCGTTGACGTCCCCGCCGGCGTCGATACCGGTTCCCGGCTGCGCGTCACCGGCGAAGGTGAACCCGGCGCGGGCGGCGGACCCCGCGGAGACCTCTACATCCTCATGGAAGTCACCCCGCACGAGTTGTTCGCGCGTGACGGCACCATGCTCCTGTGTGAAGTCCCCATCACCTTTTATCAGGCCGCCATGGGCGACACCATACGCGTCCCCACCCTCGATGGCGAAGCCGAATTGAAAATACCCCCCGGGACACAACCGGGCACGCATCTCCGCCTGCGCGGACTGGGCCTCCCCGATCTCCGCGGTTACCGGCAGGGCGATCTCATTGTCAAAATCCTCGTTGAGACGCCTGCCCGGATTACCCGCCGTCAGCGCGATTTGCTCAAAGAATTTGAAGACAATAACGACCCCCGAAACTACCCGCTCCAACAGGAATTCCGCGAAAAAATCCGCCGCTCCCGGGAATAACCGGGAAAAATAGCTGGAACGGATCCGCGTCACATGTGCTTCGCGGCGCCATACCACTGGCTGCCGCCGTGATCCAGATGGAGAACCACCATCCCTTCCATGCGGCGTTCTTTCCCAAAACGCTTGATGGTTTCCCAGCCAAAGAACCAGTCGGAAGACTCGAAATGATCCAGTTCATGATAAGGGTTCTTCTCAAGAACTTCCCGGCGCACGCATTGGCAAAATCCAATGGGCGTGCGGTTCGCTTCCCGGAAACGGTATTCGCCCTCGGAAAGCGCCAGCGCTTCATAGTTTTCCCACGGCCGGATATCGCCCAGCAGGATGCGCGCGGTGGTTTCCGGGGTTAACATTCTGCGTCCGTCGGGGGCAACAAAGTAGGCGCCTTCGGTATGCTTGTCGAGGGTGGCGAAAAAGTCCGGAGGAAGAATGATGTCCGCATCGAGAAGCACGATCCACTTCCCGGAGGAAGCATGAAACGATTCATTAATCATGAATCCTTTCGCGCGGACATAGTCTTCGGAAAACGGCGCACGCACGATCCGCAGCCGTGGATGCGCCCGCCGCATGCTGTCGATCAGGTCGTCCGTCGTGTCGATCCCGGGCACATAGCCAATCACCACTTCCAGACAATTCGGATTGATATCTTCCTGATGCGCCAGGGCCATTAAGGTGGCTTGGAGGCGGCGGGAATAACGGGTGCTTACAATGATCACGGAATATTTGATCTCTTCCAGAGGATGGTGGACAGGGCGCTCGCCTTCCCACAGAAGCAGCGTCTGCGTGAGGATCATGCCGTCAATGTTGTGAATGGAGATGCGCGGTTCAAGACATCCCGCCAACAAGGGCGGAAGGCGCCGCTGGCCTGCGAATTCCGTGGGCCGCACCAGAACGCCGTCGCGCAGCAGCACATAGCGGCCGTCCTTGTCCACATGCAATGTGATCCGGTGGGAATAGCCGGTCATAGGGCATATAATGCGCGCGTGCCGGCCGAAACTGAATCCGATATGGCTCGCGATCCCGCCGCCGAAGGTCAGACCCATCGTGAACGGCGGTTCCAATCTGGCCAGCACCGTGCTCTGATGCTCGGCATTGACAAACGAGAGCCAGCGCACCGCCCCGGGCATGTGATGGGTATAATGCTTCTCAATCTCATAGTCGTCCGGGGAAATTTCACGCGTGGGCGGATCGTGCAGGATAATTTGCCGCGCCGTTTCGGCAAGTTCCTGAAGACGGCCCGGCTGTTCAAGCCGTTTTTGATCCGGTGCGTCGTAATAGCGTTTCCTCTGAGCGGCCAATGCGCGGGGAGACACAATTTCTTCTCCCGCCACCGCCCGCACCGGAATCCCCGGCAGACAGCGCTTCATTTCCTCCGTGGCATGGCCGCAGATGCGTTTAAACCGGCATGCAACACAGGCAGGCCCCAGTTCCTTCTGCTTTTTGCGTTTCATCCGTTCCACTTCCGCTTCAAATTCGGAAACGTTTTCCGGCAGCGGTTTCGGACTCCGCAGGAAAAATAAATGCCGCGTGAATTTGTGCAGCATCCATACGCGGATGTAGATCAAAGGATGATTAATCAGCCACGGAAACAAGGAATTATCAATGGCGTTGTGCAGGGACGTGTGGCGTGCAAGCAGGTTTTCCACCGCCTTACCCAGGCGTTTGGGACCCCGATGGTGCAAATTTTCCGCAAAGGTATACGCCGTGCGCAAGTAGTGTTGATGATCGAGAAAAAACTGTTGTTCATTCACTACGTGCGGCCGGTTGGCTTCCTCCGCCAGACAAAACGGCACATGCAGCAGGTTTGCCTCGATGTTGAGCGAATCCAGCGCGCGGACCAGCCCGTTCATGCTCCTTAGTATCTCTTCGGGCCGGACGGTGTACACCGGTTGCGGTAAAAACGGATCATACAGCGCCACGTTGACAGATGAAGCCGGACTCAGCATTCCCGCCAAACCTTCCAGATCTTCCCTCTGCTCAAATGGCGGCTGGAGCTGCACCCGGATGGGCAGCCCGGCCTCTTCACACGCGCATATCCATGGCCCCGCCTTCTCCCAGGAAAAAACCGGCGGGCAAATAAATACATCCAGCAATCCCCCCTGCGCCAGCGTGGGAAGCTGATCAGGCCCTGCCTCACAGTCCGTCCGCAATGACAAAGGGATTTTTTCGATCCGGGCATGCGCCAACAATTCGGGCATGAGCCGCAGACCCTCTTTCACCACCCGCACATCAATCTTCTCCGCCTTGAAATAGTTTTTATTCAAGAGGATCCATTTTTTAAGGTCGGTCAGATCAAACGGGCGGCCCCGGTGATCATGGGTCGAAATAATGCCGCGCACCGGGCCTATGTATTCCTCGACTTTTGCCGATTCTGTTTCTGTCGTGTTCGTTTGCATAACAGTACTTCTGCTCAGGATATTCTCCATCTGTGTCAGGGAGATTGTACCGAACCGGCGGGATTGATCCAATTTGGCCCCTGCCGATTAGGAAAGGAAATCCAAATCCGCGCCCAAATGCGCCTGCTGCACATACTCCGCATAGAGCCTGGCCCAGCCGCGTTCAGGCAGCGGCGGCGGCGTAAACGCGGCGCGCCGCCTCGCAAGTTCCCCGGCATCCACAAGCAAGTCAATCTTTCGCTCCGGGACATTCAATTCTATAAGATCCCCATCGCGCACCAAGGCCAGCGGCCCCCCCACCGCCGCCTCCGGCGATACATGCAACACACACGCGCCGAACGCCGTCCCGCTCATGCGCGCATCAGATACGCGCACCATGTCTTTCACCCCGGCGGCCGCCAGCTTCTTTGGAATGGGCAGCGACCCCGATTCGGGCATGCCCGCCCCCACAGGCCCGGCATTGCGCAGCACCAATACATGGTCAGGGGTGATGTGTTCCGCCCGCGCGTCAATTTGCGTTGCGGCATCCTCCGCCGAATCAAACACCACGGCAGGACCCCGGTGCCGCAGCAGATGCGGGCTTGCCGCCGCCGCCTTGATCACCGCACCGTCCGGTGCAAGCGTGCCCTTCAGCATTACCAATGCGCCGGTGCCGCCCAAAGGCGCCTCCAGGGTCCGGATTGTATCCTGCCAGGCGCCGGGCGCCGTTGCCCCCGCTAAATTCTCTCTCAGTGTTTTGCCAGAGACGGTTCGCGCGGAAAGCTCCAGCAAGGGTTCCAGCACCTTCATCAGCATCGGCATCCCGCCCGCGCGGTCAAAATCCTCCATGTACCCCGCGCCCGCCGGTTTGCAATTCACCAGCAACGGAACCCGGTCGGAAATCGCCTGGAAATCGTCGAGCGCCAGCGGAATCCCTGCGCGCCGCGCCACGGCAATCAGATGAATAATCGCATTCGTAGACCCGCCAAGCGCCATCAATGTCACAAGCGCATTATGAAAAGCGGATCGTGTGAGAATATCCCGAGGGCACAGCCCTTCGCGCGCCATCTCCACCGCGCGGCGTCCCGACGCCACGGCAGCCCGTAAACGATTGCCTGTTCCGAACGGAGGCGTCGCTCCGCCCGGCAGCATCATGCCCAGCGCCTCCGTGAGACACGCCATCGTGGACGCCGTCCCCATCACCATGCAGGTGCCCCCGGTGGGGCACAAGGCCTGCGAGACCGCCTCGATCTCTTCTTCCGAAACAGCGCCCGCCCGGTAATGCGCCCAATAACGGCGGCAATCCGTGCATGCCCCGAGCCGCTCGCCCCGCCAACTGCCCGTGAGCATCGGGCCGGTCACCACGCAAATCGCAGGCACATTCGCCGAAACCGCCGCCAGCAACTGCGCGGGCACCGTCTTGTCGCATCCGCCCAGCAACACCACGGCGTCCATGGGATACGCCCGGATCATCTCCTCCGTTTCCATGGCCACAAGATTGCGGAACAGCATCGCCGTGGGCGCGATCAAAATCTCATGCAGCGAGGCGGTCGGAAACGCAAACGGCAACCCGCCTGATTCCAACACACCGCGTTTCACCGCCTGCACCAATGCGGGCATTTCACGATGACATGGATTGTAATCGGAACTGGTGTCCACAATGCCGATGATTGGCCGGTCCAGATCCACGGCATCATACCCTGCCGAGGCCAGAAAGGCTTTCCGCAAAAAACGGCTGAACCCCCGATCCCCATAGGATGTCAAATGACGATCCATGCCCTGACCTTCATTGTGAGACACCATGACATTTACTCCACGTCTGAGGCTTGAGGCTTGAGGCTAGCTCAAACTAAGCATCATTACTTAAAACTCGCTTTATTCATCTTCACTTTTCTTCACCAGACCCTGAACCCCAAACCCTAAACCCGCTACTTTTTAAACAACGCGCTCAGGAACCCGGAATCTTTGAACAAGTTCTGCACCGCGTCCTTCAATGCAAGATTCAAAGCGATTTGAGCACGTTTGGCGGACATCAACATCACAGGCCGTTTCCATTCGTCCTGAAACTTCTTCTGGAAAACTTCCGTGCCGTCACTCAACAGCACGCGCACTTTCGTGTCCGAATTAGTGTTGGCCTTGCGCGCCCAGAAACCCGGCTGAAAATTGTTATAGAACCGTTCAACCGTGAACTCGACTTGAATCCCGCCGGTGCCCACCGTGAAACCGCGGTTTTTAAACTCGGCCGTGAGGGCTTCCCTTAGCGCGGAATGCACTTCATTCAAGGACACAATCGGCGCAATCTCCTCGCCGCGCATGTTCTTTTTCGCACTCACGCGATCCTTGATTGCACGATCATCCACCACCACCACATTGATCTCCACGTCCTGCGATCCTTGAATGCGTTGCGCATCCGCCTGCGGCAAGTAACTTAGCGTCACATAGCCTGTACTCGTGGAACAGCCGGAAATCACTACACCGGCACATACCGCCATCATGGCCAAACTCATCCATTTGATACTCATTGCTATCTCCTTCTTTCCGTGTTCACGGGGGTTCTTCGTATAGATGATGTAATCACGAAAATGCCGCCGATAGTTTCCACACCGGACAGTATCCTCGTGCTTCGGGTCATATTATGTCTTCTTCCTAGCCTCTATTGCCATTTATTCCCAGGCAATCCGCTTGAAAAGATCCAAAACGTTCCCTTCACCGGACAGTTAAGTCCTTGCCCGCCAATCGGATGCGGCCAACTAAAACTATCCCCCCAAAATCGTGGTCTAAGTGCCTGATAATAGAACGATGGATTTTTGGCAAAACACCGGAAATGTCTGCTATAATTGATTTTCTTCAAACGCGGTATGTGAATAAACCAACCTGATCCGCGTCTACATTCAGTGGATACGCGCGATAAGCGCACAAACGGATAACAAGGAGAATGTACGAATGAAACTGGAGCTGTGGAAAGTCCTGTTGAGTGTGGCAGTCGTCTTCATGGCACTGCCGGTAGTTGCCCAAGACGCTGCCAAGCCGGCCGCCCCGGCGGGGGATATGGAAGAACTGAAGATTGAATTGCCGGAACCGTTCTTCGGCGGCACTCCCCTCGATTACTGGTCCACGAACCTGGAACCAGAAGACTACAAAGATCGTCCCCCGGTCATGGTTCCGAAAGGCACCACCCTCATTTCCAAAGGCAAAGCCGTCACCAGCAGTTGCAAAACCCCGACCTTGGGTGACCTGAAGCAAATCACCGACGGCGACAAAGATTATGCCAAGTCCAGCCTCGTTGAATTGAGCTTCGGCGTGCAGTGGGTTCAGATCGATCTGGGCGCCGCCGCCACCATCTACGACATCCTGGTGTGGCACTTTCACGAAGGCAAACGCGTATACTTCGACATGGTCGTGCAGATTTCCGACGACCCCGAATTCAAGACCGGCGTCACCACCGTCTATAACAACGATCACGACAACTCCGCCGGACTCGGCGTGGGCAAGGACAAAGAGTTTATCGAAAACAACAAAGGCCGCCTGATCAAGGTTGACGGCGTCAAAGGCCGCTACGTCCGCCTGTATTCGAACGGCAATACCGCCAATGAATTGAACAATTACGTCGAAGTCGAAGTCTTCGGCAAATAAGATCGACAAGTTAATGCGCTTGCGCCCCTGGGATCCTCCCAGGGGCTTTTTTATGATTTCCGTAAGGTGAGTGAAGCAAAACGCAACCCGCCATTCCCCCCGCCGATCTACTTTTTCGTCTCGGGTACGGCACCCAACCCTTTCTCAAACGCCTGCATCCGTTCCTCCAACTGCTTGACTATATCCGGGTGCTGCTCCGCCACATTGTTCTTCTCCCCCGGATCGTTCTCCAGATTAAACAACAATACGGGATGCTCCTCGGGTTTTCCATACACCGAGCCCTTAAACGGGCGCTTCAATTTCCACGGCCCCGAGCGCATCGCCTGCAAATCTTCCAGCAGGTAAAAGAAAAAGTCCCGCGAAGACGGCTGACCCGTCCCCAGCAGCAACGGCGCGATATTCTGCCCGTCGATTGAACGGTCCGACGGGGGCGTGCCGCCCGCCAGCGCAACAAATGTTGGGAGGAGATCCAGCGTGATCGCGGGCGCGTGTTCCACCCGGCCCGCCGCGATATGCCCCGGCCACCGGAAGATTCCCGGTTCTCTTACCCCGCCCTCGAACGTGGTGCCCTTGCCCATCCGCAAAGGCCCAGCGTTGCCTCCATGCTCTCCCTTGGCCAGCCATGGCCCATTGTCACTGCTGAAGATCACCAGCGTATTTTCCTCTATCCCGCAATCCTTCACTGCATCCAGCACCTGGCCCACGCTCCAATCAATCTCTTCGATTACATCCCCATATAGTCCTCCGCCGGATTTTCCCCGGAACGAGTCCGAAACATGCAGCGGCACATGCGGCATCGAATGGGGTATATACAGGAAAAACGGCTGGTCTTTGTGTTCCCGTATGAACCGCACCGCTTCCTCCGTGTACCGCTTCGTGAGCAGGTCCTGATTGGCGGGCTGCTCCACGATTTCTTCATTCCGCATCAGCGGTAGCGGCGGATCCTTCCGCGCCTTCACCTCCATGTCATTGCTGTATGGAAGGCCGAAATAGTAATCAAAACCATGCCGCGTGGGAAGAAACGGCGGCAGATGCCCCAAATGCCACTTCCCGATGCATCCCGTCGCATACCCGAGCGCCTTCAGCGCCTGGGCAATCGTGATTTCCGAATCCTCGATCCCGCCGGTCGATCCCGGAAACAGCACCTTGTTCAATCCCGAACGGATGGGATACCGCGCCGTGAGCAGCCCCGCCCGCGATGGCGTGCACACCGCCGCGCAACTATAAAAATCCGTGAAGCGCGCGCCCTCCCCCGCCATCGCATCCAAACGCGGCGTTTTAATCTTTTCCGCGCCATAGCATCCCAGATCCCCATATCCCAGGTCATCACAATAGATCACCACAAAATTCGGCCGGCGCACCGTCTTATCCGCTCCATGCGCACCTCGCGCAAACAATCCTCCCCCCAACGCCAAGCCCATTCCAGCCAACATGCTTCGCCGTGATATCGTGCTCATGGCTCTTTCCTCCAAAACCCCATTCTACCGCATCGGTATCGCTATCGCTATCGGTATCGATTTTCTGTCCTACCCTTCGCTTGCTACCGCCGATACCGGAAATACGCCGCGCAGGCCCCTTCACTCGAAACCATAGGCGCGCCCAGAGGTTTTTCAGGCGTGCACCGCGTCCCGAACGCCGGACACTCATGCGGTTTCCGCAAGCCCTGCAATATAAGCCCCGCGATGCACTCCTTCGATTCCTCGGCCGAAATTTCCTGGAGTTCAAAGCGGTGTTCCGCGTTGTACTCCTGAAATTCCGGACTCAACGCATATCCGCTCCCCGGAATCTCTCCCAATCCCCGCCATTTACGATCCGTCACCACAAATACCCGGCGGAGCAATTCCTGTGCGGGACGATTCCCCTCGCGCGTCACGGAACGCGAGTATTCATTTTCCACCTCGGCCCGGCCTTCCTCCAACTGCTTCACGCAGAGATGTATCCCCCGCAAAATATCCACCGGCTCGAAGCCCGTCACCACGATCGGCACACCGTGCTCCCGCGCAATGGATTCATACTCCGTATAGCCCATCACCGCGCACACATGCCCCGCGGCGAGAAATCCATGCACCGCGCACGCCTCCGAGGAAAGAATGACCCGCATCGCGGGCGGCACCAGCACATGCGAACTGAGCAGCGAGAAATTATCCAAGCCCGCGCGTTTCGCCTGCACCGCCGCGAGTGCATTCGCCGGCGCGGTCGTTTCAAACCCCACCGCAAAAAACACCACCTGCCTGTCCCGGTTTTTCTGCGCGATCTTGACCGCGTCCAGCGGCGAATACACCATCCGCACATCCGCCCCGCCCGCCTTGGCCGAGAGCAAGTCGGCATGGCTTCCCGGCACGCGCAGCATATCCCCAAACGAACAGAAAATCACTCCCGGCTGTCGTGCAATCGCCAAGGCCTTGTCTATCAACTCGACCGGCGTCACGCACACCGGACATCCCGGACCATGCACCAGCGTAATCTCTTTGGGCAGCAATTCGTCGATCCCGTACTTCACAATGGTGTGCGTTTGTCCCCCGCAAATCTCCATCAGCGTATGAGGCCGCGTCACCAGCCGGCGGATGGCCGCTGAGAGCGCGCGGACAAGCTCCCGGTCCCGGAATTCGTCCACATATTTCATGCGTTCTCCGGCTCCATTTCATCAAGTTGTTTCAGGGCGTCCAGAATATAGGCGGCCTCTTCCTCATCCACCACACTGATGGCCAGCCCCGCGTGAACCGTCACATACTCCCCCACCTGCGCCTCCGGCGTCATCGCCAGCGACACCTCTTTCACCATCCCGCCGAAACTCACCCGCGCATTACGAAGCATGGGATCGCTCTCATCAATACTCACTATTTGCCCAGGCACCGCAAGACACATGTCGAATTCTTCACTCCTGTTTAATCTCCACGCATTATACGCTATCATACCCCTCAATAGGAACGAATACGGCGGGATGGCCGAAGAAACAACGCGCCGTCCGAGCGATAAGGAGACCTTGCCATGCGATGGACGATATTCCTGACAGCCCTTGCAGCGTGCTGCCTGTTTCAACCCCTGCTGAACGCGGACGATAGCGACGGGATCGTGGGCGTTTGGATCACACACGGCGGCGACGTCCGCGTGGAAATCACCAAAGCCGCAAACGGCACCTATCAAGGCGCTATAGTCTGGATGGAGAAACCCGAATACGGCAGTGACGAAGAAGAAACCGGAAAACCCCGGCACGATAAAAACAACCCCGACAAAGCGAAGCAGAGCCGCCCATTGATGGGCCTCAACGTGCTCGAAGGGTTCAAGTACGACAAGGGCAACGTCTGGAAGGGCGGCCTCGTCTACGACCCCGACAACGGCAAAACCTATAAATGCACCTTGACCCTCGTGGACCAGAACAACCTCGACGTCCGCGGATTCATCGGCATCTCCCTCATCGGCCGCACCGAACACTGGCCCCGCTACGTTCCCCCACAAGAAAAGAAATAAACGGTTGCGATAGGCCTCTGCTGGCTTGTGCAGCACAGACACCCCGCAATAATATAATCACAACCTTTCCTTCCCCGGATCAATTCTCTGTGCTGCTATTTGTCTATTTCTTACATTTCCTCGAAGAAATTACTCCCAACATTTGCATAAGTTATTCACTTTAAATGATATTGGCACCGCCGTCGATGTCCAAGGATGGTCAAACCACACTGTTAGGGATTGTTTCAGAACAAAACCCGGAGGTGTTTTGGATTGAAACAGTTTTCCGGGAGAGGCCTGTAAGTACTTTATTTGCAAGGGTAAGGTTTTGGCATCGAATTGGCTCTTTATAAATAGGCCCTATGCATTATATCGGCCCTAAAGGTCCTATTTTTAGTTTATAAAAGAAAAGGAAGTTGCGATGCGGTTGGACAAATTGACGATCAAAGCGCAGGAAGCACTGTCGGAAGCCGTGGAATTGGCTTCGGCGCGGGGCCATGCGGAAATTGGCCCGCTGCATGTGCTGCATGCACTGGTTGGACAAGAACAGGGCGCGGTCGGCTCGATATTGCAGCGGCTGGGCGTGCATCCGGGACAGGTTCAGAGTCAGATTCAAGAAGCACTGTCGCGGCTGCCGCATATTTCGGGTGAAACAAGCCAGCCGGTGTTGGGACGGGAAGCGCATCAGTCGCTCGATCTGGGGTGGAAATTTGCCCAGCAACTGAAAGACGACTATTTAAGCACGGAACATATCCTGCTCGGCATCCTTAAACATGGAAAGAATGCTGCCGCGCACATTCTTGCGGAGAATGGTGTGACCGAGGATGCCGTGCTGCAAGCTTTGAAACTAGTGCGCGGGAATCAGCGCGTGGATGATCCGAATGCGGAGTCCACGTATGACGCGCTGGAAAAATACAGCCGGGATCTCACGCAACTCGCGCGCGCGGGAAAACTCGATCCGGTCATTGGCCGGGACGAGGAAGTGCGGCGCGTGATCCAGGTGCTATCGCGGCGGACAAAAAATAACCCTGTATTAATCGGCGAACCGGGCGTGGGCAAGACCGCGATCGTGGAAGGGCTTGCGCAACGGATTGTGGCGGGCGATGTTCCGGAAGGACTGAAGAACAAGCGCGTAGCCACGCTGGATCTTGCGGCCATACTTGCCGGCGCGAAATTCCGTGGCGAATTCGAGGAGCGGTTGAAGGCCGTGCTCGAATCGGTGAAAGAAGCCGACGGCAACATCATTCTGTTCATTGACGAAATGCACACCATTGTGGGCGCGGGCGCGGCGGAAGGCGCGATGGATGCGTCGAACATGCTCAAGCCGATGCTGGCGCGCGGTGAACTGCATTGCATCGGCGCCACCACGCTGAATGAATACAAGAAACACGTGGAGAAAGACGCGGCGCTTGAACGCCGGTTCCAGCCGGTGTTTGTGGGTGAGCCGAACGTCGAGGACACGATTGCGATTTTGCGCGGGTTGAAAGAACGCTACGAAGTGCATCACGGCGTGCGCATTCAGGATGCGGCCCTGGTGGCGGCGGCCATCTTGAGCAAACGCTACATCGCCGACCGGTTCCTGCCTGACAAGGCCATTGACTTGGTGGATGAAGCCGCATCGCGGTTGCGTATTGAGATCGACAGCATGCCGTATGAAATCGACGTGCTGGATCGCCGCATCCGCCAGTTGGAGGTGGAGCACCTTGCGTTGAAAAAAGAATCGTCCCGGGCGGGTAAAGAGCGCTGCGCGGGCGTGGAAAAGGACATTGCCGATCTGCGCGAGGAACTCAATGCAAAGAAGACGCAGTGGCAGGCGGAGAAGGAAGTAATAGATCGCATCCGCGGCATAAAACATCATATGGACGAAGCAAAACGCGAAGCGGAGGTTGCGGAACGCCAGGGCCATCTGGGCAAGGTGGCGGAAATCCGGTACGGAACGCTGAACGACCTTCAGCGGCAATTGGACAAGGAAAACGTCCAACTCGCTGAATTGCAACAAACTGGAAGTTACCTTAGCGAAGAGGTCACGGAAGAACATATCTCTAAGATTGTCTCAAACTGGACCGGCATCCCTCTGGATAAACTGCTCGAAGGCGAGATGCAACGCCTGCTGCAAATGGAACAGCGCCTCGGCGAACGCGTGATCGGACAGGAAGACGGCATCCGTGCGGTGTCCGACGCGGTGCGGCGCGCACGGTCCGGCTTGAAGGAACCGGGCCGGCCCATAGGCTCGTTCATCTTTCTGGGTCCCACGGGCGTTGGAAAAACGGAATTGGCCCGCGCCTTAGCGGAACTGCTTTTTGACGACGAGAACGCCATGGTGCGGATCGACATGTCGGAATACATGGAAAAGCACGCGGTGTCCCGCCTGATCGGAGCTCCCCCGGGCTATGTCGGATATGAGGAAGGCGGCCAACTCACGGAGGCCGTCCGCCGCCGTCCGTACTGTGTTATTCTGCTGGACGAGATCGAGAAAGCGCATCCGGATGTATTTAATATTCTGCTGCAAGTGCTTGATGATGGCCGGCTTACGGATAATCAGGGCCGGACGGTGGACTTCAAGAACACTGTGGTTATTATGACATCCAACTTGGGCAGCGAGGTGTTTCAGCATGCCGGTTTGGACATGCAGGAGAAGGCCGAGGCGGTTACCGGGATGCTCCGGCAACATTTCCGGCCCGAATTCCTGAACCGGATCGACGATACCATCGTTTTTCATCCCTTAACCAGGGAACATTTACGCCGGATTGTGGATATACAGATTAGACATGTGGACAAACGCTTGTCCGAGCGCCACCTGACACTTGAATTGACGGAGGCCGCCCTGGACCGACTGGCCGAGGAAGGATTTGACCCCATCTATGGGGCAAGACCCCTCAAACGGGTTATCCAGCGGCGGGTGCTCGACCCCCTGGCTATGGCGATTCTGGGGGGTATTGCACCAGAGGGCGCCCATGTTATAATTGATCAGGTAAAAGATGAGTTGAAGTTGAACACAATAGTGCCCCAAGCGGCCTAATGTGGCATAGATGACCAAATGCTGGCTCCTAGGGCCAGCTAACCCTCCCCGAGGCCGGACGTATCCCCAGCGTCCGGTCTCGCATTTTATTTCGGGCAGCAAATTATTAAAAACACCCCCAAAATACCTATATTTCTTAACATACCACGGATCATGTAATTCGGTTGAGAAGCGAATGGATGGATTGCTATACCATTATCAATCCTGCGCTGGTTCACATGGATTTAATACAAGGAAGCGCTGTGATCGAGGCAACTAGAGGGCGTGGTATTTGTAAGCCATATTACAAAATAAATTGACCCTATTGATTGGGCAAATGTGGGAAAAAGATCTTGTTCCTTCCGTATACGAAAAAAAAGATTTCTGCCTTTCTCCTTTTGCCCGGTAGTGTATTACAATTGGACACAACCAGCAATATCTGTCTCCGTGGATAACCTTTTTAGGGCTTTGAGGTGGGATTATGGCACTTTGTTGTAGACAAATACGGCGGCGGCGGGCCGTTCGGAGAAATCGACTGGGAGGCCGGTTTCCAGGATCTCGCGGCCGGGGTAAACCTTGGGGTCTCCGGCGCCAAATTGTGTAACGGAATAGGCCGCGTCGGGATCCAGGCCATGGAGAGGCAGGGAGGCGGCTCGGTAAATGCTGTCCTTGCGTCGGAAAACCTGGACCATGCCCTGTCCCGCCTCCGGCCGATCAAACTGCCATCCTATCCATTCAGTAGGGTCGATGGAATACTTGGTGAGAGGGTAATAATCGCCATAGTAATTGGGGCTGATGGTGCGCCATTGTTCGACGAGGGTGCGCAGGGCGGCGTAATCGATCTCCTTTACGCGCATGTCGAATCCGAAATTGATGCTGGGGCTGGTATTGCTCCAGAAGGCATAGGATTCGACGGGAGAATAGCCGCCGCCGTAGTAGGGAGCGTTGACGCAGGCGACGGTGCCGGTTCCCTGGAAGGGGATCCAGAAGGAGATGCCGTAGGTCATGCCCTGGTGGCCGTGGGGTTCGAAAGCGTAATCGCTGCGCCAGAGGGGCGCGGCGCGGCGCATGGTTTCAAGATCATTGCGGCGTCCTCCGGAGGCGCAGGAATCGATAAGCATGTTGGGGTGGCGGCGGCGGAGTTCATCCCAATACGCGAGGTAGCCGGTGATATGCTTGATCTCGGTGATGCCCTGCCGGTCTTCTGCGTCATTGCCGCGCCAGAAGCTCAGGGGGTCCATATTGAAATCCTGGCGGTAAAGGTCGATGCCTTGATCCGTGAGAAGCTTGTCGATGTGATTGGTGAGCCATTGGCGCGCACTGGGATCGCCGAGATTCAGCAGCCCGCCGTTTTTCCCGCCCAAAATCCATTGGGGTTGGTTGTTGGTGAGCCAGGTGTCTGGCGCGACACGTTCCGGTTCGAACCACACCAGGATCTTGATGCCGTTGGCGTGCGCATGATCGCTGATGGGGCGCAAACCGTTCGGGAATCGTTTCGGATCGACTTCCCACGTGCCGACTTGCGGCCAGCCGTTGTTCTGCACATACCAGCCCGCATCCATCCACCAATAATCAATCCCGATTTTTTCTTCGAGATACCGATCAATGAACATGATCTGTTTTTCGGTGTTGGTCTTAATCATTTCTTCGTAGGCGCGCGAGCTGCATCCGAGCAGTTGGGGCTTGGGTAGTTCACCGCCGGGTTTCGGCATGCTGTGCGCCATCATCCAGCGCCGCCAGACATTCTGCGCGCGCACCCAGTCCCCTTTCCAAAATTGCAGCACGATCAGCGGCGAGCGGACTTCCTCGCCGGGCAGCAATTTGAAATGGGTTAGTTCCTGCCCCGCTTGAAGGTGCAGACCCTTGCCTTCGTCACGAACAAAATCCATCGCCCATTGCCCGGGCCAGCCCACCACGGCGATTAGACCGTCATTCACCGTGGATTCGATATTGAAGTACGAAAGGTCGGAATTGGTGGGACGCCCCCCGGCCGCGCCGATGCGCTTGGTCTCGTTCGCTTTCAGCGCCGTCTCCTGCGGTCCGTAATCCTTGCCGTTGGCGGGGCTGCCCACCCAATGATGCAGCAGAAACTCGCCCCGGTCGCCGCGTTCCATGTTCAAGACCAGCGCCTGGATGTTTTCGAGGATGGGCGTGTCTTTATCACCGTTATTATTGAAGTACAGGGTCCACTCAACCGTGGGAAAGTCGAGGTATTCAATACCCATGCACAGCACGATGAGCTTTGTGTCGGGATCGGTCCAGGCCACGGTATGCTGCACGCGCTGGGGGTCCAAGGGCTTCACGGCATGCTCGAATTTCCATTTCGGCAACAGTTCCGAGGAAGGCTTGCCGTCGTAGGTGAACGAGAAGGGGAACGTACCGGGTTCAACTTTCACCGGGCTTCCAGCCATGGGCAGATCCGCCAGCCACACTTCCTTTCCATCCGCCAGTACGACCTTCGCGTCAGCCCAGTCCGCCTGATCCGCCGAAATGCCATCACCCGCATCGTTCACTTCCAGCACAAATTCCGTCGCGCCGTTCAACTCCACTGAAACCGGCACGCCAGGCTGTGCGCCATGCATCACCTCAGAGCGAAACGCCTCTTTGCCTGCAACGCTTACTATCATAATCACACTGCCTTGGCCAGCAGACGTGTCGGAATTGTTGTCCATGCCCGCGACGGCGGTGAATTTCTGAGCGGGTCCGGGCAGATGCACGATAATGCGGCTCTGCGCATGACAGAAAAGGCCGTGCGCGTATTCCACCTCCCCCACCTTGAGCGGCTTGCCGAAGCGGCCGTTCTTATGCACGGGATTGTGGTTCATCACCACTTCCAGGCCGGGGACCGGTACGGGCGCTTTCTCCGCGCGCTCAAAATTCACCGCGGCCCACTGGCGCGCCGTGGCCAGTTCATCCACCGAGGGCGCCACTGCCATCGCCGATTGAAACGTCATTAAAGTAGCGCATACCACGCCCAACGCAACCCAGATCACCTTCATATGCATTGCAGGTCTCCCGTGTGTTTCTGAAACGGCCATTGTAGTTCACGTACAGGGCGGGAAGGAAATTTGTGAGACCTATATAAAAGGACCTAAAAGACAAAAACGACCCAAAGGATGAATGGCACTAACGTATGAAGTTTTTTCCTGCTCTGAAAATTTCCCCCCGCATGCGGGGGGCAAAGGGGGGGCTCGTTTCCCATTCCCCCAAAAGGCTATTTTCATGGTTTCAGGGGGAATCTGAGATTCATGACAACTGCTCTGAAAATTCCCCATACCCTCCACCCATTTTCATGTTTTCAGGGGGAATCTACGATTCATGGCAACTCGTTTCCAAATTGGGAACGGACTTGTCCGAAAAGCTTTGTTGTGAACCAGATTATTTGCTTATGCGGACAACGAAATCGCTTCTGCTTTTTGTTCCATGTCAAGGGCAAGTTCTTGAATAGCTCCCACTTCCCGTTCCTCAAAATATGCCTCGCCGCATTGCGTGCATACCCAAGCAGGCACGGAATCCAACATCACATGGCATCCCTTGCGGTCAATATGGAACGGTGCTGTAGCCCGTTTCATCTCTCCTTGACAGTGCATGCAATTCATGACAATCGCCTCATTTTAGAATTTTTTTTCTACTCCTTCAGCCGCTTCAGTAACGCCTGCGCTTTTGCAAGGTGTGGACTCATGATCTCCTTGCAGAGTTCAACCGCTTTTTCTGCATGTGGAATAGCGTCATTTCTGCGTCCAGCCTCATCGAGTGCCAATGCAAGATTAAAGTATGTACTTCCTTCGCTTAGTTGGTCGCCAATCTTTTGGATGATGGTAAGAGCTTGCTTATAGTGCTCAACCGACTTTTCTGGCGCACCGAGGTTGAAAAAAGTATTTCCAAGACCCCACAAAGCATTTGCTTCACCACGAAGGTCACCAATTTTGTGCGCAATGCCAAGATACTGCTCGAAACACTCCATCGCCTTACGCGCTTGACCAAGATGTTTATTAGCCGATTGGAGACTACCAAAATCTCTTTCTTCGCCATGCCGGTCAACAAGCTCATGCTCTACTTCGAGACATTGTTTATTGTAGGTAATTTCTTCGCAAGAATATTCGAGATCTAAGTAAGCGCTACCGAGATTACCCAAGCAGGCTCCTTCACCACATCGATCACCGATTTCGCGCGCGATGTCAAGTGCTCTTTCGTGATGTTCAATTGCTTTTTGCGGTTTATGGAGATTCAAGTAGGCGATCCCCAAATTACTCAAGACAGATCCTTCGCCCTGACGATCTCCAACTTCATGCATAATGATAAAAGCCTGCTTGTGATACTCAATTGCTTTTTGAGAGTCGCCGAGACTCAAGTATGCGCCCCCAAGGTTGCCCAAGACAGTTCCTTCGCCATGCCGATCGCTGATTTCACGCGCAATATTGAGACGTTGTTCAAAATACTCGATTGCCTTATGGGAATCGCCGAGATCTGCATAGGCAACACCCAGACTGCCAAGATGCCTGCCTTCCGCAGCACGGTCGTTGAGTTTTCGTGCGGCTTTGACAGCCGTTTCTCGCCACACTATCCGATCCTTGGGGTGGAGATGGCGATCAATGTAACATGTTCCGGCATCGGGATATTCACTGCATAACTGCGCGGCGGTTTCATCCGTTTCCCAATGAGCGGCGGCCCACGCCTGTCCTGCGCAGATATTCTCCCATTCGCGAATAAACAATTTAAAGCTTTGCTGCGTAGAATCGTCACCTTTCAAATACAGCGCGTGGGCCTGCTTAAGCACTCTGGCATAATGCTCGGCATGGCGTCGTTCGATTGTGGTGCGTTCCTCCTCGCTTTGTTGTGCGCGGGCATACTCACGCACAAGATCGTGAAGGCGAAAACGGTTTGTTTTTTCATCCCGCGATATCATACTGACTGAACATAGATAATCCAGCGCCGCCGTAGCCTCGTTCTCCTTCAATTGACACACACTGGCTGCTTTAGCCTCAAAATCACTTGGAAAAACTGATGAAGCACGCAACTGTTGTTTTATTGGATCGTCCAGCAGTCCATAACTGACTGCTAATGAAGCCTCAACTTCTGTTTGCGCATGCATATATATTTCATGCGTCTTCAAAGACAAAAGCCGCTCCTTCTCGCTACATAGAGCATTGAAATACTCTTCAGAGCTGTACTCAGTTTGAATATTTAGGTAAGAAGCCGCGTGCTTTAATGCCAGTGGTAAATGTCCACACTCCCGGGCTATCTTTTCGGCATTCACATTAATACGTGGACAAATTTGTAATAGGAGCTTTTGAGATTCCTCTGGCGAAAGCAAGTCGAGATCAACCTCTATCATTCCTTCGAGCGTAAATTGATCTCTGGAGGTGACAATCAGAGCGCATCCGGCTGGCAGCGGTATTAAGGGAGCCACCTGATCTATGCACCAAGCATCGTCCATCAACAACAACACTTTCTTTTCTTGAAGCACAAATGTATATATGCCCCGCAATTCGGCCTCATTTTCCGGCAACTTTTCATCAGGATGGAAAGAATGGACCACATGTGTCAAGGCTTCTGCAGCCGTTGCAGGATTTACGGAACGGTTTTCCCTTGTTCCACGCAGGTTGAATATGATCTGCCCATTGCAGAATTTTTCTTTAAGCTTACTTGCCAAAACTTTTGCAAATTCCGTTTTCCCCACTCCTTCACGCCCCCTGATGCCCACGATCACCGGTCCGTTTCCCACACTGTCAAAGAAGGAGAGTACTCTTTCGATTTCCTTTTCCCGGTCAACAAAATTTTCCACTGGCTCAGCAATTTGATACACACATGGCAAAGACTGCGGCGGAGATGGCAGTTGTTGAATCACATAGATGATTTTAACTCCGATAACCATATCACCTTGAATCACATTTCCTGTTACCGGCGAAACATTGCCCTCCACTCTGTATTGATCACCTCCAATGTTGGTTTCGTTGGTAACAGTTTGCCCCTGTTGATTAATTAGGGTTTCTGTAGCTTGAACATCCGATGGAGGTGTCTTATCCGCCCGAGGTTTCGATGACTTGTTACCGTCAATGGAAATTTCCACATCCCCATGTTTCACTTTAACCTTCAATTGATGAAAAATCAAGGCAAGAACGATAATACCAGCGATACTCACCAAGACAATTATCACGTTAGGATCCATGTGTGATCTTTATCTCCCTGTTTCCTTTCACAGGAGCGTACACACGTCTCACCCGTACACCATCACAACCCTATTTTCACATCGATACTACGGCGTGCCGTACTATAGCCCAATCAAAAGGAAAAATTCAATCGCCACCCCCCATTAGCGGGCGGGTTGTGCTATAATCCCGCGTTTGCAAGTGATAGGTGGTGTAAAGGATGAACAAGAAGCGGATTCAAATAGTCATTGGGATTGCCTTGGCGGCGGTGTTGCTGTGGTGGGCGTTTCGGGGGACGGATGTGCGGGAGATGGGTGCGGCAATGCGCGATATTCATTGGGGGTGGCTATGCCTGTCGCTGCTGGGGGTGGTGGTGTCTTTTTTCACACGGATTCTGCGGTGGCGCTATATCGTGCGGACGGCGAAGCCGGTATCGTTCCGGAGCATGTTCAGCGCGACGCAGATTGGGTTTCTGGCGAATTTTGTTTTGCCGGGCCGTGCGGGGGAAGTGGTTCGGGCGCTGGTGTTGGGGCGGCTGGAGCAGTTGCCGTTTTCCAAGTGCTTCGCGTTTGTGGCACTGGACCGGCTGACGGATCTGGTGGGTCTGATTGTGGTGATGATGGTGTCCATGATCACGTACCGTCCACCGTCGGTGTCAGACCTTCCAGCGGATTTTCCGGCGTGGGCGGCGTCGCTGGTGAGGCCGGGGGCGATCCACGCCGCCACCTTTTCCGCCTGTGCTTTCCTCGTCGTGCTGGCGGGGGCGTTCGTGCTGTTATATGTGAATCAGGGCCTGGCCTTGCGCATTTCGGACGCCTGCATGGGGCTGGTTTCAAAGCGGCTGGTAAAGCCGATGCATGATTTGTTGTTCCATTTCGCGGAAGGAATGCAGATATTCCGTTCGGCGGCCGACATGGCGAAGTCCGTTTTCTTCTCGCTGGTAACGTGGGCGATATTCGCCATGACGTATATGTCCATTTTGTATGCGTTCCACCTGGACCCGCCGTGGTACTCCGCGTTTGTGGTGTTGTCGTTGCTGGCGCTGGCGATCAGTCTTCCAGGTGCGCCGGGATTCATCGGACAATTCCATGCGGCCATCGTGGCGGCCATGGTGATTACAATGCCGAACATCAACCTGGACGTGGCGCGGGCCATTGCCATTGTTGCGCATCTGGTCAACCTCATCCCCGTGTACATTGTGGGGTTCTATTGCCTGTATTTGGAGGGTTTCGGGCTGATCGAGTTGAAGCGGCAGACAGAAACGGCGGAAGCAGAGGCTCCGGAAAAAGAATAAGGCTCCGGCGATGCCGCCGGAACCTATAAATAGTTCTTACGCGTGGGGATTATTTTTCTGGCTTGGGTCCGGGACCCTTTGGGCCTTTCGGGCCTTTGGGCGGGCCAGCGGGTTTGTCATCATTGGTGATCACGCCGTCTTTATTTGAATCCATGGCGGCAAAGCGGCCTTCCGGAGCATTCGGGAATACTGTTTTGAATTCATCCGCTGTAATTTTCCCATCGCCGTTGGCGTCCGCTTTCTTCAAGCGCTCGGCAGGTCCTGCCGGAAGCGGTCCTGGGGAATCTTCCTTGGTGATAAAGCCGTCATTATTCTTATCCATGGCTTTGAATCTTTCCGGGGGTGCATCGGGGAATGCCACCTTGTATTCCTCAGGCGATACTTTCTGATCGCCATCGGTGTCGGCGCTCCTGAGTTTTTCCATCATGTTGGGGCGCTGTCCATGCGGGCCCCGCGGCGGACGTAATTTTGCGACCGCGTCTTGAAATTCCTCAAAGGCGAGTTTTCCGTCATTGTCTTTGTCGGACTGTTTGAAGATTTCCTGAAGGGGGGGCGTCTTCGGGGGCTTGGGGGGCTTGTCAGGCTGGGGTGGCTGGGCGCCGGCAAATCCGGCGGCCCACAGCATGACCGCCAGTACGCAGAAACCGATTACGATGTGTCTCATGGTGTTTTCTCCTAATAATTTGTTTCACCCAACGGTTGTTTTCTGTTTATATTACCATACAACCCCAGTCAAGAGGGGAAGTTCCGTTGAATCATACTTCGCGGGCAGGTACAATCGCGGGAAATAACTATGTGGGAGGGAGAACTCCATTGGAAATTCAAGAACTTGAGCAACAGTTTTGGAGGGCGTTTCCGGGGGCCAAGGAGCCGGAAATCTGCCGGTCTCCGGGCCGGGTGAACCTGATAGGCGAGCATACGGATTATAATGGCCTTCCGGTGTTGCCCATGGCCATCCGCCAGGAGATCTTGGTGGCCTTCCGTCCGCGGGAAGACCGGCAAGTTGACCTGCGGAATTGCGATCCGTCGTTTCCGATAAAAACGTTTGAAAACGGCCCGGATCTGCCGCCGTCGCCCCCAGGAGAATGGGACAATTATTGTAAAGCGGCGATTCAAGGGTTGAATACGCATTTCAAGGTGCGTGCGTTCCGGGGCATGGACATACTGGTCACCAGCACGCTGCCCATTGCTGCGGGATTGAGTTCCTCCTCCTCGCTGGTAGTGGCGTGCGCGCTGGCTTACTTGAAGGTTTTAGGCCTCCACCTGGAAAAGGACATCTCACGGCTGGAACTGGCGGAGCTGATGGCGGAGGCGGAGCATTATGTGGGAACGCGCGGCGGGGGCATGGATCAGGCGGTCATTCTTAATTGCGTGACCAATCATGCGTGTAAGATCGATTTTTTCCCGTTGCGGGTGGAAGTGGCGCCATTGCCGGAGGATTGCGCGATCGTGGTGTGCGATTCGATGGTAAAAGTGCGCAAAAGCGGCGCGGAACTGGCGAAATACAATGCCGGACCACGCACCTGTGCCTTGGCATGCGCTCTGGTGGAACGGCAATTGAAGGACGAGTTCGGGCCTGAAGTGGAGATTGACCGTCTGGGGGATTTGTGGTTCGGGCCGCTGTGCCTGACCTCAAAGGAAGTGGAGGAAATTTTTTCCCGTGTGGCGCCCAAACCTAACCTGACCCTCATAGACGCCGCCACGCGCTTAAAATGCACGCCGCAGCAGGTGCGCGACCGGTGGCTGGGCGATCTACCGGAGCCGAATGGCGGGTTTCATGTCCAAGCGCGGCTTCGGCATCAACTTACGGAATACCGGCGCGTGGAAACGGCGCGCGATGCGTTGCTGGCGGGAGATTCGGAGCTGTTCGGCCAACTGATGAACGCCTCTCATGAAAGCTGCGCCAATGACTTTCAGATTAGCAGTCCTGACCTGGATGCCTTGGTGAAGGCGGCGCGGGACGCGGGAGCCTTGGGCGCACGGCTGACGGGCGCGGGCTTTGGTGGCGCGACGGTGAATCTGGTGCCCAAGGACATCTGTCATGACTTCATTGATGAGATCACTGAGACGTATTATCGACGGCATAAAGGATATAACGGCGGCGCGCCGGTGTTTGTGGCGCACGCGAACGATGGCGCGAATTACTTGTAATCCACAGGATTAAACCATGGCCGGGGAAAAATGCATCCGGGAGATCATTGAAGCGCGGGAGGGGGACACCCTCCATGCGTCCGCGGCGTTTTCCGGCGAGTCCAAGGGCCGGCAGATCCCGGAAGAGGAAGATCCCTACCGCACGGTCTTTCAGCGGGACCGGGATCGCATCCTGCACACCAAGGCCTTTCGGCGTCTGAAACGCAAAACGCAGGTATTCCTCGCGCCGATGGGCGACCATTACCGCACCCGGCTCACCCATACGCTGGAAGTGGCGCAGATCGCGCGGACGGTTTCGCGGGCGCTCTTCTTGAATGAAGATCTGACGGAGGCGATTGCCCTGGGGCATGATCTGGGGCATACGCCGTTTGGGCATGCCGGGGAATTCGTGTTGAATGAAGTGTATGCGCCAGGATTTTCGCACTCGGAACAAAGCCTGCGGGTGGTGGACAAGCTGGAGAGCCGCCAGGGCGGCCCCGGGCTGAATCTTACCTGGGAAGTGCGGGACGGGATCCGGTGGCACTCGGCGGGCAAGGCGATTCTGCGCAGTGAGATTCCCGAGCACCCAAGCACGCTCGAAGGACAAGTGGTGAGCGTGTGCGATGCAATCGCGTATATCAGCCACGATGTGGACGATGCGCTGCGTGCGAATATCATTAAGGAATCGCAATTGCCAGAGGAAGCGATTTATGTGCTGGGCGCAAGCACCTCCGAACGGATTGACCGGATGGTGGTCAGTCTGATCGAGGGCAGTTCGGAAGGGCGGATCGATATCGTGCCGGAGGTGCGCGGCGCAATGAATGTGCTTCGCGACTACCTGTACACGCGCGTATATCCGTGCGATGCCATCGAGGCGGAAATATCCAAGGCCCGCGCCATGCTCCGCAACTTGTATTACTACCTCTTGGAACATCCCACCGAGGAAATTCTCGAAGGCGGCCCGGAAGATTCGCTGGAGCGCCGCACCGTCGATTTCTTCGCGGGCATGACCGACAACTACGCCCTTCACCTCTTTGATCGGCTCCTGCTGCCCGCCCCATGGCAACGGTAGACCAACACCCCATCGGAATCGTCGCCGGATCCGGTATTGAATTGAATTCCATTCTGGATACCATTTCGGAGGAGACCCCCTTTTCTTCTGTGCCCGAACTTGCCGGTGGCGGCGTAGAGGGGCATGCCTATCGCTTCATTCGCGGACGGTGCGGCCCGGCGGAAGTCATTCTTCAATGCGGACGTTTCCATGCCTATGAGGGCTTTTCCTTTGAAGAAGTGGTGCGGCCAGTCCAGGTAATGTATGAATGGGGTGTCCGGACAATCGTCTTCACCAATGCCGCGGGTGGATTGCTGGCCCCGATGAAACCGGGCGATCTTGTGGCCATCGATTGCATTCGCACATGGCCGTTCAAACGCTTTGATCTGCCGGAATCCCTGAACACGGATTTCATTGTGCCGGGGTGCGACTTCACGGGCGTGTACGGCTGGATGCACGGACCCTGTTACGAGACCCGGGCGGAGATTCGCACACTGCAATCACTGGGCTGTGCGGCGGTCGGCATGAGCGCGGGCCCTGAAGTGTTCCGCTGTCATTCTCTGGGCATCTGCGCCGCCGTGATTTCCTGCATCACCAATTCCTGTGTGACCCCCCAGGTACTGACCCACCAGCATGTGTTGGAAACCGCACGGAACAGCAGCGCGCGGCTATGTGAACAGCTACGCGCATTTATTGGGACATGCCAAAAAACATAGAGGTTGGGAGGACGTGGCTCCTGTCATACGATAGAATATACAAATAAGGATTCTAAAAATGTTTGTTCTCATTATGATGTTGTTTATTACGCTCACCGCCAGTTCCCCCGCCGCCTCCGGCATCGTCCAGGGGGATCTGACGGGTTCCTGGCAGTTATTCGTGGATGATGGTGTCATCGCGGAGAAGGCAAATGTCACCCGGACGTATCATGCGTTTGAAAAACATCCGGGCAATCCCGTGCTTCTGCCGGACAAACCCTGGGAAGGCTGCACTGCCTATGTCTACGGCACAGTGTTGCCCGGGGAAGACGGGACCGGCTACCGGATGTGGTACCACGCATGGGACGGGAAAGAGTACCGTAATCTCTACGCCACCAGCCCGGATGGCCTGCATTGGACAAAGCCTGAGCTTGGCCTGGTGACGTACGGTGACAACAAGCAGAACAACATCCTGTTCCGGCGCACCGCAGAAGATCATAATCAACAGGTCATCTACACGCCATGGGAGAAGGATCCTAATCGCCGCTACAAACTTATGAATTGGGATTATGGCCGGACTCCGCCCAAGAATATCGTCAGCGGATATTACGGGGCGTGGTCGCCTGACGGGATTCATTGGATCGATGCGCCGAAGAACCCCGTGCTCCGCGATCCGGTCGGCGATGTGGGTAATTTTGTCTGGGACGCACACGCCAAGCGCTATATGGGATATCCGAAACAGTTTACAGAGGTGCGCGGATTCCGCAGGCGGTGTGTCGGGTTCGCCGAAACGCGCAACTTCGAATCGTGGCCCGCACCTGCCTTTGTGCTCGCCCCGGATGAGTTTGACGATCGCTGGGTGGAAAAGCCTGGCCAGCACACGGACTTTTACGGATTGTGCGGCTTCGCATATGAATCCATGTATCTCGGCTTTCTCTGGATTTTCCGCATCACCGCAGCCGGGGACAACGGCACAATTTTTGTCGAACTCGTCAGCAGCCGCGACGGCGTTCACTGGACACGCCAAGAGGAACCGCGTCCGCCGGTATTGCCGCTGGGACCTTCCGGCGCGTGGGACAGCGGAATGGTTTTCACACCCAATCACCCGCTTGTCGAGGGAAATGTCATAAAGTTGTTTTATGGCGGATCGGATGCCACGCATGCCGTGGTATCCGCAAAATCCGCCATAGGGATGGCTACGTTGCGCAAGGATGGATTCGCATCCCTGGATGCGGGCGCTGAAGAAGGCAGTGTGACCACCATACCGCTGCACAATACGCATGGCGCACTGGTTGTGAACTACATCGCACAAAATGGCCTGCTGCAAGCCGAGGTTCTGGATGACAAGGGCGCTGTCATTGCGGGGTATGGCCGCGAGGATTGTTTGCCGCTTTCCGGCGACAGTGTGAACCAGCCAGTGCTCTGGAAAACACAAAAGATATTGCCGGCGGCTACCGAGAATATTCAGGTCCGGTTTGTGTTGCGGAATGCGTCATTCTATTCATTCAAGATGGAAACGCCGGACCCGGGGAATGCCGGCGCCATATCCATGGACGGCATGAAGAAGGCGCGGAAGGCGGCGGCGGCGCGGCAACGCCGGATCATGTACAACGACGATGGATGTGATGTGCGGCCGTTTAAAACGCCGGAGGAGTTTCTTGCTTTGCGCCTCCGGCAGGTGGCGAACACGCAAGTCGACACCATCTGTTACTGCACCGGGGGCGGCGGCTTGTATTGGGCGCATGTGCCGAAAGTAGGGGAAGCCTTGGGCGAGTTTGTCGCCGATACGGATGAGCAATACGTTAAGGATCTCTGCGCCGGATTGCACGCGCTGGAAAAACTGGGAACGGATCCTCTGGCGGTGGCGGTGCAGTTTGGCCATGAGAACAGCATAGAAGTGTTCTGGTCGAGCCGCATGAATAACATCGAGGACAGCTTTGTCCCATGGGGGCATCCCCGCTGGAAACGTGAACATCCGGAGTATCTGTTGGGCAAACCCGAGGACTATGAGAAGTACGAGATGACCGATCCCCGGAAATGGTGGGCGGCGCTCGATTTTGCTGTCCCGGAAGTACGCGATTATATGCTGCGCATCTTTGAAGATGTGTTCACGCGCTACGATCTCGACGGCATCGACATGGATTGGTTTCGCCATCCTAAATTTTTCCGCGAAACCAATGAAGATCGCCCGGTAACCCCGGAACACCTTGCGATGATGAACGATTTTATGCGCAAGGTGCGCGCATTGACAGAACGCGTGGCCATGGCGCGCAACCGCCCTTTTCTCGTGTCCTGCCGCATTCCGTTGAGCGTGGAGCGGTGTGTGGCAATTGGTTTGGATGTGCCGGCCTGGCTTGAGGAAGACCTCGTCGACATCCTGGTGTTGGGAGGCGATCTGGGACCGATGGCAATGGCCCCGCAACTGCGGGAGATGACGGAATTGACCCACCAACACGGTGTTCGCGCCATGGCCAACATTTGCGGTTCGGGACTCCAACCCGCGCACGGATACTCTGAGCCGGGCGCTTGGTATGGGGCCGCCATGAACGCCTGGCAAGCCGGTGTGGATGGCATCTACATCTTCAATTTGTTTCCTTCGGAACCCGATGAACGGCTGAACCGCATAGGGGCGCGCGATACTTTAAGAGGTCTTGATAAAGTCTACGCCATCGATCCCATAGAACCCCGGGATTTCTGGGGCTTTGACCGTGCCGCGCTCGTGGTGCCCGACCGTCTGCCGATACAACTTGTGCCGGGGGCGAGTGTAACGGCCAAACTGCCCGTGGGCGAAGATATTGCCGTGAATGCGCCAGAAGGGAAAACACCCAAGGTCTGTCTGCGCATTCGTGTGACAGCGGCCGCGGAAAGCGATCAACTCCAGTGTACCATGAATGACACGGACCTTGGTCCTGCAACCCCGGTGGAAGCGCTCGGATCCACCCCGGCAGCGGCATGGTTCCAACTTGTGCCGCCGATCCAAGCGTTTCGCCCTGGTGATAACCTCATCGGTGCGCGATTCAATACACAACGCACCGGCAGGGATCCTGTATTAATGGATCGCCTTGAGTTAACCATCAACTATTAGACAAATCATGTGTGTATGTGAGCGTATGTCCTTGCGTTGATGCCGGGTAACATTTTCCACCATGCCTGGGATCAGCATATACTGTGCTGAGCCGGGTACACGATGGGTAAGGAAGTTTTCATGGAATCAAGAAAAGAGCGCAATGACAACACGAGGCGGTTCTATCTGCTTTTTGCCGTCTTGTTGCTCTTTTTTTTCATTTCCGGCGCGTGCGGGCTGTTGTATCAGGTGGTGTGGACCCGCAAGCTGGTCCTGTTGTTCGGCACCACCGCCTATGCCGTCAGCACGGTGCTTTCCATTTTTTTCCTGGGGCTTGGACTGGGCAGTTGGTGGGGCGGGCGCCTTGCGGATCGCGCCATGCGGCCCTTGCGCCTGTATGGTGTTTTTGAAATCATCATTGGCTTGTGGGCGGTGGTGTTTTTAGGGATTGTGGCGTATGGCGAGAATGCCGTCGTGGCATTGCTGCAACTCTCCGGTGGCGCGCGCTCCTTGGGCATTGCATTGCGCGCGCTGATGGCACTGGTTGTGTTGTTCTTGCCCGTGGCGCTCATGGGCGCGACCCTGCCGTTGTTGTCGAAGTTTGTGAGCCGGGAGCCGCAGGTGCGTGGGCGGCGCATCGGCGGACTGTATACGTTGAATACCCTGGGTGCTATGACGGGCTGCTTCCTGAGCGGATTTCTACTCTTGCCGCACTTGGGCTACACGCGAACCACGCTTGTGGGCGCGGTGGCAAATCTGATCATCGGCACGCTGGCCATCGTTGTGTCGTTATACGTGGAACGAAGCACGCTTAAACCGTCGGAAGACATCACCGGGGAGTCTCGCAGACCTTCCACGGCGCGCTGGGTGATCCTGGCCTTCGCCGTGTCCGGTTTCTGCATGCTCGCCCTGGAGGTGTTGTGGACGCGCCTGCTCGCTATTCTGTTCCTCGGCACCACTTACGCCTACACGACCATGCTGACGGCGCTGCTGTGTGGCATTGCCGCCGGGGGCGCGGTGGCATCGCTTATCGCGGACCGTGTCCGCGGGCACACGGCCCTTTTCGGCGGCATGATGATCCTCAACGGCGTAAGTTGCATCCTGATGCTGGGCTGGATCGCGGGGATGCCCGCCACGCTGGCGGAATTGCAGCAGGCCGCGGGCTTTCACTGGGACCAGACGGTGCGCATCATGTTTGCGCTATGTTTCACGGCGCTGTTCCTGCCAACCTTCTGCAGCGGAATGACCTTTCCGTTTGCAGTGAAGGCGGTGGTGGCGGGGCGGGGCTCCGTCGGACGCGACGTGGGGCGGCTGTACAGCGCCAACACCATCGGCGGCGTGATCGGCGCGGCATTGGGCGGGTTCGTCATCATCCCACTGCTCGGTACGCACAACGGCATCGTCACCATGGCGGCGCTGCTGATCCTGTGCGGGGCCGGGCTGATGTGGATCTGTCCCGAGACCCTGCGCTGGGGAAAAACAGCCGCAATGATCGGTGGGGCATTGCTCATCGTGTGGGCATGGAGCAAGGCCCCGGCGGATGTGAGCCGTTCGCTGAACGCGGGCTATGTGCCCAGTGATCACCGCGTGATTCATTATTGCGAGGGCATTGAAGGCACTGTCGCCGTGTCGGAGCCCGTAGAAGAGGCCAGCGGCTCCAACCGTATTTTGTGGATCAACCGCGTGCAGGCGACGGCCTCCATCGAACGCGGCGTGAAAATGAACCGGCTTCAGGGAGTGCTGCCGCTGCTCTTCGACCGCGACCCGCGCACCGTGTTGTTCATGTGCTTCGGATCGGGAATCACCTGCGGCACGCTGGCGTTGTCCGGCTTCGAGCGCATCGACGCCGTTGAAATCTCCCCGGATGTCATCGCTGCCGCGCCATTGTTTACCGCGGATAATCTGGGCGTGCTCGGCCGCCCCAACCTGAAGGTGCGCATTGATGACGGGCGAAACTTCCTGCTCACCACCAACGAACGTTATGACGTGATCACCTTCGAGCCGATGCCGCTCGCGCTCGCGGGGGTGTCTACGTTTTATACGCAGGAGTATTACAAACTCTGCCTGAACCGGCTGCGGCCCGGCGGGATTGTCTCGCAATGGGTGCCGCTGCACAGCCTGAGTCCGGAATTGATGAAATCCCTCACCTATACCTTCACCTGCGTGTTTCCGGAATATGCCGCGTTCTTCGTGAATGCGGATTTATTCCTCATCGGGTCGAATCAGCCGCTGCGCCTGGACTATGCGCGCGCGGAACAGCGCTTGCGCCAGCCGCTCCTCAAGGATGCACTGGACAAAGTGGGGCTGCGCGATCTCCCGGAAATTTTCGCATGCTTTGTGTTGGACAAGCCCGCAGTGGACGAGTATTCGTCAGGTGGGCACTGCATGACGGACGATCATCCCTGGGCGGAATTTGTTGCACCCAAACTGGTATTCGAACGCAACGTGCAGGATAGCCTCGGAGCGCTGCAACTGCGCGCGGTGAATCCGTTAAAAATCATGGATGCCGCGCGGCTTGCTCCGGATACCGCCGCGGCGATTCAGCGCCGTCATGAGGCGCATGTCCACGATTTTGTGGGATTACAGGCGTATTACGGCGGGCTTTCCATAGGTTCGGCAGCGATGGACGCGTTCAAGGTCTCACTCGGTCTCGATCCCAACGATTACACCGCGCAATACTACCTGAAACAAATCGCGGAGGTGCAAGGGAAACAATTTCTGCGTTGGCAGGAGTTAAGCAAGGCAAAAGCAATTCTGGAAGATGCCTTGCAATTCCTGCCGGATGATCCTGAACTTCACGTCCTCCTGGGCGATGCCTATTGGGATTCCGGCGATCCCGCCGCCGCAAAAATCCATTACCAGCGTCACCTCGATCTCGGCGGCCACGAAATCCGCGCCCGCGAGCGCACACAACACCCAGGAGAAAAGCCCTAGAAAACGGATGTTTCCTCACACGGCATAAAGTCTTCCTTTTCATACCATTGTCCAAAATCTATTATCTATGTCCTTTGTTCTGACCCCGTTTAAAAAACACGCCGGAGGAGTGGTAGAAAACAACCTAAAATCACGGAACATACCGTCCGGGAGCGAGGATATTTTGGGGGTCGAGGGCGGATTTTATTTTTTGGGCGGCGTACCAGAAGGAATCGCCGGGATCAGTCCACAGCGGCATGCCTTCGGGGGTGAGACGGTAGGGAGGATAGCCCGCTTCTTTTAAAGCAGTGGTCACTTCTTGATAACACGCCGAGGCCTGTTCGATATCCTCCGGAACGGATTTGTCGAAGGCCAAATTAAGAATCGCCACCATGGATCGCTCGTTCAGGAGGGTGAAGGTCACCGGCAAATCGAATCCGCGGGCATAAAACAGGGGTGTCACGCATTCCAGCAACCTTTTGACATCTTCCGCGCGCATCGGCAGCACAGGGGAGAACCAAATCAGCCCGCATCCCGCTTCCAGCGGATCCAACGGAACCGGCCCCGTGGTACGCAGCCGCCATTGCGCGCCCAAGAGCGGCGCATCCGTGGGAATCCCTTTCAACAGTCCGTAATTCGGTTCGAGCGCTTCCAGTTGTTTGGCCAGCACACGTCCAAGACCAAATTTGTTCAATAACATCACGGCGCGCTTTCCCCAGGCGAGTTTACGATCATCCACAAAGACCAACTTGCCCAAGGGCCCAACGGCCTTCTTTAATTCCCGCACCGCTCCCCGCACCTGGCTGCGGGTGCCCATCAATGCCCCCGAGGCGTTCCACGCGCCAAGACCCGTTTCCCGCCGCAACGATTCCCGCACGGATTCCGGCAACGGGGTCTTTCCGCCCGTGGCGTCCCATGGATACCGCCGCAGGCTGGTGATCACCCGCAAATCGTTCCCGATATGCACGGCGCTATTGAGAATCCCGCGCATCCGCAACGGCCGCAACGCCTCCATCAGCGGATACACCTGCTCCTCGCGGTCCACCTTGATAAAAAACAGCCGGAACGCCTCCGGCGCGGGATACAGCCACACGCACAGCTTCGTTACGATGCCAAGATTCGATTGCGTGAAGAGGCCATCCAGCACTGGCCCTACGCCATATGGATACACCCGTGCAGCCCGCGACTCCTGAAAATGTCCAAATCCCGTGTTAAGTACTCGCCCATCCGCCAGCACAATCTCCATCCCGCAACTGGTTCGCACATGGTCCCCGTACGGCGTATGGCCAAACCCGCGTTCCAGCACATTCCCCACGATACTGGCGTGCGGCCCGGCCCCGGTGCTGTCCATCCAGAATCCCGGCGCCTCCACCCGCACCCGCTCATACAATTGCTGCTGCGTCACCCCCGGCTCAATCACTGCATAGCCCAGTTCAGGATTAATTTCCAAAATACGGTCCATGCGCCGCAAATCCACGATCATCGCGCCATCACGCGGCGCGCAAGCATCGCCATAGCCCCAGTTTTTACCACATGAAATCGGGTACAGCGGCGTCTCATGCCGCGCTGCGATGCGCACCACCGCCTGCACCTCCTCCACGGACCGCGGATACAAAACGCCCCGAGGCGTGGTCCCATGCGGTTGCGTGGTCCGTGCATACCTCTCCACCACCGGGGTATCCACCGAAACCCGCTCATCACCCAAAACATCCTGCCATTCCGCCAACGCTTCATCCCATGGCATGCTTTATATCCCTCGCTTTTTCCCGTTTATCATAGCTTTATCAAATGTGCGGTTCCAACGCGAAAAAAAGAGCCTGTGCCAAGGGCGTCACGCGCTTCGTGTGACGAGGCGGGGCTGTCTCTGCTTTTCGCACCCATGAACCGGAATAAATCTGCTATCCTATGAGCGGGATTTTATGCGGTTTGAATCCGATAGGAAGCGGTGCAGAGTCTATATCCTGTGGGAAATGCATATAAGGAGAATCTTCTTGAATACACACTATATCTTCCGGGCCATTCTACTGTTGGCCCTCTGTGGTTTGTGGCCAATAATGCCGGCCACGGCGCAACCGGCAATGCTTCCGCTGGCGGAGGGCTGGAAATTGCAAAGTTCGGCGAAAATCACCGGCGCGGGAGATGTGTTGGGCGCGTCAGGATTTAATACGGACGGGTGGTATTCAACAAGCGTGCCGAAGACCGTGCTGGCGGCGCTGGTGGAGAATAACGTCTATCCGGACCCGTTTTACGGCATGAACCTTAAGAATATTCCCGGATATAAAAATGGCGGATGGCTGGTGATGCCGGAGGGGAGCCCGTTCCGAAACCCGTGGTGGTACCGCACGGAGTTCACCGTGGCGGCGGATTGGAAGGGCCGGTGTGTCACACTGCATTTTGACGGCATCAATTATCAGGCGAACCTCTGGCTGAACGGACAGCGCATCGCGGACAGCGAAACGGTTAAAGGCATGTTCCGCCGGTTTGAGTTTGACGTGAGCGGCCTGCTCCGGTATGGCGAGGCGAACGCGCTTGCGGTGGAAATCCTTCCGCCCGGCCTGATCCCGGACAAGGATTACGATACGAAGCAAATCGAAGCCACCACCGGCTGGGACGACCATAACCCACAGCCGCCGGACCGCAACATGGGCATCTGGGACGATGTATATATCCGGGCGCAGGGTCCTGTAACGCTGCGGCACGGGTACGTGGATTCCGATCTGAATGTGCCCGCACTGGACAGCGCGAAACTGACGGTCTCGGCCTTTTTAACCAATCACTCGGCAGAAGCGATCACGGGTCTTTTGAAGGGCCGGATTGAGACTGTGGAATTTTCAAAAGAGGTCCCGTTAAATCCCGGCGAGACTCAGGAAGTGTTATTTACACCGGACGCGTTTCCACAACTGGTGTTTGCCCAGCCGCGCGTGTGGTGGCCGCATCCCGTGGGGCCGCAGGAACTTTACACCGCCGAACTTTCATTCGTGGTGAAGGACCAAATTTCCGATGCACAGAATGTCCGCTTCGGCATTCGCAACGTGGAAACCTACATCAATGACGAAGCCTGGCGCGGCTACAAAATAAACGGGCGCAACATCCTCATTCGCGGGGGCGCCTGGATGACCAGCGACATGCTCCTGCGCTTTTCCGAACGCCGCTACCGGGCGATGGTGCGGTACGCGCGCGAGGCAAACCTGAACATGCTCCGTTCCGAGGGATTTTCCATCCGCGAATCCGAAGAGTTTTACAATGCCTGCGATGAGTACGGCATTCTGGTGACCCAGCAGATTTTCGGGCGCAGCATACCGGACGAAGCGCTGGCCATCGCCTGCACGGAAGACATGATGCTGCGCATGCGGACGCATCCGAGCCTTACGCATCTCCTGGGGCATGATGAAACCTTCCCGACGGATAATCTCGATAAATCATACAAGGACCTAATCGCAAAACACCGTGTGAACCGAAGTTATCAACCACATTCAGGAACCTTTGTCACGATGTTCCGCAACAACACCGGCGGCACACGCACGGGCACGCGTGAACTCTGGACCTATGCCGGGCCCTCGCATTATTACCACCGCAAGCATGACGGCGCGTGGGGCTTCGCACAGTCCGGCGGCATCGGCGGCGTCACGGCCGTGCGCGACAGCCTGCGCGAGATGATGCCGGAGGACCAACTCTGGCCCGCATTGATGAGCGAATCATGGTCGTTCCATTCGGTAACGCAGGGCGGGGAGTATTTCGACGCAATCCTCAAGGCGATGGATGGCGGATACGGAAAAGCTGCAGACTTTAATGATTTCTGCAACAAGGCCTATGCGATGAATTACAACAGTGCGCGGGGCATGTTCGAGGCGTACGGGCGCAACAAATACTCCGCCACCGGCATCACTACGTGGAAATACGACACCGCATGGCCCGCATCGACCTCCTGGCAATACATCGATTGGTATCTCCGGCCCACGGGCGCGTATTTCGGTGCGAAAAAAGCCTGTGAATCGCTCCACGTCCAATATGCCTATGATGACGAGGGGATTTATGTGGTAAACAGCCTGTACGAACCTGCGGAGGGCCTGGAGGCATCCGCCACGGTCTACAACTTCGATCTGAGCGTAAAACATACGCAAAAAGCTGCCGTGAACGTGGATGCCGATGGAAAATCCAAGGCATTTACGATGAATTGGCCGAAAGATATCAGCGCAACGTATTTTCTTAAACTGGAACTCCGCGATGGTTCGGGCGCGTTGCGTTCGAGCAATTTTTACTGGTTGTCCACCGCACCGGATGTTCCCGGCATCACCGGCGATACTCTCAAGGGCGTATTTTTCGCCAAACCGAAATCCCGCGCCGATTTCACACTCCTGAATACCTTGCCGCCGGTGACACTGGAATCCGCGTCGAGTGTGGAAACCAAAGGCGCGGAACAGGTCATGACGGTGACCCTGAAAAATCCGGGAACGGCCCTGGCGTTCCTGGTGCAGTTGGCGGTCACCGCCGGGAAGAACGGACACGAGATTGGGCCATCGTTTTGGGAAGATAATTATTTCAGCATGTTGCCTGGCGAAGAACGCACGGTGAAAGTGACCTATGCGCCGGCTGAATTGGCCGGGAAGGAACCGGTACTGCGGATAACTGGCTGGAACGTACAGTAATCGCTTGTCGGCTGCTCTGGCCGACCCGTTGCCTTCTCATTTTTCCGGATGAGAAAAAGGACTATTTCGCAATTGCCTCGTTCTTTGTCGGAAAAGCGAAGCTAGATGAAACAGGTGGATGTCTTGTGGCATAGTGCGTGAGAAGAGGAATCGGCGAATGGATAGCGCACACGAACGGATTCGGAAGCGCCGGAATGTCATCGTTGTGTTGCCGGCGTTTAACGAGGAGGCCTGCATCGGACGCCTCCTGGATAAAATCGATGAGGCGATGTTCGAAGCGGGGCTTTCATTTCAAGTAATCGTGGTGGATGACGGCAGCACGGACCGCACGGCTGAGTTGGTGCAGGAACGCGCTGCGCAGATGCCGGTCACGGTGGTGCGCCATGAAAAGAATGCGGGGCTGGGCGCGGCAATCCGAGACGGCCTTCAGGCCGCCATGAATGCGGCGCAGGACGACGACATCATAATCACCATGGACGCGGATGATACGCACACGCCCGGCTTGATCCTCCGGATGGTGCGCATGGTAAGCGAAGGCCACGACGTGGTAATCGCTTCACGGTACCAGCCGGGTTCGCGCACGCTGGGCGTACCGATGTTCCGCCGCGTATTGAGTTACGCGGGATCGCTGCTGTTCCGGATATTCTTACCGATCCAGGGGGTAAAGGATTTCACCTGCGGTTACCGCGCCTACCGCACCGCCGTGCTGCGCGATGCCATGCGCGAATACAACGATCGCTTCATCGACCAGGAAGGATTCCAGTGCATGGTGGACATCCTGTTGAAGCTTCGGAAACGGCATTTGCTCTTTGGAGAAGTGCCCATGATTCTCCGGTATGATCAGAAGGCGGGCGTGAGCAAAATGCAGGTGGGCAACACCATATTCCGGACGCTCGCTTTGATCGTCAAACGCCGTTTCCAGGGCTGACGTCATGGAAGTCGAACACTTTGGTCCAAACTATTTTACGAGTGTCTACAAGGACTATCAGCGGCAAAATCCAGAAAAGAAGCTTGCGTTTTACCGCGCTCTGGCAAAAAAGGCCCTGGCAGGGATCGGGAATCCCAACATCCTCGATCTGGGGTGCGCATTTGGGCATTTCATCGGCTCGTTGGACACCGTGGGGAAGAAATTCGCCATGGACGCCAGTGCGTATGCCATTGAACACCTCAAGGCGGCGCATCCAGAGGTGCAGGCGGTAATGGGCGAACTTCCAAGTATTTCCTTCGCGGAACAATTCGATTTGATCACCGCATTTGACGTGCTGGAGCACGTAAACGATTTAGATGCAGCACTCAAAGAGATATGGGGACATCTTGCGCCAGGAGGGCACTTCGTTTTCATCGTGCCGGTGTACGACGGCCCCACGGGGCCCATTATCCGGTTGTTGGACCACGATCCCACGCACGTGCATAAAATGTCACGGCGATTCTGGCTGGAAGAATGCGCACCGTACTTTCATGTAAAGGAGTGGCAGGGAATTTTCCGGTATTTATTGCCGGGCGGCTGGTATATGCATTGGCCTACGCGGGCTTTTCGGCGGATTTCGCCTGCTATTGCGGTGGTGGCGGAAAAGAAGCCTGAAACCACCGATGAACACCGACAAACACCGACACTTCGAAAATTCAGTAAATGACGGATATTTGCTATTCTCTTATATCATTTGCTTGGAAGCCTTAAATCATCAATAACAGGAATCAAGACATGCTCGATTATGATCACCCCGATGTGCGGTTTGCAGTGGATGTTGTACAACAAGCGGCGCGGCTATGCCGGCGGATTCAAACCGGCATGGCGATGCTCGGGCTGACGAAAAGCGACTTTTCTCCCGTGACGGTGGCGGATTACGCGGTACAGGCGTTTGTGGGGCACGCCCTTGCCGGGCATGATCCGGAGGCGGTGCTGGTGGGCGAGGAAAAAGCGGATGCATTGCGGGAAGACACCGGACAGAAGGTGCTCGATGTGGTTACGCAATTTGTGGGGAAGATGATCGAGGATGCTTCCTCTGACAATGTTCTAACGTGGATCGATCGCGGCGGCGCGGAACCCACAAACCGCTATTGGACACTGGATCCCGTGGATGGCACAAAGGGCTATTTGCGCGGCGGGCAATATGCCGTGGCGCTTGCGCTGTTGGAACACGGCGAAGTGAAACTGGGCGTGCTGGGATGTCCCAATCTCGGCGAGCACTGCGCACCGGTGTCTTGCGGTGCGGGGGCGATCTTGGTGGGGCAGCGCGGGGAAGGATCAGCGTACGCCATGATGGATATGGATCCGTTGGAGTTTATGCCGCTGCATGTGTCGGATTGCCGCGATGCATCCCAAGCGCGTGTACTGCGCTCGTTTGAATCCAGCCACACGAACGCGGACGACACGAACGCCATCGCGCAGCGCCTGGGCATTTCCGCAGAACCGGTGCTGATGGACAGTCTGGCAAAATTCGCCGTGCTGGCGGCAGGGGGGGGAGAAATGATGTTCCGCTTTCCGCCCCAGGATCGCCCGGGCTATCAGGAGAAAATTTGGGACAACGCGGCAGGCGCGGTGATCCTCGAAGAGGCCGGGGGACGCGTCACGGACATCTGGGGCAAACCGTTGGATTTCACCACCGGGCGGCGGTTGACCAACAACAGCGGCATCTTCGCTTCCAATGGCTGGCTGCATGAGGCAGGCGTGAATGCAATCAAAGAAGTTTGTGGTTAACGGACTTGCTTCCTCAAAAGCATGATCAGTTTCGCCACGGGGTATCCAGATCTCCTTATACTCGTATTCCAAAGGCGCGGAGGGCGGCTTCGGCGGCGGTTGACCAGCCGCGGTTGGCGGCGGGGCTGGCCGGGCTGGGATGCGGGATGCGCCCGATAACCCCTGTGAAGCCGGGAAATGCGGCGCGGATACGCCGTTCCGCGAAATCACCCACTCCGAGAATCCATTGTGGGGAATAATAGGCCGCAAGGTCGCGGAGGGCTTTGTCGCAGGCATCAAGGAGAGAGGTGCGCTCCAAGGCGGGCAGTTTGTCGGGCGTGAAGTTTCGACCGGAGCTTTCCATAAAACAAAGGGGGCAGTAATTAATCACAAAGAATTTTCGGAAGAATTTTTCCGGGGCGCCGAACCGATCCCGCGCCCAGCCCCACAAGCGTTGACCGCTTACTTCGCCCCGGCTACATTGAAAGCCGGTCACGGGGCGTTTGGGATGTTCGAGTTCCGGTCTGTTTACCGGGGCTTCGATGCGCAACCAATCGCGCACCATGGAGACGTCGCCGAAGGGAACGCCGGTCTGCGCCATTCCAAAGGGGCCCGGATTCATGCCCACGAGCAAGATTTCGCGGGCGCCTTGGCCATACCGCTGGAGGTAGAGGCGATGAGGAGCCCAGGCATACTCAAGGGGATTGTAGACATGGGTGATAGGAGGGCTGAAATGCAGCGCGCGAACCGTACGGGAGAGTTTCTCAGCAACAGCGGCCGGATCCATGGGCGGCGGAAATTATTTCGTGCCGCGCTTTTTAGCGGGCGGCTTTTTTGCAGGAGGCTTTTTAGCGCCTGCCTGTTTCTTGGCCGCGGGTTTGCGGGCGGGTTTTTTTATTTCGGCAGCCACTTCCCCGGACTCTTCCTGTCTGCCGTGGGAAACAAAAAACGGATCCCTGACGGGAACCCCTTCTTCATCCTTGCCGCCCCCCTGCTCAACCTTGATCTTGGGCAGGATGCGTTTCGCCACGCGCACATCGCTGGAATCGAAGAAAGGATCTTCCTTGTGGTGCTTTTCCTCTTCCGGTTCCGTCAAATCCTTGATGTACTCCTTGTCCACTATCTTGAGCCGTGCGAGGTCGGCGGCGGCAAGTTGACTGAATCGCGATTCCGGGGCCCGTTCCATAATGGTTCGGAGGATTTCCACGGCCTGTTTGCGGTCATTCAGATTGATTTCTTTTAGCTTCGCAAGCTGATAGGTGGCTTCCGCCCACACACGGGTTTGCGTTTCGAAACGTTGCCCGATTTCTTCGAGCATGAGGGCGGCTTCCAGATAGCGGTCTTCCGATTTCAGAAGACGGGCGGCCTCGAAAAGGGCATTGACCTGATTGTCCGGATAATTACGGTACATGCTCACGGCGCCGTCGATGTCTCCGCGGAGCGCAAGCTTTCGCGCGGCGGCGAATTCGGAGGGATCGTCGATACGCGCACTGAAGGGGCCAATATGGTCGAGGGTGCGCATTGCGAGTGAGTTGATGACGGTGTGGGTGTAGTATGCGACGGGGATGACCCAGAAGACGAAGCACATGACGATGATGGTGGTCCGGTGCGACTCTGGGCTGTAATTAAAGAAGGCGGCCGCCACGGCGGAGTAAATGGCGAACATGCCGAGCCAAAGCATGAGGGCGACAGGCAGGGGAATCGAATCGTTGTTTTGCGTCCAGCGCCGTTTTAACAGATTGCCGGCGGCCAGGAGAAATGCGACCACGAGCAATATGATCAGGATTTCCCAGAATTTCGGATACTCCGGAAGATTAGTTGTCCAGATTTCGCGCTTTGGAATATGATCCATCACCTTTCACCAGCCTCCACTCACAGTGCTTCCCGGCGGTCCGCCATGGACATTTTCCACGCAATCGACCTGCCTGGTCCACAACACTCAGTATATAACCTCTCGGCCATAGCGTCAAACGTTTTATACATGCCTGTTTATCTGCCCGTTTTGACCCCGGGTTTTTTTACTGGTTAATTCCACGATATCCGGTGTCGGGATCGCTTTTTTGGCTTTCGCCACAGGTATACATGGCGGCAACCCAGTAATAATAATAAGTATATTGGATAGTGTCTTTTCCATTGCAGCCACGTCCGGGGATCACCACGGGCGCCTCTACATTCACATCTTCAAAACTCAAGGTGGTGGAAGGCAGCCAATCTGAAATGGGGCTCGCACCGGCTTCGGAATCCGCGGTGTTCCGAAACACGCGGTAGTGCGAGGCGGCCGGGGCGGCAGTCCAGGTAATCTGGACGGAGCCTGCCAGTGTTCCATCGGTAGCCGCTACGGAGTCCGGGGGCTGACCAGGAGCGCCGCGGAATCCGGTATCAGGCTCGCTGTTGGGGCTTCCGCCGTTAAGATTGAAGGCTTTGACGACATAAGAGTGCACAATACCAGGCTGAACGGAATAATCGGCATATTGGGTCATTGTAATCGTGGCAGGGAGGGCAACGCCATCGCGGTAGACGCGGTAGTAGGTTGCGGTATCGGAGGGCGACCAGGTCAAGTTCACAGCGAGACAATCGGTGCCGTCAGAGGCAATGAGACCGGCGGGAGCGGGCGGCGGCACGACTGCTGCAACCTGGATCACAACCTGGTTCGTGGTGAAGCCACAGCGGTTGGTGGCGCGCAGCACAACGGTGTACGCGCCAGGGTTGGGATAAATGTGGCCGCCGGGCCCGGCCGCTGTGCTGGTTTGTCCATCGCCAAAATCCCAGAACCATGCATCCACATTGCCTTCGGTCAGATTAGAGAAATTGACAGCCATGGGGGCGTCGCCGGAAGTGACATCGGCATAGAGCCGTGCGGTGGGGAGCGCTTCGACGTGGACCAGGGCGGTTTGGGTGAGCATATCCTGGCCATAGACATTCTGGACGGTCAGACTCACACTATACACCCCCTTTTCTTCATAGGTATGCGAAACACTGGCGCCGGCCCCATCGGCCCCATCGCCGAAATCCCAGAGGATCGAGGTGGGATTATTCGTGGATTGATCCGTAAAGGTGACCGCATTTCCGGCGCAAATAGCCGTTTCGGACACCGTGAAGTCCGCCACAGGCGGATAGCCAAGGGTGAAACTGCCGGAGTAAACATCCAACACGGGATCGCCGGTAACACCGTCTCCATTTTGGTCGAGCCCGAACCCCGCCATGTTCTGGATCAACGGTCCAACGCGGAAAAAATAATTCCCCTCTGCCGATTTTTCCGGAAATACGATGTGCCAGACATGCAGGCTTTGCTGCGCAACAGAGGAAGCGTAAAATTCACCCCCGGGTCCCACGAGCACAATATCGGCCCAATTAAACGTACCGGGATCTATCATACTGCTGAACGTGATATCCAAAGACTGTACGGGGGTGGTCACCAATCCCGAGGGTGTGTGGGACTGCACCTGGACGGGTGCGAAAACCAACGCCTCCGGCATGGGATCAGAAACTGTCACGGTTCCAGCGATGGAAACGCCGGAGCCGGGATACCCAACTCCGGAAGGTCCATCGGACGCGCCCCAATAGCAGCGGGCGGCGGTGACCTCGGTGCCGGAGCCTGATTGAATGGCATCGGCGCCAAAGGTGATCAGATTGCTTCGTGATATCGCGGCGAGCGCGCCGGTGGACACGATCAGTCCGGCGCCATCCCGGTTTGTAAATACGCAGCGGTCAAACGTGCCTCTTCCAGCAAGTTCGATCGTCATGTCGAGTATTTGGCATAAGTCGAATTGGCCATTTCCTCCCGGATGAAAGATCAAGCTGTCGGCATTGGTGGGATAGGCCCCCGCGAAGGTTGATTGCGCAGCGATTAACAAACCATAGACTTCAACATCGTTATAATTAAAAATATCAACCAGCGACCGGGTCAGCCGTACCGTCCCATACACATAAATACGCCCGGATTCCACAAATTCCACGGTTGCGTCCGTTGCCTCAAGGGTTGCTTGAGGTTGCACGGTAATCCCTGAAAGCTGGATATTCACCTGGCCGCCCGTCTCCAGCCCAAACCACCCGCCGCGTTCTACGGTAAGGGCGTTGGTTTCAATCAAACCGTTTGTGTCCACCCGCACCGTTCCCGGAATACTCGCGGCGCCTGAAAAATGCACTTGCGGCGCCTCTGTTTTCGCTCCATTCCCCCATACATGGAGCAAACCGGTAATGGCACTGGTATCCTCCATTTCGACGAGCGCACCCGGCTCCACCAGAAGCTCTCCCGCAACAATAATGGGCCCGGAAACGGTGAGTGACACGCCGCCGGGAACCCTAAGCGACACCCCCGGCACAATCGTTCCGCCAAGCCATTGCCACGTGTACTGCGTAACCCCGCTAAACGGCAGCGAAGAGGTTAGGGTAACATCTTTTCCTATATTCGCATGCCCCAAGGTAATCTCCGCCTCGGGGGAAAAGACATTATCCGTAAACTGCACCGGAAAAGACGCATCCCATTCCTGAAACAGCCAGTCGGGACTGGCGACATAAACCCAGCCGGGATCTCCGCTGAAATCCACCCCGGAAACCTCCGGCGCCTCCCCTGTGGTTTGCGTCAAGGTCAGTGCAGGACCATCGGCATTTTCAATTGCGCCGCCCACGATTGACACCGCCTGGCTTCCGAGGGAGAGGCGGAAATTGTTTAGGGTGCAATTGGTAAGCCCCCCTCCACTTCCAGCCTCAAAGATCAACCCGTCCACATCGTCCGGATCCTGCGCCCCGGAAAAGCCACACTGGCTGGCGGTAAAACTCCCGCCGGCCTGTATGGAAATTACACTCAGAGGATGAAAAGAGAATCCGCATCGGTGCAAGACCGCAGTGCCGCTGACCTCAAGGCCGCCCGAGGAGGCAAGCTGAATCGTGGCATCCGAAGCGGACCACACACCGTCCACCGTAAGTCCCGTGTATCCGATCTCCAGTATGGCGCCCGCACTTAAAGAAAGCGCGCCCGGCGAAGCAACTGTCATGGTGTTCAGACTCAACAGGGCGTTCTCTTGCACGGTCACATTGCCGGAAACCAGGGAAGTTCCGGCCAAGTGTGCCTCGCCTTGAGAGTAGACAAGTAACTCACCCGTGATGTCCGCCGAGGCGCTGTTGCCGACAAACATGTAGTGTCCACCGCTGTTTATAGTCAGACCGCCAGACAAGGAAAGTGCGTGACTGGTTTTCAGAACGGCCCCACTGGAGACTTCCATCTGTCCTGCCACGGCAAGATCTCCATTGATGAGCACCTCGATCTGCGGATCAATGACTACAGAGGCCCCGGCCGCAATTGTGCCACCCGCCCACGTCCATTGATAGCGGGTTGCTCCGGAAAAGGGAAGCTCCTGGGTAAAATGAAACAGGGTGTCAAGCGTTCCTGCACCTACGGTAATAAGTCCTGTTTCAGCAAAGAGATTATTAGTGATATTCGTGGTCAACGATGCATTAATTTCCTGGGCAAGCCACGTCATGCTTGACACGGACAGCCAGTCCGTGTCGGATGAAAAATCCACGCCCGTAATCACGGGGGCGCCCTGGGCGGTCATATTCAAATACACCACGGGACCAAAGGTGTTTTCCGCGGAACCATTCACCATCTCAAGTGCCTGCGTGGAAATTATGAGGTTGAGATCATGAAGGGTGCAATCAATCAGGTTTCCGGACGATGTTTCAGAAAAGATCAGATCTTCCGCATTCGTCAATGCTGCAAAACCATTAAAAACGCAGGAACCAAAACCCGCCTGACCACCAATCACAATGTCCGCACCCGAGTTAAACGTGAACGTTGACTCCGTTGCGGCCAACGCGCCTTCCACCGTCAACCGGCACCCTGCTTTCAGATCAAGTGTCACCCCAGGCTCTATTGTCAGCGTGGCATTGGCCGCCACCGTGAGATCCCCTATCATGTGCACAGGCGAATCGCCCGCCTCCCACCGCGTGTCTTCCTCTATCGTGCCGCTCACATCCAGCGCCCATCCGGAAAAAGACAGACTACACACCAGGAGAACATTGCATATCCGGCGCTTCCACATACGCCCTCCTTTCATGCCATAACTTTGTACTCTAGTACTACTACACCTAAAAAAACCCGGTATCCGCCGAAAACATAAAATGAATTCTCCCCGCCATTCTCGGTCAGAATAGCTTTTATGTCAAGGAACTTTCCATTTTGGGGTGGTTATTTCTCGAAAAACAACCGCTAAGAACTATTTTTCTTCTGGTGCATGGTGAAAACCTGGCAGGATCTGCTTCTCCTTCTCTGTTTCCTTCCACACCCTTATTTGCCGTCTAACACATTGACATTAAAGAAGTTACGACTGATTCCGCCAAAAAGCGGTTTAATTGATTTTCGCACCCGGCATGCCCCGAAACCAAAACTCGAAAAAAACTTCTAAAGTTTTTGCTAAAGTTGCCGATAAAGTAATCAGTTGCCCGGAAACGGGCCTAAAATTGAACCCGAGTGCAGCCCGCTAAGGACGGCGGACTCATTGACAACCAGGGAGGGTAGAACGCAGTGGCGAGTAAATCGCCCCCAAGCCCTTTTCGAAAAGGGGCCGGGAATAGTTGAATGATGGCAAAAAGCGATGGCCGCATACCACAGGTTCGGCCATCGGATTAGGACGAACGAGGAACCACCCAAAGCGCGTAGGCGTGCAGGAAATGGGATTCTGCATGACCTGAACGCTTTCATGGGACAGGGCGGTCCAAGTTCTGACGAAACGCAATGGGAATGGCAGCGGGTATACCCCAACGCCAAACGGTTTACCTGATACCGGCGCACGACAGGGACGTCATGCACGGCGGGTAGCCGGATAGAAAAACGGCTGCGCAAGGAAGCGTGGCCACAACCACTCACGGAGGATAACAGTATGGGACTTAGAATCAACACAAACGTTGCGGCGTTGAATGCGTCACGCACCTTGCGTGGATCGACTCTTTCATTAAACAAGACGTTGGAACGCCTTTCCAGCGGCTTGCGCATCAACCGGGCCGCAGACGACGCCGCAGGCCTTGCGATTGCCGAAGGTTTTAATTCGGTGGTCCGGGGCTCCAGCGTGGCAGCGCGTAACTCACAAGACGGCATCAGTCTTGTGCAAACGGCGGAAGGGGCGTTGAGCGAATCACACAGCATCTTGCAGCGCATACGTGAACTGGCGGTGCAAGCAGCGAACGGCACGCAAAGCACCACCAACCGGACGGCGATTCACAATGAAGTGCGGCAGTTGCTGGAGCAACTTGATGATATAGCGATAGACACGGAATTCAACGGCATCCGGGTATTGAGTTCCAGCCAGACCGTGACGCTGCAATCCGGCGCATTCACCAGCCAGGTGCTTGCCATTTCGGTTGCGGGCGCCAAAACCAATGATTTGGGGGTCAACGGAGTAGCCGTGTCAACGATGGCCCTGGCTGTGTCTGCCATCAGCACGATTGACAATGCAATCCAGAGCGTTAGCACGCTGCGGAGCACACTGGGCGCGTACCAAAACCGCCTGGAATTCACGATTAACACCCTGAACATCCAGCAAGAGAACTCCTCTGCGTCCGAGAGCGCCATTCGCGACGCGGACATTGCTCAGGAAACCATAAAGTTCACCCGGAACCAAATTCTGGTGAGCGCGGGCACCTCCATTCTGGCGCAGGCGAATGTAGTGCCCCAGACCGCATTGCAGTTACTGGGACAATAGTAAATATGTCCTTTGGGGGTGGCCGGCCAAGGTTCTGCGGCCGGTCACCCCGAAGGTGTGTTGTGTATAAAGTTGAACATGTGCGGGCGGCTGTAGGTGTTCGCGTCATCGGCAGCCCCAAGTAAGCACAAAGGAACAAATTCGAGGGTAAGGGATATCCTCGAGGCCACTCATGGAGGAAAAGGACTATGGGACTTAGAATCAACACGAACGTTGCGGCATTGAATGCATCACGCACCCTGCGTGGTTCAACACTTTCCTTAAACAAGACGTTGGAGCGGTTGTCCAGCGGCTTGCGGATCAACCGGGCGGCGGACGATGCCGCCGGGCTGGCGATCGCGGAAAGCTTTCGTTCCCAGGTGACGGGCACGGCGATGGCGCAACGCAACAGCCAGGACGGTGTAAGCCTGGTGCAAACAGCGGAAGGCGCGCTAAGCGAATCGCACAGCATCTTGCAGCGCATCCGGGAATTGGCGGTGCAGGCGGCCAATGGCACGCAGAGCACGACCAACCGGCTCGCCATCAATAATGAGGTGCGGCAGTTGCTGGGTCAGATTGACGATATTGCATTGCGCACCGAATTCAACGGGATCAAAGTGCTGAGTGCGAGCCAGACCGTAACCCTGCAATCGGGCGCGTACACCAGCCAGACCCTGGCCGTCGCGGTGACTGGCGCCAAATCAAATGACCTGGGTATCAACAACGTGGTGGTGTCGACCATGGCTGGAGCCGTTGCGGCCATCAGCACAATAGACAATGCCATCGCGAGCGTGAGCACCCTGCGGAGCACGCTGGGCGCCTACCAGAACCGCCTCGAATTCACAATGAACACGTTGGCGATCCAGGAAGAAAACGCCTCGTCTTCGGAAAGCGCGATCCGGGATGCGGACATCGCCCAGGAAACCATCCGATTCACACGCAACCAGATTCTGGTGAGCGCGGGCACGTCCATTCTTGCCCAAGCCAACGTAGTGCCTCAAACAGCTTTGCAATTGCTTGGAGGATGACCGAGCGCGTCGTCCAAGTTTGATTGGTGAAGAGCAGCGCGCGGGTTCGCGTCCTCCGTCACGTGCCCACGCGCTCCAACCATGCTGAAAGGAGGTGGTTGGGATCTGGCGGCCGGCGAACGTGCGCATGGAATATGCGCAGGATTCAACGGCAAACCGTGAACACGCGATGCGCCTTCAGAAAATAGACGCACTCGGGTGTAAAACATGAAGGCAAATGTGGTTTCTCCCTTTGGTGGGGAAAAAGACGTGCGTCATGCGCGTTTATGGCGGAAGCCTCGCATAGGAGGAACTTCAGGAAACCACGGGCCGGGATGCCCGCGGCAAACTCAAGGAGGATAGACAATGGGACTACGCATTAACACTAATATAGCGGCGTTGAACGCCTCCCGGACGTTGCGGACGTCAACGAACGACTTGAACAAATCGCTGGAACGCTTGTCCAGCGGTTTGCGCATAAATCGCGCTGCGGATGACGCGGCAGGTTTGGCGATCGCGGAAGGATTCCGTTCACAAGTGAAGGGAACCTCCATGGCCCAACGCAACAGCCAGGACGGCGTAAGCCTGGTGCAAACGGCGGAAGGCGCGCTGAGCGAATCGCACAGCATCTTGCAGCGCATACGCGAACTGGCGGTGCAAGCGGCGAACGGCACGCAAAGCACCATCAACCGTTCCGCCATTCACAATGAAGTGCGGCAGTTACTGGGTCAGCTCGATGATATCGCGTTGCGCACCGAGTTCAACGGGATTAAAGTGTTGAGCGCCACCCAAACGGTGACGCTGCAATCCGGCGCCTACACAAGCCAAACACTGGCCATCTCCGTTACGGGCGCCAAGACCAACGACTTGGGCGTCAACGCGGTGGCGGTATCGACTATGGCGTTAGCCGTTGCGGCTATCAGCACGATAGACACGGCGATCGCGAGCGTGAGCACGTTGCGGAGCACGCTGGGCGCCTATCAGAACCGTCTGGAGTTCACCATGAATACGCTGGCGATTCAGGAAGAAAACGCATCGGCTTCGGAAAGCGCGATCCGGGACGCGGATATCGCACAGGAAACCATCCGTTTCACGCGCAACCAGATTCTGGTGAGCGCGGGCACGTCGATCCTTGCCCAAGCCAACGTAGTACCGCAAACAGCGTTGACGCTGTTGCGTTAACCTTGCGGGAAAGGAGGCGGAGCATGGGCATTAACAGCGTGAACGGACAGGATCTCGCGGCCTTGTTCGTTTCCACAGCGAACAAGCCCCCAGCTCCCGAACTGCGCCGCGTAGAGGCGGTGGCAGAGGCCGTGTCGAACAAACGCGCGGAACGGACAACCCAAGCTGCGAAAGCTGTGGAATCCACCCCGCTCATGGTTTCAACACACTCGTCTATCCGAGTGGATAAGGAAAACAACCGGATAGTGGTGCGGATTCTTGATCAAAACAATCAGGTAATTAAGCAGATTCCTCCAGAGGAACTGCTTGACATTGCCTCAAAACTTCGCCAGTTACAGGCCGTTCTATTTGACGAACTCGTCTGACCACGGCTACCCAATTTACGATGGATGCCCTGGCTGCCTTTGGATAGGTGGCCAGGGCTTTTTCCGCCATTCGGAATAACCCATTCCATTTTTCGGAAATACCAAGGTTTCCACTTACCCCAGTCCTTCCCTCTCTTTGAACTATATCTTCATAACACATTGCCACACAATAGGATGCGGTTAAATACAGGATCATCTGCGATTTCGGCATGCCACTTGCAGAACCTATCTGATTTGAAAAAGAACGAGAGGAATTCCCATGTGGCAACATACTCCCAATCCAAGCCAGGCTGCGCGCTTGATAGAGCTGGATCTGCTCCGGCGGTATCCTGGAGGAACAATGGAGATTATTTATCATACCAAGGATTCCCCCAAGGAACAGTATTGGAAGAGTGGCCTGCCCAATCTATTAGAAAAAATACAAGGCGAATGTGAAACCTGCACTGGTGCGTTTATTCACTATAATCCAGAGCATATGTACGGCATAGTGTGCACTGCGGTGTGCACCTGCGAAACGCCCAGCGGAACCTGTACGCGACGGGAACTCCGCCCGCAGGTCATGGTGATATTGACGCATAACGGGAAAAAAGACATTTTGATTGGCAGGCGCGGTTCGCCCCAACTAAGCCAAATCGCAGGTGTTGAGGAAACCTGCGCAAAATAAGCAGCAGCAATGCTTTTCTCCTTCCTGAAACACGGAAAAAACGGCGTACGGGGCAGATTGTTGGTGTTTCTTGCCTATTTTCCACTGATGCGTTCTTGCCGTTGCGGAACATGGCGCTTTCTTGACACCTCCTTGATTAGCCAGTACCATGCACGGACATAAGACAGGATACCCCGGATTATGCCCACAATCAGCGCCGTGCTTATCGTCCGAAACGAGGAGAAACATCTGGAACGGTGCCTATTGTCGCTTTTCGGGGTCGTGGATGAGATTGTGGTGGTGGACACCGGCTCGGAAGACAATACCGAACGGATTGCCCGTTCCTATGGCGCGCGAATAGGTCATTTTCCCTGGGTGGATGATTTTTCCGCAGCACGAAACACCGCTCTGCACCTTGCCCAAGGCGATTATGTCTTAAGTATAGACGCGGATGAGTGGATTGAAAACGGGGAAGAAGCGAAAACCCTATTGCACCGCTTTGTCCAGGGCCATGGCCCGGAAACGGTGGGCACGGTAGAAATCGTAAGTACGGTGGGCACAGCACCAGAGTGCCAGGAAGTAGTCGACCACACCGAACGGTTCTTCCACCGGGTTTCCTGCCGATTTGAGGGGGCTATTCATGAACAAATTATGCTCTTTAACGGCTCTAAACAGACCGCCTCCACAGGCCTCCGTTTGGGCCACAGCGGCTACGCCCAGCCCACAAATGCTCCCGATCATAAAGCACTGCGAAATCTGAAAATTCTGCGGAAGGAGGTGGAACGGCTCCCCGACGATGAGTATTGCTGGTATCAACTCGGAAAGGCGTTTTTCAGTCTCAAGGACTATGAGGCGGCCATAGAAGCTTTTCAAACTGCACTGGCGCGGATTCGGTTCACCGAAGGGTCTGTTCCACAAGGCCGGTTGGGGGGGGTATCACGGGAGGTGCTGACCGGGGCGCTCGTATCCTTAGCCTATGCCCTTGTTAATACCGGCAAGCCTCAGGAGGCGGCAGCACTTCTCAAACAGCACCTGGCCTTGGGCCATAATGGGGTGTTTTGGTCGGATTTCCATCACGCACGGGGATATGTCCACTTGATGCTGGGCAATCTGCCGGAATCCCGTGCCGCATATTTGGAATCGCTCCGGCTGGGCCAAGACCACGAAGATGTCCGGGGGACAGGCAGTTTCAGCAGCGCGTACCATTTGGGACTATTATCGGAAGCCGAAGACAATCTCCCGGAAGCGCTGAAATGGTATACGGAATCCCTCCGGTGCAAGTGCGATTACCCCCCTGTGCTTTCGCGCTGCATAGACCTGGCGGCGGAACAGAACATCGTATTTCCCATAGATTTGCTGGAGCTGGCGGACAGGGAAGCTTTCTCTGCGCTTTATCTGAAGCGATTGCGGCATTTTATGGAAAACAATCTTACAGCCGCCGCATCCCGGCTCATTCAAGCGGCGGAGTGCTCGCCCAGTTTGCACGGCTTATGCAAAGCGTCCCTAGTGCATAGTTCATCCCATACGGACTGATCAGGGCCATTGCAAAGCTCCCCGTGTCTTCTTATAATGGATCATCATGCTTTAAAACAGTGTTTCACGGAGGGGAATATGTCGCCCAAGGAACGAGAGCCAGAAGCGGGAGAAGATCTGGTTAAGAAAGACCTGATCACGCGGGCGGAACTGCAACAGGCCAAGGAACGGGAAGCAAAGACCGGCGTTCCGTTTTACAAACAGCTTTTGCAGATGCGCAAGGTAACTTTTGCCGCCGTGGAGGACCTGCTTCGTTATCAATTCCAAAGTAAAACAGTGCGCGGGGCGCAGGAGACGCTCGGCCGCGCGCTGGTGGATTCGGGAGACTTGATGGAGGAGGACCTGCGCGAAGCCTTGTCGGAACAAAAACGCACAGGCCGGTTGCTGGGCAGCATTCTTCTGCGCCGTGGGTATGTTTCCGCCGATGCCGTGGCGCGCGCGCTGGGCAAACAGTACGCTATGGACTACGCGGATGCGGGATCCACTCCAAGCGATCCCAAAGCGCTGGAAGCCGTTCCAGAAAGCATTGCGTGCGAAAATGAAATGCTGCCCGTGCGGCTCGAAGGAGATCGGCTCACTGTCTTGGTGACCGGCCCGCAAAACCTGCGCCGGCTGAAAAATGCCGGCGTGATGCTCAAGCTGCGCATACACGCGGCGATTACCGCCTGCGAAGATCTGGAAGCGGAGATTGAGAAACGGTATGCCGCTCAGAAGGAGAAAGAAGAACATGAAGCGCAACAACCCCAAAAACAGGCGCCCGATACCGCTCACCTGAAAATATATTTGGAACCAACCCTTGCTACACCGGAGAAAGGCAAAACAATGGACAACGCGGAAGGAAAAGGCATGGCAGAGAAAGCTGGCGCGGGGGACAAGAAACCCGACAAGGAATCCATACGCTTCGATGAAATAGCGCGGCAAGCCTCCGGAACATCGGTGATCAAGATGGTGAATACCATTTTGGAAGGGGCCGTGAATGCGGGAGCCACGGACATCCACATGGATCCGCAGGAGCCGGAAATGCGCGTGCGCTACCGCATTGACGGTGTACTCCATGATGTCATGAGCATTCCGGAGACGATGGAGGCGCCAGTCATTTCGCGCATTAAAATCATGTCGGAACTTGACATCACGGAAACCCGGCATCCACAGGACGGACATATCAGCATACAAGTGGGTGAACGCGAGTTCGATGTGCGCGTGGCCACGCTTCCCACATTCCTCGGGGAACGCGTGGTACTGCGGCTCCTTGATCAATCGTCCGTACTGGCCGGCATAAAAGACCTCGGTTTCGAGTCGGAAGATGAGGAAAACTTTACACGCTGTATTGAACAGCCATACGGCATGATCCTGGTTACAGGCCCTACTGGAAGCGGAAAAACAACCACCCTCTACGCTGCGCTAAACCAGAAAAATGTCATGACGGACAGCATCGTAACCCTGGAAGATCCCGTTGAATACCAGCTTTCCGGAATCAATCAGGTACAGATCGACTCTGATATCGACTTAACCTTTGCCACTGTACTGCGCGCCTCCCTCCGGCAGGATATTGACGTGCTTCTGGTAGGTGAAATTCGAGATATGGAAACCGCGCGAATTGCCATCCGTGCAGCCATGACCGGCCATCTCGTCTTTAGTACGCTGCATACCAACGACGCTCCAGAGGCGATCGATACACTCCGAAATATGGGAATTCCTTCGTACCTGATTTCCAGCGCCCTCACTGCGGTTGTCGGTCAACGTCTGGTGCGTACCATTTGCCAGGATTGCAAAACAGCATTTAAACCATCTTCTCTGCTGGTAAAGTCTATTGGCATGCCCGCAACGGTAACCAAGCTCTATCGGGGGTCCGGATGTGACAAGTGTTATCATACCGGAAATCGTGGACGTACGGGTATATTTGAACTCCTTGAGATTACCCCGGAGGTACGGAGAAAAATTGCAGAAGACGAACAAGGTTCTAAAATTGCCAAGGATATTAAGCTAAAGACTATGGCAATGCGTTGCAGGGAAAAGGTTAAAAATGGCTTGGTTACTCCAGAAGAGTTCTTGAGAGTAATCCGAACCTGATGAGGTCAAAAAATAGGCTTGCTTTTCCTTTAGTTGTTTGTTAGCATGGCGCCCCGTTACCGGGGAAAAAGGAGAAGGACCTGTGGAGAACCTGTGGAAAAACAGGAGTCATACACGGAACCTATGGAATTAGCCGGTAGCAGAATTGGTATCGCAAACTCCTGTTATTCAGGATGTTACAGTTTAAAAACGATTTAGAACGTTATAAGCCAGGTATTCTGTAAGATATTGGTATAAAACGGTTTACAGAATATAAAAGTATGCATGATTTTAAGGATTTTTTAGATTCGCTTCTGTTCCATAGGAACAATAAAAAGTAGCATGTGATATACTATAAACCATTATAAATAAACAGAAAACAAGCTGTGGAAAAAGTTGAATTTACGCGTGGAACAAAACAGATCGGTAGGCGGTGGAAAAATTTACTGTCCATAGTTAATTTCAGTCATATTTTTTCCACCATTAAACCAAAGTAAATGATCAAAAATTGAACATCCATTTGATTCTTGTTAATACAAGTGGATAAAAAGAGAAGTTATAAACAAGTTTTTAATTATGTAAAGTATTGATAATAAATGAGTTACAGTTTTATACACACTTTCCAGAGGTTCTAATACTAGAACTGCTGAATATATATATAAAAGATTTGTAAAAGAAACAGAAATCAATTCACAGTTCGCTTGGAGATGAGAACATGAGAATTGCCATTCCACGACAAGATCTTCTTGACACTGTAAACAAGGTTAAGAGTGTAGTCTCAGCCAAGTCTGCATTGCCAATACTTACGCATATTTTGGTGGAGACCGGGGAGAGTTGCATCCGGCTGGTGGCTACAGACTTAAAGGTGAGCATAGAATGCACGGTGGATTGCCGGGTGGAAGAGAAGGGCTCTTTAACTGTTTCCTCGCAACGCTTATCGTCGATATTGGCGGAATTGCCGGATGAGGAAGTGGTGCTGGATCTTGAAGATAACAATGTCATTCACTTGCATTGCGGAAAGATACAGACCAGGCTGTTCGGCATGTCACCGGACGAATTTCCGCCAGTGCGAAGCTTTGAAGGCATCGAGCCGTTGACGATTAAGCAAAGTATTATCAAGAAGCTTTTCCTCAGGACGTCATATGCCATATGCACGGATCAAGCCCGGTATAATCTTACGGGTCTTCTGTTTCAAATAACGGATGGAAAGTTGATTGTGGTGGCGACGGACGGGCGCAGGATGAGCTTGGCGCGAGAGGATGAAGGCATACCGTTGGATACGGAAGTTAAGGTAATTATCCCCTCGAAAATGGTACATGAGCTTGAGCGGCTTCTGATTGATGATGAAGAAGTAAGCATCTACCTGGATGAGAGTCAGGCAGCGTTTTCATTTAATAGCATGAGAATGGTGACGGCTTTAATTGAGGGCAATTTTCCGAATTATGAGATGGTGATACCGCAGAAGCATGATAAGGAAATTATTGTTGAAACGCCCAAGTTTGTGGAATCCATGCGCCGTACTCGTACGATGACAAACGAGAAATTTAATTCGGTCAGGATTAATGTCCGTGACGAACTCATGAGGCTTAAGGTTATTACGCCGGAAGTGGGTGAATACGACGAAGAACTGCCTGTTGACTACAGTGCTGAGCCAATTGAAATTGCGTTCAATCCTGATTTTCTACTTGAGGTGTTGCGAAGGATGGAGTCGGAGAAGGTATGTCTGGTTTTAAAGGATGGCATGAGTCCGGGTGTCGTTAAGCCTTACACGGAAGGGCCGGTGGACTTTTATGTTAACGTGATTATGCCAATTCGCATGTAGTGTCATGAAAGTTGTCCTGCGGGCTCCTGCGATACAGTGAGAGCCCGCAGTTTTTGTTTATATGGTTAAACCGCAGGTATAGAGTGAAATGACTACTTGTCTGGTAACAGGTGGCGCAGGGTTTATAGGGTCGAATCTTGTCAGGGCATTGCTGGTGAAGGGGATTAAGGTGCGCGTGCTGGATGATTTTTCAACAGGGAGGAAAATCAATCTGCGGGACATAGAGACGGAGGTACAGATTATCAAGGGGTCTATCTGCGAATTTTCCACGGTTCAGAGAGCGTTAGAAAAAGTTGATGTTTGTTTCCATTTTGCCGCCATACCCTCCGTAGAAAAGTCCGTTCGCGAGCCTATTTCTTCCAACGATGCCAATGTGAATGGCACGTTGAACGTTTTCCAGGCGGCAAAGAAAATGTCCGTGAAGAGGGTTATTTTCGCCTCCTCTTCTTCCATATATGGAAATGCGAGTGAGATGCCGCTCAAAGAGACGCTCCCACGGAATCCTATATCGCCCTATGGCGTGACAAAGGCGGCAGGTGAGATGTATGGTCAGGTTTATTCCGCCCTCTATGAAGTTGACATTGTTTGCCTCCGGTATTTCAATGTTTTTGGCCCTTTTCAAAATCCCGATTCGGAGTACGCGGCGGTAATTCCGAAGTTCTTAACGCGTATGATGGATGGCAAAGCACCGGTTATCTTTGGCGACGGGGAACAGGCCCGCGACTTTACCTATGTTGACAATGTGGTGGAAGCGAATCTGCGGGTGATGTCATTGCCCGGCCGCAAAGCTGGCATCTATAACATTGCATGCGGAACCTCGATGTCGCTCATCGAATTGATTCATGCCATAAACAGTGTTTTAGGTTCGGATATCAAGCCGGAGTTTACCATGCCGCGCCCCGGGGATATCCGGCAGTCTTGGGCGGATATTTCGCTTGCACAAAAGATGCTGGGGTATGCGCCGGTCATGACGGTGGAGGAAGGGTTGACGAAGACGGCGGAGTGGCTGGGGATGCAGGGAAACAACGCGTAGAATAGAAAAAAGAAAACGCCATTGCAATGGGAGTTGCCATGGCGCCACTCATAGAGGACAGTAATGGGACCAGCGGCTCTTGATGAGATGTTGGGACGGACATCCCGCCGTTGGTTTCCCACATTCAACTATCGGACCTCCGTGTCCTTCGCGCCTTGACCTCCTTGTCTCGGCGTATACTGTCTTTATCGTCCGAATCAATAAAATCTTGAGCGCGCAAAATGAAAAAGCGGCATAAAAACGCGGACGGAGGTCATTTTCCGGTTAAAATTTTGACGAGAAGGGATTCAAACGCCGCACGATCTTTCCAACGCAGTGCGCAACGTACGGGGCGGCCCTTTTCGTCCGGCACGGTAGCGCCTTTGTCATCGACGGACAGTTTGACCGTTTCCATCTCGACGAGGGCTTCGTCAAACATGAGGTACACCGCTTCCGTATCGAAGAGCACGCTGCTTTCATTTTCAGCGAAATGCTTTCGGTTCGACCAGTTTGTATAGTTTTCAATCACGACTTTTGCGCTTGGCTGGTCCGACCCCGACACATTCAGGTAATTTTCGCCTTTGAGTTGGATGAGGCCACAGGTATCCAGAGGCGCGAAGGTGATGTCCCATGGGGCGGCGAAGACCGCACGTGCAGCCGGGATATCGGCCACCACGTTATATTCCGGATCGCGTTTCGGTTTCCCTTGGTACCCGATATGGACACTCCCGGCCATGGACACGATGCGGGCTTTCTGGGCAATAGACGGGTCTCGTTTCAGGGCTTCGGCAATATTCGTTTGGGGACCGATGACGCACAGGGTGATTTTTTCCTTGGCGGCATGCAACAGGTCGATCATTGCCTGCACGCCATCCTCATGCACCTTTCCCTTGTACCCGTCCAAGGAGTAATCCCCGAGCCAGTCCGCTTGGTTGAGTTTTTCGCTGCTGGTTTTCTTGCCGGTTCCGATGGGAACATCCGTCCGGCCCAAGCGTTCGAGCATTTTCGCGGCCAGGCGGGTTTTTGCCTGGGTGTCATCGAACGCGGTGACAATGAGCTTCAGGTCCAGTTGCGGGGAATTGAGCAGCATGCAGAGCGCCCAGGTGTCGTCGATGTCTCCCCCGATGTCGGTATCCAAAATTACAGGAATGGGGGTGGCATGTGCCGTTAAACATAATATGCCGGCGGAAAGCAGAATGCTCATGGGTATTGGTCTCCTTAAGCGTTGAAGGAACGAAATATTGGGCTGCCGGGATTGTACCAGAGGCGCTCCTATGTTATCATGTAAGAGAGTGTGGAAGGGCGAATTGTGCCCAAACCGCCTCAACATGAGGTTTTTGAACACGTTATGAATAGTTTTTTAAAGCAGGTGTCCTTTTGGATAGTCCTGCTGATCATCGTTGTGCTGGCATTGTCGAATTTTCCGGCCATGAAACGCGGCCAGAAAGAACTGCTGGAACCCGACTTTGTGGCGCAGTTGGAAAAGGGCAATGTGGCGTCGGTGTTGGTTAAGCCTGCCGCTGACAAACTCAACCGGGTCATAGTGAAATTTAAAGAGCCGGTGGACGCTCAGAAGTCCATGGAATTCTATACGAGCGAGTTCAAGGAGGAGTGGAAGCAGCAGCTTCAGGCGAAAGAAGGCGAATATAAATACGCGGTGGATAATACGTGGGTACAGGGTCTGCTGATCAATGTCCTTCCCCTTATTATTATCATCGGGCTTTTCTGGTTTTTTATGTTCCGGCAGATGCAGGGCGGGAGTAATAAGGCGCTTTCCTTTGGCAAGAGCCGCGCGCGCATGGTCAATCAAAGCGACAAGACTGTAACGTTTAACGATGTAGCGGGGGTGGATGAGGCGAAGGAAGAGCTTCAGGAAATTATTGAATTTCTCAAAGACCCGAAGAAATTTACCCGGTTGGGCGGAAAAATACCCCGTGGGGTGCTCTTGGTGGGGCCTCCGGGGTCCGGTAAGACCCTCTTGGCGCGGGCAGTGGCCGGGGAGGCCAATGTGCCGTTTTTCAGCATCAGCGGGTCGGATTTTGTGGAGATGTTTGTCGGGGTGGGGGCGAGCCGGGTGCGCGACCTATTCCAACAGGGTCATAAACATGCCCCGTGTATCATTTTCATTGATGAAATCGATGCGGTGGGCCGGCAGCGGGGCGCGGGCCTGGGCGGCGGGCATGATGAACGTGAACAGACCCTCAACCAGTTGCTGGTGGAGATGGATGGTTTCAATACTAACGATGGCGTCATTTTAATGGCGGCCACAAACCGGCCGGACGTGCTGGATCACGCACTGCTGCGGCCCGGACGCTTTGACCGTCAGGTCGTGGTGGCGAATCCCGATATTGTGGGCCGCAAGTGCATTCTCGATATTCATATCCGCAACCAGAAAATCCCCGTGGACCCTGACGTCGAGACCAATGTACTGGCGCGCGGCACGCCGGGATTCTCCGGGGCCGATCTGGCGAATATGGTGAATGAGGCCGCGTTGCTCGCCGCACGCCGCAGCAAAGAAAAAGTGGATATGGTCGACTTTGAGGACGCCAAGGACCGCGTGCTTATGGGGCCGGCGCGCCTGAGCATGGTCATAACCCCGAAGGAAAAACGGCAGACGGCGTATCATGAGGCGGGTCATGTACTGGTGGGGCGGTTGCTGCCGGCGGCGGATCCCATCCATAAAGCCACGATTATTCCACGCGGACCTTCGCTGGGGCTTACCAGCTTCCTGCCGGAGGAAGATCGCCACAACGCCAGCAAGAAATGGTGCCTGGCGACCATTCGCATGAGCATGGGCGGACGTGCCGCGGAGGAAATCGTCTTTAATGAGTATACGAGCGGCTGCGCCAGCGATTTACAGCATTCGACGCGGCTTGCGCATTCCATGGTGTGCGAATGGGGCATGAGCGATTTGGGCCCCATCTCTTTTGGTCGCAATGAAGAAGTGTTCCTGGGGCGTGATTTCGCGCGTATGCGTGATTTCAGCGACGAGACTGCTTCTGCCGTCGACCGGGAAGTCCATCGCATCCTTGAAGAGGCCTATAAAGATGCGAAAGAAATGCTGATGAAGCATAGGGATATCTTGAACGCCATCGCGGAAGCCCTCTTCGAGCGGGAAACATTGGAATCGGACGAAATCGACGATATTATCCGCAAGATTGGCGGAGACGGATTGATTCCGCCGAAGACCCCGGAGGAAGACAAGTCTAAAAAGGAATCCAGCACGGCCAAAGCCCCAGAACAACCGGTGGAGGATATCCCTGCGGAAAATGTTCCCAGTATCCCTCCCGGACCCATCATTCCGGACACGGCGTGAGTTAGGTTTATTGTCAGGGAGCGGGAGATGCCTGCTTCCTGTTTTGTTTTGAGCGGGGGAGAGATAAAGTGTCATGGACCATACCCAAATAATGGGCGTGATCAATATCACGCCGGATTCTTTCTATGATGGAGGCAGGATTCAGACCCCTGAAGCGGCACGAACACATGCGGAGCGGCTCCGGCAGGAGGGCGCGGATTGGCTCGATATTGGCGGGGAATCTTCCCGGCCGGGCGCCGATCCCATCGGAGTGGACGAAGAGCTGCGGCGGGTAGTACCAGTGCTGGAAGCGCTTTCTGGGGTAGGGTTGCCCCTGTCCATTGACACCTACCGGGCGGAAACCGCACGCCGTGCCTTGGCCTTGGGCGCGACTATGGTGAATGATATCAGCGCATTGCGTAGCGATCCGGATATGCCCGGGGTGGTGGCGGAGAGCGGGTGCTGGTGCGTGTTGATGCATATGCAAGGCACGCCGCGGAATATGCAGGAGGCCCCGAAGTATGGGGACGTTGTGTCAGACATTTGTGCGTTCTTTGAGGAACGCATGGAGGCGGTGAGCCGGGCGGGGGTGCGCGAAGAGCGCATCTGGCTGGATCCGGGATTTTGTTTTGGGAAGACGGTCGAGCATAATCTAGAAATGCTCCGGCGGTTGCCGGAATTTAAGAAATTCGGAAGGCCTGTCTTGATCGGCACATCGAACAAGTCTACGATTGGTAAAGTGTTGGACGTGCCTGTCGAGGACCGCCTGGAGGGTACGGCGGCCACGGTGGCCATTGCCGTGTTCCAGGGAGCGGATGGCCTCCGGGTGCATGATGTGAAGGCGATGAAGCGGGTGGCGCGCATGAGCGAGGCCATACGCGACGGGAGAGGATAACGATATGCCCAAACGGCTTTTTGGAACGGACGGTATCCGGGGAAAAGCGAATATTCACCCGATTACCGCCGAAATGGCGCTGCAAGTGGGCCGGGCCGCAGGATCCATTTTCCAGCGGGAAGACCGCCCCCACACCATTCTGATCGGCAAAGATACGCGGCGTTCCTGCTATATGATTGAAAACGCGCTTACGGCAGGCCTCTGCTCGGTGGGTATCCGCGTGCTGCTTACGGGACCATTGCCCACGCCTGGAGTCTCGTATATCATGCGGAGCCTCCGTTGCGACGGCGCCATCATGATTTCCGCTTCCCATAATTCGTATGAAGATAATGGAATCAAGCTCTTCGACCGCGACGGGTATAAAATCGCCGACGAATTCGAGGATGAAATCCAGCGGCTCGTGTTTTCGGAGGAACTCGACAAGATCCGTCCGGTCGCCGGGAAAGTCGGCACCGCCAAGCGTATTGACGACGCCGTGGGACGCTACATCGAATTTGTGAAAGCCACCTTTCCCAAGGGGATGCGGCTCGATGGCCTGAAGATTGTCGTCGACTGCGCCAATGGTTCGATGTATAAAATCGGTCCTGACACCCTCTCGGAATTGGGCGCGGAAGTCATTGCGCTGGCCAACCAGCCGAACGGATTGAATATTAACGCGAAAGTGGGCACGGTGTACCCGGAAGAAATGCGGGCCACCGTGATCCGCGAGAAAGCCGACCTCGGCATCGCGTTCGACGGCGACGGCGACCGTGTGGCCATGGCGGATGAGGATGGACGCCTCCTCGACGGGAACGCCCTCCTGGCTATTCTGGGCGTGGATAAGCTGGAGCGTAATGAATTGCCCAAAAACACCTTGGTGGCCACTATCCTGGCGAACGGCGGGCTGGAAAAAGCCCTCGCGCGCCTGGGTGGAAAAGTGATTCGCACCAATGTCGGCGACAGGTATGTGGTGGAGGCCATGCGGGAACACGGGCTTACCGTCGGCGGCGAATCCTCCGGCCACATCATCATGCTCGAACACAACACCACCGGCGACGCCATGATCGCCGCGCTGCAAATCCTGGCCACCAGGATTCGCAGAGATGTGCCCTTGTCCGTTATCGCGGATGTGTATGAAGAAATGCCTGAAAGCCGGATCAACGTGCCGTTGAGCGGAAAAGAACGTCCTCCGCAGGACATCCTCGATGCTCTTGCGCGCACGGCGGAACCCGAACTTAACGGATCCGGGCGCGTCGTCATTCGCCCCTCCGGCACCGAGCCGATCATCCGGGTCATGGTCCAGCACGAAGAAATCCGAAAAGCCGAAGCAATCTGCAAAGCCCTCGCCGAAAAAGTCGCAGAACTATAGAAAACGATTCAACCTGCATAGTGGTAAAAAACGATTCATCCCCGCAGGGGATGGACAACTCAGCCCAGGATAAGCGAAGCGCCATCCTGGGTTGGAAGTATCCCCCATGGAGGATACTCTGAAAGAGTTATACATAATTTTTTAACCCCTGACACCCAGTACCGTAGAAAAAATCTGAGGCCAATAGATTTTGATGACCGATTAAGACATGATGGCCCACCGGTTCTTTGCCTGAACGCTTTATGGAACTCTTACAGAGTATAGTTTTGGGGTGACATTGAATACCCAGGATGGCGCTTCGCTTATCCTGGGCTGGGTTGTTGAATCCCTTCGGGAAATCTCGAATTATGCTGCACCGGTTCAAACAAAATTAAAAAGTATTCCCAGATAGCCTTGGAAGCCTCTTCCCATGCGTATTCTTAATTGTCTGTATAGTGTGGTGCGATTTTTTCCTCATATAAAGCTCGGAGATTTGTATGAACTTGTCAAAAAACATCTTGACATGATGTCAAAATGACACTATACTATGATTAATTATGACAGACTACTTGCCGCGAGAAATTGCGCCCCGTTTGCTGCGGGCATTGCATCAGTTGCCGGTGGTGGTGCTTTCCGGGCTTCGGCAGACCGGTAAGAGCACCTTGCTCCAGCGCGATCAATCCATAGCAAGCGGACGGGTGTACCGTACTTTGGATGATTTTCCTACGCAGTCTGCTGCACGGGAAAATCCGGAATCCTTATTGGAAGAAGCAGTAATTCTCGAAGAGGTGCAGCGTTGTCCGGAACTTTTGTTGGCTATCAAGAAAAGTGTAGATACACATCGTATTGCTGGACACTTTATGTTGTCCAGTTCGGCAAATTTGGCGTTGTTGAGCCGTGTTTCAGAGACACTTGCGGGGCGAACAGCCTATTTTACATTGCATCCCATGACGCGCCGCGAGATACATGCCCAAACGGATAAAACGCCCTTTTTGATGGAGTTTATCCGAACGCCTGCACTGCCGGAAGGCACTGCCCAGCCAGTAACGGAGCGTGAAGTGCTGATGGGCGGATTGCCTCCGGTATGTCTTGGTCCAGCGGAGGGGGCCGCGGAGTGGTTTCGGGGATATGTTCAGACCTATGTAGAACGCGATGTGCGGCAGTTGTCACAGATCACGGACCTGGTGGGGTTTCGAACCCTCACCCAGTTGGCTGCATTGCGCACGGGACAAGTGGCGGGCGTCAGCGCCCTTGCCCGCGATGCAAAACTGAACACGGCCACTGCGGGCCGATATCTGGATTTGTTGGAAGCCTCCTTTTTAATCCGCCGCCTTCCTCCATTTCTAAAGAATCGTAGTTCACGGTTGATAAAATCTCCCAAACTGTATTTTACCGATAGTGGTCTGGCCGCGTATCTTGCAGGCGTGGATCGGCTGGACCCCGGCAACGATGACATATTGCGGGGTTCGCTGTATGAGACCTATGCAGCACAAAATATTTCCGGATTGCTCGAAGCGCATCTTCCGGAGGCGCAGCTTTCATTCTGGCATGAGCAGGGCCGGCATGAAGTGGATTTCGTGATAGAGTCCGGGCGCAAGGTTATTGCCATCGAAGTAAAAGCGGCTACACGCTGGGGGCAAGGGGATCTTTCAGGGTTAAGCGCTTTCATTCAGCGCACACCCGCCTGTGCCGCCGCCGTGCTGGCATATAATGGCCGGGAGGCGGTGCGTTTGGGGGGAAAACTCTTTGCCATCCCCCTTGGCCATTTATTGGCATGAGGTAGAAACAGCGTCTTGTCCCTCGAAGCTTTATTGAAGGAAGAAACCTGGAGGGAGAAGCCGGCGCAGATCTCTCACCACTTTTCTTTGCTTTGTTTCCCGTGAAAAGAAAGAAGAGAAAAAGTTAATGGTCCTTAAAACAAAACGAATAGAGATCCGCATCCTTCATTACAAAGCGCAAACGAATGGGGGTTCCCGCGAGCGATGCGAGATTGGAGCCGTCTTTCCAGGGCGCGATGCGGTCCAGCGCATCCCCGAAAATTTCCGGGGCGTCATCCAGCGTGAAACCGGGGACGGGCTTGCCGTCGGCGTCCTGGATTTCGATCCGGATACCGCCCGCGGCGGAGGTGGAGAAATTCAGCACGAGATCCTTGCCAGTGAAGGTGAGCGGCTTCGTCGTGAACTCGCCGCCGCTTAACGCGGCATTGAGTGAGACAAAGCCATCGATACGCAGCACGAACCGGCGCAGGGCACTGCTGTTCCCGCTCCAATAACTTTCCGTGGCGTAGAGAGAGAGAGCATTGGGTGTGCCATCAATGTCCGATTTCGTTTCCACCACCTGCCACGCGATGTAATTGTCCCCGTAGCTCCAGTTATCCGTTGGACGCAGCCCTGGCCGCAGAAATGCCTCGCCCCAGCGATGGAACGATACGCCGTCGCGGCTGGTCATGAGCAGCGCATCCGTCGTTGCCGTGCCGTACCGCGGAGAAGCGGTGTATCGCAGACGCCGGTTTTCCTGATCCGGCAACGCCTCCACCGACGGCCCCCAGGCGCGCTCGATGTACCGCGTGGGGAATCCGATGAAAATGTGCGGCGCGCGGTAATATGGCTTCACCTGATTCGTATACAGCGGCTCCTCCGGTGCGCCCGGATATTCCAGCCAGACCGGCGTCGTCCATATCCGGAAATCTTTTGAGGTAGCGGTACGGATGCCGCGCACGCCATTCTTGAAATCCCGGATGTACGCGCGGTACTCCCCGCGCACCGTATCCCAGAACGCGAGATTCTGTGTATCAAAGGCGCCATCGGTGATGATGGGCGCCTCTTGCAAGAAGGCCCAGTGAATCCCATCGGACGATTTAAACGCATACGCGCCGCGCGGGTCTTCTCCGAACCCGATGCATTTGTATTCCTCGCCGGGCAGGCAATCCGGATTCGGATCGCGAAACGGCGTGAAATCATGACTCCCTTTCCCCATCCACACAATATTATTCGCTTTCGACCCCTGATAGTCGAACAGTCCCAACTCCGGTTTCACCCAATGAATCCCATCCTTACTCTCCGCATACGCCCCGAAGGTATCGTGCGGAAGATTGATCTTCCCCTGCTCGGGCACAATATGCCACGCCTTGTAATACATCCGGTAAAGATCACCATCCTGAAAAATAGTGTGATACCCCGTTGCGCTCCCCTCCCACGGCGCATCATGCACCATGACAATCTCCTTCGGCGTGGGCGAATGCATCCGAAATGCAATCTCCCCCTTCATTCCCGCGATGAGATAATCATCCACCATCAATTCCAGGCGGGAACCGAGATCGATCGTCTGAGCAAATGCAAAAAAACTAACCGTTACCGTCATCAAAAAGAAAATGGAAAACACAAAATATCTCATCATAGCGCCAAAATAATACTATTGCCCGCTTGGGTTGTCAAAAAAGAAAATATACCGCCACCTTAACCCGGATATCTCACCAGATATTCATCCCTCTTCTTCGAACTGATTGAGAAAGCAGCATTTACGGAATTGGGCAACCGTGGATAGGCAAAACACAGTGTATTCCCTTGTCATTGCGAGGAACAAAGTGACGAAGCAATCTCAACTCCGCGTAACGTTAATGCAGGCAACACTATGTCGAGATTGCCGCGTCGCTGCGCTCCTCGCAATGACAAACAGACAAGACGGATGGTGAGATATCCGGGTTAGTCCCGGCGCCACTTTCTTTATCAAGCGTATGTTCGCAAATGCCTCCGCCCGTTTTCCCGCTTCAAACCATCGGCTTTCATCCATTTTCTTAGCCGGCTCGGTTTTTGACTCTACGCCCACCTATGTCGATCAACCACCGCACCATGACTTCACCTTCTCATTGCTGGGCTGGATGCTTATGACGGAAGGGCTCCGTACAGCGTCACCGGGCCTTGCCTGGGCGTCATTGCGACAATCGTGTTTCCGCGCCAATCGATTTCGCAGGTTTCCCAGCCTAACGGTGTTTCGGTAGTGTGCCGATTGGACAGATCGAAGGCCAGGTTGACTGTCGCTTCGCTGGGTAGAGCATCGACAAACAACAAACCATGCTCGACATATGAGACGGCAGGCTGTCCGTTAATGGTCAGGCTGATTTCGTCTTTCGCCACGCCTTCCATCAGGCGGATTCGAAGTTTGCCTTCCCGTTGTGTGTGAATTTCATAGGCGCCCGCTTTGGGCAGTTGTGACGTGGCCGCGATCTCGGGCGTATCCACCGGGAAGAGCATGTTGATGTGAAGTACTTCCCCCTCGTTTCGGACAGCGGCTTGTTGCGTTTTGCAGAGGGCGCGCAGCGCGCCGCCCATGAGGTCGGTGTTGTACGAGTGATAGCCGTTGGGCGTCGTGAACGCGAATCCGCCCACGGCGCGCTCGCGAATGCGCGAATAGACCATGTCTTCGTTGTCGGGCGCATCGCTCTGGACAATCCAGTCCGTATTGATAATCTGCGCCGCGAGCAGGCCGTTGCGAACAAACCGTTCGGCATCCAGATAGTATTCGGGCGCGCCATTCTGGGCGAGCGTAAGCGCCGCCTCGATGTAGTCGCCGGTGTTATTCGCCTCGCCACGATGTGGCCAGGGGTTTTTGCTCTCCTTCGCCCACCCAAATGATGAGCGATACCGCTTGAGAAATACATCGTACAGTCTTCGGCCAAACACAACGTAGTGCGCATCGTTTGTGAGCACGCCCAAGTCCAGAAGCGACGCCATGGTCCCGGTGCTGGAATGGAGGTGCGCGCCCGCACCATCGGACAGGTCTCCCTCGGGCGTGAAGGCGTTCTTGACGCAATGCCCGGCGAACCGTTTGGCAAGGCCGAGGGCGAGTTCGTCCTTCGTAAACCGATAGTAGTCTGTTAGTGCCCCGATGGCGCGTCCGCATGTGTAGTTGACGATGCCGGGTTCCGGCGGCAACCGCCAGCCGTCCATGAAAAGAAGCGACGACGGGTATCCTCCCGTTTCACTCGTGGCCTTGTCCATGGCGCGAACGAGATTGCGGGCCAGTTCGAGCGAGCGTTCGCATTTCTTCCATCTGGCCAGCCCCACGAGCCCCAACAACACCTCGCGGCAATCGTGCATGTTACCGCACTTCTTTCCGTCCTGGTCGGGAAGGTTCCAAAGGGGAAGTCCCCAGGAATTGTCCAGCGAGTTGTGAACCAACGCGCGCAACGCGTTGACGGCTTCCTCGTCGCAAGGTACATCCACGACCTCGCCGCACCGTGACAAGGCATCCAGGAAACGGCCTTCCATGTGTGGCGAACCCCAGTATTCATGATTGGAGTACCCAGGCCCATCCGTCAGAACGAATCTCACGTAAGGCAAATGGCCGAGACGCGGGTCGATCGCGCCCCTGTAGATGTGTTCTACGCCGAGCCGGATGAAACGCCGCAGGTCCACCGGTTCCAGACGCAGCGGGTTCAGCGGCAGCGGCAGATTGCCCGGGGTGTCATCTGCACTCGGATTCGGTTCCGCAACCGCTGTTCCACGCGAGACACACAGTGCGGTTGCCGCTGATACTGTTGTGCGCAGAAAGCCACGCCGGGACCATCTCATCAGGGCCGCCTCCCTTCCTTTCATGCATGTGCACAATGTTTTCCTATCGGACGCTCCAGCATCGCCTGACGTACTTATCCGGCCGAAGTTGCAGCCCGGCCCAGAGCAACTATTTTGGCATGGTCCCCGCGTAAGATGTCAAGTATCATTTGGGCGGTCTCGACAGCTTGGATTGCCGTGGCGGTAACCGTCTCGGCGAAGAAGTCCATCCAAGCTTCCCAATCCCCAGTCTGGCGCACCTTGTTCAGCAGTTCGTAGTAATGCTGGCGGTGTGTCTTGGAATAGAGACTCAGGTACAACATCGGTGCTCGACTCTTTCCCGCAAATGCCTGTTAGAGTCAATCACATGGTTATTCGCAGGTTTTTCTACGAACGGATTTCGGATCTGCTTTTCGGATCCTCTTTTTGACATTCCACCGTACCCGGTATACGATTCAATCCGCTGTCAAGACGAAAGGAGGATAGCGTTATTCGGGTCTGCGTGATTGGAATGGGCTATGTGGGCGTGCCGCTGGCGGTGGAATTCGCGAAGGCGGGTTTGGACGTCCTGGGTATTGATGTGTCCGCGGAAAAAGTGGCCACGCTAAACGCGGGGCGTTCGTATATTCTTGATGTATCCGATGAGACCATAGCGGGTTTGGTGGCGCTGGGCACCTTGCGGGCTACGACGGATTTTTCCGTGCTTGCGGACGCGGACGCGGTGTGCATTTGCGTCCCGACGCCGCTGCGCAAGAGTCAGGACCCGGATATCTCGTTTATCGTCAATGCGGTGGACGCCATTCGAGCTCATCTGCACCGGGGCATGCTGATCGTGCTGGAAAGCACGACGTATCCCGGCACAACGGAAGAATTGGTGTTGCCGAAGCTGGAAGAGACCGGCCTCAAGGTAGGCGTGGACTTCTTCCTGGCGTTTTCTCCGGAGCGGGTGGATCCCGGCAACCGCCAATTCATCACCCGCAACACCCCCAAGGTGATCGGCGGCGTCACCCAGGCCTGCACGGAAAAGGCCATCGCGTTGTACCGGCATGCCGTGGACCGGCTCGTACCCGTATCCAATGCGCGCACGGCGGAGATGGTGAAGCTGCTGGAAAACACCTTCCGCGCGGTGAACATCGGGTTAGTGAACGAGCTGGCGTTGATGTGCAATCGGCTCGGGGTGGATGTGTGGGAAGTGATCGATTCCGCAAAAACAAAACCTTTCGGGTTCATGCCGTTTTATCCGGGCCCCGGCCTCGGGGGCCATTGCATCCCGATCGATCCGTTGTATCTCTCATGGAAACTCAAGACGCTGGATTACACCGCGCGGTTCATCGAACTGGCGAGCACAATCAATTCGAGCATGCCGCAATACGTGGTGGAGAAGATCACCGAAGCGCTGAACGGTGTCCGGAAAAGCGTCAATGGCAGCAAGATTCTCGTACTGGGCGTAGCCTATAAACGCAATGTCAGCGACACCCGCGAATCGCCTGCCATTGACATCATCGGGCTGTTGCGTCGGAAAGGCGCGGACGTGTCGTACGCGGACCCGCATGTGCCGGAATTAGACCTGCCAAGCGGCAGTCTTGTGAGTTACGATGTGGAACAAGGCTTCGGCGCGTTTGACATGGTGGTCATCGTCACCGACCACAAGGCCTTCAACTACAAGCGCCTCCTGCGCGAAGCCTCGCTCGTATTCGACACCCGCAACGCCGTCACCGGCCTGCAAGTGCCGGCATCGTGTACCGTGGTGAAGTTGTAATTTGATATCAATAATGTAAATATTGACACTTATTCAATACAATGCTCGAAATACGAATTTTGTTCTACCATTAGAATAACAAAATGGTGTAGAATGGTATAGTGATTAGGAGGTTGCTGATTATGGTAGAGAAAACACTTAAAAACAAAAAAGAAGATATATCGCAAGATCAGATAAATGAACTGCTTGAAAAAGCAATGAAGCGACCAGGGGTACAAGATGTAATGGACGTTTACGACACATGGAGATACTTCGAAGAAGCGTCTCGACCTCTCTTTCAAGCAATGTCTCAACAAACGATATTTTTATCATCAAACAACACTTCTTCCGGTTTCGTTGCTTTCTGAACTATGCATAGGGGGGAAATATGCCTACATGGAGTGACATCCTCTAAGAGATAAAACAATCTGCTAAAGAAGGTGTACCGCCGCAATTAGATGCGATTAGGCGCAAATATCTCTTTGCTGCAAATCAATATACTTCCCGGGATACAATTTTATACGCAACTCGTTGGACCCAGGGTGGTCTGCCCGTACCACCGGATCTTGTCAGTATTGCTGACGAGGATATACAAGGATTAATGGAAGTGGTTCATGGTTTAAAAGGACCAAACCTGGACTTGATACTGCACAGCCCTGGCGGGTCACTGGAAGCGGCGGAAGCATTTGTTCTCTACTTGCGGTCGAAATTTGAACACATACGGGTTGTTGTACCTAATATGGCCATGTCAGCAGCCAGTATGATTGCCTGTGCTGCGAACACTATTCTTTTGGGCAAGCATTCTTTTCTAGGACCAACTGATCCACAGATAATACTTCATACACCTTTGGGAGTGCGCATGGTGGCAGCACAAGCGGTTCTGGCGCAGTTCGCCCGGGCGATTCAGGAATGCCAAGATCCTTCCAAAATGGGCGCTTGGCTTCCTATGCTTGGACAATATGGTCCTGACCTTTTGGTTCAATGTAAAAATGCTTCAGAACGTTCTCAGGATCTTGTTAGAAGTTGGCTACAAAGTTTCATGTTTAAAAACTGTGATGACGGTGATGAAAAATCAGAAGAAATCGCTGCTTGACTTTCTACACATGATAACTTTAAAAGCCATGGCCGTCATATTCCTAGAAAGGAGTTGGAGGAAAAAGGTCTTATTATAGAACGTCTCGAAGATGATCAAACGTTACAAGATGTTTTTCTTTCTATTTTCCATGCCACAACCCATACATTTGGTCTTACAAATTCAGTTGTAAAAATCATCGAGAGTCATACTGGCCGGGCATACATAAGACAAGCGCAGATGGTTGCTCCTCCACCCCAACAGCAACGTCTCCTATTTCCCCCGGGGCAACCATTGCCAAAGCCAAAACGCACACCGTAGCAGTAGCCCAATCCCATAAAATATCCATCTTTTTTGCGAATCATGTCCACAGTGGTCTAGACTCAAGGTGTATGGAGTGGCCAAGGGAAAAATATTAAAAATATGAAACGCATTTTGATAACCGGCGCAGCCGGGTTTATTGGTTCGCATTTAAGTGAGGCGTTGTTGGCACGGGGTGACCGGGTAATCGGACTGGACGATTTCAACACGTTTTACGACCCCGGCATCAAACGCCGTAATTTGGCGCCTTCCCAGAAGAATGACCGGTTCATTCTCTATGACCGGGACATTTGCGATGAGGCCGGGGTGCGGATGGTGTTCGAGCGGGAACAGCCGGAGGTAGTGGTGCATCTTGCGGCCCGTGCAGGCGTGCGCCCGTCGTTGAAGGACCCTAATTTGTATCACCGTGTGAACGTGATCGGGTCACAACACATTTTGGACGCGTGCCGTGACTTCAAACCGTCGCATCTGGTGTTCGCATCGAGTTCATCAGTGTATGGCGGCAACAAAGACGTCCCCTTCAAGGAAAGCAACCCGGTGATACGGCCCATCAGCCCCTATGCGGCCACCAAGCGCATGAACGAACTTCAGGCGCACGTATACAGCCACATCTACGGCGTGCACGTGACCATGCTCCGCTTTTTCACCGTATACGGCCCCCGGCAGCGCCCGGACATGGCAATCCACAAGTTCACCAAGGCCATTTTGAACGGCGATCCCGTGCCGATGTTCGGCGACGGCACCATGCAACGCGATTATACGTATATTGACGACATCATTGATGGCGTGGTGCGGTGTGTGGACCGACCGTTCCTCTACGAAATATTTAACCTTGGCGAACATCACACGACCAGCCTGCGCGAGCTGATCGATCTGATTGCAAAGCACACGGGGAAACCCGCCCGGATCGATCCTCAGCCCAATCAGCCGGGAGACGTGGAAATTACCTTCGCGGATATTGATCATGCCCGCGCACAATTGGGGTATAATCCGGCCATGACGATGGACGAAGGCATTCGCCGCTTTGTAGAATGGCGCCGGTCTCAAACGGGATAGAAAGGATCAGGTATGTCTAAGAAGAAGGAAGAAATGCGCCGGGCATTGATTACCGGCGTCACCGGGCAAGACGGCTCCTACCTTGCCGAATTATTGCTCGAAAAAGGGTATGAGGTGTTCGGCGTGGTGCGCCGTTCCAGCACGGAGACCTTCGAGCGCATCGCCCACATCAAAGACCGGATTAAACTCCTTCAGGCGGACCTCACGGATCAGGTGTCGATCATCGAGGCCGTGGGCGATACCAAACCCGCCGAGATCTACAACCTGGCCGCGCAATCCTTCGTGCCCACGTCCTGGAAACAGCCCATTCTTACCGGCGACGTGACCGCTCTCGGTGTGACCCGCCTCCTCGAGGCCGTACGCGTGCTGGACCGCTCGATCCGCTTCTATCAGGCCTCTTCGAGCGAGATGTTCGGGCACGTCCGCGAAACCCCCCAAACCGAGCAGACTCCGCTCTATCCCCGAAGCCCTTATGGCGTGGCGAAATGCTACGGCCACTGGATCACTGTCAATTACCGCGAGAGCTACGACATGTTCGCCTGCGGCGGCATCTTGTTCAATCATGAATCGCCCCGGCGCGGCCTGGAATTCGTCACACGCAAAGTAACCGACGGCGCCGCCCGCATCAAACTCGGTCTCATGGACGCCCTGTATCTTGGCAATCTGGACTCCAAACGCGACTGGGGCTTTGCCGGCGATTACGTCCGCGCCATGTGGCTCATGCTTCAACAAAAAGAGCCGGATGACTATGTGATTTGCAGCGGCGCCACCCACACCGTCCGGGAAATGTGCGAAGTGGCCTTTTCCCGCGTAGGCCTGGATTACCGCGATCACGTCAAGGTCAATCCCGATTTCTACCGCCCCGCGGAGGTGCATCTGTTGCTGGGCGATTGTTCCAAGGCGAAGGCCAAACTGGGCTGGAAACCGGAATATTCCTTCGAGGAGTTGATCCACATGATGGTGGATGCGGACATGGCGCGCGTCAAGAACGAGATCCTCAATAAAATGGCCAAACCCGAACAGAAACACGGCAAGAAGGCATGACCCGCCGCGCCCTGATCACGGGCGGAGCCGGTTTCGCGGGCCGCGTCCTTCACGACTACTTGACCCGGCAGGGCTGGGAAACCGTTCGGTGCGATTGCATGGCGTCGCCCGGCGTGCTCTCCTGCGATATCACCGACGCAAACCAGGTGGATGCCGTTTTTCAACAAGCAGGCGGGATTACCCATGTGTTTCATCTCGCCGCGATTGCATTCGTGCCCACGGCCAACCGCGATCCTGCCGCCGCAATGAATGTGAATCTGATCGGCGCCATTCGGATAGCGGAGGCCATGCGGCAGCATGCTCCCGCCGCGCGCCTGCTTTCCATTGCCAGCGCCGAAGTGTATGGGCGTCCGATTTCCCTGCCCATCACCGAAACGCACCCATTGAATCCCGTGAACCCCTACGCCATTTCCAAAGCGGCGGCCGATTTCTATTGCGCCTATCTGCACGAAGGGCACAAGGTAGACGTGGTTCGCGTGCGCCCCTTCAATCATGCCGGACCGGGTCAATCCGACCAGTTTGTGCTCTCTAGTTTCGCCCGCCAGATTGCCGAGATCGAAGCGGGCCAACGAACACCCGTGGTGAAAGTGGGCAACCTTCGCGCAGCACGTGATTTCCTGCACGTGAACGACGTGGTCCGCGCCTACGAATTGATCGCCCTGCGCGGCCACAGCGGCGAAGCCTATAACATCTGTTCGGGCGCCGCGCGCACCATTCAAGATGCCCTGAACCTGCTTATTCAAATGAGCCCGAAATCCATTGTAGTGGAAGAAGACCCCGAGCGATTCCGCCCGGTGGACGTCCCCGAAGTCACCGGTTCCCACGCTAAACTCACCGAACATACCGGCTGGACACCCCAGATCCCCTTCGAAGAAATCCTTTCCGACATCCTAAATGCCTGGCGGAAACACTTCCGCGGATAAAAAAACATCGCTTGCATGGGAGGGCGAGGCTCCCGAAGCTGTCTGAAAATTCGTAAAGACAAAAGAAATCCGCTATATCCTGAAAAAGGATCCTAACTGGAGCTAGGACCTGCTATATGGGAAAAGCAGGTTTAGAAAAATTATCCCACAGCGCGTAATGATTCCCGCAGGCAGGGAACAGCAGGCATTTCGTCCCATGTTTTTCCATTAAGGAGCCGGCCGGTTCGCTTTTTATTGACCCCGCCCCATTGCTTGAAGAAAAAGGGCACGCCGTTCCGCTGGCAGTGTTTCTGAATTGCCACCACCCACTCCTCACACATTGGCCGGGCGTTGGGGCCCGATTCCCCGCCTACAATCGCCCAGTGCATGCCGCGTAAATCCAACGTTGGAATAGGCCCCAGTAATGGCTCAAATGACACGAATCTTATCTGCGCATTGGTCCGGCGCAAGTGGTCGATGCGAAACGCATACCGGGCATTTTCAACACTCACCCCCATCCAGATGTGTGGCTCCCAGGGAAGTATGGGACTCAATTCTTCCAAACGTTCCGCCCGTTTCGTGAGCACCTGGTACTGATGCCAATGGGCCTTGCGCATCACCTCAAAAACACGCAGGATGAACTCCGTAGGAACTGACTTGTGAAACAGATCGCTCATCGAATTGACAAATATAGTCTGCGGTTTCTTCCATTTAAGAGGCAACTCCAGCGCATGCTCATGAAGGGTGACCTTAAACCCGTTCGCATAATTCGCCTGCCCCATCGCTTGCAACCGCTTCGCCATCCGCTCCGCATAACAATGCCGACACCCCGGACTGGCCTTCGTGCAGCCCGTCACCGGATTCCACGTCGATTCCGTCCATTCTATAGAAGAGTTGTGTGCCATGATAGACTCTGTGTGTCTGTATTTATTCCAGTCTATTATATAGTAATGATTTGCAAGACGGGTGAATGCTGATTTTTATTGCAAAACCATTATGACAATAATTGCCAAAAATTAGCAATATTGGTATACTAATGGTAAAGAAGGTGATCAAGTATTTTTTTAAAAAGGAGACGCATGATAATGAATATAAATCTTGGAACACAATGGGAAGAATTTATTGATGGATCTGTCCGGAGTGGACGGTATCTATCAGCGAGTGAAGTAGTGCGAGACGGGCTCCGGTTGCTTCAGGAACAGGAGCAGCTTCGGCAGCTTCGTCTTCGACAACTTCGGAAGGAAATTGAAAAGGGCGCGAAACAGCTTGATCGTGGTGAGTATTTAGAACTGGATGAATTAGGCTTGAAACGATATGCTGAGGAGGTGAAGACACGTGGCCGGCAACGTCTTGCCCAGCAAAAGGCTTCGCGCAAGAAATGAACTATCGCCTTTCTCCCGCAGCACAAAAAGATATGGATGATCTTTGGTTATTCATTGCACGGGATAACATTTCTGCTGCAGACCATTTTATCAGTAAAGTCATGGATAAGTTTTCTAAAATCGCTGCCCATCCTAATTTGGGCCGTGTATGTGAGGAAGTGGGTAAAGATTTTCAGCGATTTCCTGTTGACGCGTATGTGATTTTTTATCGTATTAAACCAAAATTCATAGAAATTGTCCGTATTCTGCATAGTGCGCGAGACATTGAATCAATTCTTAAAAAGGAGGATTTTCAATAATGCTCACTCGGCGGCAATGGTTGAAATGGACGGGCTATAGCGCACTGGGCGCGGTGGCGGGGTGTGTCTCGAAGGCGGAGCCATGTACTGCGGAAAAATCTGAAATGAACTATCCGATGATCGGGTATACGCGCTTGCAGACGAATCTCCCCGGCGGGCGGTATGTAAATGCGATCACGGCGCGGGCCTGGGTCGTGCGCGCGGACGGCATAGGCGCGAGGCCGCTTGCGGAGGAATTGACGCAGGAGCCGTATGCTTGGACGCAGTTCGCGGGATGGTCGCCGGACAACCGCTACGCGATTATCGGGCGCGGCTGGGAAACGCCGGAAAACGGCGCGTGGGAGGAAGAGCATCGCACGTTCCGCATGACGGAAAATTATCGCTATGACATGTACCTGCTCGAATGGGCTACCGGCGCGCTGACGAACCTCACCGCGGTGGAGCGTGTAAGCGAGTACAACACCGGTTTGTTCTTCATCCCCGGTGATTCCGGCCAGTTGGGATTCCAGGCGCTCATCAACGGGCAGTCCCATCCGTTCGTCATGGACCGCGATGGACGCAACAAACACGATATGACCTCCGGCAAGGAGGGATTCACCTATGGCATGGGCGTCTCGCCGGACGGCAAGTATCTTTCGTACCACAAAGAGTACAAGGTCCATATCGCTGACATGAAAACCGGGGATGCGAAACTGATCGACACCGGTGAAACCTTTAATTTCGCGCCGCAATGGTCCCCCGATGGACAATGGGTGATGTTCGTGGCCGGTCCGGACGCCAAGCATGCGGATCCGTATATTGTCCGCCGTGATGGCGCCGGTTTGCGAAAAGCCGCCAGCCGGAATGGCTATTGGGGCTCGGTGCTTGTGTTCGACGTCTACGACTACCACGAAGGCAGCAGCGATGTGCCGGTGTGGGCCGCGGACAGCAAAGGCATTTTCTACACCGCGCAACAAGGATCGTCCGTGCAGCTCATGTGGGGCTCGCTCGACGGCGAAACGCGTCAACTGACCCACACACCCGACAACACCCTTCATTATCACCCCGTAGTGTCGCGCGACGGCCAATGGCTGGTATTCGGCTCGAACCGATCCGGCGCCCGCAGGCTCTACATCCGCTCCGCAGACCCCTTTAAGGATTCAGAAGACCGACAGATCACCGACGCCGCTCCCGGCTGGGCCACCATGCACGCCCGTATTGCGAATACTTGAAACCTATACTTCCAATTACTCACTCGCCGTTGACGCATCGTGGATTGCGCAGTATAATTAGATATACTATTTAGCGTTGTTGTAGCATTGACAAAGTGATTTCGGGCAAAGATATTCGGGACATATTTCAGAAGCTAATGAAAGGTGTTGTATGAATATTTTTAAAACTATACTACTCTTCTTGTTGGGCTTTGCTACAATTCTAATCAATCTGAGTAGTTGCCCCCCATCGGTTGATAGCGGTCCACAAGCAGAGTTTCAGTCGGATGTTACATCTGGTACGTCACCTTTAACCGTTCAGTTTACTGATTTATCTATACCGGGTGATTCACCAATAAATGAATGGTCATGGTTGTTCGGTGATGGTAGCAGCAGTACACAACAGCATCCCACACATATTTATTTAAACGCAGGAACTTACGATGTCTCATTAACTGTGACCACGAATAATGGCGAAGACACAGAATTGAAGTTTAACTTTATTTATGTCATGGTGGATACAAGTGAAGAAGGAGAAATCGAGGGCGAGGATACGCCTGACGGTGAATTAGGAGAAGAGGGGGAGGATGAAGATGCGGATAGAGATAATGATGGGTTACCGGATTCTGTGGAAGCTATTGTGGGATCTAGTATAGACACTCCTGATTCAGATATGGACGGAATCAATGATGCTGACGAGGTGTATAACTATCTTACAAATCCGATATCACCGGATACCGATAAAGATGGAATTTGCGACGCTGATGAAATAGCTAGTGGAAAAGATCCTTTACTTGACGAAACCGCCACAGAAATTTTTCAAAGTACGCAAGGAGTGATAAATGCGCTCCGAAGACAGCTTAAATCATTACTAGAGTTACAGACCTCTGAATCCATATTGATTAGAGCCATGGAATTCGCGCAATTGCAGCCAAATGTTAAAGATGCAGTTATCAGTGATGACAGTCGGACTCTCCGAGTCGAATTTACCAACGGTTTGAAGTTTCTTGTCAACACAGAACAAGGAAGTAATCAATTAATCCAGAAATCATCTTCTCATGGATACCGTGAAGATAAAGGGGAGAATACAGTAAAAAATGAAACTATCCCGGCAGAATTACCCAGCAAACCTATTCTTATACTTGACTTAGACTTACGCAACAAAGCAGAGCCAATAGTTGAAAAAATGTTCACTTCGTGCGGGTATCCGAAAAGTATGGTCGATCTGTATACCTATGCTGATATAGATATGTTTAAAACTCTTCCTGATTATGCGGTTATCCTTATAGATACGCATGGATTAGCAGTTCCGATAACAAAAATCGGTCTAGTGCAAGTGGCAATCCAGACCTCTGAATGTCCAAACCAAGCGACAAATTTCGAATGTGAAAATAATCATGATTTTGAAGAAGACCGTGTATTAATAGATGTATGGTTGCCTAAAGAAGGTATTGTTTCATTGCCTCTTTATTGTATAACGGGAAAATTTATAAACGAATACTGTAAAGGATTTGATGCACAGAGTTTGGTCTTTGTTAAGGCTTGTAATAGTGGTAGTAAAGCATTTGATGGTTCTAGACCCTTACTCGATGCCTTCATAAAAAGCGGTGCGGATTGTGTGTTAGGTTTTGATGGAAGCATTACATTCCTTAAAGGAGATCCAAGTGCAACATACCTTTTCGGATGCATGTTGGGAGATCAAAGACTATACAAAGGCTGGTGGCCGTACGAGACACTTCTTTATAT
>ERZ795059.146-NODE-146-length-104057-cov-15.732130_pt1 | contig 104057 bp, 78 predicted proteins | sample MGYA00375143_ERZ795059 | MGnify/ENA primary metagenome ERZ795059 (study PRJEB30188, sample SAMN05720168) | activated sludge metagenome | isolation source: Anaerobic digester | place: USA | collected 2015-01-07 ... | reverse complement strand
AGTGAGTAGGCTATTGCTCTTGTTTTGTTGAAATATGAGTTAGTTCCTCACTTGTGAGAGGGGGAACAGGGGGTAGCAGTCAGTTCGGAAAATAGGCGTGATATTGCGTGTGCAGTTCCTCACTCTTGAGAGGGTGAACAGGGGGTAGCAGTCAGTCCGGAAAATATGCGTGATATTGCGTGTGCAGTTCCTCACTCTTGAGAGGGGGAACAGGGGGTAGCAGTCAGTCCGGAAAATATGCATAATATTGCGTGTGCAGTTCCCCCTCTTGAGAGGGGGACAGGGGGTGTGTAACGATTCCGCGGCAAACAGTCATTTTCGATTTATCATTTTTCTGATGCTCGTAATTGAGACAGATATTGATGAATGATGAACCACGGAGGGCTCGAAGGACACGAAGAAAAACGGAACAATTTTCATACTTGGATTTATACTGTATTATTATTGGAATATCTCTACAAATGATCGATGACCAATTCGATAATCGACCATAAATCGCACATAGCGACCGACATGAAATTGGCCAAGGCATCAACCGGTTTGCCGATCACTCTCAATCCTAGGAAGAAAGGGATCAGTCAATTCGTTATACCCGGCTTTGTTAACTTTTCTCGGGATTTAATCAAATTATCAACAAAACATTCAGCGGATAGGGTTCCCTAACTTTTGTCAACCAACTGCATGGTCATGCGATCAGCCGGAGAATCTTTTCCCGACAGAGCCATCGGCCGGGCAATTTTAGCCGGTTAATACCATGCTGGGCAAATAAAAGGAAAATTTAATGATTAAGAAAATAGTAAAAAAATCACAGCTATCAGCACACAATGAAATACAAGAAAATTTGCGATTTTGGGAATCAAAATCAAAAGCCGAAAGGATAGAAGCCGTTGAACAGTTGAGAAGGCAATATAATGGAAATTCAAACAGACTTCAAAGAGTTGTTCGAGTTCTTCAACGCACATGAGGTTCAATATCTAATTGTCGGCTCTTATGCTTTAGCATTTCATGGCGCTCCAAGATACACCGGGGACATTGATGTTTATGTTAAACCTGTAAAATATATCGGCCGATCGGAATTTATTCAAAATAAACGATCGTCGGGAAGGAAAAAGGATTTAGCAGATTTAGAGGCGCTTGGTATTGAATAACTCTACTCTATATCGAGACGCCTAACCAAAGAGCTAACCAGACGCAGCTTCCCTTCTCCACACTCCACCACCGCAGCGCTGGTCACGCTTATCGCTGCAAAAGATATCTTTCCCCGGTTGATGGTAGAGCCTGAAAACATAAAAACCACAAAGGCCGCGAAGGGGTAAAGCGAGCAGGGCTGTACCATTATTCTGGTGTAAAAAATGTCAATCATAAAGAGATCTAAATAGGAAAAGATTTCTCAAACTGTTCCTAATCGAGCGATGCCGACCATGAGCCAGGTTTCATCGATAAAAATTCAGGATTTTACGCTTTGGCAAAAAATGGACGCTAAACGCGCCCTTTACTCTTTTGATCTGGATCTGACCGCCCGCTGCAATCTAAACTGCCGCCACTGCTACATCAACCTGCCGGCGGGAGATGCGGAGGCCAAAGCGAGGGAGCTGTCGCTGAAAGAGATCGCCGACCTCGCCGATCAGGCGAGGGAACTGGGCGCGATGTGGTGCCTGCTCACCGGCGGCGAGCCGCTGCTGCGAGCCGATTTCAATGAAATCTATATGATGCTCAAGCGCAAAGGACTGTTGATTTCGCTTTTTACCAACGCCACTCTGATCCGGCCTGAGCATATCGAGCTGTTTAAAAAGTATCCGCCGCGGGATATCGAGGTGACCATCTATGGCGCCTCGGTCGAGTCTTACGAACGGGTCACCCGGAGACCGGGCTCCTTCTCGCAGTTTGTCGCCGGCATCGATGCCCTTTTCAGCGCGGGCATTCGCGTGCGGCTAAAAGCCATGGCCCTGCGCTCCAATCTGCAGGATATGGAAGCCATCGCCGCATTCGGCCGCAGCCGCACCAAGGATTTCTACCGCTTTGATCCCCAGCTGCATCTACGCTATGACCGCGATCCGCTGCGTAATGAAGAGATACGGTCCGAGCGGCTGACGCCGGAAGAGGTGGTGGCGCTGGAACAGGCGGATACCGAACGGTTCGGCTTGTTGTTAAAGGGATGCGATGAACTGATCAATGAGGCCTACACCCGTCATGGCTGCGATCACCTCTTTCATTGCGGGGCCGGCAAGGGCAGTTGCAGCATCGGCTATGACGGCACATTCCGTCTCTGTCAGTCGTTGTGGGCGCCGGGGACCACGGTCAATTTGCGCGAAACGCCGCTGCGCGAAGCATGGGAAAAGCTGGTGCCTGCAGTCCGGGATATGCGCTCGAAGGATGAGCGATTTTTAAATTCCTGTCGAAAATGTCCCATCGTCAATCTGTGTTTGTGGTGTCCGGCGCACGCGTATCTGGAGACCGGTCGAATGGATGGGGAGACGCCGTTTTTATGCGCTGTGGCGCATGCGCGGGCTGAGGCGATCGAAAACGCCAAGATCCCCTGATTATTCATTTGCAAGTTTATTTGGTGGTGTTGTGGTCAAGAGCCGATGAGCGAATCACGCCACCGCCTGCGAATATATAACGACGTTGTAGGAGGCGACTCTGTCGCCGACGGAGTTGAGGAACGGACAAGTTTGCGGCGGAAATTCATCCAGACCCCGGATGTTGCCGCGCTTTTTGCGGCAACTCCGGGTGTCGCTTTAAATACTTGGCGTCGTACAATTTCAACACCCGGGGTTGAAAAATTACCTCAACACCCGGGGCTACAAAAACCGTAGCACCCGGGGTTGAGAATTCATCCAGACCCCGGATGTTGCCGCGTTTTTTCAGCAACTCCGGGTGTCGCTGTAAATAGACGGTGTCGAACGAGCTTGCGACTTCTGGGATTGAAAAACTCGGTCCCCTAATAGTTGTCGCAGCTTGGCCGGCTACTTACGGTTTCGCCGTATCACAGCGACACCCGGGGTCGCAAAGCCCGCGACACCCGGGGTTGACGGGCCACAAAAACCGCGGCGCCCGGGGTTGAGGAATCGCACCAACCGCGTCACCGATGTTGATGACCGCAGATTAAAACAGGGTGGGAGGGATGAAAGAAAAGCTGATGCGGAAAATTAAACTGATCATTTTATTTTCCATTTTTACCTTATCCAACCTTATGGCAGAAGAGGGTGGAACGTCGTTTGCATCCAACCTGCTGGGATACGGCGGCGTGTTAGTGACGCCCACCGCTTATATGCCCGGCGACGGAACCATCACCGCCACTTTCAGCCGGATCCCCAAGCTCTATGCCGCCAAGCTGCAGCCTTATCAAACTTCATCGGTGTACACTATCGATGCTGGAGTGTTTTCGTTCCTGGAGGGATTCGTCTCCCTGGTTAGGCCGGATCACTTTAAAGGCGGCACCGGCGACCGCACCGCCGGTCTGCGGTTGAATTTTCTCCAGGAAACAGCCAAGCGGCCGGCGCTCACCGTGGGCATGCAGGATTTTTTCGCCATCGAACAGCTGGATCTTGAACCCTCCAGCGCCCAGGTGTTCGCCTCACTTTATATGGTGGGCTCCAAATCCTTTACCTTGCACAATCGCCGAATTTTTACCCATCTTGGTTATGGCACGGACTGGCTGCCGGCCAACACCTCGCAATTGGTGGGTCTGTTCGGCGCCATGGAAATCGAAACTCTGCCAAAAGTGTTCCTAATGCTGGAAAATGATGCGAAAAAGTGGAACCTCGGCCTGCGCACCCGCCTCTTTTCGCACCTTCAACTCGTGGCAGGCTGGTGGGGGTTGGAGGAGTTCAGCTGGAGTGTGAGCGGCTCTTTCAATTTGCAAGGGTTATGACCAGAGCTTCGGCCAGTGGCAATGAATTGAGTTTTTCTCCTGCAAAATAGCGAACGCCCTGATTTGACTAAAAGCCAATGCAGGAAAAAAATAAAATTCTGATCGGCATCGGTGCATTGATGCTTTTTTTCCTTTTTTGCCTGGCACTATCGCACGGTGTCTCCGTCCAACTTTGGGCGGCGGATGACCAGACTTGGCTGAAGGCGGCGGATGAAGGAATTATAAGGTTGTGGACTCGACCATCGCCGTTTTATCATTTTCGACCGATATATGGCGCTTTTTTGGTGTTGCATGCCCGCCTCGGTTTAGCAACTCCTCTTGGATTCGTTTTTTCAGGTATCCTGCTGGCCGGCATCACCGCAATTCTGTCTTACAAAATTTTTAGTGAATGGCTTCAGGATAACGTCTTTGCTTTTCTCGCTGCCGTCTTTCTCACTTTTCATCCTGTACGCCATCCACATTATTTTTGGACATCAGGGCATATTGACTCGCTTTGTCTGGTTTTATGCCTTCTTTCGTTGTTTATCGGTTTAAAGTATGTTAAATCAGAGAGACGACCAGGCTGGTATCCGGCCGTCTTGGCGGTCATTGCAGCAGCAGCAACTTGGGTCAAAGAAATTGCACTGATCCTGCCGTTGCTGCTTTTTTTTGCCTTAAAACCTTGTGAACCGCGCAAGCGTCTGCAGGTTGCCTGCGCTTCTTTTATCGGCATACTATTGGCATTGTTCATCGGCTGGTTGGTTTTGCATGGCGCAGGCAGAGCCGGCCATCTCGTCCGAAGCGCATCGTTGGCGCGATTATGGCATTATCCGGATGCTCTGTTGGGATTCTTTGGTCGTTTTGATTTGCTTATGCAAGCACGGACCAGCGGAAATTATTTGCTCGTAATAGTGCGATTGACCCTGGCTATCCTGTTTTGCTTGTTGCTTTCTACGGTTTTATATCGACAGCGGCGATCGAGATGGGCCATGCCGGCGTTTCTATTGCTGACGATTGGAGCGTTGATAGCCATCATTGATTTTGATTGTCGTGGTTTGGGCTTGGGATGCATTGGATTGGCGCTGGCTTTTGCCGGCTGCTGTAAAACAATTTTCAATCGAAAGACGAACTTGGTTTTAGTAATTTTAGTGCCCGTATTGGCATTTTGGTCGGCATCCTGGATTCATCTCGAAAAAATATGGCGTCACGCCAAGTTGTACAGCGCATCGGTGACAAATGAGCTCGCCACACAGCGATCGTTGCACGGCGCTGAACAATGCCTGGTATTTGTCGGGCTGATAAGCGACCTGAGATATGATGTATGGCCCGTAGATGTCTCTGTGCTGGATGAGAGCGTCATGCAATGCGCTATGCTGCGCAACTATCGGCCGGGGATGAAAATAACCGTGCAAAAATTGGCAAACAATCTGTATCGCTTGCAGGCCGCGGAAGGTTCTTGCTTTTATATGCCTTGTCGGCCCATGCCGGAAATCGGCATCACGGAAGTGGAGTGCCGTGCGGGAAGGTATGTTACATCATTGGTCTGCAAAACGGAAAGCTACTCGTACGAACCCTTTGAATGCGATTCGCCGATCTTTATACTATGGGATGGATGTGAGTTTAGAACACTCGGAAAATAGTCGAGTTCTGAGCGGTACATTCCTTATCCGACCGCCCGGAGTGCCGCTGAATCGCCTCAAACGCCCTCACCTGGAATCCTCATTTTGATGACCTTGTATCAAGGAAATACACAATTCAATTTTTTTCCTTGATCAAGACAGCCCCACCACGCAGCCAGCCCGGGAAAATCTGAAAGATTTCAACTTTGAATCCTGCCGCCACGCACTCTTGTGTGAAATCTAGTTCTGTTGCAAAGGCATGAAGGAATTCGCTGTTTCGCCACAGCATATCCCCGCTTTCATAATGGATGTTTCCCCATGTAAGAAAGGCCAAGCCCTTAATCAATCCAGTCAGGGTTTTCTTTTTCTTGATCGTCGGATCCCAATGAAATTGGCACACGACCTGGCCCTGGTCGGTGAGCGTGCGATGCATGGTTTTGAGCATGGCGATCCTTCGCTGCCGGGTGGGAACAAGTGAATAGATAGCGTGGGAAAACCAGATCACATCAAAGGAAGCTGGTGCAAGGTCAAGTTTGGCGATATCCCCCACCACCGTTTCTATGTGCAAACCGCGACGCCGGGCCTGCTCACGCGCAGCATCTGCATATTCCCTGAGATAGTCTACGCCGCTTACTTCAAAGCCGGCCTGCGCCAGGGGAATGGCTTCGCGGCCGCCGCCGATGCCGAGCAGCAGCAAACGACCCTGCTTACTGGGCAGGCGTTCAAGCAGAGCCGCCTCCGGCGCGTACAGGCCGGAGGCGATGAATTCATCACTGCACCAATAGGCGATCGAGTCGCTCTTTTGATAGGTCTCGCGGCTGAAACGGACAAGATCATCCGGGCGCATGACCGCGACAGCCAGCGATTGAATCAGCCGGCCGAGGCGCAGACAGCCTTTACCCAAGAAATGATGCAGAGTCATACAGCAGCCCATAGTTGTGAAAGTTAGGAATGATCCCTTGGAAAAAGCTTCCGGCGATCGATAAAGAGCAATAAAAAGATCAGCTGGCGCCGCCGTCACGTCCTTGGCAGGAACCACAATTTGTGTTAATATTATCGCCGCAGCCCTGGGAATTGCCCGCGGGACCAGTCAACGCCCCGACCACTTTGCAGTTGTTGGTCAGCACCTCTTCCGGTTTGCCGCGCAAAAGCACGATCAATTCCGGTTTTTTCCACTCTTTTTTAGCCATTGGATACCTCCTCCATTGAGTGCACAGCATTTCGTTTGTTCATCAAGCGATCTCCCTGTCGTAAAAGATCTTTGACAATCTCCACAATTTCTCCGCTTTTATCAAACTGCATGGTATAACAAGGAATGCTGCCGGCAGCGTCATTGATCAACGGGAGCGTTCTTTCCCACCAATCGGGAGTGACGACCGGACGAATCAGGCAGCCGAGCATTCGATTCCTCCGTTCCATTTGCTCGGTGATTGGAAGGATACAGTTGTCTTGGGATTTTTCCAGAAAAAAGATCGCCCGCAACGGGGCCGAAGCCGGCGACACCATGGAAAGTTCGCCGTGGCTCCAGCTGCCGTAAACCCGCCATCCATCCGCTTGCTTTCTCAGAATATTACGATCATCACAAAGGATTTCTCCCTGGCCGGAAAAAAGTTTTATCGTGGTGGATTTGCCGGCTGTTGAATGGCCGACGAACAGCACGCCCTGGTTGCCAATGATCATGCCCGCTGAATGCAGATAGAATCCCTGATGATGGGCAAGCACCTGGCTCAGCCATAGCAGGTCCGAAGGAAAATAGGTCAAAGTGTCTCTTTTGACGGATGTGTCGAAATAGCTTTCCCGGCGGTTGAATATTTTTGCTTTCGAATAGTTCCGATTGAATACCGCGGTCTGCATGATCTTGCGTCGGCCGTCATCGTCGATGTAACATTGATGGATCCAACCATTCGGCTTTTTAAATACTCTCCAGGGCGGTTGATCGTAAATCAGTTCACCCAGTTCGGCAGTGGATAATCTGGGCAAGTCATGATGGATCTGAAGGTGGAGAACTTCTTCCGCCTTATGGTTTGTCAGAAATGGATCGAATCGCTCATCCAGGCTGTCGAAGGTAAACGGCCGGTCCGAATCGACCTGAATGGAAAAACCGCCGATCGAGAAAAAACGGCGATGCTTTTTCAGCCAATTTTCGCGATAGCGTTCCGCTGCATCGGTGATGCTGCACACATAATCGACTTTGGCGGTATGCCGCCGATGTTCGAGAAAACTATAGCTCGGACACATTCGGCACACGGTGCGTTCGCGACAGGCGCCGCAGGTTGAGGCGTATTCTTCATCGCCGCGTCCGAATTCAGCCAGAGAGGGGATGAATTTTTCCCAACCCTGCATAAATGAGCCTTTGCGCAGATCATAACGAAGCTGGGGATCTTTGATCAGCGAGCAAAAGCTCATCATTCCGTACGGATCGATGTGAAATTGATTTCTGGTGGTCAGGCAAGCCGCATAAAGGCCTTGGGACCGATCCGGAACCGCGCAACCCCTGCTTTCCAGCAGACTTTCATCATAGCAGACGTTAGGCGGCTCCAGGGCGATGACCTTTTCGGGGGTCAAACGCTGCGCGTCGATTTCAGCGTTGCGGACAGGATCGCCGGAGGCGGATAAAAACAGCCAGGTGGCGCCGATGCGCACTGTATCGGCCAGGCTGTGAGCCAGTTCCAGCATCTGCGGCCATTGATGGTAATTGTCGCGCATGGGAAAGGCTCGAATGGTGAACGGCGTGCCCGCTTCCCGCAGATAGGCAATCCCCTGCATCATCCGCTCATAGCCGCCGGGATGGCGGGTGATGTGATCGTAGACCTCAGCGGTGGCGCCATATAGCGAGACCTGTAAATCACAACCCTTGAGCAATTTGGCGACGGCCGGTGTGATGTACATGCCGTTAGTGAAAACAGTTAAGTAAATGGATTTGCTTTTAATGTAGCCGGCCAATTCGACAAAATCTTCCCGCAGCATAGGCTCGCCGCCTGAGATCGACCATTCCCGCGTTCCCAGGCCGCGTGCCTGATCGATTAGCATGATCCATTCCTGCAAGGTCAGTTCACTGGTACTGTTTTCCTTGGTATTAGGAATAACCAACCAGCAATGACGGCAGTTATTGTTGCAGCGATAGGTCAGGTCGATGTCGCCCTTGAGCGGCAGCCGCATTCCGTAGTATTGCTTGTTTTGAAAATAATCAGCCATTTGGCAGTCAGCCTTTTTATGCCAGCTTAATGCTAGAGCATGCAGGTTGAGCACAACAAGCGGTTTCGCGCCACAGAAGAGAGGACATTTTGTTACACTCTACCGCTTGTGAATGCGATGTATAATTTGTAAACAACTGCTGTAAACAATACTGGAAGAATTGCTGCGCGTCTGAGGGTTGCATTAAAAGTGGAAGGGCCGCCCATGATGCCATTCTAAACGTAAATATAGATAATTTAATTTTTTTTTGCAAAAGAAAATTTTTCCTTTCGAGTTTATCTGGAATTGGTCGAACTGACAACTCGTGCTGAGTCTGAAGTTGTAGCGCCATCCCAACTCCTTAATAATGATAGAGGTTAGCAATTTGTGCATTTTGCTTGCAAGCGGAATGCCATAGAATCGTCTTGCGATAATTATAGTAAATACAATATGTTTATTATTTCATTGCCTACCAATCGGCAGCGAAAGTGTAGACAAATAGCGACACATTGAAAGAAAAACTGTAAATGTTTTGTAGATTCTCAATCCAATTTTCTCGGCATTTCAGTCCACGCACGGAGGGCCTTAGTGAATAATTGATTGCGCGCCGGCTGCATTCGTTTAAAAACCTTTTCTTGACAATGTGCTCAAAATTCCCTATAATTCATTTTGTTGACGAAATTTCGTCTTTCGAAGCCATACCAGAATGGTTTAATGTAAATCGCCGGGCCGTCCGGGGGGCGATCACCATTTCCATCATTTCTTCAAACCAAAACGATACTATTCTAATTCAAGCGAGAAAAAATCCGTTGGCGAAACAGGAGGATGGGCGGTATGAATAAAGCAGTGTGCGGATTTTTATGCTTGTTTCTGCTGCGGGCTGCGGTTGCGCAGCAGCCGAGCTCATTACTGCTCGAATGTGAGCAGGCGCTGGTGCATCAGGGTTTTGAAAATATCTCCCTGGCTGCTGCAGGCGAGGACACGTTGTATGTGGATTACGAGAACCGCGTTTTCCGCAACGAAGTGACTGCAGCCGGCGTAGTGCTGGCCGCTCTTAACGAAAAACTCGCGAATGTGGAGGTGGTGGCGCTGACGCCGCGCAACCGCGATCTGGCGATCTGCACCATCTATGTTCCATTGTCGGCTTATCGTGAATTCATCTCAGGCGGCCTGGAAGCCCGCGCGCTGGCGGAAGCGTTGGTTATGGATAAAGGTCATGGCGCTTTGTCGACGGCCCAGCAAACCAGCCGTGCTGAATCCAGCTTTGGCCGCGTGGATGTAACGGTCCGCCCCGGCGTGGCTTTTCAACTGGGCAATTACGACGACCGTTTGAAAATCAATTTGAATCTGCTGCCCGAACTATCCGCCACCCTGTGGCGCGGCGGTCGGCTGCTGGTGCAGGCTCTAGTGCCGCTGCATGACGAGATCGGCCTGTATACGAATGAAGTGCGGCTGTCGCGCGCAGTGCTGAACCAGTGGCTGCGCCTGCCCGGCGATGGTTTCGCTTCTGTCAGCGTCGGCGGCTTTTATCCGGATCGCTATGGCGCAGCGGCTGAATGCGGCTATTATTTTTTCGACCGCCATGTTCACTTGGGCGCTGCGGCCGAGTACAGCGGATTTCTCCTGTATCAGGATAAAAAGTGGAACTATTCTGATCCGGGCCGGTGGACCTATCGCACGCATGCGAAATATATTTTCAGTCGAATCGATTTGATCGTCGGCGTGCAGTATGCCGAGTATCTGCATGAGGACCACGGCTGGCAACTGGAAGCGACGCGGATCTGGGGCGATGCGGAGGTCGGCGTGTACGGGGCCAAAACCAACGTGGACCGCTTTGGCGGCGTGCGGCTGAAAATTCCATTGCCGCCGAAACGTTCGTCGCGGCCGGCGCGGTTGCGCGTGACGTCGCCCGGCTATCTGCAACTGGGCTATCAGGCCACCAACGAGGTCTACACCATCGGCGGACCGGTGGAGACCGGCGTGACTGTATCCACGGGCCATGATTTGATGGATCTGCCCAAGCGGCTGCTGCCGGGCTATATCCGAAACAATCTGGGCTTGTGGAAGAAAGCAACGGGTTATTTGCGCTGAAGGTTTTTCATTTTTAACTTTTGCGGCGGCGTTGCCGGCTCACAGCCTTGTCGCCGCCGATTTGCGCTATGGAAGATGAATTCTTTTTGCAGAGTGCGCCTGCTCGGGGGAACCGGATGCATGACAGAGAAACAAAACGGCTGCTGACAGCCATCGGCATCGATTTTCTTTTATTGCTCTTTTCCTTCTTTTCGATGCATCTTTTAGCTGAGGCTGCGTTGAAATTGACGCAGAGCTATGCCAAGCTGCTGCTCTATTTTTGCGTGGTCTGGTTTTTCACCTCCTTCTGGTTTAAGAAATTCGATCTGCGCATTTATGCCGACCGGCGGCGTTTTCTCGTCACAGAGATGAAATTCGGCGCCGCCATGCTCTATCTGGTCTCTCTGGCCATTATTCTTTCCGGCGCCGTTCAATTTTCCCGCATTGTGGTTTTTGGCGGCCTGGCGCTGTTCATGCTGCTGGAGATCGCCTGGCGGAATCTGTTTCCGGGCTTTTTTCCCGCCGAGCCGCCGCTGTCCGGCCGGCTGATTCTGCGCAAAGCGCCGCTGTCGGTTCGCCTCGCGCTGGCGGATTTTTTTCTGCTGGCTGTTTCATTCTACAGCGTCGATGTCTGGCACACGTCTGCGTGGAAGCTGAATGACCAGGACATTGTCATTTTTCTGTTTCTGGCCGGCGCCTGGCTCTATATGGTCGGCGTGACCACCAAGTTCGAAAAACGGCATTATAAAAACATCTATCACGCCCTTTGGCCCTCTTTTATCACGCCGGTGCTCATGGCCGGCCTTATGTCCGTGTTGGTTTTTGCGCTGGGGCTTTTTAATTTTTCCCGCACCATCATCTTTGGTTCCATTCTGTTGTACAGTCTGTTGTCCAGCCTGCTGGGAGTTTATTATTTTTTCAAACGTCATCGATGGCCGGAGGAGGAGGATATCGATTCTCTGGACCAGGTGGTCTCCGCCTTGCGGCAGGAGGAGCTAAAGGTTCCAGCTCAGAACGGCACGGCCAACGGCGGCGGCTGCCGCCGGCTGCTGAGTGAGTCCATGCTGAAGAATGAGCCTGAACTGTTCGCTTTCATAGAGAGCCATATCCAGCTGCAGGACCTGCAGGCCAGTGAATGTCTGGCGTTCAACACCCATACTCCATATAACATCGAGATTTTAGGGAATGCCTCGCTGCGGCTGTTCGTCAACCTTCACCGGGTCAATGATTTCCGCCGGATCAATTACTATTTTCTCACAGTGCATGGCAAGCTGCAGAACGGCGGCTATTTTATCGGCTGTAAGGAGCCCATCGAGCGGGTGCGGGAGCGGTTTCAGGTAAAATATCCGGAATTGCTGGCCATGATTCTGTATTCGTTCCATTTTCTCTTTTTTCGTATTTGGCCCAAGGTGCCGGTGCTGAAGAAAATCTATTTTATCGTCACCAAAGGCCGCGGCCGGGTGCTGTCGCGCGCAGAGCTGTTCGGCCGACTGAGCTTCTGCGGATTCAAAATCGTGGCTGCCAAGACGATCCGCGACAACCTGTATTACATTGCGCAAAAGGTCAAAACGCCGTCCAGAGACATCACTCCATCCTACGGCCCATTGATCAAAATAAAAAAGATCGGCTATGGCGGACGGATCATCGAGTTGCTGAAGTTCCGCACCATGCATCCCTATTCCGAATATATTCAGGATTATGTTTTCGAGAATCACCACCTGGCCAGCGGCGGCAAGTTTCAGGACGATTTTCGCGTGACCGAATGGGGCAAGGTCATGCGCAGCCTGTGGATCGACGAACTGCCGCAGCTGTACAATTGGATCCGCGGCGACATCACCCTGGTGGGCGTGCGCGCGCTGAGCGGCCATTTTTTCAGCCTGTATCCCAAAGAGCTGCAGGAGCTGCGGGTGCAGTTCAAGCCGGGATTGATTCCGCCTTTTTATGCGGACATGCCGAAAACGCTGGACGAGATTGTGGCCTCGGAATTGGAGTATTTGCGAAAAAAGCAGATTCGGCCGTTGCGCACCGATTTGGAGTATCTGGGCAAAGCGGCGGTCAATATTATTTTCCGCGGACAGAGGAGCGGTTAGGCGCAGGGGGAATGGTGGGTATGAACAAAATCGTGCCGCCGATGGGGTGTCGCTTGAAATTCACGGCGTCGCACAATTTCAACACCCGGGGCCACGAAAACCGCGGCACCCGGGGTTAGGATTCAGCCCCCGGATGTTGCCGCGATTTTTACGGCAACTCCGGGTGTCGCTTGAAATTCACGGCGTCGCACAATTTCAACACCCGTGGTTGAAAGATCACCTCAACACCCGGGGCCACGAAAACCGTGGCACCCGGGGTTGAAGAACGCCCATTCGAGTCGCCGTTTATCGCTTCCTCTACTTGGAATGTGGATCACGGATTTATCCGTTTAGGCGGGTTTGTGGTGATGAGCGATCACTATCATCCACTGCTCTCTGTGGTCGGCGAAAAAGCACTTAAGATTATCGCAGGCATCGACTGGGAATGGTTTTACTGAACAGAGGAGACGCTCATGGCTTTTTATTTGGTGACCGGCGGCGCCGGCTTTATCGGTTCCAATCTGGTGGAGGCGCTGCTGCGGCGCGGCGACCGCGTGCGGGTGCTGGATAATTTCGCCACCGGCAAGCGGGAAAATCTGCAGCCGTTCATTTCCGCCATTGAACTGGTGGAAGGCGACCTGCGCAGTTATCATATCGTGCGCGAAGCGGTGAACGGCGTGGATTTCATTCTTCACCAGGCCGCGCTGCCGTCGGTCCCCCGTTCCATCAAAGATCCGATCACCAGCGATGAGGTGAATGTGGCTGGCACGCTCAACGTGCTTCAGGCTGCGCGCGAAGCCGGCGTGCGCCGGGTGGTGTATGCATCCTCTTCCTCCATCTATGGCGATCTGGAGGCCATGCCGAAAACCGAGGATATGCTGCCCAAGCCGCTGTCTCCTTACGCGGTATCCAAAATGGCGGGTGAAAAATACTGTCAAGTCTTCACCCGGCTCTATGGACTGGAGACGGTCTCCCTGCGCTATTTTAATGTGTTCGGTCCGCGCCAGGACCCCAATTCCCAGTACTCTGCCGTGATCCCCAAATTCGTCCTGTCGATCATGAACGGCCAATCGCCGCAGGTGCACGGCGACGGCGAGCAATCGCGCGATTTCACTTTTATCGCCAACGTGGTGCAGGCCAATCTGCTGGCCTGCGAAGAGGGCCATGAACAGCTGGCAGGCGAAGTGTTCAACATCGCCTGCGGCCGCCGCATTACGGTCAACCTGTTGGTGCAGACCATCAACGAACTGCTGGGAACCAATGTGGCGGCGGAGTATGTGCCGTCCCGTCCCGGCGATGTCAAGCATTCGCTGGCCAATATCGGCAAGGCGCAGCAATTCCTCGGCTACCGGCCGGATGCGGATTTTAAAAAAGGGTTGGCAGCTGTGGTGGAGTGGATGAAAAAATAATCTGTTCGATTTGAAAAAACGGGCTGAGGCCGACCGGCGCAGCCCGTTTTTTTATGGGCTGAAGATCGTTTGAGCCAATGTAAAGATTTTTCGCAGTTTTTGACGAATCCACTTGACAAAATCGAATATTTTATTTATACTAATGATCGAATAAACGGCGATTTATCGCTATCTTTTGCGATTGATTTTGGCCATTGGCAAAGGGGAGGTTGGGGGCCTGGAGCAGCAGTTCATGATCGTGGCAACTCGCTTTACGCTTTTTTACTGCAGGATTTTGGCATCTAACCGGGAAAAGTTGCCAAATGAGATTCGCGGACCAGATCGAACGGATCATCCAGGAAAATCTGCACAACATCAATTTCGGCGTGGAAATGCTGGCGGATCTGCTGCATATTTCCCCTTCTTTTTTGCGTGAACTGACGCACGAAAATTTTGCATTTTCGCCGCACCGCCTCATAGAGAAAAGACGGATTGAACGGGCTATTCTGCTGTGGCCGCAGTATCCTTATTTGCACCAGTTGGCCAGAGCGGTGGGCTTTCAATCCATGCGAACCTTCCGCCGCGCGTTCCGCATACATATGAGCATGACCCCTTCGGAACACCAGAAACTGCGATTATGCCGCGATTATCAGTCCGCCGCGCTATAGCGCTTAGATCCTCTGCCGGCCGCCTCTATACTCTTGCGGCGCCTCGATCGCCCGACGGTTTGTTCCTCATCTTTATCTTCTCTCTTTTACTTTTTTTCCCCTTTCTTTCCTCTTTCTTTTTTCCTCCTTTTTTCCCCCTTTTGCCTTCTAACCTGGATAATTCATAACCACGAAGGCTGACTTTTTTTTCTGTGGCGATTTTGTCCCTTGACAGGATTTGCGAAATTATGTAATAAAGGCCATGAGGCTGCGGCTGACGAAATATCCGCTGGTGCGTCAATACGACCGATTGGATTGCGGACCGGCGGCGCTGCTGAGTGTGTTGCGTTTTTACGGCGGCGATGCCGGTTTGGCGCAAATACGCGCGTGGTGCAACACGGACCGGAACGGCACCACCCTGCTGGATATGGCGGCCGCCGGCCGGCGTCTCGGCTTCCACGCGCGCGGCGTTTGCGGTTCCTTTGATGATCTGCGGCGCCAGCCTTTGCCCTGCATCGCCCATGTTGTTCTCGCCGACGGCTGGAACCATTTTCTGGTGATTTACACGATCGCAAAAGAGCGGTTGTATGTCGGCGATCCGGCCAAAGGCCGCTTCTATCTCAGCCGAATAGAGTTCGAAGCGCTCTGGGCCCGCCGCTGCGTTCTACTGCTGCAGCCGAACGGCCGGTTGCTGCAGCAGCGCTGTCGATCCTGGATCGCTTGGCTTGGCGGCTACCTGCGCCGGCAGTCGGCCTGGCTGATGCAGATCGTTTTCACCGGCTTTCTTTTCACCGCGCTGGGGCTGGGCACTCTGCTGATCATGCAGACCCTCATTGACCGGCTGATCCCATTGGCCGATTTCCACAACCTTGTTTTTCTCGCCCTGCTGTTGACCCTGCTCCTCGGGCTGCGCACCGTCCTCGGCTATCTGCGCGACCGTTTTTTGGTCGTGGCCAACAAGAATCTGAGCCGCAGCGCAACCGATGACTTTATCGAGCATCTATTTCATCTGGCCAAGCCGTTTTTCGACAGCCGCAAGACCGGCGACATCACAGCGCGCATCAACGACAGTTTGCAGATTTACCGCGCCGGCTTGTTCCTTCTGCAGAGCGCCCTGCTGGATTCCGTGATGGCGACCGGCGGTTTGGCGTTCATGTTTTATTTTTCCTCTTCGCTGGGTTGGATCACCTTGGCGCCGCTGCCCCTTCATGCCTGGCTGCTGTGGCGGCAAAGCCGTCCCATTCGCGAGCAGCAACACCGCGTTATGAAAGCGCATGCAGCGCTGGAATCGGTCTATATCAACAGCCTGCAGAACATCGATGAAGTCGCCTCTGTTTCGGCGGCGCCGGCGTTTGTGCGTCTCAATCAAGCGGCTTTTGCTGATTTTCAAGCCCAGGTGGAGCGGCTGGGCAACCTGCAGGCCCGTCTCACTGCTCTGGTCTCGGGCATGGGGGCCATGATCTCGATCGCTCTGCTGACCACCGGCGCGGCGCTGGTCATGGACAAGCAGATGATGCTCGGTCGGTTTATCGCCGCCTATTCTTTGCTGTCGTGGATTCTGCCCTCCCTGCAAAGTCTGGTTGCCGGCCTGATCGAATTTCAGGCTGCGCAGGCGGCGGCCCAGCGGATGATGGACCTGCTCTCCATCGAGGCGGAAAAGAATGAGGGTACAGTCATCCTTCAGGGCGCGTGGAACGTGCGCGTCGAGCGGCTCGCTTTTGCCTATGCCAAATCCGCGCCGTTGCTGCAGGACGTGTCGTTGACGATCCCGGCTGGACGCATCACCTCGCTGTGGGGGCCCAGCGGCGCCGGCAAGAGCACCCTGGTGCAGCTCCTGCAGCGCAAGTACCCGCCGCTGTCCGGCGAGATCCGCTTCAACGGCACACGCTGCGAGGATCTGGAGCTGACGCATCTGCGTTCGCGCATCGGCGTGGTCCCGCAGTCCATCGGCGTTTTCAATGCCACCCTGGCGGAAAACATATTGCTCGGCCGCAGCGCCGCCGACCTGCAGGAGATCGAGGAGCGACTCGCGGCCTGTGGGCTGGCGATGTTGTGCAGCCGCTTTGAGCTGGGGCTGCGCACGCCGCTGGGAGAAGAGGGACGCAGGCTGTCGGGCGGCGAGCTCGAGCTGCTGGGGCTGGCGCGGGCGCTGTTCGCCGCGCCTGCTGTGCTGATCATTGATGAAGGGTTCCGTTCCATAGACGTCGAACTGCAGCGCGCGCTGGGCCGAGTGATCCGGCGCTACAGCCGGGATCATGCGGTGCTGCTGATCACCCACAATCTCGAAACTTTGCGCGAGACCGATTACCTGTATCTGATGGCGCGGGGCCGCATCGTTGAGCAAGGCGATCCCCGCGCGCTTTTACAGCACGAAGGTCTGTTTAAGAATCTCTTTCCAGCGATGGCAGGCTCTTTCCAGGAGTGAAATGTTTATGTGCAATCCTGCGGTTGCGGTCGCGTCCGGTCCGCGTTTGAAAACCAGGTATGTTTTTCTCATCCTGCTGCTGTGTGAAATGAGCGTGTCCTGGTTTTATCAGACTCAGATCATGACTAAAGACGCCTACTATGCCCTGTACGGCGACCGTCTCGACGCTCAGCGGATCGAAGATATGTTCGATCTGCTCAAGCAGTTCCGGCTCTGGAGCTTTGGCATGATTCCGCTGTTCGTCTGGTTTCGCGCGGCGTTCATAACCCTGCTGCTGCAGATGCCGCTGGTGTTTCGTTTCATCGACATTCCGTTTCGCGACCTGTTCCGCCTTGTGACCGTGGCGTCGTTTCTATTTGTCGTTTTCGAGCTGTTGCGGCTGCTGTATTTGCTTCCCATTCCGTCTGCTATGGTGACATTGAAGGATCTGAACTGGATGCCGCTGTCGCTGGTCAGCCTGCTGGCTCTTGATCCCGAGGCCCGCGGCGCCCTGGCTTTTTTGAGCCATTTCAACCTGTTTGAAATCGGTTTTTTAGGCCTGATTTACATCGGGTTGATCAGGACGAAAAAATTGAAAAAACTGGATGCCGCCCTGGTGGTTTTTATAATGTGGATGATGATCATCATCATGCATTGGATTCTGGCGCTTTATTTCGCCAGGCTGTATGGATGAAATTATGAGGACCTCATGAGAAAGTTGAATGCCCGGTTTGTCCTCGTGCTTTCAGCCGCCGTCCTGCTGACGGCTGGATTCGGACTGATGCTGATTCGCAGCCTGCAGCCTCCGGTTCTGCCCGTCGGTTCCCGCCTGACGCCGGTCAGTTGCCGCACCTGCATCGGCGCAGACACGTTGCAGCTTTCGGGCGCAGGTCAGACCCTGGTGCTGTTGTTCAGCGTTCACTGTCCGCACTGCCTCTATGAGCTGGACCAGATCGACCGGTGCGTTGATACACTGCCGTATGCGCGTTTTTATTTGCTGACCACGGACAGCCGCTTCGACCTTTGCAACGGCACCTCGCGTTGGCTGAATTTGAGCGTCAGCGATCGAGTGACGTGGGCGGTGATGGAAAAATCCGTTTTCAATTCCCATTTCGGCCGCTCGGTCAAGCCCACTGTGTTTGTTTTTGACCGCCGAGGAATTTTACGGAAAAAATGGTCAGGGGAGATCAGAATGGAAAAGTTGGCAGCCGTATATGGGCAGGTCCCAGGCTGAGGACAAAAGGGAAGGCGACACACTAAAAGCCTCGGCCTGCCTCGTGAAGGAGATGGTCTCGGCAGCCCCGGAAAATATCATAAATATGCAGTGGCCCTAAGCCGGGGCTGCCGATTGTTTATCGCATCGCTGTTTTCTGAATCTGAAGGAGCAGCCGACCATGAGCGACTCTGACTGGATGGAGAACCTGGTGGAAGAGCATCTATCAAACTGGATGTTCGGTACGGAAATGCTGGCTGAACAGATGAATGTCTCGCCGCTGCACTTGCGCCTGCTTACGCAACGGTATTTCGCCATGACGCCGGTTCAATTCATCGACAGCCGGCGGCTGCAGCGGGCGGCTATGCTGCTGTGCCGGTTTGAGCATCCGTATGAGGTTTGCCGGCTGGTCGGTTATCCCTGTATGCGCCTGTTCCGGCGTTCTTTTGCCCGTTGCTATCATATGACGCCGGCTGAGTTTCAGGCGAAACTGCGCCAAATTGAAGAGCAGGGCGGCCTGGTATGGGATGCGCTGCTGAGCCCGGCGATGATTCGTTCTATCGATGCAACAAGGGGTGTATCATAGAGGCTAACAAGAAAGGATGAAACCATGAAACCGTCAATGGGCGTTTATCCTGGAACCCCGCCGATCCGTAGTTTGGAGTATGCCGGCGGTATGAAGGAATTATCTGAAAAAGAGATGGAACAGATTTCAGGCGGAGAAGCTTCAGCTTCGCAGTGCAAGGCGTGGGACATTATTTGTGTTGTCGCCGGGTTCGGTTCATTTGGAGGATTATTAGGAGCTTTAGTATTTGGCCCAACCAATTTGATGTGTTTGCTGGATGATATTGTAAATTACAGCAAGTGTCCGTAATTAATTACCAATTCTCTATGATACACCCTTCTAATTTTTTTTAAAAATATTGATAATAAGATAAAATATCCTTTACTTTTAGATGTGATCTGTTTTTAATAATGTGTAAATAAGGGAATCAAGCATGTTAGAAGTAGAAGGTCTTACGAAAAATTATGCAAATGGTTCAATAGCATTATCTAATTTATTTTGCAAAGCATACCCTGGAAAAATTTCTTGTCTGGCTGGCCCTAATGGGTCTGGAAAAACTACGACTCTGCGATTGCTTGCCGCGCTTCTGCATCCGACCTCAGGAACCATTCGGTATAACAATGCAAAGATCGACTTTAATGAATTAGCTTACAAAGCTCAGGTTGCCTATCTGCCTGAACGGTGCGGTTTCTATTTGCGGTTCACTGGGAAATGGAATCTGGATTTTTATGTTTCACTGTTTAATAGAAAGCTGGACGAGGAGGAGGTTTCTAACTATAGCAGATTACTTGAACTGGAACCTTACCTCAATAAGCCGGTAGGTACATATTCTTTCGGCACCAAGCAAAAACTGGCTCTGCTGCGGACTCTTGCCATTAATCCGGCTGTTTTTCTCCTGGATGAACCATTCAATGGGCTGGATATTGAAAGCCAATATAACGCCAAGCAGATCTTCAAAATTCTCTGCGATCAAAACAAGATCATCCTCATTTCGACCCATCAAATTTCTGCTATGGAAGATATTTTAGACAATCTGGTCATTTTGTATAGTGGAAAAAAAATCCTGGATATGAACATGGCTGAAATACGCAGAGCTATCAAGGATGATAAAAAATTTCAGTCGATCATGGATTTTTATCTTTATCATGTTAAAGGAACACGACATGAAAGTAAATAAAAATTTATTCAAAAAGGATTTCATCGATTTATGTAAAAATTTTGAAACTTTATATACTATTATTGGTGTTCCATTGGTGATAATAATAATATTTTTTCTTTTTTCACAACAACATAATAATATATATATTTATATGAGGCATAATATCTCGCTTTTAGAAATTGAGCAAATACTATCATCTTTTAATCTAGAAACTTATGATAGATCCGTTGCTTTTTATCTATTCCTTTGGAACTCTGCTTATTTTTATATAATAACTTTGCTGATTATTGTTCTTCCAACAGTAGTCGCCTGTACAGCCTTCACCAGTGAAAAAGAGCAGGGAACCATTGAGTTGCTCTTTCATGCGCCCATCAGCGATGCGGATCTGCTGTTGACAAAAATGATGGTCAGCACTCTACCCTCATTGCTGCTGGCTGTTTTCTGCTATGCTTTTATGCTGATCAGCAGCTATTTTCATTCCGGCGTTGAAGCGTTCAAGTACATGCTACAGCTTAAATGGATACTATTGCATTTTATACTGATTCCTATTTATACGATTATTACAGCAGGGATAGGTTTGACTATTTCTATAGTTAAGAAAAGTTCTCGAGCAGCCCTTACAAGTGCCTTCTTTTTTATATTACCCCTAATGCTTTTAATGGTCCCCTTTGTACTTGGCGATCTGGTATTCACCCTCCGCCTGGCCTTGTACGGCGTACTGCTGGCGATCCCCTTGCTGTGGCTGGTTTTTAAAATTGCGCTGAAATTGTTCGACCGCGAAAAGATCATCCTCTCCTACTATTAAGGACTCTTTTCAATCAATGCGGCTGGACCGCCAAGCCGGTCACGGTTCGGCTGACCGATTCCCTTGAAGGATTCTATCTTGAAATTGTGGCTATTTACTGAAACGATTCAACCACCAAGGTCGCGAAGAACGCGGAGAGAATGCTGTTCGATGGATGATTGAAAACGATCGTTCACTGTGCCATGAGGAATCCAGCGACACACCGGACCACAACTATTTTCATGTTCTGTTCGTCGCTGGATCCTTATTTTGTCTTTCCGAGCCCGCAGCCCCGCATCTCCACAAGACCGCTGCAGTCGTAGAGGGCGAGGAGTCTATCGTCGCACCGGGCTATACCCTTTCGTCCATTCTGTTCGCTGCTGGATCCTTCGGCGCTTGCAGATTCAGCATGCAGGCTCATGGATCCATGGTTTTGCGCCGCAGGATGACAAGATAACATTCTGTCTTTTCGCGCCCGCGGCATCGATGCTTTCCCTCCAGAGCCAAATACTCCTTGCCTTTTGCCTTTGCACTTGTTACTTTAAAAACCAAACCACCGCTCCCCAGGCAGAGAAACCCTGATGAAAAATCTGGTTGAAAAACGGCTGGCTCGTATTTTCATTATTTTTCTCCTTCTATGCCTTGCCATCGGCGGCCTCGAAGCCCTGCTCAAACCGGCGCCGGTTTTTTTCAAATCCATAAACCTGATGAACATCCTGCTGCAAACCTCCATCAACACCATTATTGCGGTGGGCATGACCTTTATCATCATCACCGCTGGCATCGATCTGGCGGTCGGGTCCACCCTGGCCTTGTGCAATGTGCTCATGGGGTTGGTCATGCCGGCGGTGGGGCTGCAGCACCCATTTTTTCAGATCAGCCTTGCGGTGATTGCCGCTCTGGCAGTCGGCGGGTTCATCGGATTTCTCAACGGCGGAATCTCGGTGGCCTGGCGCATCCCGCCGTTCATCGTCACCCTGGGCATGCTGGGGATCGCCCGCGGCCTGGCTCTGTGGTTAAGCGACAGTCAGACCGTCAATCTGATCGGACGGGTGGATTCGGCCTTTTCCTTTATCGGCAACGGCCGGCTGTTGGGTGTACCCATGCCGGCGGTTTTTGCCCTGCTGGTGGTGGCGGTCGGTCACTTTTTACTCAACCAAACCCGTTTCGGCCGCTATGCGATCGCCATCGGCGGCAACCGGGAGGCGGCGCGAATGTCCGGTATTCGCGTCGGTTATTACACCACTCTGGCCTATGTCTTTGCCGGCCTGTTGGTCGGTCTGGCGGCGGTCGTGCAGACCAGCCGTCTGGGTTCAGCCAATCCCACCATCGGCGCCGGCTATGAGCTCTATGCGATTGCCGCGGCCATCATCGGCGGCACCAGTTTGATGGGCGGCGAGGGCGCCATCGGCGGCACTCTGATCGGCGCGCTGATCATCGGTGTGCTGAACAATGGGTTGACGCTGATGAATATTGCGGATGAAATCAAACAGATCATCATCGGCCTGGTGATCATCATCGCTGTCATGGCGGATCGCAGAAGGAGGACGCAGTGAACGGAAGAAAGCTTTTGGCAACTCTGGTCGTCGGGTGCAGCCTGTTCTTCGCCTGTTCCACAAAAAATCAAGGCACTGAAAAACCCACCTTGGCCTTGATCATGAAAACGCTGAGCAATCCCTTTTTCATCAAGATGGGTCAGGGTGCGCAGCGGGCCGCTGATTCTCTGTCGGTTCCCCTGCTGATCGGCACGGTAGCGCAAGAGATCGACATCAATCAGCAGATCAGTCTGGTGGAAGACATGATCGTGCAAGGCGTCAAGGCGATCTTGATTGCGCCGGTGGATTCCAAGGCGATCGTCCCGGTGCTGGTCAAAGCCCAGGCGCAGGGCATTCTGATCATCAATCTGGACAACCGGATCGATGCCGATGCGGCCGCTGCGAGCGGTTTGCGCATCGCCAGCTATGTCGGCGTGGATAACGAAGAAGGCGGACGAATGTCCGGCGCGTATCTGGTGCAGCTGTTGGGCGGCAAAGGCAGAGTGGCCATGCTGGAGGGCATTCGCGGCGTGGATAACGCCGAAGCGCGCAAACGGGGTTTTTTGAAATCGCTGCAGGGAACCGGCGTGGAGCTGGCAGCCAGTCAGTCCGCTAATTGGCTGCAGGACCAGGCTCTGGACGTGTTCAGCAACATGCTGCAGGCCAATCCGGATCTGGATGGTCTGTTCTGCGCCAACGACATGATGGCGTTGGGCGCGATTCAGGCTTTGCGCCAGGCCGGCAAAAGCGGACAAGTCCGCGTGACCGCGTTCGACAACATCGAAGCGGCTCGACTGGCGCTGCGGGAAGGCGTGCTGCATGCCACCATCGATCAGCATCCCGAGCTGATGGGCTATTATGGCGTGGTCATCGCCAGAGAAGCGCTGGCAGGCCGGGTCACCAGGGAAAAGCTGGTTCCGCTGGAATTGATCACCCGCGAAAATTTACCGGAGGAAACGAAATGAGGCCTATGATGTTTGTGTCGGCCATGGCCGGTCTTTTATTGTGCGTCTGCCGGCAGGCCGGTTATCAAGAGATCCCGCTGGATGAGCTGCGCGATAAAATCGCCGGCGGTTGGGCCGGCAAGATGATCGGCGTCTCTTACGGCGCGCCCACCGAGTTCCGCGCTCAGGGCAAAACCTATGACGAGCCGTTGTCCTGGAGCCCGGAGCGGGTCGCCAATGCGCTGGAACAGGACGACCTCTATGTGCAGATGAGTTTCATGATGACCATGGACCGGTGGGGACTGGATGCGCCGGCGGCTAAGTTCGCCGAGTCTTTTGCCACAGCCGGCTATCGTTTGTGGCACGCCAACGTGCAGGCGCGGAAGAATTTTCAGGACGGCATTTTGCCGCCCGAATCCGGCAGTCCAAAGTACAACCTCCATTGCGATGATATCGATTTCCAGATCGAATCCGACTATATCGGCTTTATCTGTCCGGCCATGCCGCAGACCGCGAACCGGATGGCGGACAAGATCGGCCACATCATGAATTACGGCGACGGCGTGTACGGCGGCATGTTCGTGGCTGCGCTTTACAGCGCCGCATTTTTCGAAAGGGAGATAGACCGCATCGTCGCGAGCGCGGTCCGCGCCATTCCGCCGCAGAGCGATTACCGCCGCTGCGTGGAGGATGTGATCCGCTTGCACCAGCGCTATCCGGACGACTGGCGCGCCGCTTGGCAGGAGCTGGAGCAGGCCTGGGGCGATGTGGACCTCTGCGGCGCTCTGGTCCCTTTTAACATCGATGCCAAGCTCAACGGCGCTTATATCGTCATGGGCCTGCTCTACGGTCAGGGCGATTTTGCAAAGACGCTGGAGATCAGCACCCGCTGCGGCCAGGACTCGGACTGCAATCCCAGCAATGCGGCGGCGGTGATCGGCGTAATGAACGGCTATCGCGCCATTCCGGAGCAGTGGAAGAGCGGCATCGCAGCCATCGCTGACTCACAATTCATTTTTACCGACTATTCTTTCCGCACCGTGGTCGATCGAAGCCTCGAGTACGCCAAACAGCTGATCGTCGACAACGGCGGACGCATCGACGGAACCAGGGCGCTCATCAAGGCGCAACCGCCGCTGCCGCCGGCCTTGGAGGTTTCTTTTCCCGCCACGATCCCCATCCAGCGCATCGCCGCTGAAGAGATGACCGCCTGGCTGTGGGATGGACCCTGGCAGGATCACGAGACGGCCGGCAAGCTGCAGGCAAGAAGCGCAGAGGCCGCCGGCGCCTCGGTGGCCTTTGGCTTTACCGGCAACGGCATCGTCATCACCGGAGATTGGCTCAAGGACGGCGGCAAGGCGGATGTCTATCTGGACGGCGTGCTGCACCGCACTATCGACACCCATTATTACTGGGCCGGAGAAGAAAAAAGAAACAGCTTTCTCTGGCATGCAATGAATCTGCGGCAGGGCGAACACACGGTCACGCTGATGGTGAGTGGAAAGAAAAAGACAGAGTCCTTGGGAACCAAACTTTGCATCACCGGCGCGACCCTGTTTGGAACAAAACCATGAAGCAGGAAGAGACTCGATTCGACGGCCGGCCGCGCCTCTGCGTGGTCGGCAGCGCCAACACCGACCTGATCATCAAGGCCAGCCGCCTGCCGCGTCCCGGTGAAACCGTGTGCGACGGCGCGTTCTCCATCGCGGCCGGCGGCAAGGGCGCCAATCAGGCTGTGGCTGCGCAACGACTCGGCGCCGCGGTGAGTTTGGTGGCCACATTGGGGCAGGACGCCTTTGGCGATCAGGCCCTGCAGCTGTATGAGGCTGAAGGCATCGACGTGCGATTTGTCGCCCGCCATGCCTCAGCCGCCACCGGCGTGGCTTTTATCCTGGTCGATGATAAAGGCGAGAACAGCATTGTGGCGGCTGCGGGCGCCAATGCCCATACCACGCCGGCATGGGTAGATCAGGCCGCTGCGGCGATTCGCACCGCCGGCGCGCTGGTGCTGCAGTTGGAAATTCCTTTGCCGGCAGTGATCCGCGCTGCAGAGATCGCGGCGGAAAATAAAGTGCCGGTGATCCTCAATCCCGCGCCGGCGGCTGCTGTTCCAGACTCGCTGCTGGCCATGGTCGACACTCTCACGCCCAACGAGTGGGAGGCGCAGGCGCTGACCGATCTGGCGGTGAAGGACGACGACTCTGCGCACCGCGCTGCGCAAAAGCTGCTGGCCAAGGGCGTGCGCACGGTGATCATCACTCTGGGCAGCCGCGGCGCTTGGCTGGAAACACACGATCAGGCGGAGCACATTCCCGCCTTTGCGGTTCAGGCTCAAGACACCACTGCAGCCGGCGATGTATTCACCGCTGCACTGGCCGTAGCGCTGACGGAAAAAAGGACGCTGGGGCAGGCGGTCCGCTTTGCCAGCGCAGCCGCAGCGATTTCGGTCACGCGTCTGGGCGCACAGCCTTCAGCGCCGGAACGGAAACAGGTGGAAAAATGGCTGGCGGAGCGACCCAAGGGATAGAATTATTCGCTTTCTTTTTTTCCTATCTCGGTGAATAGCTGGACAAAAAAGTGCAGGGCAGTGACTTTAGCTCGAGCGAGTGATTGACTTTTTGAAAATAAAACGGCGACTGCAGTGTGGATCAGCACTGCTGATGCCCGGTTTTCTCCGCATTATGAATTTTCTGAATGTATGATCATCGAGTCAGAGTCGTTGCGCTTTTCAACCGAATGACGCCGATTTCGCCCTGATTATTTGTTGATCTTTTAATCGCTGTTCTTGCACGCCGCTTTTTTCTGAAACAATCATCTTGCATTTGTTTTTCCGCCAAAGACGAACGGCTCCATGGTCTGGTCTCATTGTTGAAAAACAAATATCCTTGTCGCACTCTACAAACCGCCGGTTTCTTTTTTTTCAGACACGTTCTTCTCCTTTTCCTCGTACGGCTTTATCCGCTCTCCCCGCAGACAGCCGTTTTCCTTTTTCCAGACCCTTTGTGAAACACACTGTTTAAAAGCGAAACGCTTTTTCTTTGCGCTCGAACAGGAGACCTGGCGCTGTTGGAATACGCTTTGCAGCTGCGTAAAATATTTTTCTGTAAAATAAATAGAAACATAATATTAAAAATTTCGCTTCCTGTGACAATTCATTGGGAATATAGGAATTACTCAAGGGTTTAGGGCCCAATATTTGCTTTTGCACAGAAACGACAGGGTGTAGTCTATTATCAATCCAGAAACCATGGAAGCAATTTGTTGCAACCTGTTAATAAAATAGAGTTAGGAGGTTCTGCAAAACGGGGATGAATTGCAGAAACGGAGGAAAATTGTTTTGAAGTGGATCACTCTATTACAGGTTCTCGATATAAAATCCCTCAAGCTTGCTGCATGCCGGTTTTTTTTATGGTTGTTTTTTGTCCTGGCTTTTGCGAGCCTGCTTTCCTTGCTTCGTACAGACGCGTCCGCTGACCCCCTGACAGCGGATGAGCAAGCTTTGTTTGCGGATCGTGCAGCCGATGAATCCGCAAAAGCCGAACAAATTTCGGCTGCAGCCGCGGTGTTGAGTTATGTCTCAGGCGACAGCGCCATGGGATTGATCAACCAGCCTCTGACAAAACCTTTGCAGGTCAAGGTGACGGACCTCTACGGTTTTCCGGTTACGGGCCACAGCGTTTTTTTTGTGGTCAGACGCGGCGGCCGCTTTAACGGACAGACCATGATCACCACGCCGACCAATGCGAGCGGCATCGCTGAAGCCACGCCGGTGCTCGGCGCTGTGCCGGGCTTGTACAACAATATCTTTGAAGCCCAGGCGTTTGCCGACAACGGCGGCTATCTGATCGGTGCGCCGGTGCGTTTTTCCATTTCTGCCAAAAGCAGTTATGCGGTCACTCTGCGTAAAATCTCCGGCGACCGGCAATCCGGCCGCACATCCGCCTATCTGCGTGCACCCCTGGTGGTGCAGGCGTTGGACAGCGAAGGGAAGCCGGTGACCGGCCAGACGGTGCGCTTCAAGGTGGTCAAGGGCAGCGGATTGTTGGGCAATGCGCCGGCGCAGCAGGTGACTCTATTCACCGATACCGCTGGTTTGGCTGCCATCAGCTATCGGTTGGGCGACGAGATCGGCGCCGATCTTCAGTCTGTGATTGTTGAGGCGGATGATGGCGTGCACGCTTTACAAAATTCGCCCATGACTTTTACCGCTTCGGCTCTACATGGCCAACCGGATGCCGTCGTTTCCGAGATTCGTTCAACCTCGCCGGTTCCGGCGGATGGGCTGAATGCTTCTGTGGTCACGGTGAGAATATATGATGCAAAAAAGAATCCAGTGCCTGGTGTGGCCGCCTATCTGGTGGTGGACGGAGAGGCCTGCAGCATCGATCAGCCGTCTGGGCTTTCCGATGAACGCGGAGAAATCCGCGGGGCGGTGCGCTCCACGCGCAGCGGCGCGAAAAAGATCCGCGCTGTAGTGGGCGAGGCCATGGTCCTGCTCAAGGCAGAGACCGTCGCTCAATTTCAGGCCGGACCGGCGCGCTACATCTCTGTGCTAAGCGGCAACTATCAAGATGGCATTATCAATTCGGCGCTGGCGCAGCCGGTGCGAATCCGGGTGACCGACGCCTATGAAAATCCGGTGGCCGACGCTTGGGTCTCATGGGCGCCGCTCACTCCCGGCGGTGAAATCAGGCCGGCGTCCTCGAGCCGCACCGACAACCACGGCGAGTTGCAGGCGACATGGATTTTGGCAGGGCAGGTGGGAACGCAGCGGATGCTGGTTTCCGCCGCCGGCGCTGAGACGATCGAGATCAACGCGCAGGCGGGTTTGCCTGCAAATGTCAAATTGCATTCAGCCCAGGGCGACGGGCAACTGGCGTTGCCCAACGATGTGTTCAGCGACAGCCTTCATGTGTTGATAACCAACTCCAGTCTGGCGCCGATCGCCGGCGTGCCCATACTTTTCACAGTGGTGCAGGGCAGTGCGGTGATTGAAGGTTCCGCCATGCCCAAGAGCAACTGCTTGGGCAGAGCGGGCGTTCGGGTTGTGGCCGGCGCGGCGCTGGGCGGAGTGCGGGTGGCTGCTTCTGTGGGCGATTCGGCGCGGGTGTTTTTTCATCTGTCGGTCGCTCAATCGGTGCCGCAGCGATTGCTGGCCATGCATGGCGATCAGCGCTCCGGACCCGTTCTTTCGCTCATACAGGACCTGTCGGTTCAGGTCCTCGATCCCTTCGATCATCCTGTGGCCCATGTGCCGGTGGTTTTCACCTGTCACAGCGAGGGCGGACAAATTCTCAGTCAACAGCCGGTGTGGACCTCGGACAACGGCCTGGCCCTGACCGATGTGCGTCTGGGGCGAAAAAGCGGGCCCTATTATGTCGCCGCCTCAGCGCTGAACTTGCAAGGCTCGCCGGTGACCATGACGCTGCAGGCTCTGCCGGGCCCGCCCGCATTGCTGGTCGATTATATCGGCAACTGGCAGGAGAGCCGGCCGGAGCAATTTTTATCCTATCCGCTCAAGGTCCGGGTGCTCGATCTGCAGGGCAACGGCGTTGCCCATGTTCCGGTCGTGTTTGCCATCGCAGAAGGCAACGGACTGTTGGGCAGCGATCCCCTGGTCTACACCGACTCCACCGGCAGCGCCGCCATGTTTTGGCGACTGGGCAGAAGCGGACCGCAGACCGTGCATGTGCGCAGCGACCAGTTGGCCGGCCAGATCATCGAGTTCACCGGCCGCCTGATCGAAAATGAACCACCGGTCATTCTGGCGCCTGCCGACACAGTCATTCAGGAGACCGCCACCCTTGCGTTCACTCTCAATGCGGCGGATCCGGAGGGCGATCCCTGGTCGTTGCATCTCTCCTCGCTGCCGCGGGGTGCGGTGTTCGACTCGATCAACACCCGGCTGTTCCTCTGGACGCCGGATATCGCTCAGCAGGGCCGTTATCCCTTGTCGATCACTGCGCAGGACCGCTATGGCGCGGTGGCGCAGAAAAATATTTTCATCACCGTGGTCAATTTGAACCGGGCTCCGGTCCTGCAGGTGGAGCCGGACACACTCTCTCTGTCGTTGAATTATTATCGCTCCTATGATTTCTCCGTGGCGGCGATCGATCCGGACGGCGATTCGCTCATTTACGACTGGCGGGTCAACGGCCAGACGATCAGCCGGACCCGGGAGGCGCGCATTCTGCCGAATCCCAGCATGCCCGCTCGCTTCGATCTGGACCTCGCCGTGTCGGACGGCCAGGTTGCGGTGCATCATGTGTGGAGTCTGCAGATGGCCACGGCGGTGGAGGGACGAGCTGCCGAGGGTCCAAGCGCCGCGCCCCGGCAGTTTCACCTGGCGCAGAACTATCCCAATCCCTTTAATCCTGAGACCACGATCTCCTATGAACTCGATCAGCGGGGGCCGATCACGATGCAGATCATGAATCTATCCGGTCAAGTCGTACGAACGCTGTGCGCGGAGGTGTCTGAGGCCGGATCCTATCAAAAGAGGTGGGACGGTCGCGACGATGCCGGACAGCCGCTGCCGTCCGGATTGTACCTCTGCGCGCTGACCGGAGAGACGCGACGGCAGTTTATTAAATTGATGCTGTTGAAATAATCCCTGGCGAATCAGTTGTCTAATCAATAAGGATGGATCATCGTATGTTTGCGAGAAAATCTTTCGTACAGCTCACGTTTCTGGTACTGTTGGCGGGTGCAGGACGAATGTGGGCGGCTGAAACAGCGCCGGTACATGAACGGTTGCTCTATGAAGATAATCTGCAAAGCGCGGGGCAAAAGCCCATCGGCGAGATCATCAACGGGAACATCGATAAATGGTCGCCGGGAGAATTTATTGCCGGCAAAGGCTGGAAGGTTTCCAATAAATTCTCCCAACTGCGCATCAAGCTGCCGGAATATCTGCCTGCCGAGGGGAGCGTGGAGGTGGAGGTGACCAATTTTTATCCTCCCGGACAGTTGGAGGAGAACAGCGAATCGCCCATCTCCATTTGGTCGCGGCCGGAGAGCGATATGTACGCGTTGAATAATACGCCGGCCTCCTTTTTTTATACCAAACTGGAAAAGAAATTTGTCTCGGGTAAAACCGCCGCTTGGATGTATCGCATTCATACCGGCTATTACCCCAACGCGGCGGAGACAGACGAGCCCACGGGACCGGCGGATTTTCTCACCTGGGATGCCACCGCCACCTATAAAATTCGATTGGCCTGGACCGCGCAAAAAATATTTCTGCTCGTCGATGGCAAAATCGTCGCCAGCCAGGAGGCGCCTAAAGGCAGCTTTTTCCGGGAAAATTTCGCCTACATCTGCCTGGGCAACAGCACCTACGCCTGGAACGGCATGTCCGGCCCTGTTTACAAGAGTATAAAAGTTTACACCGCGGCCACCAGTCTGCCGTTCGCCGATGTGTCGAAATCGGCCAAGATCGATGACAGCCCGCATGTCGGCGTGCAGAGTCTGGCCGTGGCGGATATCAACAACGACGGCCTGCAGGATTTCTATACTGTGCTGTATGATGGGGCGGAGAGCAAGTCCAATAAACTCTTCGTCCAGTCCACTGACAACACTTTCACCGAGGAAGCTTCTGTCCGCGGCCTCGGCAGTGCGGGCAGCTGGAGCGCGGCGGCGTTCGCCGATGTAGACGGCGACGGGGACATGGATCTTATTCAAGGCAGCCGGACGACGGCGCCGCTGCTGTATCTCAACAACAACGGCAGTTTTACCGAAGTGTCCGCGCAGCGTAACATCTCCGGCGTCGGCCGCAACGCCAAAGCCATTCTGCCGCTGGATGTGGAGAACGACGGCGATGTGGATTTTATCGTCGTCGATGGCGATGTCGCTCATGAAACGTATGTCAATCGCGGCAACGGCGTCTTTGACCTGCAGGACAAGGGACTGGGAACAGTGACCGGATCCGTGCAGGGTGCGGTGACCGGTGATTTTAATGGCGATTCGTATACCGACGTTTTCATCACTCGTCGTGATTTGGCGTGCGGATTGTTCATCTATAATCCAGCCACCGGCCGGTACGCCGATGAAGCAACCAGCCGCGGCGTCGCTCTCACGGCCCGGTCCAACTGTCCTACGGTTGCAGATTACGACAATGACGGCGATCTGGATCTTATGCTCGGCATCCGCAGCACCAGCGCCGATAGAGCTCCTTTGAACGTGATATTCGAGAACAACGGCAGCGGCACTTTTGCCAACAGCAGCACAACCGCTAATATCAAAATCGACACCTATGCGCTGTATCCCGGTGACCTCGACAACGACGGATACATCGATCTGTATGCCCTGCGGACGGATCACGATGCCTACGAGCCGACCTCGCGAATCTTTTTGAACAATAAGAACCGCAGTTTTGCCGAGCAGACCGGTACGGGCGCCGAGCTGGTGTACGTCGATGGCCGGGCCGGCGCTCTGCTGGATTATGACGGCGACGGCATGCTGGACATTCTGGGCATCGGCAAGGGCGCGATTGAGACCACCAGCACCATGCCTTATGGCCGAAACGCTCTTCTGAAAAATGCGGCTCTCAACAACAATAACTTTTTGGATGTCGCCGTGTTGGATCAAAAGGGCTTTGTCAATGGTCTGGGATCGAAAATTTGGCTCTATAACGCCGGCCAGTACGATCAGAAAGCCGGATTGTTAGGCTATCGGCAGGTGTTGCCGAATCAGGGCTATCAAAGCACCGTCAGCTATGAACAGCATTTCGGATTGGGCGGCGCCGCTTTGGTCGATGTCAAGGTGCAAACGCCTGGTGGAAAAGTGATCTCCCGGCTGGGCGTACAGGCCAATCAACGGATCGCCATTACGCCCTTTAACACCAAACCGCAGTCAATGGTCATGGTCAAGGGCAACAACCAGACCGGCATGGCCAACGCTCTGCTCACTGATTCCCTTGCCGTGCGGGTGATCGATACGGATGGCAAGAGCCTGCCCGGCCATCCGGTCACTTTTCAAGTTCTGCAAGGGGGCGGCACTCTCAACGGCAGCACGGCGGCACAGCAGATCTCCACGGATGCGCATGGACTGGCCAGAGTCGCCTGGAAAGTGGGAACCTTGGCCGGAGGCGAGAACCGCGTGCGTGCAGCGACAACCCGAGACGATGCTGTAGCCGTAGCCGGTTCGCCCATAGAGTTCATCGCTTCGGTGACTCCGGGGCCGGCAGCCACCATGGCCAAGATCTCCGGCGACGGTCAGCAGGGCTACATGAATCAAACGCTGGCTCTGCCGCTGGTGGTCAAAGTGACCGATGCCTTTGGCAATGTGACGGCGAACCAGCCGGTAACCTTTAGCGTGGTTCTCGGCGGCGGCACTTTGAACGGAACCATGGCCGGCGAACAACAGGTGATGACCGACGCCCTTGGCCTGGCGCAGTGCGCCTGGAAGCTGGGCGGTTCGATCGGCACGCAGACCATCTCGGTGTGGGCCTCTTTCAACAGCAGCTCTCCGTATCAATTCTCGGCAACAGCCAGAGAGCCGCAGGGCGAACTGCTGATGTTCAGCGGCAACAACCAGACCGGCACGGTCAATTTGCCGTTGTCCGCACCCCTGGTGGTCAAGCTGCAGGATTTCCGCCAGACGCCGGTGAGCAATGTCAAAGTGCGGTTTACCGTGATCTCCGGCGGCGGCAAATTCTCCGGCGCCACCACCGCCGAGGCCGCCACCAACAGCAACGGCCTCGCTTCGATCACGCCGACGTTGGGCACAGCCATGGGCGACACCAACAATGTATTTCATGCCATCTATGAAGGCGCCAATGGATCGCCGGTGGTTTTCAAGGCCAGCGCGCACGCCGGCAGCGCCTATCGGATGATCGAAGTGTCAGGGAACAGCCAGACAGGCAAAGTGAACCGCTCCTTGCCGAGGCCGTTCACCCTGCGCGTTGTCGATGCCTATTCCAATCCGGTATCCGGCCAGCAGGTTGATTTTGTCGTCGCCGCGGGCGGCGGAACGCTGGCCGGCCAGACGACCAGAAGAGTCTCCTCGGACTCGGCCGGCTATGCCGTTGCCACGCTCCGGCTGGGTGTGACCGTGGGGGTCAACACCGTTACCGCGGCCAGCTCTGGTTTGCAGGGTTCACCGCTCACCTTTACGGCTGAAGGCCAGGCGGGCACGCCGGTCAAATTTTTCAGCGTATCCGGCAACCGCCAGCGCGGCATACTCGGTCAACCATTGCCCTATCCCTTTGTGGTTGCGCTGACCGATTCTTTCGCCAATCCCATCGCCAACCATCCGGTTCAGTTTACGGTTTCCAAAGGCACCGGCTCGTTCAGCGGCCAGGGATTGGTTTCAGTGACGACCAATGCTCTGGGCCAAGCGGGCGCAACCCTGACCATGGGGGCCACCGGCTACTCTAATGAGGTAACGGTTACCACCCAGTATAACAGCATGCCGGTGGGAAGCCCGCAGATCTTTACCGCTTCCACAGCCGCCACCACGCCGGATTCGCTGGTCTATGTGAGCGGCAACAATCAGATCGGCCGAGTAAGCGCGCCCTTGCCGCAGCCGTTAAAAGTGATGGTGGTGGATGCCAACGGAATTCCAGTTCCCAATCACACGGTCACCTTTCTGGCAGTGCTCAGCGGCACCAGCTTTGGCGGCAAACAGACGCTGGATGTGAATACCGATGCGGAAGGCATTGCCTCTGCCACGCCCACCATCGGCACGGCCATTGGCGATGGCAACAATGTGTTTCAAGCGCGCGCGTATTACAACAACGCGCATCTGAAAAATTCGCCTCTGGTCTTTTTGGCCTCCGGACGCCGCAGCACGGCGCGACAGCTGAACTATGTGTCCGGCAACAATCAATCCGGAACCGTTGGCGAATATCTTCCCGATTCGCTGCGCGTGTCGGTGGTCGATGGACAAGGCAATCCGGTGAGCAATCATCCGGTGACTTTTGAAGTACAGCAGGGCAATGCGACTATCAACGGCACAGCAACCACTTATCAGGCGCTGTCCCGGGGCTCGGGCCAGGCGGTGGTCGCAGTGAAACTGCCGGTTCTGCCTTCCACCGTGCGCATTCGCGTTTCCACGGATGACGGTCAGACTGCTCTGATTAATTCTCCGCTCTATTTCGATGCCACTGCGCTGGTGGGGCCGCCCAGCGCCCTCACCTCCAGCCGTACGGTGGTGACGCCGGTCGTAGCGGACGGCGTGCAGACGTCCAAGATCTCTCTGCTGCTCAAGGATGCGCAGAACAATCCGGTGTCCGGCAGGGTGGTGCAGATCTTTACCAAGGGGCTGGATGTGCAGGTGCATCAGCCTGATGCGGCGTCGGACATCAACGGCTTGGCCCAGGGCTGGCTCGCTTCGGCACGCACCGGCGCGGTGAAAGTTTGGACCACTGTGGACGGCGTGATGATCCCCGCCGACACTTCGGTGGTCGCCTTTGTCGCCGGCGTGCCCAAGGAGGCCGTGCCTTTCGGCTCCGGACAAATGGTGCTGCGTGGAAGCGTGCTGCCCATGCCTCTGGGTCTGCATCTGTATGACGCCAACGGCAACCCGGTTCCGGATGTCAATGTGGCTTTTACGATTCTCACCGGCGGCGGCACGCTGCTGGAACAGCAGCCGGTAAAAACCGATCCGCAGGGCAAAGCCTCTGTGCACTGGAAACTGGGTCCGCAGGTGGACACGCAGACTTTGCAAGCGGTGGTCAGCGGTCTGGCCGGCGATCCGCTCACTTTTACTGCCATCGCCATGCCGCCTAATCCCGGCACCATCGAACAACTCTCCGGCGACCGTCAGATCGGCGTGGTCAACACCACGTTGCCGGATTCGTTCAAAGTGGTGGTGCGCGACTCGACGGGCAAAGTGGCCGAAGGCCTGCCGGTTTACTTTCATTTCACCGGTCAGGGACAGGCGATGAGCCCCAACCCGGTGCGCACCGATCGACGCGGCGTGGCCGCGGTCCTCTACCGTCCGGGTGGCTCCCTGCTCGGCGAATATCAGGCCACGGCCACGGTGCCGGGGCTGACCCAGTCGGTTGAATTCAGATTCATTGTTCAAGCCCTGCCGACCATCTTTTTAGTCAAACAGGACATTCCCGCCGCCAGCCGGCCCAGGCAGGTGGTCGAACTGGCGGTTCAGGCGGTGGATGCCTATAACCGAGCGCTGGCAGGCAGACTGGTGACCTTTGAAGTGACCGAGGGCGCGGGTTTGTTTCAGGACGCGCTGCCTGTGACCACGGATGAAAACGGTTTTGCCCGCATTCGCTGGCAGCTGGGATTGACGGCTGCGCAAAAGGTAAAAGCCTCGGCGTTGAACATCCATGCAACGCCGGTTACCTTTGCCACCACTGCGGTGAACAGCAAGCCTCGGTTGACCGTGCCGGAGATGAAAAACACGCTGCCCGGACAATACATCACTGCGACCATCACGGCGGTCGACGCGGACGGCGATGCGGTGACCATCAAAGCGCGCAATCTGCCCAAAGGCGCTCTGTTCGATTCCACCTCGAGTCGGCTGTTCCAGTGGACGCCCAGTAGCGCCCAGTCCGGCGCCTATACGGTGACCTTTATTGCAACCGATCCGTACGCTGCCGCCGACACCGCCACCTGGCGCATCAATGTGGAAACGCTCAACCAGGCGCCGCGCATCACCTCTTTCTCGCCCGCGGACACGGTGGTGGAAGCCTATTATTATGAAACGCTGGCCTTTTCGGTCTCTGCCATGGATCCGGATAATAACAGCCTGACCTATTTCTGGAAGGTCAACGGCGGCTTTGCCGGCAATCAGACCGAACTGGTAATGAGGCCGGAACCGGACAATTTTTCCGAGGATATGTACGTGCGGGTCGAAATTTCCGACGGCAGCGCTTTGGCGGTCGCGCGTTGGCACGTGCATCTGTCGATCCGGCAGACGGTTCAGCTCAGCCATCTGGCTGTGCAGGCGATCGGGCGCAAGGCGGAATTAGCTTGGCAGACCAGCAGCGAACGGGATAATCTTGGCTTTACCGTTCTGCGCAGCTGCAGCGCTGAGGGACCGTATCAAGCGATGACCGCGACCATGATTCCGCCCAACTCTGACGGCCGCTATGTGTGGACCGATGAATCGGTGCAGCCGGGATTAAGTTATTACTACAAATTGCGCGATCTCGATCGCAACGGACAGAGCCAGGAGCATGGCCCGGTGTCCGTACAGATCGCCCTGCCCGAGGTACTGGCTCTGGCGCAGAACTATCCCAATCCATTCAATCCAACCACCACCATTTCGTTTGAGCTGCCCAAAGCCCAAACAGTGGAACTGCAGATTTTCAATTTGAACGGACAGATCGTCCGCACTCTGGCGAACGGGTCCTTCTCCGCAGGTGTTCATCAGGTGGTCTGGGATGGACGCGATCAGCAGGGAGGGCAGGTCACCAGCGGCATCTACTATTATATTCTGCGTGCTGGGGAACAGGTGATCATGAAAAAGCTGCTGTTGGCGAAATAGTCGGCAGGGGGCGAAAACTGGAAATAAAAAAAGCGGCCTGATAAGTCAGGTCGCTTTTTTTTGATGGGTGTCAGACAAGCGGCGTTGCGCGGCGTTTGAATAGTTCAACCCGCTGAAATCAAAGTTTTTTTAGAAAGATGCTGCCGCCCGAGGTGCGCAGGATCAGTTTGGGGCCGCCGCCGTTGACCGTGGCGCTCAGATGCGTTTTGCTCAACTCTCCCTGTACAGTGACTGGAAATTCGGTCACCACGCGGCCGCCGCTGGTGGCGGCATCGACATTCACCTGTATGTCCGGCGCCATGTTCACGGTGATGCCGCCGCCCGAAGTGCGCAGCTCGCAGTCTGCACCAGGCTGCTGAGTGAGCGTCGCTTCCACGCTGCCGCCGGAGGTCGAGGCGTTGATCGCGCCCATCACCTCTTCCACATGAATGCCCCCTCCGGAGGTTTTGGCCTGCACCGAGCCTTTGGCTTTTTTGATGGTGATGGAGCCGCCGGAGGTGGCGGCCACCACCTGGCCCATCACTTCGCCGATGTGAATGCCGCCGCCGGAGGTGTTCACGTCGGCATCGCCGTCACAGCCCTGCAGCGAGATGCTGCCGCCCGAGGTTTTGCCGGTCACCGGCCCGCGGATGCGTCCAAAGGTCAGGCTGCCGCCCGACGTGCGCGTAGTGGCGCGGCCGTGCAGGTCCGCCACCGAGATGCTGCCGCCGGAGGTTTTCAAATCCACGTTGTATTTCAGCGGCACCGTAATGATGAAATGCAAGTTGAACTTGGCCCGGTCCCAGCCGAAAAAGCTGTCCGAGTCCTTGTGCTCGACCAGAACGTTTACGTTGTTCCCGGTCTGGGTGAATTCCATTTTCAGATCTTTGAGGATGCGGTCCACCTGTTCCCGGTCATTGGTGTTGAACTTGCGCTGCACGACAATCGTAACCTGATCACTGCCGACCGCCTGCACTTCGATGCCGCCTCGCTGGGTGTCGAGGGTCAGTACGCCGTTTTCTCCCACGCGAAACGTTTTTTCCACCGTGTCCTCGATGTTCGCCAGCACCGTTCCCGCCCAAAAGGGGGCTGTGCATAACAGAGTGACAATCGATCGTGTTATCATGATGATCTCCTTATGATCCGGCTTTTTGTATATAGACGTCGCCGCCGTCAGCCTTTAATTCGATGACGTCGCCTCCGCCGTTGATCTCACCTGTACTACGTATAATTTTTCTTCCGGTTTCATCCTGAGATGATTTAGTCAGCGGAAAATCGCTATAGATGTCGTTGCGCGATCCGGATCGACGGGACAGCCGCACCTCCGCGAGGATGCGGGCCGGCAGCCGGGAGGGAAGGATCACCTTGATGTCGCCGCCGGTGGTCTCTGCATGCAGCGCATGCGGTTTGGAAAAATCCTCAAGCGTCATCTCGATGGAGATATCGCCGCCCATGGAGGTCGCGGTCGCGGCCGCCTGGAGATCCGCCACTTGAATTTCTCCGCCCATGGTGCTTATATTTGCTTCAGCGAACAGCCGGTTGGCCTCGATGTCGCCGCCGCGAGTGGATATCTGCAGGGCGCTGCGACAGTCCTCGACATCGATGTCTCCGCCCATGGTGGAGAGCTGCACGGATTCTCCCTGCACATCGGTCAGGGTGATGTCTCCACCCATGGTCAGCGCTTTCAGGCTGCCGGTTATTTTCTGCAGCAGCAGATCTCCGCCGGCGGTGGACAGTTCGATTTTGTTTTTGGCATTCAGCAGGTCGATATCGCCGCCGGCCGTGCTGATGACGGACTCGCTGAATATATTCTTCAGATCCACATCGCCCCCTGCCGTGGAGGCGCGCAGAGATCCATGAACGCCGTCAAAATCCAGATCGCCTCCCGCGGTATTAACCTCGACCGTGCCGCCGGTCTCCTTGAGACCGACATCTCCCCCGGCAGAGTGCAGCTGGATTTGGCCGGAAACCCCTTCAACCTGGATATCGCCCCGTCCGGCCTTGAGCTGCAGATTGAATTTTTCCGGCAGAGTGACCGTCAGGTGACGTACGACGTTTGAGTGCGTTGCCCCGGCGGTGATCACGATGCCGCCGGCCTGTTGCTGAAACGCCTCTTTCTCCGCCTTCACGATCCGGTCCAGTTCTTCTTGAGTGAGGACCTCGACGTGCAGCTCGGCGTGAATGATCACCTGATCCCCGCCGCCCTGAACCGTGATGTCGCCGTTCATGTTGTCGACGGTCAAAGTGCCGCCCGGTGAAGCCGTAAAGCGCTTATCCAGGACCACGCGATAATCGCCGCTGGAGCCGGTGACGGTCTGCCCCATGGCCAGCGCCGCAGTCGTTAACAAAAGCAAAAAGAACTTTTTCATTTAACCCTCCCGACTGGATAAAAGACCGGTCGATTTTTCCAACTCTATTTTTTTCAGCAGATCATTGGCACGATGGCGGATATAGCTGCTGGTGTCCGCCTGAACGGAACGCAACAGGGGTTCCCGGCTCTCAACGGGTTCCAGCGGCCCGGTCAGAGAGTCAAAGGCCTGAATGCGCAGCGCGGGATTTCGATCATAGAGCAGTACGCGCGTCAAGGCGGTGCGGATGGCCTCGTTGATCGGCACGGATTGGAGCGCACGCACGGCCATCAAGCGTACGCCCTGATTGGGTTCTTTTCTCAGCACCTGTTCCAGACTGCCGATCAGCTCGACATCCAGGCTTTGCTCTTTATGAGCAATGGCCTGCAGCACTTTGGCCGCATACAGCCGCGTCGATGGATTTTCCTCCTCAGTCAGCGCGTGGCGGATCATCTGCCTGACCAGCGGACTTTCAACCGGCCCTTGAAACACGATGTGGTTCACGGTCTGGTAGCGGAGATCCACGGTCCCAGATTTGGCATGATAGCGTATCCGCTCGATCTCTCCGAGATAGGGATCGATCTCGATCTGGCCTGTGTGGATGGACTGTCCGGCGGTCAACAGCGTTTCCAGGGCCCCGGCATCAGAGAGGCGCTGGTCAGCGCTCCAGCGGCCCAGGCCGAAGCCCAGGGCCAGAATCAGCAGCGCCAGACCCCACTGAACCGCCGGCGTCCAGCGCGGCCAGGTCAATCCGGATTTCACCGGTTGCCGGCGCAGCTGGTCGGACAGCCGCTCGCGCAGAGAGGCGAGAAGCCGATCGTCCGGCACAAAGGCCGGAACGCCGGCCAGCGTTTGCTTTATTTGCTCCAATTCCGTCAGAGCCTGGCGGCAGTCCGGGCACACCTGCAGGTGCAGGTCCAGTACCTTGCGCTCTTCAGGATCCAATTCGGCGGTCTGGTAAAGCGCCAGCATGGGTCGATAGGATTTACATGTTTTCATTCGCTATTCTCTTATCTCTTGCGAAAAGATAGTTCTTAATTTTTCCAGGGCGCGAAAGAGATCTTTTTTTATGGCGCCGTCGCCGCAGTGCATGATCTCCGCGATCTCTCTGATCTTGTACCCTTGGAAATATTTGAGCGTGACCACGGTTCGCAGTCTGACCGACAACTGGTCGATGGCCTCCTGCAGCAGCCGGCGGTGCAGCTCGAAATCCTGTTCAGCCGGGTGCGCAAGTGAGGTCTGTTCCTCAAAGCGCACGGTCGGACGTACGCGGCGGCTGCGCAGGCGATTGCGCGCCAGATTGACAGCGATGCGGGTGAGCCAGGTGCTGAATTGGCACTCGAAACGGAACGACGCTAGATGGCGGAACGCACGCATAAAGGTCTCCTGATACACATCCTCGCTGTCCGGCAGATCGTTGAGGATGGCGTGCGCGGTTTGAAGAATCCGGCGGTCATGCAGGAGCACCAGCCGTGAAAAAGCAGCCCGGTCGCCCTGTTGCGCCCTTTTGATCAGTTGAATTTCGTTCTCGTCCATCATCACACTAATAGACCCGTGAAAGACAAAAAGGTTGGCAAAAAAAAAGAGGTTTACTTGAGTAAACCTCTTGACGTTTTTTTAACCGGCGCTTGGCTCAGGCGCCTGGGTGCCGGCACTGTTTTGATTCGTCGGAAAAGCTAGAGCTCGTCATCGACGTAAGCCCATTCCTCCTTTTCAGACGCATCCAAAACATACTCCCCACGATCCGCCCTCTCTTCCACCCGCTTGTATTCGGCCAGAATCTCCTCTTCCATTCTGGTGCGAAAGTCTTTGGTGATGGGGTGGGCAATGTCCCTTTGGGTTCCGTCCTCAGACTTGCGGCTCGGCATGCACAGCAGGAGACCTTTTTTGCTGGAGATGATCTTGAGCCCTTTTACTGCAAAGACGTTGTCAAAGGTAACGTTAACAAAGGCTTTGAGTTTGCTCTCGTTCCTGAGCCTGATGCTAATTTCCGTTAATTCCATGCGAACCCTCTCACCTTTACTTAGCTGCCCGATACTCACTTTAAAATGAATATACGAACAAAAGTGGAATTTTGCATAAACAATTTTAATTTTTTTTACAATATTTGGCAGAGGCGGCCAACACGCAGAGGCCCAGTCCGATAAAGTAGGGGCTGGTTTCAAAATAGAGCTCATTGACTCCCCGCAGCTGCAGACCCATGAAGACCATATAGAATCCAGTGCCGATCATCAGAGCAGCGCTGAGCAGCCCGAGGCCGCCCAGCAAACGGCCGCGGCTAAAACGGACTAGGCCTGCGGCCAGGGCCATCCAAAAGAACCAGGAGATGATCTGAATTAGATTCAGTGTGGCCGCATAGTGAAAGAAAAACTGCATGGGCCGCAACCAGACCGGAAACAGCCCCGCGGGACGGTCGTTCAGGGCCAGGACGGTTATTTTGTCCTGGCGCCTGCTCCTGAGGATCTCGAGAATGGCTTGTTGCCGCTGCTGAGCGTTCAGGGTGCGCCAGCCTGGCAGCGTCAGACCGGTCCAGGATTGACACACATTGCCATACCCGTGATAATCGCAGTCAGCTGTCATGACCAGACCCTGCCGGCGGCAGAGGTCGATGACCGGCTGTGCTTTGGATCCAGGGTGCAAGGCGCCCTCTGATTTGTTGACGATCTCAAAGCCATCGGCGCCGGCGTCGACATAGAAGGAGAGGGGGCGGGTGTTGCGCGCTGGAGTGAACCAGTGGGCGACGATCGCCGCCCCTCCCTGGCTGTGCGCTGAATCGATGGCGGCTTTGTCAGGATAATCTTTTGAGTTGAAAACCCGGTGCAGGCCCAAAAGCAGGATGTGATTGCTGCCTGAATATTCCATGCCCGCCATGATCTGAGGATGTTCCGGCAGCCGGCCGCTGCGCTGCTGCTCGACGATTTCAAGTGTTTTGGCAAAATGGTTGTGTTCGGTGAGGAAAAAAGCGTCAAAGCCCTGCCGGCGATGCCAGGCCAGCTGCCCTTGCGGCGAGATGATGCCGTCGTGGCTGTAATGGCTGTGACTGTGCCAGTTCACCAGGACGACCTCCGGCCGCTGATTGACGATGGTGTCGCCCGGCAGCGGAGCGAAAACAGCGATCAGGAACAGGGCGACGGCGCAGCCGAAATAAAGGGGCCAGGTCCGCAGCCAGCGTTTCAGGTTCATGGTCGCCGAGGTGTGTTTGTTCCAGCCGCCGGCCAGGGCGAGCACGAGCAACCAGATGAATAGCGCTCCATAAAGCGAGATCGGCTCCGGGCTGCGCAAAAGAAAGATCAGCGGGCCGAAAAACGGTTCGAAAAGGACTCGCCACCAGGAGATGTTCAGATCAAATCCCTGTGCCGGCGTTTGGCTGACCGCATCACGGATGGCCGGCGTATAGTGAAAGAAAAAAGAGATGGCTGCGATCAGCAGGGCCAGCGCCGGAAAGAGGCAGGGTGAATATTTTTTCATCGGTATTTTTTCTCGGTTGAATCGGCAATCAGCCAACCCGGCCCATGGAAGCCATGGCTTCGCGGTGCGGATTGAAATAGCCAAAGTGGATAAAGGGATTTCTCCGTTTCAGCTGCTCCATCCAGGCCCTGATGCCGACCGCCTTTTTTCCCCCGTCCGGCAGAGCCAGAGTTTCGATATACCACTCTGGGTCGATGTTCAGGTTGCGCATCTGGATGAAAGGAATGTTGTAGCGCCGCACCAGTTTTTGCAAGTGGGCTGTTTCTTCCGGATGATCGGTGAAACCCGGAAAAATAAAATAATTCAGCGAGATCCACCGGTTGAAACCAGCCACTGTGCGAATGGACTCCATCACCTCGTTGAATCCATATCCCCGCGGCGAAAAATATTTCTGGTACATCTCCGGCTGGGCGCTGTTCAGGCTGACGCGGATGCTGTCCAGTCCGGCCTCGCATAATTTTTCCACGACCTGCGGCCTGCTGGCATTGGTGTTCAGGTTGATGACGCCGCGTTTGCTCCGTTTTCTGATTTCACGCACCGCTTCGATCAACAGTTCTGCCTGCAGCAGTGGTTCTCCTTCGCAGCCCTGGCCAAAGCTGACCACGGCATGATCCGCTTTTTCCAGATGGGGCACGACATAGGCGAGGATTTCTTCCACGCCCGGCACAAACTCCAGCCGGTCCTGAGTGGAGCTCACCTCTCCATTCGGCTGCCAGGAGATGCAGCCCAGGCAGCGCGCGTTGCAGGAAGGGCTGGTGGGGATCGGCGCTTCCCAGCGGCCCATGGCCCAGTTTTGCGCCGCCGGGCAGTGATACCGTTTGACGCAATTAGTCACCAGATGCGCAACCAGCCGGTTATGCGGGTGTTTTTTCAGCAGTGCGTTGGCCCGGCGCTGGATCAACCGTTGATCGAACTGCTCGGGATCCTGGCGCATGTCCGCATCGACGCGGATGGCAGGGACATAAAACTGATTCCGCCGCCATCCCACCGCGGTATAAGCGAACAGGGGCAGTCGGACTGCGCCCGGCTCTGTCACAAACGCCGCATGCAGCATCTGGGTGTAGGCCGGCGCCAGGAAAGCGGCCACCGCTGTCACCGGCACGCCGCGATATTCCTCAACCGTCACCCATTTCTTCTTCACCGGATCGAATCCCACGGGCTTGCGGCCTGGCAATTCAAAGAGCGAGCTGCCGTTCGGCATGGGAAGATAGTCCCCGGGCTCTGGCTGCAGCAACGTCCGCAACCTGCGTCCGGCCGCCTGCAACTCGGGGATTTCAAAGACCTGTCCATGGCCGTCGCTGGCCACCAGACAGGGCGGTTTTGTCAATTTTCGCGCCATGGCACAAAATAGCATTTTTTCCTGTTTATTCCAAAGAAATCTGCTTTAGAAAAACAAGCACGTGTGTTTGTTTAATGAACAATTTTGTTGGTTTGAAGCGGCTGTTGTATTATATTTAATCCATGTTAATCGTGAACGGGGTTTGGGAAGGGTTCCTCTATGAATCGGAAAATTAGTTGCACTTTTTTGCTGCTCCTTTACGCCTGCCTAACGCATGCCGCAGTTTTCACTGTGACCAATTGCCAGGATACGGGCGCGGGCTCTTTGCATTGGGCCATCGCGGAGGCCGAGAACCATGTCGGCCCGGATACCGTCGCATTTGCCCTCACCCCGCAGGATCCGGGTTGGGACAACAATAAGAAGGCATGGAAAATCACCGTGGTCACTCAATTGCCGGAGCTTCTCGACGGCGGCACTTTAATCGACGGCGGCAGTCAGACCCGCTTCGGCGGCGACACCAATCCCCAGGGACCGGAGATCACTATCTTTGGCGCCAATGCGCCCTTTGAGGTGCCTGCGTTCATCATCCGTTCCGCGCACAATAAATTCATCAACCTCTCCATCGGCGCGTTTCCAAGCTACCTGTTCAGGCTGTACGGCTCTGAAAGCCACCATAATGTTTTTCAAGGGTTGTATCTGAATATCGACGTCACCGGCCGCTACCCCTATCGCATGGTAAAAAGCGAAGGCATCCGGATGACCGATGGACCCCATCACAATCTGATCGGTGGCACGACGCCGCAAGAACGCAATATCCTGTCCGGTTTTTACGGCCGGGCCATCTATCTGGAGAGAAGCCATTACAACATTGTCCAGGGCAATTATATAGGCGTCAAGAAGAATGGCCTCGATCCTGCCGGCAACGGTTGGACCAACGAATGGGCTGCTTTTCCCACACGCCACCGTGCGGATGCGTTGGAAGGATTTCTTGTGACCGATGGCAGTCGGGGCAATCAGATCGGCGGGTTGGAGCCGGGGGCGGGCAACATCATCGCCGCTAACTTGCGCACCGGTCTGCGGCTTCAATCCACGGGCACAGACAGCAATAGGATTCAAGGCAATTACTGCGGTGTGGCGGCGGATGGCAAGACCCCTCAAGGCAATGGCGAAGCCGGTTTGTGGATTGAAGGAAATCTGCCTGACAGAGGTCTCGGCATCGGACCGGCTTACAACCTTATCGAAAATAACGTCATCTCCGCCAATCTCTCGTCAGGAATTCAGATGCGTTACGGCAGTCAATGCAATCGGTTTGTCAATAATCGCATCGGCACTGATGCCGCCGGCGCCGTCGCCTTGCCCAACTCTCATAACGGCATCTACTTTTTCGGTGACCTTCTTAGAGGCTATCCGAAGTACAATGAACTGGGGCCGGGCAATATCATTCTCGCTGACAGCGTCGATACGGTCAAAGATCCATGGGCCGCTGTACGCCTGGATGATCCGAACACCAGCTACAATCGCGTGTTCGGCAATTATCTCTGCTGCAATCCCGAAGGCACTCTGAGCAGCCGTTATAACTCCGGCGTCTATATCTCCAAAGGCGCCCATCATAACGTCATCGGGCCGGACAATGTCATCAGCGGCAAAAAGTACGGCGTGTGGATCCGCCATGACAGCACCCTCTGCAACACCATCACCCGCAATCGGATCATCGATGTGGAAGACCAGGCCATTTTCCTCGACAGCGGCGCTAACGCCAATCTGCCTGCGCCGCAACTGCTGAACGGCGCTGGGTCCATGGTCTCGGGAAAGACCATCCCGTTGGGACTGGTGGAGCTGTTTTTGGGCAACGGCAACCGGCTGGACGAATACCTCGGCGAGATTCGCGCGGATGAAAGCGGCGACTTTATCTGGCATGGATCCATCGGCGACGGCTGGGCAACCGCCACGGTGCGCGACAGCAGCGGCAATACCTCCATGCTCGCGGTCAGCATTGTCACCCCTGTCGAACTGGAGGCGTTCAGGGCTGAGCGCGGGGAAGACGGCCGCGTGCGCCTGTTCTGGCGCACCGGCACGGAGACCAATAATCTCGGCTTTTATGTGCAAAAACAGTTGGAGAACGGGGACTTTCATTCTCTGGCTTTTCTGCCGGGGTTCGGCACCACCGCCTCGCCACATGACTATGTCTATGAAGATGCGGATCAGAACGCAACGCAAGGATCCAGCGTCTACCGTTTGCTGCAGATGGACCAGGATGGCAGCAGGCACTATTCGCAGGAAAGGACCGTTGGTCGTGCTTTGCCGTCAGAGATCCGCTTGGCGCCGGCCTTTCCCAATCCGTTCAACAGCACCGTGTCCATCATCATCGACATGCCCGCCGCCCTGCACGCGGTGGTGCGCGCTTTTGATGTACAGGGCCGTCAGGTCGCCTGCCTGTATGACGGCGTGCTGGCTGCGGGCAGCCATTCCTTGCAATGGGATGCCCGCACGAACCGCGCGGCGCCTCTGGCCTCCGGAGTTTTCTGGCTCGAGCTGATTGCCGGCGACCAGCGCCGGGTGCAAAAAATCATGTTGCTGCGCTGAGCGCGCTGGTTCGCCCATGGATTCTCATTTGCCCAAACGACCGGTTCACTCTGAGGCAGCTCCGGGAACGCGCGTCAATCTCATGCGCGCGTTTACTAAAAAAGGCGTGGCATCGCGCACTCTGGCGCGCGAATATATCCTCGCCGGCCGCGTGAGCGTGAACGGCCGGGTTGAAAAGATGATTTATGCCTGGGTGGATCTGAATCAAGATGTGATCTGTCTCGACGGCCGGCCGCTGGAGCAGTGGCAGGAACGGGCGTATGTTCTCTTTCATAAACCCAAAGGCTATCTCACGGTGCGCGTCGACGAGCAGAACCGGCCCACCATCTATGACGTTCTGCCCGAGTTTTCCAATTGGATATTCCCCATCGGCCGTCTGGATCGATTGAGCGAGGGATTGCTGATCCTGACCAACGACGGCCCCTTTGGTCAATGGCTGACGAATCCCGACAGCTATGTGCCCAAAACCTATTCGGTGGAGATCGATCGTCCGCTGCAGGAACCGCATCGCATCAGGTTGGAGCAGGGCGTCGATCTGCATGGCTATCTCACCCGTCCGGCCACGGTGGTGATCCCGAATCCGGCCAAAGGCCGGCAGGTTGAAATAACCATCTGTGAAGGGAAAAACCGGCAGGTGCGGCGCATGTTCAAGGCCATGGACTATACGGTGCAAAAGCTGGTGCGCCTGCGCATCGGGCCGGTGACTTTGGGGGCTTTAAAGGCAGGGGAGTGGCGCTATATGACGGCGGAGGAGTTGAACGCATTCAATCTGCTCCGCCCGCCGCAAGAGCAACCCGGCGATCGTTCATAGAGCATGTATTCGAAAGGCCGTTATACGACGCGGCTGTAGTGGTTGACGCGGCGGATGTTCTGTTCCGCCTGTTCCAGGGTGGTCACGCCGATGGTGATGCTGTCCACGTTGCCGCTTTCAAGCACCCAGCGAAGCGAAGATTCGCACTCCTCCTCCAGCTTAATCTCACCGCAACCGTAAATCTTCATGCCGAGAATAGCTTTGCCGTTTTCGTGCGCCTGCCGCAGCACCGTCATGACCTCCTCAGGCCGGCCATCCATGCGAATGCCCTTGTTGTTGATACGCGCCAGCATAACGTCGGTCCAAGGATCCCGGGCTGCCGCTTTCAAGGCATCCAGGTGATGACAGGACACGCCCACCGCTTTGACGATCCCTTTCATTTTAGCCGTGTACAGTTCCTCGCGCAGGACGTTGAGCTTTTCCGGCCACTGGCCGTCTGATGCGCAATGGAGCAGCACCAGGTCGATCACGTCGACGCCCAGTTCGCGGCGAAACCGGTCCAGCGTTTGCGCGGCTGAGGCGGATGGGATCCAGTCCACAGGAGCAGTCCAGATCTTGCTCATGATCACCAGTTTTTCCCGAGGAATGATCTTTAACGCTTCTTTGATCAGATGGTGGGATCCATAGATGTCCGCCGCATCGATAAAGTTGACGCCGCGTTCATACAGCTGCTGCATCAGGCGGATAAACGCCCGCGCGCCGATTTTCGTCTGGTCCGAATGGCCTTCCCAGCCGGCGGTGCCGGTGCCGAACGCCAGTTTGGAGACGCGCAAACCGGTGTTGCCCAGTCTGACCGGAGGAACGGTCAACCGGACGCGCCGGCAGGTGCAACCGGACCCCAGCAACAGGGCGGCGGAGGAGCGCATAAAGTTTCTGCGATTCATTACGACCACAAAATATCCGCATTTTGTTCAGCGATGAAAGGCTGCGCCGGCGTTTCTGCCGTGGCGCCAATGTAACGAATAATCGCTGCACATGCAACTGAATTGCGCGGGAACAGGGCGCCGCTGCCGTGGCCGGCTGTACTGCTTTGCAGCAACGAATATTCGCCGGCTGCCTTTAGGGATAAAAAAAAGCCGAGCCCCTAAAGGTCCGGCTTGTTGGTTAAGGTCATTTTTCCTTATTTGAGGAACATCATCATGCGCTTTTGCTCAAATCCATTCATACGCAGCGTGTAGAGATACATGCCGCTCGGCGCTTGTCTGCCGTACTGGTCCATGCCGTCCCACTCGACGATATGGGCGCCGGCATTCAATTGATCCGCCACCAGCTCGCGCACCTTTTCGCCTCTGACGTTATAAATGGTCAGCGCCGCGAATCCCTGTTCCTTCAGGATGAAGCGGATTTTTGTGGATGGGTTGAACGGATTGGGATAATTCTGCTCGAGCACATTGGCCGTCGGCAGAGCCACGGTCACGTCGATGGGACCATGCAGGCTCAAGCGTCCGTTATAGTCCACATCCACGAGCTTGTAGTAATAAGTCTTGCTCTCTGATGCGGTCAAATCCTGGTATTGATAGTTGCGTAGCGAAGAACTGGTGCCTGCCCCCTGGATCATGGATTGAGTGATCTGGGTGTATGGCCCGTTTTCATTGTCCGAGCGCAAGAGATGGAAGCCGAGGTTTTCGGTCTCTGACTGAGTGCTCCATTCCAGCACCACCTGATTGTTGAGCGACCGGGCGTTGAAAGAAGACAGCTCCACTGGCAACAGCACGTGGATCTGCGCGCAACTGATGTTGTTGCCCAGGTCCGGATCCAGGCTGGAGCTGCTCACCATGACGCAATTGTCCATGCCGCCCAGTTTTTCCGTGGACTGCATGACCACTGAGATTTCGATGGTCTCTTCGACCGCCATGCTTTCGACGGTCCAGATGAGCGGATTGGGACCACTGGTCTGGCTGGGCGCAGCGGAGATAAAAGTCAATCCGTCCGGCACCGTGTCGATGATGCGCACATTCTGGGCTGTTTCCGGACCCTGGTTGGTGACCCGGATCAGGAAGGTTACCTGCTGATTGCGGTAATAATAAGAGTGCTCATCCGGTATCGACTTGACCACTTGAAGGTTCGAGGTGGTTCTCTGTTTCAGGCCGATATCGAACAGGGACACCTGCTGGCCGTTCTCGACCGCAAAAACAGCGGTGCGGCCGGTGGCCGGATCCGCGTCCGAATCGATGTCGTCAGCGCCTGCGTCGGCAGTGGTAAACACCAGGTTGTCCGGCAACAGCAGTTCCAGCCGGTAGCTGCCGGCCGGGACATTTTCAAACGCATACTGTCCCTGCGCATCCGTCAAAGCTGTCAGCACCAGCGTGCCGGAGGGATCGGAGAGCAGGTTGACGGTCGCCGACGGAACGCCGGGTTCGCCCTCGTCCTGCAATCCGTTCTTGTTCGTATCGAACCAGATCCGGTCGCCGATGCGGATGCCTGTGCGTTCGGGTGAATCGTTGGCTGTCATACCCGCATCCCAGCCGGTGATTTTTTCATCCGCAAGGATGCTAAAGGCGGCGGTGCGCCCGCTGGTGATCTCCGCATCCGAATCCGTGGCCTCATCGCCCTGGCCGGTGAGGGTAAAGTGATGGCCGTCCAGCAGGCTGAACGCCAGCAGATAGTTGCCGGGCGCCACATTGACAAAGCTGTAAAGTCCTTCGCTGTTAGTGCTGGTGGTGGCCACCAGCGTGGCGCTGGGCGAGGAGAGCAGTTGAACCTGAATGCCTTCGATGCCGTTTTCGCCTTCCTCCTGAACACCGTTGCCGTTGCTGTCCAGCCAGACGCGATCGCCGATGCTGTTGTCAAGTTGCGAAGGCACATCATTGGGCGTCATGCCGGCATCCCAGCCGGTGTTTTTTTCATCCGCGGCGATGCTAAAGGCGGCGGTGCGTCCGCTGGGGATCTCCGCGTCCGAATCAGTGGCTTCATCGCCCTGGCCGGTGAGGGTAAAGTGATGGCCGTCCAGCAGGCTGAACGCCAGCAGATAGTTGCCGGGCGCCACATTGACAAAGCTGTAAAGTCCTTCGCTGTTAGTGGCCGTGGTGGCCACCAACGTAGCGCTGGGTGAGGAGAGCAGTTGAACCTGAATGCCTTCGATGCCGTTTTCGCCTTCCTCCTGGATGCCGTTGCCGTTGTTGTCCAGCCAGACGCGATCGCCGATACGGTTGTCCAGCTGCGACGGCGCCTCTCTGCGGACCATGCCTGCGTCCCATCGATCATCGACCTGGTCGACGGCAACGTTCAGCGGGCTTGTACGACCGGTGACCGGGTCAGCGTCCGAATCTTTGTCCTCTTCACCCTGGTCGTGAAGGGTGAAATAATAATCCTTTAAATGCTCGAACGCCAACAGGTAGCTGCCGGGTGCGACTTGGGCAAAGGCATAGAGGCCGTTTTCATCCGTCGTCGTTTCAGCGATCAGGTTGCCGCCCGGGGAAGAGAGCAGTTGAACCTTGACCTTGGCCAACCCGTTTTCGCCTTCATCCTGAACGCCGTTTTTATTTACATCTTGCCACACCCGGTCGCCGATGCGGATGTTGCTGTTGCCCGCAGGGCGTTCCACAACAAAGAATTGGCTGCAGGTTGAATTGTCATTCAGGTTCTCATCCAGGTTTGGACTGGAGACAAAGGCGCAGTTCTCGAAAGTGCCAAGCTGGGTGTTGGTGCGGACGGCGACGCGGTAGCTGACGCTGGCGCCGCTCGCCAGCTCTGCTTCGTACCAGACCAACGGGTCCGGGCCGCTGTCCGCCATGCGCTCTGCCGAGACAAAGGTCACGGCATCAGGCAATTGGTCCATCACCCGTACGTGATTGGCTGCCTGCGGACCCTGGTTGGACACGGTGATGACAAAGGTAAACTCATCGCCAGGGTAAAAGCGATTGCTGTTGGCCTCGATGGATTTGTGCACGACCAGATTGGAAATATTCTTGGGAATAAAACCGGCGTCGATGTCCAAAATGGCCATGTTTTCCCCTACCGTGACCACGCCGGTGCGGCCGCTGTTGGGATCCGGATTCGAGTCCAGGTTGCGGTCTGAACCTAAGCCATTGGGGGAAGAATACCAGGCGGAAGAAGCGGTGAATTCGAGCACATACCTTCCCGCCGGCACATTCATAAACAGATAGGAGCCGTCAGGCGCCGAGGTGGTGGTTCTCAACACGCGGTTGTCCGCTGCATCGAGCAGTTTGACGACAACGCCGCCGACACCGGTTTCACCCGCATCCTGCAGGCCGTTCAGGTTGGCGTCGCGCCAGACACGGTCGCCAATGGAAGATCCTTGGTTGCGGACGCCGTTGAAGGGAAGGTCATTGGGCCAGAAAATGAACTGGTTGCTATTATGGTTTTTGCCGTCCTCATGGCGGATGTTGAATTTGGCGGCCCACCATCCGGACTGCGGCTGGTCGATGACGTCGCCGTTTGCCGACGGAAGGTCGTTGATCGGCGGCGTCGTGTTCCAAGCCGATGAGCCGGAGACAGTGCCGCTGTACTCCACGCCGTCCGGAGAAATATAGGTGACCGGTCCTTGCAGCTCCATATCATAATTGTACAGGTTCAGACTGGATTGCCCCGGCGGCACGTAAAAGCCAAAAATGTAGGAAAGATCGCCGACGCCCATCAAAGAGAACGCGGTGCGCAGGGCGTATAATCCGATTTCATTGCCGTTGCTCGTATTGCCGTCTGTATCGCCGTCGACAATGCGGATTTTATATCCGTTTTCATCGTCTGCGATGGCATCCGCACCAGGGAGCAGGCTCACATCCAAATAATATTCGTGCGGGCCGCTAACGTTCCAGGAATAAAATGAGACCCATCGCTGGTTGCTCGCAGAAGAGCCGCCGGGATAAACGGTTTCATACAGCACCGTCGATTTATCGCTGTCCAGCAACCGAACGCGGGTGTCCTCCCAAACCAGGTTGTTCTTCTGTTCATCCGGATCCGTATAGATATCCGTGCAGTAGCTTTCCGGATCAAAGATTTCCACCGCCAGATTGAAATCGTTCACGCCGGCGGGAACGACGATCTGAAACAGATGAGGTTGATTGCCGTGCGTCTCATGCGTCCACCAATCGCCGTCCTTTTCCGGCGACTGGCCGCCGTTGGTCTGCAGATAGGCATTGGCCTGCCGGGGCAAAGCGACCTCGCTCGCCGGAGCCGCCTGCACCAGGATCATCCAGAGCGCCAGGCAAAGCAGAAGCGACAAGATCGCTTTGCTTTCTCTACCAGGTTGTGTCGTTTTCATTTTACTCTCCCAAAAAGTTACGATAAGGGCAGCGGTCTTTTCGACAGCGCCTCATTTCAACGATTTGCGATGTGTTGCATCGCAAAGGGTACCGTTCTGATTTGATTGCAACCGGTTTAATCGGATCTTACCGCCTCATCCCATTCTCCTTTCCTCTCCATCATCCCTGTTCTCACCGAATTGTTACGCTTGTCTTTTTGTTTTGACAATCCGTGTGATCGGTTCGGCTTTTTTAATTGATGTAACTGCAATTAATTAATATTGTTACAATAATCGCCGCCTGAATGTTCATCAGCAAAAGCTCAAAAAGCATGCCAAAAGCTCAGGCGCCTGCGCCCCGCTTGATTTTATGGACAGAGTTGATTACTTTCCTTTAGCTGCAAGGAACCGTATGATTTCTTTTATCGTCCGTACAGGGCGTGCAGGCGAGAGTCGGCCTTGTACAGGGCAAACAGCCTGGAGGCGCAATGACTGCGGTAAAATTTTATCAGGGAAAAAAAGTGTATCTGCGTCCGGTGGAGCAGGAGGATGCCGAACTGGTCTATGCCGGCAAGAATGACCCGCAGGTGCGGGAAACGCTGTTTCTGTTTGCGCCGATGACGCTGGAACAGGTGCGCGCGGAGTTGAATGCCTGGACCGGCAGCAAAGAGACCGTGCTATTTACGATTTGCCGGCAGGAGGACCAGCAACCGGTGGGGCAAACCGCGCTGGTGCGCATCGATCTTGTCAGCCGCGCGGCTGTGTTTTTCATCGCGATTTACAATCCAGCGTTCTGGTCTCAGGGGTTTGCCGGCGAGGCCACACAGTTGATGGTGGATTATGCATTCAATGTTTTAAATTTAAATCGCATCCAGCTGCATGTGTGTTGCGACAACGATCATGCCGTGAAAGCGTATCAGCGCGCGGGATTTCGAGTAGAAGGGACGTTGCGGCAGGCGATGTATCATCATAACCGCTATTGCGATTTTTACGTCATGGCCGTCTTGCGGGAAGAATATTATCAGACCTCCGACGTATGATCTGTTTCCTGTGTGCGTCTGTCGATTCATCAAAATAAAAAAGCCCTTCCCTGGTTTTTTCAACTTAGTGAAGGGCTAAACAGCATATGCTTTTTACAGCGTTGGCAATGATTCTGAGGATCGTTCCGGCTCAACAGGAACTGCCGGCAAAGCCTACATAAAATCGCTCTTCGAAAAACATGTGAACGTAGTCTATGACGATCTGTCCGTACATGCGGCTGATCTGCGCCATACGGTCATCCCAGGTGATTTCGACGCCTTCGATTGTCATTGAATGTTCCGCTTTATCTTCACTGGATTCAACCTGAACCAGTCCTAACCGGGGGCCGCCTCAGCCATAGCCGGCAGTGACAATGCGGTAAGTGCGGCCGCCTGCAGCTTGCTTGGCAGCCAGATCCTTGAAGGCTTTTTTAGCTTTCGGGGTCACGCTGATCATAGGATTCCCATTAATAGATGAGTGTTTTTTGTTTACCTTTTAGATGCCGCAGAGGCTAAAAGTATTCAAATTTTTTTATTGGCTGAGGATAATTCTGCGGAAAGCGGTGAGCGGCGGGACGCCTGAATCCGTAACCTGCAGGATCAAATGGATGGACTTTCCAGCAGCCGCAGCCGGCATCGTTACCCGGCAGCAAAGGGAGTCCGCGTCTGCCAACGCCAGCGGGCCCTGGTAGCTGGAGGCTTGTCGATAAAACCACCAGTGTGCGGTCAAGCGGTGACCATCCGGATCTAAGGATGCCCGCGCGTCCAACAGGATGGTGCGATCCGGCTGAGCCTGCAGGTAAATCGGCGCAGTGCCCGGCAGATGATTGACCACGGCCAATGGGGGATGGTTGGCGCTGTCGCGGTTGGCTGTACGGCACCAGTCCATTCTGGCGGCAAATTCGTTCTGGAAGAACGGCCGCCAGCGGCTGACGGTATGGCGTTCATCGCTTGAGCCATCCAACAGGTCCGCTGCATCAACGAAATAGCCCTCGCGATCTTTATCAAACCGACCGCCCCAGCCGCCCCATTGCGGATATTCGGGGTTCATGAGTCCGTTGTTGTAGGCGAAGAGAAAAGCGGGAGTGTCCCCCTCTTTCATGCCGCTGACGCCGCCGCCATTGCGCGGATAGAGCGCTCCCAAAGGGCCATGGTCTTTGCGCACATTGGCATCGATCCAAAGTCGGTTTTGCATCGAGGTGTCTCCGGTGAGATACTGGCCGCGAAAGCTCTGGCAGGAGCGATGGCCGCAGGAACCGGCGTAAATATAAAAAAGTTCGGGAAAACTTTTATTGATCCAGTAGCCCCAACGGTCCTGATCCGCGACGGCAAAGACGCGGATTTTTTTTATGAATGCATTCAGCGCCTCATCGTCGCATCGGTCGCGTACGCTCCATAGCGCCTGGGCGAGTTCGCGGCTTCCACCCCAGATGCTGATCCACAGAGGATGGTCGTCCGGCCGCTGGGCGACCTCGATGATCCAGCGGGAGGCTTGGGTATCCCATCCGGCGCCCAGCTTGCTCGGATCGCCCAAGCCGCTCTTGACGCGGGTTTGCAGGGAATCCGGCCGGGGGTAGCCGTCGGCGTGATGGCGCAGGCTGTCATATACCAGCGCATAGGCTTTGATCAGGATTTCGATCTGTTCGGGTCGAGTGTCATATCCATGGGCCAGGCGACTGGTGGCTAACAGTCCTTCGATGTGAAACTCATTGGCATAGGTCAGCAGGCGCACCAGGCTCTGCTGATCATCCGGGTCGCCGCCGATGTCGGTGAGTACCAGCAGCCGCGGTTTTGCCGGCTGCACAACTGATGAATCACCCTGGCTATAACATGGAATGGAGAGGAGGATGAGGAGCAGCGGCAAGAGTGTCCGGATTTTAATACGATGGGTTGATGGCTTGATCGCTTTCAATAGAGTGTTCCTGGATGAATGAGGCAATGGGGTTTTATCCATTGTTTTTCATCGAACCTGTTTGATCTTTGGCGTCATCGAGAGGTTTAAAGCGATTGATGAATCGCTCATGGTCAAGCATCGGATGGTGGCCAAAGTTGACCAATAAGCCTAATTCTTTTCCGGTCGCCTTCAGGTAATTGATCAGTTGGGCTCTATGTTCATCCGTGAGTTGTTTGACGGCTTTAATCTCTACAATGATTTCATTATAGCAAAAGAAATCGGGGACATATTTCTGATTGAGGATTCGGTGCTTATACGCGAGCTCCAGCTTTGGCTTGGCGATGAATGGAACAGACTGAAGTTCAAATTCAATGCATAAACACTCCTGATAGACCTCTTCGATAAAGCCGTTTCCTTTTTCCTTATAGACCTCGAAACAGGCGCCGATGATTTTATAGCTTTCGTCTTTATATAGTAGGTTCATACGCCTGCTCACATTCCAAGTGCTTTAGCACTTTTTGTTACATGTTTTTTGTGTGTTTTATACTTAAATAACATTGAGCTAAAAAACCCGACAACGAAATGCACGGAACACACGAAAAGGTTAAAAGTTTTTCGTGTATTTTTTAGCTTTTTTGCCCTAGCGGCTGTGCATTGATCGATGTCTGTTTGCCATTTCATTAAAAAAGGCTGACAATGAAAAGCACGGAACACACGAAAAGGGTTAAAACTCTGTAGGTGGATTATTTCGTCCTTTTCGTGTATTTCGTGGTTTTTTTGTCTAAAAAGCTGTGAATTAATCTATGTCTGCTTGACATTTCATTGAAAAAAACGACAACGAAAGGCACGGAACACACGAAATGGTTAAGAGCTTTTTAATTAAATTATTTCGTGCTTTTTGTGTATTTCGCAGTTATTCTCTTTTAATAAAAGTTATACATTGATCGATGTCTTGTCATTTCATGAAAAAAAGCCAACAACGGAAAGCGTGAACTACATGAGAAGGATTATAAACTTTTTACCTGGTTGTGCTGTTGTTATGATTGCTTACCATCTCCAGGATTAAAAAAACGATTGTATTAGCCGGGTTGTCTTTATAATCAACCAAGATCGGTCTTTCGGCGTCAAGCAGTCAACTTTCTTATTGATTCATCGATCCACGCGTGCGCTGCCGCCGGCCATGAGTTTCTCCACCTCCTTGAGCGTGGCCATGGAGGTGTCCCCAGGCGTGGTCATGGCCAGCGCGCCGTGGCTCGCGCCATAGTTTACCGCTTTTTCAGGATCACAGCCGGTCAAGAATCCGTACGCCAACCCGGAGGCGAAACTGTCGCCGCCGCCGACTCGGTCAAAGATCTCTACGTTTTCCCGATAAATGGACTCGTAAAAGCGTCCGTCCGCCCAGCAGATGGCGCCCCAATCATTGAGAGAAGCGGTTTTGACCGTGCGCAGGGTCGTTGCCACCACTTTGAAATTGGAGTAGGTCTTGACCGCCTGTTCGATCATCTTTTTGAAACTGTCGGTTTTCAGCGTGGCCAGATTTTCGTCGACTCCCTCTACCTGAAAACCCAAGGCAGCGGTAAAGTCCTCTTCATTGCCGATCATGACATCCACCAGAGGGGCCAGCTGCTTGTTCACCTGTTGCGCTTTTTCTTTTCCGCCGATGGCCTTCCACAAAGAGGGACGATAGTTCAGATCATAGGAGATGATGGTGCCGTGCTTTTTGGCGCTGCGCATGGCCTCCTCGATCACCTCCGGCGTAGTTTCAGACAGTGCGGCGAAAATTCCGCCGGTGTGAAACCAGCGTACTCCCAAGCGGCCGAACAGCGTCTCCCAGTCGATGTCGCCGGCTTTTAATTGGCTGGCCGCTGTGTGGCCGCGGTCAGAGACGCCGACCGCTCCGCGCAGACCATACCCCCGTTCAGTAAAGTTCAGGCCGTTGCGGACCTGGCGCCCTACGCCGTCATACGGCATCCACTTGATCCACGAGACATCCACACCGCCCTGCAAGATGAAATCCTCCACCAGCCTTCCCACCTCATTGTCCGCCAGCGCGGTGACCACGGCGGTGGTCAGGCCGAAACATTTGCGCAATCCACGGGCGACGTTGTATTCACCGCCGCCTTCCCATACTTGAAAATGGCGCGTAGTGCGAATGCGGCCGATGCCCGGATCCAAACGCAACATGACTTCCCCTAATGAAACTTGATCATAGCGGCACGCCTCCGCCGCTTTTAAAGGTAAAATTGACATGATCGGCTCCTGTCGATTAATTGAGTTTGCGTATTCGCAGTTCTATCTCTTTGTCATCCTTCAGTAGATTTTTCAGCGCCCCCACATCTGTATCGCCGGTGTGATAAGGGTAGAGGATTCTGGGCTTGATGGCCCGGGCTGCCTCAGCCGTCATCGCCGGCGTCATGGTGTAGGGCAGATTCATCGGTAGAAAGGCGATATCGATGTTTTTCAGGGCGTTCATCTCTGGAATGTATTCCGTATCGCCGGCGATATAAATCCTTTTGTCGCCCAGGGTCAGCACATAGCCGTTTCCCACTCCCCGGGGATGGAACGGCGTGCCATCTTTACGTTTGTGCACCAGATTGTAGGCCGCCACCGCTGCAACCGGAATGCCGGCAACGATTTTCTCCTCGCCGTTCATCATAACGATTCCGCCGGGCATTATTTCTGCGCATCGGCCGCTGTAGACGATCTGCGTGTTTGGCCGGCGAATCATTTGCACCGCGCTGGGATCCAGATGGTCGCCGTGTTCGTGGGTGATCAGAATCACATCCGCCTTGGCCAAGGTCTGATAGTCTGCATAGGCCGACACCGGATCCACGTGAATGACTTTGCCGGCGAACTCGATCAGCAGGGTGCCATGGCCGATGAACGTAATTTTTATTTGACCCTTACTGCCGGGGAATACATCGGTCTCGAACGGCGACAGGGCAGCGGTGGAAAACGCAGCCACCGGCGCCACGGCGAGCAGCAAAGAAATCCATTTCATAATAAGGCCTCCTGAACAGATAGGCGTAATCTTTTGCCCTAAGGGTTGCAGGTCTTGTGGGCTGGTGCGTAACAGTTCATGCTAACATCGAATAAATATACCGGTCTGTGACCAAGTTCGCAACAAAAAAAACACAGTCTCCCTTGCGCCGGCCGCTGCGCTTTTTGGAATCACCTTGGATTAATCGGCAAAATGGTTTAAATTAGCCTGATTTTCTTCAGGCACACCAGTCAATCAGCCGCTGCCCCCGGCGAAACACTTTAAAAGATTTTGTCTATGAAAAAAAACAGTTGGCTGCTATTGCTTCTCATGCTGGAAGCCGCAGCGCTTTCGGCTGAGCCTTTCGGTCGCCCCAAAGTGGGATTGGTGCTCTCCGGAGGCGGCGCCAAGGGATTCGCCCATATCGGCGCTATTAAAATGATCGATTCTCTGAATATTCCTATTGACTATATCGCCGGCACCAGCATGGGCGGCATCATCGGCGGACTCTATGCCATCGGCTACAGCGGAGCGGAACTGGAAAAAATGGCCCAGCGCAGCGACTGGGGTGAAATCTTTACCGATACGCCGCCCCGGCCTGATCTGCCTTATTTCGAAAAAGAAAAAAGCGGCCGCTATCAGATCTCCTTCGGCCTGCAGGGATTGAAACCTGTGCCGCCCAGCGGCCTGATCTACGGGCAAAAGGTGTCGCTGCTGCTTTCTGAACTGTTTTTCCCTTACGATCAGACTGATCATTTCGACCAACTGCCCATTCCGTTTCGCTGTGTAGCCGTGGACCTGGTCACCGGTGAAGACGTGGTTTTGGGCGCCGGCTCGCTCACCAAAGCGATTCGGGCCACCATGTCCATCCCTACGGTCTTTAGTCCAGTGGAATGGGGTGATTCCTTGCTGGTGGACGGAGGGCTCAACAACAATCTGCCCGTGGATGTGGTGAAACGGATGGGCGCTGAAATCGTGATCGCAGTCGATGTGCAGAGTCCACTGCTGAGCCGCGACAAATTGACCTCTGCGGTGACGGTGCTTCAGCAAACGGTCAATCTAGTGGGCTTGGAGCGATGGCGTCAAAACCTTGAAATGGTCGATGTGATCATTCGGCCGGATATCAGCTCGTACACGGCCGCAGACTTTCAACCTGCCAAGATCGGCCGGATTCTACGTCAGGGGAAACTGGCGGCTGACGAGGCTTTGCCGTCTCTGCTTGCGCTGCAGAAAAAATATGCGCTGTATCGTCCGGCAGGAGCGGTAATGCCAAAACGGGTTTTTAACAAAAATCCGCTCATCAGCGGCATTCAGATCACCGATCATCAAAAGTTGCCGTTTTCATTCATCTATCGGCTGCTGGGGCTGCAGCCCGGTGGACGGTTGGATACCGGGCAGTTGAATCACAACATCATGGATCTGTACGGCCTGGGTTATTTTGAATCGCTCACCTATGAAGTGATCCCGGTGGACAGCCACTATGTTGATCTCCATTTTCATGCCTGTGAAAAATCTTTTCGCCAGTTGCGCCTGGGATTGCGCTATGATGATCGCCACAAGCTGGTCGCTGCGCTGCATCTGCAGGCGACCAACCTGCCGGTGCCCGGATTCCGCTTTGAAAATGAAGTCCAGTTCGCCGGCTTGACGCGCCTGTGGTCCCGCGCCTCGTACCCATCGCGCGCGTTGAACCTGCCGGTCTATCCATTCGCCCACGTGCTCTACAAGGATATTCCGATTCATCTTTTCGACGACAGCGGCCAGCGGATCGCCGAATATCCGGACCGCTCCATCAGCTTCGGCGGCGGAATCGGCATGGTGTTGGGCAAATCGTGGAACGCCTCGGTCGCCTATCAGCAGGAACGAATGGACATCGAACCCAATGTCGCCCGTCAGGATCCGTCGTTCTCTTTTTCCTGGCACCATCGTCTACGCACGCTGGAATCCAGATTGACCATCGATAGGCTGGATGACGTGCTTTTGCCGCGCAACGGCCTCAATTTGAAGGTGGAGCATGTATCCTCCATGCCGGAACTGGCCACGGATGTGAACTTTCAGCAATTGAGTCTCAGTCTTGATCTTTACAGGACGGTGCATCGCCGGCACACCTGGCGGGGATATGCCTTCTGGGGCTGGAGCTCTATGCATGTTCCCGTGTACAAATACTTCAATCAAGGCCGGCCGCACTTTTTCGTGGGCATGAACGATGACCAATTGGCCTGTCCGGACCTGAGCATCGTGCGCATGGACTATCGCTATGAGCACAAGCCGGACATCTTTTTTCTGTTGATCGCCAACCTGGCGTTCGAGGTCCATGATCCGTCTTCACCTATCTATTACGGTAAAAATATTCTCCAGGGCGCCGGCCTTGGCATTCGGTTGCTGTCGCCGGTGGGACCTCTCGAAGCCGTGGTCGGCCGGGGCGAACGGGGTCTGTCCACTCCCGGGCGCATGCAAACGCGTGTGTACGTTACGTTGGGATTTCGTTTTTAACATGGTTGCCTGAGACGGCGAAAACAGAGTCACGCAGGTTTGTCCGCGAGCCCGCTGTGATTATTCTTTTTCGCCCGTTTGAACCACCGTTCATGATGCAAGGCTTTTCGCCGCGCAAGCCTGCCCGTGGCGCAGGCCCTCTGGCTTGCGCCTTCAAACAAAGTACGCAATCCAGGGGATTGCGCCACAGATTGCGTCATGGGCAACCAAGCTCATCTTTTAGTTTGTCCTCGACCATCTAAACCGTTTGGGTTTAGCAACAGCGTTCCCTGATCGATATTTTCGTGTTGATTCACTCTGCTTTTTTTGATTATATTGCCTGGGGGGACGAAGGCCCGATCCATCTAATCCACACCTGTTTGAACAAGGAGACCGTGTCATGAGCGACAAGGATTTCCCGGTTTTCATCCAGACCGCTTTTCCTCAGCAACCGGAGCTCGATCGCTGGCAGCAGATCAGCCGCGAAGAGGCTGACCTGGTTTACGCGATGACGCTGAGAAACGAACTCTCCGGCGGTACGCCGGTGGTCCGGGAGTTTGAAAAACGATGGCGCGACTGGTGCGGCCTCGAATACTCGATCACCACCATGAACGGCAGTTCAGCGCTCTACTGCGCTTACTTTGGCCTGGGCGTCGGGCCCGGCGATGAGGTCATTTGCCCGGCCTATACCTGGATCTGCACCATCGCGCCGGCGCTGTTTCTGGGCGCCCGTCCTGTTTTTGCCGACTCTGATCCCGAAACCCTGCAGCTCGATCCTGAGGATGTGAAGCGAAAAATCACCCCTCGAACCAAGGCCATCGTGGCCGTGCATCTATGGGGCAATGTCTGCGACATGGACCGGCTCATGGCTGTCAGCCATGCGACCGGTGTGCCGGTTCTTGAGGATTGTTCGCACGCCCATGGCGCGCGCTATGGCCAACGGATCGTCGGCTCCATCGGCCATGTGGCGGCCTGGAGTCTGCAGGGCAGCAAGCCGGTCAGTGCCGGCGAGGGCGGCGTACTGGCCACCAATGACGCCGGGATTTTTGAACGCGCCTGCCTCGCCGGTCAGGTCAATCGCATCGGCGGATTGGATCTGGTGACCAAGACCTATGCCTACCTGCAGCCGCTGGGACTGGGCATGAAGTTTCGTGCCCATCCGTTGGGAATCGGCATCGCGGGCATCCAGCTTGCCAAATTGGACGCCCTGAACCGCAGCCGGAAAGCCTATGTAGAGGCGGTGGAGGAAAAGATAGACGGAATTCCTGGACTGCGCTCCGTCAAAGTGTATCCCAAAGCCGAGCGCGGCGGGTATTATGCTTTTCCGATCATTCACCAGCCGAACGCATCCAGCCGTGTTCCGACAGCCACTCTGATCGAATGCTTTCGCCGGCAGGGATTGGCCGCATCGTCCAGCCCGTATCCCCTGCTGCATCGCCTGCCTTTGTTCGCCAAAGGCTTTGACCTGTTCACCGACCAGCGGGGCCCTCTGTGCGGGGATTATCCAGGCTACCGGCAAGGCGATTTTCCCGCCATTGAGAATGTTTTCGATCGTTTGATATTTCTCCCCATGTTGTCGAATCCAGTGCCTGGGGCCGTGGACCGAATCAGCGAAATGGTGGCGGCAGCCATGGACAAGGCGTATTCGCGCTGAGACGCGTGAATCCATGTTGGGGGATTAAGCGGAGGAACAGAACATGAAAATAAAATCACGGCGTGAGTTCTTGACTGCCGGTTCCACAGCGACCCTGTCCGCCATGCTGGCGGCCTCCAGGCCGGCGTTCGGCTTCAGCCGCGCCGAGGGAACCAAGCCGGCTTTGCTGGGCGGAGAACCAGTGCGATCCAAGCCTTTCACCAGCTGGCCGGTCTGGGATGAGCGGGACGAGAACGCGATACTGCCGGTCCTGCGCAGCGGCGTGTGGTCCCGCGATGCGGTGGTTGCACAGGCTGAGCAGAGATATGCCGCTTTGATGGGCGCGCGTTATTGCCTTCTGACTTGCAACGGCACCCAAGCACTGATCACCGCTCTGCGCGCACTGGGCATCGAGGGCGGCGATGAGGTCATCACCACACCGTACACCTTTGTCGCAACCATCGATGCGATATTGCTCAACAACGCCCTGCCTGTTTTCGTCGATGTGGATCCGGATACCTGGCAGATCGATGCGGACCGGATCGAGGCCAAGATCACTCCGGCGACCAAAGCGCTGCTGCCGGTGCATATTCTCGGCGGCGTATGCGATATGGATAAAATAAACGCCGTTGCCGCAAAGCATGGTTTACGGATCGTCGAAGACGCCTGCGAAGCGCATCTGGCTGAATGGAAAGGGAAAAAAGCAGGCACTTTGGGCGACCTGGGCTGCTTCAGCCTGCAGAACGGCAAACAGATCACCTGTGGAGAGGGCGGCGCCATTTTGGGCGACGATGAACAAGTGATGGAGCTGTGTTATTCCTTTCACAATTTCGGCCGCATTCGGGGCAAGCACATGCCCACGGACAAAGGCGCCTCGCCCATTCTGGGCACCAAATGTCGGGCATCGGAATATCAGGCCTCTATTCTCATCACCCAGATGGAAAGCGCGGCGGCCGAAACGCGGAAACGCCATGAAAACGCCCGCTACCTGTCTTCCAAACTGAAAACCATCCCGGGCATTGTGCCGCGCCGGGACTATGCACAGACGAATCTGACTTCGTATTACTATTATGGTTTTCGACTCAAAGAAAGAGAATTCGGTCTTTCCCGCACCGTCTTTGTCAAGGCCATGAAGGCAGAAGGGATTGGATTATCCACCGGACTCGGGGTGATTGAAGGCGGTCCCATGTATCGCGAAGGAGTGCTGGAATCGACCCTGACCTCGCGGACTTTTCGAAAATTGTATCCTCAGCAAAGGCTGGCTGAGCTGCTGCACGACGATCATTTTCCGCACTGCGAACAACTGGTCAGGGAAACCGTCGGCATGCATCAAAGCTTTTTATTGGGCACCCGGGCGGACATGGACGATATATGCCGGGCGGTGGAAAAAATTCATCAAAACAGAGAGGCGCTGGCAAAGATCGCTTTGTAAAAGCCCTATTCGGCCGATCGGTTCAAGGTTCGGCGCCCCGCCGGGGAAGGGCGGGCCCGGAGCCATCGCCTGTGCGAAGATAATGGTTGGCGAATTTCATGGGAGAATTTTATCTATGGATTTCAAGGCCATTAGGTAAAATGATTCGACGTACGAGGGCACGAAAAATTTGCAATTTGACGATTTATCGAACAAGATCATTGGCTGTGCAATCGAGGTTCATCGAAATTTAGGACCTGGCCTAAAGGTATTCAACTCGATTGGGAATGCCGGTTAGAGATGCTTGTCGAAAACAAAATAATTCTTGGAATCAAATCTGTAGATGAATGATGACCGATTCATGCGGCGCACATATTGACCTATATGAAATTGGCCAAAATATCAATCGGTTTGCTGATAAATTTCAACGTCGAACTTTTAAAAGAAGAGATCAGAAGATTCGTTCTGTAAGGCTTCGTGAACTTGGCGCCCTTTTTGGTTTTACCAAATTGCCAGCCCATGCGTTAGCCAGACGCGGCTCCCCTTCTCCACACTCCACCGCAGCTGCGCTGGTCACGCTGGTCGCTGAACAGCCGATCGCTCAACGGTGGTTTTGACGGACTATCCGTCCTGTTCGCCTTTTCGGCTGCTTAAAAGTGTTGGAAACTTTTAAAAATTTTATTATATTTAAAATCTTATTGATCCTGCAAGATCCCTATCAGCCAGCGAAAGGAGTTTCATTATGCATCACTATAAAGACCTTGGTCTCTGCAACACCAAGGAGATGTTTCACAAAGCCATAACCGGAAACTATGCGATTCCCGCCTACAATTTTAACAATATGGAACAACTGCAGGCGATCATCACCGCCTGCATCGAAACCAAATCCCCGGTCATTCTTCAGGTTTCCTCCGGAGCGCGCAAGTACGCCAATCAGATTTTATTGCGTTATATGGCCATGGGCGCCATGGAGATAATCAAGACCGCCGGGTTGTCGCTGCCGGTGGCCCTGCATCTGGATCACGGCGACACCTATGAATTGTGCGTCTCCTGCATCGAATCCGGCTTTTCCTCCGTGATGATCGATGGCTCGGCTCACTCCTTTGAGAAGAATATCGAGCTGACCAAAAAAGTAGTTGATTACGCCCACCAATACGATGTCTCCGTGGAAGGCGAATTGGGAGTTCTAGCCGGCATCGAGGATGAAGTGAGCCATGAGGCGAGTCATTACACCAACCCTGATGATGTGGAAGAGTTTGTCGGTAAAACCGGCGTGGACAGTCTGGCGATCTCGATCGGCACTTCGCACGGCGCCTACAAGTTCAAGCTGAAACCGGGTGAATCGGCGCCGCCGTTGCGTTTCGATATTCTCGAAGAGGTGGAGCGCCGGATTCCCGGTTTTCCGATCGTGCTGCACGGCGCCAGCTCGGTGATGCCCGAATACGTGAATATGATCAATGAGTACGGCGGCAAAATGGAAAACGCCGCTGGCGTTCCTGAGGATCAATTGCGCCGCGCCGCTGCCTCCGCTGTCTGCAAAATCAACATCGACAGCGACGGCCGGTTGGCCATGACCGCCAAGATCCGCCAAGTGCTGGCCACCAAGCCGGCGGAATTCGACCCGCGCAAATATCTCGGCCCCGCCCGCGAGGAGCTGATAGCCATGTACAAGCATAAAAATGAACACGTGCTCGGCAGCGCCGGAAAGGCGTGAGCGCCGGCAGGCACAGAATGTCGGGCTTCTGCAAGGTCCGGCATTTTTATTTTAGGCCGGGTTCAATCCAACTTTTCGTGGCGCCAAAGGGGTCTTGGTTTGTGTACGGTCGGCCGCGCCTTGCTTTGATTTTGGCTCTGGTCAATACAGCGGCAGTTCAGTTCCGCAGATTCTGCTTTGGTAAGCGTTCGTAATCGTTAGTCTACAATGGAATAGAAACCGCCATGCGTTTCAAGTTGATCTCCTGTGAAGTTTTTTTTCGCGAACTCAGTCTCTGCGCGGCCCAATCGCCGCATGTCATTGACGTGGAATTTACCGACAAAGGCGCTCATGACCGCAGCGACTATCTGCGCGATCTGCTGCAACGCAAAATCGATGAGGCGGATGCGGCGAAGAAATACGACGCCATTCTGTTGGGATTTGGGCTGTGCGGCAACTCGGTTTTGCATCTCCAGGCGCGTTCCATTCCTTTGGTTCTACCGCGCGCTCACGACTGTTGCACTTTGTTCTTGGGTTCTCGTATGCGCTTTCAGCGCCATTTCAGCGAAAATCCCAGCATGCCCTTCAGCGCAGCCGGCTATATGGAACGCGGCGACACCTATGTGCACGAAGACCACTTTGCACGGATGATGTCCGCCGATCGCTCTTTGGCTGAGATCATGGAAAAATACGGCGACGAAAACGGCCGTTTTATCTGGGAAACGCTCCATCCGGAATCAAAGGCGTATGACCAAAACAAAATGATCTATATCGAAATTCCGGAAACCAGCCATTTGGGACATGCGCAACGCTGTCGCCAGGCCGCCCAGGCTGAAGGAAAAGAATTCATTTTGCTGAATGGGGACCTGCGCCTGCTGAATCAACTGGTGCAAGCGGATTGGCCGGAAGACGAGTTTCTTTTAGTCCCTCCCGGGAAACGAATCGCCGCGGTCTATGATTGGGACCGAATCGTCCAGACCGCGCCTGGCGGCGACTGCATGCCGTCCTGATGCATGCCGCGGAATCGTCCCGGCTGACCTCCGCCGCCCGGCTCATCACCGTGAAAAGAAATCAAGGAGAGGAATGATGAAATACGCTCTCATCGGTTTCGGAACCATCCGCCACACGCACGTGCGCGCCATCCATGAAATCTGCCATGGTGAGATCGTCGCTGTCTGCGACACCCGACTGGACCGTAAAATGCTCGAATCGGTCCCTGAGGCCAGACCCTACTGGGATTATCGTCAACTGCTGCAACAAGAAAAGGCGGATGCGGTCGTAGTGCTGACGCCCCACATGCTGCACCCGGAGATCAGCGCAGCCGCTCTGCAGGCGGGTTGTCATGTGTTTTGTGAAAAACCCGTCGCCATACACAAGCTCCAGGCCGAGCCCCTTGCCGCAGCCATAGCCCAAAGCGACCGTGTGTTCGCCGTCAATTATATGAACCGGTTTCGTCCGGATGTGCAGGCGGTTAAAACCATGCTCGATGAGAACCAATTGGGCCGAATTCAGACAGTGCATTTTGTCAACAACAACTGGCTTCGCTCCCGCGCTTATTACCGATCCAGCGATTGGCGCGGCACCTGGGCTAGAGAGGGCGGAGGCGTGTTGACCAATCAATCCCCTCATGATCTCGACCGCATCATCTATCTTTTTGGTCTGCCCATGGAGGTGGCGGCGCAGGCCGGCACCTCGGAGTTTCACAACGACCTGCTGGTCGAGGATCAGGTCGACGCTCTGCTTTCCTTCCCCAACGGCATGCGTCTGTATTTTTCCACCGCCACTCACCTGCATCCCGGCGTGGATCGCATGGAAATCTGGGGCGACCGTGGCTATCTTAAAATGGAGAACGGCGTGGTGACCCTGGCGCAGCTGGAGGAGCCTTTGACCGCTTGGAACGAGCGGAATAAGGAGATGTTCGGCGCCCCGCAGCCCACCTGGAGTGAACGCAAAATCGCGCCTCTTTCCTTTGACGATCTGCACGCCGCCGGCCATGTCAACTTCGCCCGCGCCGTCGCCGGCCAGGAGCCGGTGATGACCTCATTTGCCCAGGCGCTGCAGTCTGTGGAATTGGCCAATGCCATGGTTCTGGCGGGCTATACGAAAAAATGGGTGACGCTGCCGCTGGATGCGCAGGCCTACTTGCACTTTTTCCAGGAGATGATCCGCCGGGAACAACGGTCCGAGGCGAATGGCGCGAAACACTGAGATAAAAGCACGGATCGACAGCGTCGAACAGCTGTTGCCTGTCGTGGCTGCACTGGCTGATCGAGGCCCTGTGGAGATCGATCAGGAGGACGTGTTTTTCACCTGCCCTTGCGGCCGACTGAAGCTCCGCACTCTGTCCGCGGACGAGGGCGAACTGATCTTTTATCAGCGTGCGGATCAGCCGGGACCCAAAGAGTCCTTTTACCAAATCGCGCGCACCTCCACCCCGGCTGCGTTGCACCGTATCCTGGCCCAGGTCTTGACTGAAACGGGCCGGATCCGCAAGCGCCGGATTCTTTTTCTTCACGGCGCCGCCCGCATTCATCTCGATCGCGTGGAAGGGCTGGGGGATTTCATCGAGCTGGAGGTGGTGTTGAGAAAGGAGCAATCCGCTGAGCAGGGCGCGGCCATCGCTGAGGAACTGATGGAATTGCTCGGCATCGAGGCCGGCCGGCTGATCGAGTGCTCCTATTTTGACCTGCAGCAGCATCCTCGCGTATAGAATAACCGCTGATCCCTTCTGATCCCACAGCCGTTTCTGCAAAGATTTCTCTTGATTAAGCCGCATAAAAAATTTAAATTCGAACAGCCATCACGCCGGGTTTGCTGAATAAAAAATGATGATCAGGACTCTCATTGAACATTCGATTCGGCAGAGTTTTTCAGCTCGTCTGATCGAATCGCCCTTTTTTATCGCTGCACAGCCTTTGGGCATGCGAACCGGTTCCTGGGCCGGCTTCATGGAGCCGAATCAGGACGGCCGGATCAGCCCGAGGCTTTTTTAAAACTCATTCAAGGAGGGCGCATCATGCTTAAATCCTTATTATGGCTGTTGATTGTCATCGCTGATCTCTGGGCCATCTATCAGGTTCTGAAAAGCACGGCGTCTACCGTGGAAAAACTGTTGTGGATTCTACTCATCGTGATATTGCCCATCCTGGGTCTATTGATCTGGTACTTTGCCGGACCCGGCAATAAAAAGATCTAACAAAGGCTGACCCCGGTCCTGCTTTCATGACCGGGGTCTTTTATAAGCAAGAGTTCCAGCGAAGACATTCCTCCTTCCGCCTGCTGACGGTTCACTCGGCTGGTTCCTCGGTTCATCCGTGTCCGCCGTTGTTTTTATGATCACCTGTGATCGATTCAGCGTCGCTCGCACGAGGCGTCCGCCTTTATACCTTTATCAAGGGAGTAAAAGATAATGCGAATTTCTACAACCGGGAAACATCTCATCCTGCTCATGGGCGTGCTGTATTTCTTTTCCTCCGGCTGGGCCCTGGGTGCGCAAAAAAGGCCCAGCCAGTCTTCCATGGAGCTGCTCAATTTATTAGCCTTTGGCGGCGTGGGCCAGCTCAAATATCAAATGGGCGGAGAGCCGGGCGGCGAGGCTGTGTCGGTCGACGATTCTGCATGGCCCTGTACGTTTCCGGGATTTAAATGGCCCAACCCGAACACCAACGTCTGGCTCCGCAGCAGCGTGACGGTCCCGGAAAAAATCGGCGGGTTTTCTCTGGTCGGCCGCAGAATGACGCTGCGTTTGTATATCGACAACGGCGGCGACGTTTTCGTCAACGGCGCATTGTTGGGCAGCTTTGAATGGGGGCCGGCCGAGTTTGTCCTCTCGGAACGCCTTCAGGCCGGCGACCGAATTGTGCTGGCCGTGCGCGCTGTCAATCGGCCGGGATGGGGCAAGGTCAGCGAATTCAGCGTGACCTTTAGCGGTATGGCCGAATTCCAGGCCCGTCTGCAGGACAAGGTTTGGGGTCTGCTCATCGCACAACGGGTAGCGCAAAAGTTGTCCGACCGACCGGAGCACTGGCTTGCGGAGATCGAGAAAACCACGGAAAGGCTGATGGCGTGCAAAGAGCTGCAAAACGGCGATGAGCAGGGCTTTCTCGCCGCCTTTGATCGTGAGAGCGCAAACTTGAACGCGCTGCAGCAGGAGGTCAAGAAAAAATACAAGCTGTACTGCGCCGGCTATTCGCACATGGATCTAGCCTGGATGTGGCCCTGGGAGGAATCCGTGGAAATGGTGCGCAATACCACTGAATCGGTTTTCAACATCATGGAGCGGTTTCCTGATTTCAAGTACAGCATGGGCCAAGCACATGCGTATGAATGGCTCGAATTGTACGATCCCAAGCTTTTTGCGCAAATTCGGGAGAAAATCAAGCAGGGCAAATGGGAGATCGTCGGCGGGCAATGGGTCGAACCGGACGGCAATCTGCCTTCCGGCGAAAGCTTTGTCCGCCAATCGCTGTACGGCAAACGCTATTTCCGTAACAAATTCGGTGTGGATGTCAAGATCGGTTGGCTGCCCGATTCTTTTGGTTTTAATTGGAACCTGCCGCAGATCCTCAGCCGTTCCGGCTACACCGGATTCGTCGTCACCCGGGTCGATCTCAACGACAGTCGGGATTTCCCCCATCGCCTGTTCTGGTGGCAGGGACCGGACGGCAGCAAACTGGCGACCTATGTGATGCGCGACGGCTATATGCACGATCTCACCGGCGAGCAGCTGGTCGATTTTATCGCTGAGGAGAAAAAGGAGCTGAACATCGGCAAGGAGCTGGTGCTGTACGGGGTCGGCAATCACGGCGGCGGTCCCACCATGGCCATGTTGGAACGGGCTCTGCGCGCTCAGGCTGCGCCCGCCTTTCCAGAGATGACCCTCTCCTATGCCGAAGATTTTTTCAACGCTCTGTCCACCCAGGACCGGGGGAAATTGCATACCTGGAGCTCTGAGCTTTATCTGGAGAGCATGCGCGGCTGCTACACCTCTCAGGCAAAGACCAAAAAGCACAATCGGCAGAGCGAGGCGCTGATTCAGACAGCGGAAAAAGCCTCGGCGCTGGCGGGTCTGTATGACTATGACTATCCGCAGGAGAACGTCTTTTCGGTGTGGCGTACCGTTCTATTCAACCAGTTTCATGATATCCTTCCCGGCACCTCCATCAACAGCGTCTATCAAAATAATGAAAAAGAATACGCGCAGAGCGAACAATTATCCCGCTTGCTGACGCAGCGGGCGCTGGAATCCCTTGCGCAGCATATCGACACCCGCGGCCCTGGTGAAGCGCTGGTCATTTTCAATCCGCTCTCCTGGTCGCGCACCAGTCCGGCGGTGGTGGAGCTGAATGACCTGGAAAAAGATAAATCGTGGTCGGTTCTGGATGAAGAGGGCAACCCTGTGGCCAGCCAGGTGATCGATCAGACTCCCTTGGGCGCCAAACTGCTGTTCATCGCCCGCGAGGTCCCGTCTCTCGGCTATAAAACCTACCGGTTGGCGGCAAAACGGTCTCAGTCGTCTCCATCGCAGTTGGCGTTCACCCGGACGGACATGGAAAACCGTTTTCTTCGGATCAGACTCGATCCTGAAACCGGGCTGCTCTCCGAGGTTTTCGACCGCAGCTCGCAGCGAGCGGTGTTGAGCGAGCCGAAGGGAAACATGCTGCAGGTTCTGATCGACGAGGCGCACGATGCTTGGAATTTGAATTACAGCCAACCCCCTGTGAATCTTGACCGCCCTCGCGAGATCAGTCTGGTGGAATTCGGGCCGGTGCGGGCCACGCTCAAGGTCGTGCAGGCCTATCAGGGTAAAAAACGAGAAGAGCCAACGCCGGATTTCCCCACCTCTTTTTTCACCCAATACATCTCACTGTATGATGGACTGCCCTATGTGGAGGTGCGCAATCAGGCGAGCTGGTGGGAAGAACACAAAGTGCTGAAGGTGGGATTTCCGCTTAATGTGCACGCGGCCCAGGCGCGCTACGAGATCCCTTACGGCAGCATCACCCGGCCCACCGGTTCAACCACGCGGTTTGAAAAGGCGCGATTTGAAGTGCCGGCGCAGCGATGGGCCGATCTCTCGGCCGACGGCTATGGCGTCAGCCTGATCAACGATTGCAAGTACGGCTATGACGTCAAAGGCCATGTGATGCGACTGACTCTGCTGCGATCTTCGACCTATCCGGATCCCTCGGCGGACAAGGGATTTCATGAGTACAGCTATATTCTCTACCCCCATGCGGGCGATTTTTATCAGGCCGGTGTGGTGCAAAAGAGCAGCGAGTACAACGAACCCCTTCAGGTACTGCGCGCATCGGCACATAAAGGAGAGCTGAGCCGCAGGCATTCGTTCATCACGGTGGAATCTGATCATGTGATTTTGAATGCGGTGAAAAAAGCGGAAGAGGGGGAAGGGTGGATTCTACGGTTTTATGAAACAGCGGGAAAAGAGGGAACGGCAGCGGTGCGTTTTGATCGCTCGATCAAACGGGTGGAGGAGGTGAATCTGATCGAGGATCCGCTGCAGTCGATCCCCTCAACCCAGAATGGGTTCGTCTATCGGATCAAGCCCAACGAGATCCGCACCTTCCGGGTCGTGTGGCGCTAGCGTGTTCAAAACCGGCTGCAGTGATAGAGAAAAATGCCTGCCGCCACGGCCACGTTCAACGAGTCGGTGTGTTGGGCCATAGGCAGGGTGAGGCGTTCGTCGCACAGGGAGAGCCACTCGGATCCCAGTCCCTGGCTCTCTGTGCCGAACAATAGAGCGCAGCGCCGGGGCGGCGTGTAGTCCGGCAACGAGGCGGTGGCGTCGTGCAGCACCGTGGCGACGAGTGAAACACCATGGTCTGCACGCAAGCGCTGTAAATCCTTGGCCAGATCCAGGGACTGGGCCATGGGCAGAGTGAACACCGCTCCCATGGATACCCGCAACGTGCGTCGGTAAAAGGGATCGCGGCACCGTTCTCCCAAAATGACGCCGGCGACCTCAAATGCGGCGGCGGTGCGCAGAATGGCGCCGAGGTTTTCCGCATCATTGATCTCCGGACAGATGACCAGCCGGGCTTTGTCAGCAACAGGCGGCATCCAGTGGTCCGGAGAGGGCAGGGCTCGGCGTACGCCCAGGGCCAGAGCGCCACGGTTGAAGTCATAGCCGGCGATGAGACGGATCAGTTTTTTATCCACTGTGTAGACCGGGAGATCGCGATCCGCTGTATCGGCCGCCAGTTTATCCGCGCAGGCCTTTTCTACCAGCAAACTATGGGTTTCGTAACTGCTGTGCAAAAGACGGCGCACCAGATGCTCGCCTTCGGCGACGAACATGCCGTGCTTGTTCAGCAGTTCGCTCTCCTTGACCTCGCGAAACAGGGCGATACGAGGGTCGTCGATGGAGTGGATGGGGATGGCGTTCATGAAAAAAAATAAGGCATTCAACGGAAAAGTACAAGGAAAAATCCATGGACCACGAGCGGCTGCAAAGGCAATTGACCTTTATTTTGGAAGCGGACAAGCTGAAGGGCGTGATTCGTCGGACCTTCGTGCCGGGTCAGGATCGCTATGAGAATTCGGCGGAACACAGCTGGCAGGTGGCGTTGATGGCCTGCATTCTCGCTGAACACGCGCAACAGCCGGTGGATGCCTGCAAAGTCATGAAGATGATGCTGGTGCACGACCTGGTGGAGATCGACGCCGGCGACACTTATGTATACGACGCATCCGCTAACACGGACAAGGCGGAGCGCGAACAAAAAGCGGCGGACCGGCTCTTCGGCCTGTTGCCCGAGGATCAGGCGCAAGAGCTGCGGGCGTTGTGGGAAGAGTTCGAAGAGCGCAGCACCATGGAGGCTCGATTCGCCCGCAGTCTCGACCGGCTTATGCCCATGTTGCACAATTATCATACCCAGGGCCGCTCCTGGCTGGAGCACGGCATCAACCGCGAGCAGGTGGAAAAGACCAATGCGATCATGCAAGAGGGTTCCGCGATTCTCTGGGACTATGCGAAAGCGTTGATCGATTCTGCAGTGCGGGAAAATTTTTTGCATCCTTGATCTCCATTATTCCTGCCATTTCCAGAAACCCCTTGACTCTCACCTTATATATTATTATATTTCTAAGAATATCGAAATGAATGAGGAAGCTATGCACGAACCAGTGGACCTGCTGAAAGCGATCTCTGATCACGGGAGGTTGCGCATTCTCAAGTTGCTCGAGACTCGGAGTCTCTGTGTATGTGAGATCACCGAAATCATCGGATTGGCCACCTCCACCATCTCATCTCACTTGAACCTCTTGAAAAACAGTAGGTTGATTGAGGATGAAAAGGACGGAAAATGGATCAATTACCGGTTGGCGTCGCCTGCTGATCCTCTGTTCGCCCAGCTCTGGCCTTTGATCTCTAAAAGGCTGGAGTTGGATCCGGTGGTCGCAGCGGACAAAAAAAAGGCGGCGCAGGTAGATCGTTACAAGATTTGCGGAAATGGAAAGTGAGGCGACCCATGCTGAACACGGATGCCTGCGGGAGATCCTTTTGTCCAACTTGTTCCGGATTGCGGCCTTTGCGAATTTTTGTTTTGCTGACCATGGCCCTATTGCCGCTTTCGCTTTTCGCGCAGGAGTTACGCGGCGGCATCTGTCCGCCTTTTCATCTGTACGATGAACAGGGCGAGATCATTAATCCGGTCCTATCGCCGAATATCTCCCAGCCCTATTCTCCGCGGCAGACCTGCGGCAAATGTCATGACTATGAAAAGATCACTCAAGGCTATCACTTTCAGCAGGGCAAAGATGAAGTCGCCCCTGCTTTCATGCAGGAACGATACCGCTGGGTCACCTCGCCCGGTAATTACGGCGGCAACTGGTGTTCGCCCGCTCCCCTTTATCGCAGCCTGGCGCTCAAGAAGAATGAAAAGGCGCGTCAGATCGACATGACCTCTTTTGAATTCATCACCGCCACCTGCGGCTATTGTCACCCCGGCGGCGGACCAGCGGAGCTGGATCGGGAGGGCAATCGCTACGATCAGCATATGGCCGATCCTTCCAGCTCAATGACGCCGGGCGGCGACAACGGACTGGACGGCGATTATTACAAAGCTTTCTGGAGTGAAACCGGCGTGCTCGAAGCGGATTGCATGCTCTGTCATCTGCCGGAATACAACCAAAAAGAACGTCAACATCAAATAGATTTATGGAATTTCCGTTGGGCTGCCACGGCAGGAGCTCGCTTGGCCAAGGTCGAAGGAAGCATCAAAGATAAAAAGCCGGTGACTCTTGTTTATGATCTTTCTCTATTCGATGCAGAGGGCAGGCTTTCGGCACATCTCGTACGTGAACCGCGCAACGAAACCTGCTTGACGTGTCATGCCAAGCCGCAGTGGAAAAAGCGCGGCGCCAATTTCACCAGCCGCAGCGATGTACATATGAAAGCCGGGTTGAAATGTGTGGATTGTCATGCCGCCGGCAGCGCAGCAGCCGATCCGCTTATCCGTGGAAAGGAAGAGCACCAATTCGGCAAGGGAGACGATCCTTCCGGCCATGTGCGGGATGATCTGGACAACACCATGCGGGATTGCGCTGATTGTCATTTGGATGGGTATCTGAATGCACCACGACCGAAACACGCGTGGCTGCCGCCTTTGCATCTGAACAAGATCGCCTGTGAAACCTGCCACATCCCGGAGCGCGGATTCAAATCAGCCATGGTGCAGGTCAGCGATGCGTATAATCCGGGCCCGAAAATCTCGCCGCCGGCCAAGCATATCTGGACTTTTTATGACGCCAACTTGCAATACTGGAACCATTATGGCGAGCTGGCACAATTTAGCGTTGCCGATAAGCCGGTCGTGCCCTACAGGCCGGTTTTGGCGCGTTACAAGGATAAAATTTACCCGGTTAATCGCGTACACAGCGCCTGGCCCGGCATCGAGGAAGAGGGCAAGCCCGGCTTGAATCAGCCTTTTATGAGAGATGTGTTTGCTATGTGGCAGCGTCACCTGAAAGATCCGCTGCAATTTCCGCTGTTGGAAAAAATCCGCGATGATAACGGCGACGGCATGCCGGAAGTCAACCGCGATGAAGAGATCGACGCCATGATTGTTTCGCTTCGCGGCTATTTGCAGCAAACAGGATTCGATCTTTCCGGCAAACGCGTGGTCTGGGTCAATAATGACCTGGTCTATTATTCGGCCGGCGAACACAGGAAGCTCGCCAAAGAGACTTTTGAAGCCTCTCCCTATGCTTCGGTATACAAATACTCCCATGACGTTTATCCGGCTCAGGCGGCACTGGGCGTGAATGGCTGCATGGACTGTCATAGCACGCGCTCCGGCTTTTTTACCGCTCCAGTGGTGCACTATCCTTTCGCAGACGAGGGCAAACCGGTTTATACAGCGCAGTACCGCCTCATGGGGTTGTCGCCCTGGGCGGTCTATGCCTCTCTCTGGCGAGAAACCTGGATGAAGCCGATTTTTTATCTGGGGATGATTATCCTCTTTATTCTGTTATTGGCCGGCCTGGGGGATAAACATATTAGAGCCCTGCTGCCTTCAGCTCGCCTGCGCCGGATTATGCTGCCGGGGATCGCCCTGGTCATTGCTTTGGCCATAGGACTTTTTTACAGCGCAGCGCCTGAACTGTCCGCTTACATGCTGCCGTCGCGGCTGCAGCTGGACGCCAATCATTTTTATCTGGCAGTCGGCGCCATCCTGATGTCGATGCTGGCTCTCCTGGGTTTTCCGGTCGGTGCCGGCAAATTTTTCCGCTTGGCTGAATTCATGCGCTTTATCGCCTGGACCAGCATGGGTTTGTCGGTCGTCTGCGGTTTGGCAATGCTTTGCGGCAATGGGCGTTGGTGGTACACTTTTTTTGATCTGGGATTGGTGACGATGGTGCTGGCCGCTGCAAAAGGACTGGTCCTGAAAACCTGGCAGGAAGAGTGAGGGGCGCATCCCCCTTCAATATCCGAGTAACCGAGAGAGCGACCGGCTGTCAACGAGTTCATTTTGCCAGCCCAAATGGATGCCGGTCGACAGGGTGACAAGTCCTGTCCGGGTTTTGCGTTTAACGACAGGAGCGGCGAGGCCTGTTTTTCGATCGACGAACAATATACAAAATCAAACCGTTAAGCTTTGCACGACTAAACCTTGAGGCCGTACGAACCGGATCACTATGCAAGGAGAGCGACTAGTAAATGAATTGGAATAAAGAACTCAAACCGTTGTTTTGGATGGTCGGGGCATTCATCTTGCTTTACTATCTGCCCATCGGCACACAAAGATTTGACAATGCCGTCATGGAGGCCTTCCACCTGGTCAAGTGGTATGCTCGGGAGCATGTCTTGCTGTGTCTGGTGCCAGCTTTTTTCATCGCCGGCGCCATCGGCGTATTTGTCAGCCAGGATTCGGTAATGAGATACCTCGGGCCGCGCGCCAATAAAGTGCTGGCATACGGCGTCGCTTCGGTATCCGGCACGATTCTGGCGGTGTGCTCCTGCACGGTGTTGCCGCTGTTTTCCGGTATCTATACCATGGGCGCAGGTTTGGGACCAGCCACGGCCTTCCTCTATTCCGGCCCTGCCATCAACGTACTGGCCATCATTCTCACTGCTCGGATCCTGGGGCTGGAACTAGGCGTGGCGCGGGCGGTCGGCGCTATCGTCTTTGCGGTCATCATCGGTTTGCTGATGCACTGGATTTTCCGGCATGAAAAAAAGAAAGAGCACGACGGCCCCGTACAGTTGGATGAATCCAAAGCCGGCCGGCCCTTATGGCAGACGGTGGTTTATTTTTTCCTCATGATCGCCATCCTGGTTTTCGCCAACTGGGGAAAACCGGAGGAGACGGAAGGCTTCTGGCGCACAGTCTATTCCCTCAAGTGGATCTTGACGGCCTTCAGCGCCTTGGGTCTGGCTGTCGTTCTGGGATTGTGGTTCAATATCAGCTGGCTTCGTCTTGGTCTGGCTGCGTTGCCGGTGATTCTGCTCGGACTTTTTACCCCGTCCAGCCCGGTCTTGCTCTTTGCGATCGGTTCCGTCGGCCTGGCCGTTGTCACGGCTGTGGACAAGGGCGAAGCGGGTGATTGGTTTGCCGCTTCCTGGGATTTTGCCAAAAAGATATTGCCTTTGCTGTTGATGGGCGTGTTCATCGCCGGCATGCTTTTAGGAAGAGTGGGGCATGAAGGAATCGTTCCCTCCGAATGGGTCAACCGGGCCGTCGGCGGAAACTCCCTCTTTGCCAATTTCTTCGCCTCCATCGCCGGGGCGTTTATGTATTTTGCCACATTGACCGAGGTGCCGATTCTGCAGGGGCTCATCGGCAGCGGCATGGGCAAAGGACCGGCATTGGCGCTGCTGTTGGCCGGCCCGGCGCTTTCATTGCCGAGTATGTTGGTGTTGCGTTCCGTGATGGGAACTAAAAAGACGTTTGTTTTCGTGATGCTCGTGGTGATTATGGCGACAATAACCGGCGTGGTTTTTGGCTATTTCTTCTAGCGGAGAAAGAAAAAAGATGAATGAAATGACAAATGATCAAATTCGCAAGGCTGTGCGACAGCGGTATAGCCTTGCAGCGCAAAAAAGTGAATTCGGATGTGGTTGCGGACCTTCCTGTTGCGGCGGAGAGGCGCCTGACGAAGGGCATCGGCAGACATCCGCGCGACTGGGATACACCCAGGAAGAACTGGACCAAGTGCCGGCTGGTTCAAACCTGGGCCTTGGTTGCGGCAATCCACAGGCCATTGCTGCGCTCAAGCCAGGTGAGGTGGTTCTTGATTTAGGCAGCGGCGCCGGTTTTGATTGCTTTCTGGCCGCGCAGCAAGTGGGTCCTGAAGGATTCGTCATCGGCGTGGACATGACGCCCGAGATGGTGGCCAATGCCCGGGCCAATGCCCAACAGGATGGTTATAAAAATATCTCCTTTCGCCTGGGCGAGATCGAAGCGCTGCCTGTGGCGAATGAGGCTGTGGATGTGATCATCTCCAACTGTGTGATCAATTTGTCTCCCGACAAAGAGTCGGTCTTGCGTGAAGCTTTTCGCGTGCTCAAGCCCAATGGCCGACTCGCCATTTCTGATGTGGTGGCTACGGCTGATCTGCCGCAGGAAATTCGCGGCAATCTCGATTTATATGCGGCGTGTGCAGCCGGCGCCCTTACTATTTCAGAGTTGGAGAGGCTTCTCAATCGAACCGGTTTTATCGATATAGCGATCACGCCCAAAGATGAGAGCCGCGATTTTATTCGGGAATGGGCGCCGGACCGTAATCTGGAGGATTATATTGTTTCGGCGGCCATAACCGCCAGGAAACCACTGCGCTGAACGAAATTTTCGCACTGATTCTCATTTCAAATTCGAGGACCTATGGGCACCGCAAAAAAATTATCCTTTCTGGATCGCTACTTGACGATCTGGATTTTTCTAACCATGATCGCCGGCGTCTTGGCCGGCTATTTTTCGCCCTCCATCACCGGTTTTTGGGATCAGTTTAAATCCGGCACCACCAACATCCCCATCGCCGTGGGCTTGATCCTGATGATGTATCCACCGCTGGCCAAAGTGCGCTATGAGGAATTGGGCAAGGTATTCCGCAATTATAAAGTGCTGGCGCTTTCACTGGTGCAGAATTGGGTGGTCGGCCCTGTTCTGATGTTCTTGCTGGCGATCGTTTTTCTTCGCAGCTACCCCGAATACATGGTGGGGCTCATTCTGATCGGACTGGCCCGCTGCATCGCCATGGTCATCGTCTGGAACGAATTGGCTCAGGGCGATACCGAGTATTGTGCCGGTCTGGTGGCGCTCAACTCGATCTTTCAGGTGTTTTTCTATTCGATCTATGCCTGGATTTTCATCACCGTGTTGCCGACTCTAGTCGGCCTGAAAGGGATGGAGGTTCACATCACCATCGGGCAGATCGCCAAAAGTGTGTTCATCTATCTGGGCATTCCATTTCTCGCCGGCCTGTTCACTCGCTTTATTCTCATTCGCATGAAAGATAAAAAATGGTATCATGAGCGGTTCATCCCCAAAATCAGTCCGTTGACGCTGATAGCCCTGTTGTTCACTATTTTCGTCATGTTCTCGCTCAAGGGCGATTACATCGTCCGGCTGCCGTTGGATGTGCTGCGCATCGCGGTTCCGCTGATGATCTATTTTATCGTGATGTTTCTTATTTCTTTCTATATGAGTCATCGCGCCGGCGCCGGCTATGGTCAATCGACTACGCTGTCCTTCACCGCCTCCAGCAATAATTTCGAGCTGGCCATCGCCGTCGCCATTGCGGTGTTCGGCATCAACAGCGGTGAAGCGTTTGCAGCAGTCATTGGTCCGTTGGTGGAAGTGCCGGTGCTGATCGGATTAGTCAATGTCGCACTGCGAATTAAACAAAAATACTATAAAGGAGATGCCCGATGATCGTGCAGGTATTAGGAATGGGTTGCGCAAAATGCAATACCCTGGAAGCCAAAGTAAAAGAAGTGGCTGAAAAAAACAACATCGAGTTCGTTTTCGAAAAAGTGACCGATTTTAAAAAAATCATGGACTATAAGGTGATGATGACCCCCGCCCTGGTGGTGGATGGGGTCGTCAAATGTTACGGCCGCATTCCCAAAGAGGACGAGTTGCTCAAATGGCTTAAAGGAGAATAGAATGAAACGAAGCGCCCTCATTGTCATCTTGTTATGCATCCACTCAATTTGGGGCTGCGAAAGCGGCGGTTCCAGTGATTCGGTCGCTCAAGGCAAGAAAGATTCCAGTCAGGTCAAGGTAACTTTTGTCGAATTGGGCTCGGTTAACTGTATTCCCTGCAAAGCGATGCAGCCGGTGATGAAAGCGATCGAGGACAAGTACGGCGACCAAATCAAGATCGTTTTTTACGATGTCTGGAAACCGGATCAGAAAAAATACGCCCAGCAATACAAAATTCGCCTCATCCCTACTCAGATATTCCTCGATGCAAAAGGCCGGGAGATCTTTCGCCATGAAGGCTTTTTCCCTGAAGCGGAAATTGATAAATTGCTGCAATCCCATGGCCTGAAACCCGTTAAAAAGGAAAACAAGACGTGATCGACAGTCTGTTCAGTTATCTCAGCGGGCTCATGGCGTCCAGTTTTTCTCTGGCCTTGTTGGCGGCTCTGGTATGGGGGGTAATGAGTATTTTACTCAGCCCCTGCCATCTCTCCAGCATCCCGCTGATCATCGGCTATATCACCAGCCGTGAGAGCAGGAGCGCGCGGCACTCTTTTGCTCTGGCTTTGGTTTTCGCTTTGGGCATCCTTCTCACCATCGCGCTGGTGGGCATTGTCACTGCCTCTTTGGGCCGGTTGATCGGCGATGTGGGCATCTGGGGCAATATCCTCGTCGCTGCTATTTTCATCGTCATGGGACTCTATCTGCTGGATGTGATTTCCCTGAATTGGAACAGTCTGCCGGCATCCTCCAGTAAATCCGGGTATTGGGGCGCCTTTGGATTGGGTTTGATCTTTGGTATCGGACTCGGTCCTTGCACCTTTGCCTATTTAGCCCCTGTGCTGGGCATTGTCTTCAGCCTGGCGCAGAGCGGCTGGCTCAAGCCCGTTCTGCTTATTCTTGCTTTTGCGATCGGTCATTGTGCGGTCATCGCACTGGCCGGCGGATTGGGCCAATGGGTGCAAGACTATTTGAATTGGAGTTCACAATCGCGAGCCGCCGGGCTTGTCAAAAAGATCGCGGGCGTATTGGTATTGTTGGGCGGAGTCTATTTCATATTTACTGCATTTGTGCAAAGATAGAACAGAATTAAAATAGACGGAGAAAAAAATAGATGGCTGAGACTATGATCGGCATTGTCGCCTGCTCCGGCGCCTCCAATACCGGACATTATTCCGACATCGTGGCGCGCAAACTGGTAAAATCAGGCAAGGCCAGGATGCTGTGTCTTGCCCGGTTCGCTGTTGATGAGGATTTCGCCGAGAAATCAAAATTGGAATTTACTGATCTGGTGGTTCTGGATGGCTGTCCCATCAATTGCGCTGAAAAAATACTTCAGCAACGCGGGATTGCTCAATTTCAGCATATCAATACCACCGATTTCGGCATCATCAAGGGTCAGACGCCCGTCACGGAGCAAAAAGTCGATGAGATAGTCGAACACATCCGCTCCTCTGCCGCGATCAAAATGTCGCCGGAACAGTGAGATCTTAATGAAGATAATTCAGCATACGCCTGCTGCAAAATGGACTGGCCTATTGCTTTCCACTGTGAAAATTTAAGTAAAAGGCGTAATGAAAGATATTTTAGAATGCAAGATTGCCAATCAGAAATGGCGTGCAACCATTCAACAGTGCAGCAAAGTAGATGCCGGAGGATAAGATCCTGCCATGGAATCTAGCGATTTAGCCGCAGCCGATGAACACCAAGACCTCGCAAAAAGCCTCGGGGTTTCCATTCTTCTTAACGCTTTTATTTTTCTTGTAGAGCTTGTCGGCGGAATACTCACTAACAGTCTTGCTCTCATTTCCGACTCTTTCCATAATCTCAGCGATTTTTTCGCGTTAATATTGAGCTACCTGGCTTCAAAAGTTGTCCGGTGGAAATCAAATTCGGAAAAATCGTATGGCTATGTGCGAGTTGAAATCTTCGTCGCGTTCATCAACGCCATGGCGCTGATGCTGATCGGGATGTATGTTATTTATGAAGGAATCCGACGGTTTGCACATCCAGAGCCTATCGCAGGCGGTTGGATGCTTCTCATTGGCGTCATTGGTCTCGTTGTCAATACGGCGGCCACTCTCTTATTAAAGACACACGCGAGCCATGATCTCAATATGAAAAGCGCCTACCTGCATCTTCTTACCGATGCTCTCGAATCACTCGCGGTTGTCGTCGTTGCAGGATTTATAGCGTGGAAAGATTGGCGTCTGCTCGATCCGCTTATGTCACTGGCCATCGGGTTGTTTATCATTAAAAGCGCGTGGAGCATCGTTGCGGAGACGGTCCACCTTCTGACCGAGGGAACCCCACGAGGGATCAATTTGGAGAAAGTAGCAGCATTTATCCAATCCTTTCCCGGAGTAGAGAATGTGCATCATCTGCATATTTGGGGATTATCGTCTCGAGTGCGGGCCTTAAGCGCTCACATTGTAGTGCGGGATCAATTGATCAGCAAAACAAATTTAATCAGCACCCAATTGGGAGAAGCGTTGGAACATCGCTTTGGCATTAATCATCCTACGCTTCAGTTTGAATCTTCGGTCTGTAAAGATCAGGGAGTGATCGTGGATATAAATCATACCGAGCGATAAAACAAGCTCGCTCAAAAAGTATTTTACTAAGGAAAGGGAAATTGCCATGTTTACCATTCCAGAATGGACGTTTGAATTTCACGGACACCGTTGTCCTTTCATGCCTATCGGTTACAGGATGGGCGCATTGATGCTGAATACTCTTGAAGTGCCAAGAGCGCAGGATCATGACTATTTCATGTTTGCGGAGCTCGGCGTCGGCCATCCGCAAACTTGCATGATGGATGGGCTTCAGGCATCAACCGGATGCACCTATGGCAAGTTGATGATCGAACGGCAGAACTTTGGAAAACTTGCCGCGACACTCTGGGCGCCTGCGAAAGGCGGCGTCCGCATCGCCGTCAAACCCGAATTTACAGATGCCCTCGGCGGTTATGAATTCTTCACCTTCAGAAAAAAAGGGGTCGAGCCATCGCAAATTCCGGAACCCGTTCGCCTCGAAGTGATTCAAAAAGTACTCAGCGCACCAGACGACGAGATGTTCACGGTAAAGCTAATTCCCGACTTAAAACACAAAAAGATTTCCGGTTCGTTCAATAAAGGCAAGTGCGAAGTGTGCGGCGAATATGTCTTCGAGCGGTATCTTCGTAAAAAAGATGGAAAGCATGTCTGCATTCCTTGTTCCGGCCATGAACCTTCTGTTTACGGACAGAAATAGAGGAGCCGGACAAAATGGATATGAATTCAGCGCTTCTGTTGGCGATCTTTTTTTCGTTTCTGATTGCTTTTATATTCTCGATGTTTGGCCAGGGCGGAGGATCGGTTTACTCCCCATTGCTGATTCTGCTTGGCTACGCGGTGCTGATTTCTACTTCTACCTCTTTGGTGCTGAATCTCATCACATCGATATCCGCTGGTTATGTTTTTTACAAGAACAAGATGATTGACTTTAAAGCATCGTTCATGTTTGTACCAGGCATCGTTCTTGGCGCCTTCGTTGGAGGAGCGATATCAAAATATATTAATACCAATGTTTTATTATGGTTGTTCGTGTTTTTCCTGATTTTTCTGGGAGGGCGGATGATCTATGGCTATTGGGAAAAAGTGAAGGCGGAGGAGAAGCGTCCTAAAAACCTGTCCATGACCAGCTATGTGATTATTGTAATTTTCAGTCTTGGTGTTGGTATCGTTTCCGGCTTGTTAGGCGTCGGCGGCGGAATTTTGATCGTACCGTTTATGACCTATCTCCTCAAATATCCAACCAAGTTCGCAGCGGGTTCATCGCATCTGATTATATCCTTTTCAGCACTTGCAGGAATATTAGGTCATGCGACATCTCACCAGCTCGATTATCCCTTGATTGCTGCGACCGGTGTCGCCGTTCTTATAGGAGGAAATCTTGGCGCAAGATTCAGCCTGAGAGTAAAGCCCATGATGATAAAGCTAGGACTCGGTCTTTTAATGTGGGCGCTGTCCGCTCAGCTCCTGTTAAAACTATTAGGAAGACTGTGAGTAATTGACGGCTTGGAGCCGGCTTGGGAGAGCAATTGAAGCGGTAAAAGATAAGCAGAGGTATACAGCAAGTTAACAAACAATATTCTAATTAAATAAGTTATGGAGTGCGTTCATGATTGATCCACAAGAATGGTTGGATTTCGGGCAAAAATTTCATGGCCACAAGTGCCCCGCCATGCCCATGGGGTTGCGTGCGGCAGCTGCAGCCATGAATGCACTTGGCGTGGAAAGAACTGGCGACAGCGCCCTTTTGGCCTTAGTGGACCTTGGCGATGATCATTGCGCCACCTGCTATGGCGACGGAATTCAAGTGCTAACCGGATGCACTTTGGGCAAAGGAAATATCAAAAAGACCCATAAAGGCAAATGGGCTCTCACCTTGATCGACAAAAAGTCCAAGCGTGCCGTGCGCGTGACGCCGAAAGCAGAAGCGATGCTGGCTAACAAAGAATCCGCATTTTTCAAAGATTATCGCGAAAAGGGTGTTCCCCCCACAAAAGTCCCGGATGAGGTCGTGGAGCCTCTGGTTCAGCGGGTGATGAATGCACCGCAAGAGATGATTCTGATCGTCTCGGAAGTGCAACCCTATGTTCTGGAAGAACCACCCCATAGCTTTAACAGTTTTGTTTGCGAAAGCTGCGGTGAGATGGTGGTTGAAGAATATGCTCGCGTTCGATCCGGCAAAAAAGTTTGTATCGACTGCGCGCAGAAATAAAGTGAAAAGCCGAGGTGAGTGCCTCGGCTTTTCACTTTCCCGCGCTCTTTTGAGGAGTCTAGATGTGATTGCGAATGACTTTTCGGGCTGAATTTCGATCCCCCTTTTAGGCTTGGCGCAAACCGCTGTTTCTTTTCTAGTCTGTTCGGAAACATTCGTTATCGTATCAAAAAAGCAAAATGATAACGCTAGGAATTCTAGCGACTGCCGGTCCATCGGCACGCTTGATGACGTCATGCTGCTGCAGAGTTATCTTGGGGCTCACCAACTCAATGGAAGTCCCTTCAGGCAATTCGTTTTACTTCTGTAACACATTTAATATTAATAAAGCTAAGATAGGTATTCCCTATGAAAATTCTCATTCTTTGTACCGGCAATTCCTGCCGCAGCCAGATGGCAGAGGGCTTGCTGCGGTCGTTTGATCCGGGGCTGGAGGTTTTTTCCGCTGGGACAGAGCCGGCAGCCGTTGTGCATCCATTGGCGATACAAGTGATGGCGGAGCTGGGCATTGATATCTCCCAGGCAAAGCCCAAACGAGCCGATCAATTTTTGCACGATGATTTTGATTATGTCATAACCGTCTGCGATCACGCCAACGAAACCTGTCCGGTATTTCTGGGCCCGGTGCGGCATCGGCTTCATATCGGCTTTGAGGATCCGGCCAAAGTTACAGGCAGTAACGAGTTCATATTGGACGAGTTCCGCCGCATACGCGATGAAATCCGTGTCAAGTTTGACGACCTTTATCGCCAGCAGATTCGGAAGGAAATGACAACGTGCGATAAATCTTTGGGTTTCATCGGCGCCGGCCGTGTGGCTCGAATCCTGCTGGAGGGGTTCAAGCGGGTGAACGGGCCGATGCAAGATATTTTCGTCAGCGATATCAATCCTAAAGTCATGACCGATCTGCAAAACAAATACCCCTACATCAAAACGACCGATAATCCGGCGGAGGTCGCCCGGCAGGACTATGTGTTTTTGGCACTGCATCCTCCAGCCATTCCGGCTGGAATGGAGGCAATCAAAAATGGTCTTAAAAAAGAGGCTGTGGTCATCTCGCTGGCGCCCAAAGTCACGACTGAACGGTTGACGGCCGGACTGGACGGCTTTAATCGCATCGCCCGCTGGCTTCCTACTGCCGCAACATTTATTGGCAAAGGCTACAATCCTTGTTTTTATTCCCCCCATCTCTCATCTGCTGAACAGGCATCTCTAACAGCATTATTTTCCAGCGTAGGTGGATGCATAAGGGTCGCGGAAGATAAGATCGAAGCCTATGCCATGATTATCACCATGGGTCCGACCTATTTCTGGTTTCAGTGGCAACAATTGTTTGAATTGGGTAAAACCTTCGGTTTGTCCGAAGAAGAATTGAAATCAGGATTGCCGGCCATGCTGAAAGGAGCGATAGAGATATTCTATCATTCCGGGTTGACTCCTGAGCAAGTGAACGATCTCATTCCGGTCCGACCTCTGGCTGAAGACGAAGCGGCCTTCAAGGCCGCTTATCAAACCAGACTGACCGCCCTGTTTCATAAATTAAAGAAATAGCGCAAAGGATATCGACACATTTATAAAATGTTCAACAACAAAAGAGGAAAGACAAGTGGACGACTCCAGGGAATGGCGCTGGTTGAAAGGGGGGATCCTGACCTCTCTGTTATCGGTGGTCACCTATTTTATTTTTAGTGCGATCACGGAACGCCACGATGCCTTCGGCATTACAGCTGGATTCGGTTGCATGACCGCGGCATTCGGAAAGTTATTCACAGGACTCTGCGACAATTCCGCCATCCTGAGATTTGGAAACCAGTTGAACGCCTTTATAGAGTTCTTTACGTTAATAGGATTGATTGTCGTCGGGTTCACGGCCACAAAGCTTTCCAAAATGTTTTCTTTGGAATGGAATTCTGCTGCGTGGCAAAAATACCATGGGAATAGTGCTTTCAAAGCAGATAGGCGATCGGATGGGCAATCTGCATCCGATCGTCATCACTTTATCCGGAGGGGGCGTTGATGCGATTTGTCCGGGCTGACATCTCGTTGCTTGTGTTATCCTTGCTGAACGCGTCCTTCGCACAAAACAGATCATCGGACTGGTCGGCCGATGGCAGTCTTCGATACCGTTTGGAAAAATATGAGGGTTATAATGCCAGGAATTACGGCGTTCAGGGTTCTGATGCATTGGGAGGGTTGGATGATGCCGTTCTTTTGCAGCGCCTGATTTTGGGTTTATCGGGACATGTCGGCCATCGGATGATGCTCGCCGTGCATCTTCAGGACAGCCGGGCTTTCGGCTGGTCTCTTCGCAACAGCCAAGAACCCGAAGCATTCCGCATGGGGGATAAGAGCGGAAAAAATTTTTACATCATGAATCCACAGGAAGAGTTTTTTGAATTTCACGATGCCTATTTACAGATCTTAAATCCTTTTCCCCATGCGGTCCTGACGTTCGGCCGGCAAAAAATCTTTTGCGCAGATTATCGCATTTTCGGACCTGGAGACTGGGGCAACACCGGGCGCTGGACATGGGATGCGCTCCGAATACATTGGCAGCGGAATAATCTCTCTGCGGATGCATGGGCCGGAGGCACTAAAACCCACGATCCGCAAAAAATTTCCTTTCCTTTTTTCCAGACAGAGTTTTTCGGCGGCGGCTTTTACGGCTCTTATAAGATAAAAGCCACCTCGGTTGATCTGTTCGCGGCTGTCAAGAAGCCTGGCAGCGCGGAGTATATAAAAAACCAAAGCTTTGCTCGCTATTGGTCCGGCCTCCGCCTTGACCATAGTGCGTCGCAGGGCGCCGTATACGAGGTCAGCTATACAAAAGGTTTTGGCGATCAAGCCCACAAGACGATCAACTCGTATGGTCTCTTTGCCAAGGCCGGTTGGTCGATTGGATCTTTGGCGTGGAGACCCGTAATAAGCGCGCGATATTCATATGCGAGTGGAGACGATCCCCGGACAAAAGCCCTCGAGAGTTTTGATCCGGTCTACGGCGCCGGCGACAAATATTATGGCTGGATGAATTTAGTCCAATGGAGCAATCTGGACGATCGGGAGATCATGCTGGAACTTTTTCCTAATGCGGATGCCCGCATCGAAATTAAGTTTAATCGTTTTTCCGCGCCTCATTACGCGACCCCGGTCAATGGTACTTTGGTGATTCCTTCAGGCAAAAGTCGGTTGGGGGATGAAATGGATATTTTTGCTCGATATCCTATCTTTAAATCGCTCTATTGCACTCTGGCTTTCGGTTGGTTCATACCCCACGAAGCCCGGCTTATAAATGGCGGGATTCCAACGCAGGCGCTTTGGGGCGCTTGGCAAATGGAATATCGTTTTAGTCGACGGCTGAACTGTTTTTAGCGAGTCTGCGGTTCAGAAATGAAGAATTGCTCATCCTACCAAAGGCGGAAATAATATGAAAATTTTCCTAGTGCACAAACCACCGCCTTTCGCGATGGTGCTTGACTTGACGCGCCGGTAATTCCTATCGCCGCCAAACGGCGCAGGAATGGCCGAAATCCTTAGGTCCCCCCGCCTGCAGGCCTTTTCCGCCGGTTTCGGGATTAAATTCGTAGGCACTTATTCCGTATTTACCAGGAACAGTTTTGAAAGGAAATCGATGATTGCCAAAGTAGAGATTAGTGCGGGTGTTTGCGGTTTTAGCACAACCGCCAGGGTTGAGAGCGACGATGACCAGTTGGTCGCTTTTCGCATTAAAAGCGATTGCGAAAAAATCAACGCTCTGGCGGCCAGGATCGCTGATTCCGGGGCTCTCGACGCCTATGCGGAGATTTCCGCACGGGATCAAAGCCGTTTGCTCGCCCTGGCTCAGGAACAATTGTCCGGCTGTTGCGCCGCCTGCGCCGTACCCATAGGACTGTTCAAAGCCATGCAGGTGGCAGCCGGTCTGGCCTTGCCCAGAGAGGTGGTCATCCGGCTGGAAAAAGAACAGGCGTGAGCCTGCTTTTGCAATATAAAAATCCCATTGAAAAAAGGAGCACGCGCGATGACTTTACTTTATCTGAATTCCGACCAGATGGGCAGCGGCGATCCCGTGCTGGGTAAAAAACTGCTGAAAATTTTTTTGGAAAAACTGGCAGCCTCCGACGTTCAGGTGGATCTGGTGGGGTGTGTGAATTCGGGGATTTACCTGACCTCTGAGGGCAGCGAGGTGTTGGCCAGCCTGAAAAAGCTGGAGGAGAAAGGGGCGCGCATCGCCACCTGCGGCACCTGTCTGGATCATCTTCATCTCAGGGAAAAACTGCAGATCGGCGAGATCGGCGCCATGGACCAGACGGTGCAGGTCATGGCCATGGCGGACAGGATTATCAGGCCCTGATGCGAATCCTCTTGTGTCTGCCGTGAATCAGGCTTTGCCGGTTTTGGAGTGAAAATCCCGGCTGTTCAGCAGTGTCCTGATCCATTATAATTCCAGAGCCATGATAAATTCCGGCTGCCATTTTTTTTCGCCCGGCAGATAGGCAAAACGCACGCCCAGCGGCAGTTCCACTGGAAGAGATAGCAGGTGCATATAGGCTGTCAGCTCGATGCCGGCGGCGCGGTAACGTATTTTCTTTTCATCGGTCCGCGCCCGCGCATCGTCGTAGAAAAGAGCGGCGGTCAGCTTTTTGACATAGATCAGGCCCAATCCGTTCCAGTCCGGAAAAGCGAGCGGCAGGGCGTAATCGGCAGACCAGCGGTAAAAGAAATCGTGATAGCGATCGCTATATCCGCGGCACATACGGGACTGGTTTTCAAACCGGTAATTTTCCGCTTTTTGTTTCTCAGCCGCCAGCTGCCAGCGCCAGCCGTGCAGACGGTGAAAGCCGGGAAAATAGAGATTCAGCCGCACGGCCGCCAGCTGGGCGCGATAATCGCTGTGAAAGGGAACGTGGCGATAGAGCACGCGGACGGACTGGCCGAAGCGGGGATAGACCTCATTGATCCATTGGCAGGTGCGGGAGAGCTGAGCGGAATAGGTGACCGGCGCAAACGCTCCGTTGTTGTGTTCATAGAGCTCTGTGAACTCTTTGTCGGAAATCTGCGCATACTCAGCCGATGCACTGAGCAGCAGATGGGTCTGATAAACCGAGCGCGTCAGATTCAGCGGCAGGCGCAGTCCCAGAGATAGGCCCTTTTCTTTCCAAGAGTAGAGCTGTGGCCGGTCCTGAGCATTCCTATAGCTGGAAGTGCGGCCGCCAAACCGTGCGCCGAGATCCACGATGGGGTACCATCCGGCATAGCTGAGCAGGGCGGCGCCGGCATGGGTTCCTTCGTTCTGATTGTGGGCATAACCTAGTGTCCAGCCCATGGTTCCCAAAAGATTTCGCGACACAAGCTGCGCTGTGATGGTCTCATATGAGTCTGCAGCGATGGGCAATATCCAACTGTGCGGGCGGATCGCATCTTTCAGTGATCGATATGCTTCTATTTTAAAAGTCGTGTCGTGCAGGGTCGTGCAAAAGTCCCCACCCGCTTCCTGCAGGACCAGAGGTTCATGATAGTCGAACCGCTGGGGCAAGATTTCACTCCATGCCTTCCACCGCGTCGAGTCCAGTTCCATCTCTGCGACCTGATATCCTTTTAGATCATAGTCGTTGAAATAGAGCGTTCGGCCGTCCCGAGAGACAGAGGGATTGAAGGCGCCGAATTTTCTTGAAGTAACCTGCCAGATCTTTTTGCTCCGGCGATGGATTGCATAGATGTTGTCGATGCCGGAATAGTCCCAGTTGAACAGCACATAGTCCTTGTAAAAAGTCGGCAGACCGGTGTTCTCTTCTCCGCTGGCTATAAGCTCCTGCCACTGGCCGGTTTCCAAATCGATGAGATCGAGGCTGCGGCCGGTTTGTGTCAGCACGTTCAGCGCAATCCACCGATTGTCCGCGGACCAGGCCGGAGTCATAAGAAAGGCGTTCTGTGGATGGGACCATCGCCGAATCTCTGCGCCTGTCTCGGCATCCAGGATCACCAAATGACACCGGTTCGCCGCTGTGTATTCCACCGCTGCGATGCGCCGGCCGTCTGTGGACAGCGCCGGCGCCATATATTTGCTCTTGTCCGTCAGCCGCTTTGTCCGGCCGCTGGCGAGGTCATACACTTTAATGGAGGAATAGTCCAAGTACCCCCAGCGCGGATGGGGCCTTTGTTCGGTCCAGACAATCTTGTCCGCTGCCACGGAAGGGGGATATAGAAAGGGGCTGGCCGGCAAGTGTAAAATTTTTTCATCCCCGTCGAGCGACAGCTGCGTGAGACTGAAGCGATCCGCCAGACCGTATTTGAGCACCAGGATAGAGCTGTCGGACAGGGGTTTGGGAAACAGATAGTGAGTGAGAAAGCGATCGGAATGATTGATCTGTTTGGCCGCGGTCAATTCGACATTGGCCAGCTGTTCCTGCCATAACGTTTTCACCTCTTCCATCGTCGCGTTGTAAAGGCCTGTTGCGGTGAGCCCGGTTTTACGTCGCAGGGACCAGGGGAAACGGTAGGGCAGGAGGGAGAGCGCCATGGTGCTAGCGATGACGTCCGACCAGATGACGGCGCCTTTTTCCCGGCGCAGGCGAGAGACCAGCAAATAACCGAATGCATACGGATCCGCGGACCAGTCCGAATATGAACCGAAGGTCATCTTGTAATAGGAATGGCGCTTGCCGGAGAGCAGCATGGCGCGGATGGGCATGGTGAATTCCGGCATGCGGCCGCGTCCTCCACGAGTCAGGGCGGTTTCCATGACCACTGCGTCGCCCTCGAACAGCCAGGCCGGCAGGTTCATCATCGCGCCCACGGCGTGGCCGAAATCGCCAAAGGAGAAATAGAGCCATTTAGTCATGCCGCGCAACGCCCGGTCAAACTGCACCACATGGCGGTATTCGTGGATCGCCAAAAGATGATACCAGGGAACGCAGCCGATCAAGCCCACCTGCGGAGGCGTGTTGAACCATTCGCTCTGCCGCGGCGCCAAGCCCACGAATCCGTTGGCTTCGGTGTTCTGGTTATGCAACACCAGCGAGATTTTGCGCGGCCGTGTTTGCAGCGAACGGCCGTCCGCTTCATACAGATGCTCCAGCAGGTTGGCGACCTGCTGCGCGTCCCTGCTGATCTCCTCCGGGAACACGATTCTGAAATGGGCTGCGTCGATCTGTTTCCAGGCCAATCCCGGCGGATTTTGCATGGATTCCAGGCTGAGGCTGATCTGCCCCGAACAGCTCCAGGCGCTGATCAGCAGCGCGACGAGAATGCGAAGGAGGTGATTCCCCATAGTCCGTCCTAGTAATAATACCATATGGATTGGTAATCCGCTCTTTTTTCCCCCCGTTTTTCCAGCTCTTGCAGATAATTCAGGATGGGCACATCCACATCGATGTAGGTTTGCACCAGGCTGAGATTTTTTTCCCAGGGATGAAACTCGTACACGCGGCTGCCGTTGGGCAGGACGGTCAACAGGGTGTGGTGTTGGCTGGCGCGCACATAGTTTTTCCCCAGGCCGGGCACATTGTAGACCGGCTCATCGGTGCGCACCAGGCCGGGCAGCATGCGCGCTTCTTCTTTGACCTCCTGCTGCAGCCGCGCCATGGGCACGCGGTAATCGCGCGTCTCCTGTTTGCCTTTGGTGTTGAAGGTGTAATAAGAGTCCACGCCGATCAGGCGCAACAGCCGGCGCAGCGCCGCCAGCTCGAAGCGGCGGCTGTTCTCGATGGTGAACACCGCCTGATTGTAAACCGATAGGCCGGCGCGACGGAATTTTTGCACCGCTTCCTGTGATTCCGGCGTGATCTCGTACGAGTGCTCAAAGTGGGTGATCACTGCGATCTCACGGCGGCCGGGCTCATAAAAGGCGGCGATGCCTTTTACCAGTTCATCGGTGATCCGCTGCGGCAGCGCCACCGGTGTTCGAGAACCGATGCGGATGCGTTCTATATGGCGGATAGCGGCCACCTGTTCCAGTAGATCGAGGAAACGGCGGTCCGGCAGAACCAGCGGATCGCCGCCGGTGATCAGGACCTCCACGATGCCGGGATTGCGCTTGAGCCAGCGGATCGCCTCTTTGATTTTATCCGTTCCGGCGAGCGCGTGCGGCATCAGCGCATCCTTAATTTCCCAGTTGCGCTGGCAATACACGCAGATTTGGCTGCAGGTATTGTACGGTTTAAAGATGGCGATATGGGGATAGCGCCGGGTGATGAGATCGACGGGGGAGGTGTCCCTTTCCAGCATAAAATCCAGGCGGTCGTTCTCATCGGATCTGCGTTTGCTCATCTCTTCGACGTAATGGGGCGGAGGAATGACCTGGCTGCGGACCGCGTGGTCCAGCCGCCGATGCGATGCACGATCCATTAGCGAGGCGTAATAGGGCGTGATGGCAAAGGGCAATCTGTGCCGCTTGGCCTGATCGATAGCGTGTCGCTCGGATGCACTCAACTGGATAAACCGCGCCAGCGTCTCGCTGTCCCGGATCAGATGACGCAGGTGCCAGCGATAATCCTGCCAATCCGATTCCTCTGCATTCCAGGCGGCGAGCAGGCGGCGGCGGTTGGCCTTGCGACGGGCGATGATCTCTGGTTCCAGACCGTGCCGGATTCGCTTCATCTTTTGCAGAGACTTGCGCGCCATATCTTCCAAGTGGATGGACCGCGCCTGGGCCGCTTGGCGGTTTTTCAGGTGCGCGTAAGCGGGCAGGGTGACATCCTTATAGATGCCGCTTCGGCCGATCATGCCGAGCAAAATATGACGTAGGTCTTCGATAAACGCCTCATTTAAATCCGGCGCCAGTTGATCATATTTTTTATTGGCCAGCAGCCACAGCTGCCGCAAACAGCTGTACCGGGTCAGCGTTTCGCTGCGCATGGAGATGATTTCGCGAAAGGCGTACAGCGATTCGATTTGCAGACTCCACTCCAGGCCGCGACGGCGCTCGCCGGCGTGATGCAGGATTCTGGACAGCTCTTCAATATAGGCTAGTATAAAACTTCGGGCAACCCGAGGGGATGGCGCTTCGGTCAACAGCTGAAAGATGACAGGATTGGCGTTTTTCAGGTGTGCATGCAAGGTTTGATGATTCATGCTCGCCTCCTTTCCAGGGTGAAAGGTCAACCGCACATCGGTACGATTCTCCTCTATTAACATGCCGGTTTGTTGGGAATTGAACTACAATAAGTAAAAGACGGCAAAAATGCAAGGAATTTGCGGACGATCGAGTTGGGAATAAAAAAGCGGGAATGTGTGGGAATCGAACCCACCCGAGACGGAACCGCCTCACAACGGATTTGAAGTCCGCGGGCGCCACCAGGCTACCGTGCATTCCCGATGGATTAATATACAAAACAAGGGTGCGGATGTCAAGCGGATAGTTACGTTATGAAACCGGCAGTTCTTCGGTCGAGCGTCTGCGTTTGTCCGTTTGATGAAAGGTCTGTAAAAGCAACCGCGTTGCCGTCCGACACGCCGATTCAATCGATCCGGAAACGCCGATCCGTCTATTTTTCAGGGGAGCGGTAAATTCTAATCTTGACTTTTTCCACCGTAACCAGCCCTTCCTTAAGAAACCAGCTGATGAATTTCAAAAAATGTTCGATCTTGTCCATTGTATCGACGATCTCGATGACGATCGGCAGATCCTCGGATAACCGTTCTATTTTAAAAGAATGAATGGTCCGGGTCTTGGGACCAAATCCCATGATCCCCCGCATCACCGTAGCGCCCGCCATGTCCAAATCTCGCGCCTGCATCACGATCCATTCGTACAAGGGGCGGTGCTGGTACCTGTCCAATTCGCCCATGAAAATTCGCAGCAGATATCCATCCGAAGGCGTCAGCATATATCACCTCCACGATTTATAAGCGATCAGGCGACCCAACCACAGGGCCATCATGCCTAGAACAATATGGAGAAGAATGTTGAGAAAGGTCATGAACGCCTCCTTATCCATAGCCAGGTGCATGCTTTCATTCATAAAGGTTGAAAAAGTGGTGAATCCCCCCAGCATGCCGATAAAAACGAACGGACGCTGGGCTCCGGGTAAAAGTCCGTAATTCTCAGAAAGATAGGACAAGAAACCCACGGCAAAACAGCCGCTGAGGTTGACGAACAAAGTCCCATAGGGAAAGGAGGCATCTCTCATGCCCTGTTGTATCAATCCGCTCAGGATATAGCGCAGGATCGTGCCGATAAAACCACCTATGCCGATCAAAAAAATGTTATACACAAGTCACCCATGATTGAAGGAAATGATGAAACGCTGTAAAAGGTTTTCCGTCTGCAGACAGGAATAAAAAAACTCCTGCTCATTCCACAGGGCCATGTGAAAAAGCAGGAGTTATCAGCGTAAACGCGGTTAAGGCGAACTCCATCGCCGCTACAAAGTACGTAATTATATCAAAAAAAGCAAGCGGTTCACGAGCGAATTTTCAGCTGAGAACCTTGTAACTTCCGCTTCAAGCGATGTTCTCTGCCGGTCCATTTGATGGCGTTGAGGAGGCGATGCGGGATTTGAAAGGATGGATGGAAACAAAAAAGTCTTGACTTTTTTGTTTCCAGTCTCTATATTAAAACAAGGGTATTCTGTAGCAGCGCTTCCGCGCTCGGGTTGACACCAGCCCGCTTCAGAGGATCCTATTTTCCCCCCACGCCGTGCTTGGCAACAGTGAGGTCAGACGCAGCTCCATTTTTCATTTTTTATCAAGAGAAACCAGCCGCTTGGTTTTTGAGCGACTAGTGTGCAGTTGCAGTATTTTTGTTTGACAAGAACGCACCGTTTTTTTTCAAACAGTGGCACAGATCGCCCATGAGGGCATCGTATGTCCATTTTTGAAGGGGGATCAGTGCGTTTTCTTGGAACTGACCGGCGACTCGGCAAAGTCTTTGAACCGGCAGTTCGGCTAGTTCATGCCTTGTCCATCATGGTCAGTGGCTGTTTTTATTTCAATGGACCGAAACGCCTCATTTTTACGGCGCGGTTCTATTGTTTCCTGGGGTGACACAATGAGTCCGATAGACCTCCTGTCCCGGTTGACAGCTGGGCGCAGGATCTTCCATGAATTTTGTTCAACCTTTTCCATGTTCTTTTTGCATCCGGCCGCGGTTGAGCCGGCCACTGTGAGGAATTGCAGGAGAGACATTGCTATGAAAAAGCATTCGGCTCGGATTCTGTTGCTCATCGGCGTTCTGATCTCAATGCCCGCCTCAGCAGTCACTTTGTTGACTCCGAACGGCGGAGAACAATGGCGCTCAGGGACGAGCAAAAAAATCACCTGGTCCACGCTGCTCACGGACAGCGTGAGACTGGAATATCAGGTTAGACCTGCGGACGGCTGGGTGCTGATCGCCACGGACATCCCTGCGCAGGATTTGAGCTATGCCTGGCTGGTACCGGCGTTGGAAAGCGACTCTTGCCGAGTCAGAGTGAGCGAGGTCGGGAACGAAGCAGTGTTCGATGTGAGCGATACCACTTTTATCATCACTCAGGTTGTACAGACCACGGAAGTGGAGCCGAACGGAACGGCTTATCTCGGCAACTGGATGGAATACGGCGATTCGCTTCTGGCCGCGATCGACCCTCTTGGCGATGTGGATTATTACCGTTTCTGGGGCGCTGCTAATGACACGATCGTGATTTGGGGACACGAACGGAATGACTCTGATTTGGGCGGCCGCATATTCCTCTATCGTGCCGACGGCGCCAGCCTGACGACCAACAGCGGATATCTCAATCCTCCTTATGATCAACGCATCGTTTGGATTCTGCCGCAGGACGGCATCTATTATGTCCGCTATGCCCAATCCACCGACTGGGGCACTTTTCCCAATCGTGAGCTCGTCGAACGGCTTGAACAGGAGAACTGGGAAAACCTGGGAAAGGATCTGACTACGATTCAATGGGATTCATCGGGGGATTATACCATCGGCGTGCGCAAGCTTGAACCCGGCGGGCCGGTCATTCTGCTGGTCGAAGGTCTGGACTATTATTGGGACTCGGCACGGTTCCGCGGCTATGTCGACACCAAGGGGCTGCCGACCACGGTCAGGTTCGAGTATGGTCTGACAGGTGATTTTGATCAATCGGTTGTGCCGGAGGGTGGACCTTTTAGCAGCGCCGGCCCAATGTGGATTGAGTCTCCCATGGTGGACAGTCTTCAGTCCAACACTTTTTATTATATGCGCATGCAGGCCACGAACGCGCTGGGCACCTCTATTTCTGCACCTTACCAATTTACTACCCTGCCGCCTTCAGAAGGGTGGGAACGGAAAATTTCCGGGTTCAACAGAGAATTCCGCGATCTCCATTTTATGGATGAAAACACCGGCGTCATCGTCGGCGACAGCTTGGTTATCCGCACTACGGACGGGGGAGAAACTTGGTCGTCGGTTTATCCCGGAACCGCCTGGATCAATTTCAGGGGCGTTTATTTCCCCTCAGCCACGGTTGGCTATGCTTTCGGCAGCTATGATCACGTCGCCAAAACCACCAACAGCGGAGCGACCTGGAGCCTTCTGGGAACCGGCAGCGGTCATTATCTGAATAACGGCTTTTTCGTCACTGATCTGCTCGGTTGGGTGATCACCGATGCAGGCGGCATCACCAAGACCACGGATGGCGGCGTCACCTGGACCATGCAGAGCAGCGGCACAGGCAGACAGTTGTTCGGCATTCATTTTGTCAATGCCGATACAGGCATGGTGGTCGGCGATCGCATTATTCTGCGCACGACCAACGGCGGGGCGAACTGGACGACGGTCCACACCGACTCAACCGGCCTGTTTCGCAATGTAACGTTTGTCACGCCTCAGCTGGGCATCATCGTCGGCGATAAGCCATGGATTCTGCGCACGAACGACGGCGGCCTTACCTGGTCTCCCATCACCCTGAGCGCGTGGTCCGCTCAGACCATCTGGGATGCCAAGTTTTATTCGGAAGAAACCGTTCTCGCAGTCGGTTGGATGGGAACCATCTATCGCAGCGTGGATGGCGGTTTGACCTGGGAATATCAGCAGAGCGGCACAATGAACAACCTGTACGCTTTGAGCCATGCCGGAGGCCGGTCCACGATCATCGGACGCAACCAGGCGATTCTGCGCAGCGTCGACTTTTTATCGTTGCGGGAACCCAATGGCGGAGAGTCCTGGAGCGCCGGCAGCGTACAGGACATCGTCTGGTGGTCTGATCTGTCCGGTGAATCCACCCTCGAATACCGCATCGGCCGAAACGGCGCCTGGACTCCCATCGCGGCCGTGGTCCCGACGGCGTCGGAAAGTTATTCCTGGACTCTTCCGACGATTGAAACCGACAGCTGCAAAGTGCGCATCACCACGCTTCCCAGCGGCGCATTTAGCGACGAGAGCGACGGCTATTTCTCCATCACGGCGGCCGCTCCGGCGCAGCATACCATTTATCTCAATCCGGGTTGGAATATGATTTCATCGTGGATGGCCCCGACCGAACCCGCGATGGATTCGGTGATGGCCGACATCGTGGCAAGAGGGCATCTTACGATTCTTAAAAACATCAGCGGGATGGTGTACTGGCCTGAATTAGCCATCAACCTGATCGGGGATTGGAATCCACTCGAGGGATATCAGTGCTATGTTTCAGCGACGGATTCGCTTTCAGTCGTTGGTCAACAACAGACACCAGAACTGACGCCAATGGCGCTTGACGCCGGCTGGAGAATGGTTGCCTATCTGCGCAATAACCCCCTCAATGCCGAGGCAGCCCTTGCCTCGATTGGCGCCAATCTGGTCATCGCCAAGAACGGAACCGGCATGGTCTACTGGCCTGAACTGTCCATCAACATGATCGGTGATATGCTGCCCGGTCAGGGGTATCAGATCTATCTCAACGCAGCCTCCACTCTGACCTATCCCGCCAACGACACGATCCTTCCCAAAAAACGGCTTTTGGCCTTCACGCGGACAAGACCTGTGCTGCATTTTCAACCGCCTCACCGTATGACCGGAAGCAATGCCATCCTTCTGGTCAAAGCGCCGCACCTCAGGGAGAACGATGAAATCGCGGTGGCGGATTCTGACGGAAAGATCGTCGGCGCCAGTGCGGTGCAGGACGGCCGGGCGGTGATCACGATCTGGGGCGACGACCGCCACACAGAGGCCATAGACGGATGCCGCGAGGGAGAGGCGTTGCGGCTGCTGTTCTGGTCTGCTGACAGCAGTGTCGAATCTACTTTGCCGATCGTCTCTGTGCAAAACGCACTGAATGGAACTGATCTGCCTGCTGAATTATTCTACCGGGAGAACGCAGTCTGGGTGGCTCAAGCAGCGGATCTCGTGCAGGCGCCCAAGAAATTTGCCTTGCGGCAGAATTATCCAAATCCTTTTAATCCGACTACCAGCATTCGTTTCGAGTTGCCCCACGAGTGCAGTTTGCAGCTGGTGATCTATAACCTCCGCGGTCAGGCGATTCGCACTCTGGCGCAGGGGAAAATGAAAGCGGGTTATCACGATATCATTTGGGAGGGACGCGATCAGTCGGGAGAGCAGGTTGCCAGCGGCGTGTATCTGGTGCGCATGCAGGCCGGATCGTTTGTGCAAGTGATCAAAATATCTCTGATCAAATAAGTGTCCATTTAATTTTACTCTGCCCTGTAGGGCGGCCCTAATAGCTTGAGCGCGAATCCATGTACAGCAGTAAAATAGCCTTTCTGCCCATCCCTGTTTTCATCCTCTCCTTGGTTCCGGTTATGCCGGGATGCGGCGAGCAGGCGTTTTCCGCCGAGTCCATTCGATCCGGCCAGATCGTTTTGAAATTCAAAGATGATTTAACGCTGTCGCAGTGGGAGCCGGAGCAGATGTTGAATCGTTTGGGTTCACAGGCACAGAGCCACGGCCTGATCCGGCTTGAAAAGCCAAAACAGCAAGTCGCGCTGTCGGTCCGTTCTTCCCGAGCTGCGGCACGAATGAACCGTGTTTTTTACGGATTTCTTTCCACTCAGTCCAATCCCAAAGCCGTTCTGAACTGGCTGCGGCGGCATCCTTCGATCGAATACGCCGAACCGCTCTATTACCATGCCCTCGATGTGGCGCCCAAGGATTCGCTCTTTATCCAGCAAACCCATCTTTCGGTCGTTGGGCTGCCGGATGCATGGGACAGGGTACAGGGAGGCCAAGGCTATGCGGTCATTGCCATTGTGGATGGCGGCACTGAGATCAACCATCAGGACCTGCACAACAACCTCTGGGTGAATGAAGAGGAGATCGCCGGCAATAATCGCGACGATGACGGCAACGGCTATATCTATGATGTTCATGGCTGGAATTTCGCCACGGACAGCGGCGATCCGACGGGCTTGTCCACGCAGCCTGATTTCGCCAATCATGGAACACATACGGCAGGGATCGCCGATGCGGTGACCGACAACCAGCACGGCATCGCCGGCGCAGCATGGAACTGCCGGCTCATGGCGATCAACGCAGCCGACCGCTTTGGCGAGGGCATCGCCTACGGCTATGCGGCCATTCTCTATGCGGCGGAGAACGGCGCGGATGTCATCAACTGCAGCTGGGGACGCGGAGGATCTCCTTCCCAGTATGAACAGGATGTCATCAACTATGTCACGGATCTGGGCGCTGTGGTCGTCGCTTCAGCCGGCAATTCAGGTTCCACTACGCTGAACTTTCCCGCCTGCTACTCGAATGTGTTCGCGGTTGCCGCCACCAACGATTGGGACGCCAAGACCAGTTTCAGCACTTATGGCGATTGGGTCGATGTGAGCGCGCCGGGGTTGCTTATTTACAGCACCATCAGCAATAACGGCTATGCCCGTTACAGCGGAACCTCCATGTCCGCGCCGCTGGCCGCCGGTGTGATCGCTCTGATCAAGACCCAACACCCGGAGTGGAGCGGCCGGCAATGCGCTGAACAGGTCAGAGCCACCGCCGTGTCTATCGATCATCTCAATCCCTCTTATGCGGGCATGCTGGGCAAAGGCCGGATTCATGCCGGCAGGGCGGTGACGGAAAATCCGCCCTCCATCCGGCTCAGCGGAGTCGAACTGGTGGGCGATGGCGGCGATGCTCAGTTCCGGCCGGGAGAGACCGCGCGCATCTATTTAACGCTGACCAATTATCTGGCGCCTTCGACCACTATCTCTATTTCGCTGAGTGAAAACTCTCCATATCTCTCTTTGGGCAACACGCAGGTAACTATGCCGGGCTTAGCGACGCTTAGCTCTGCCACTCAAACAACGCCCTTTGAAGTCGTCATTTCCAACGACGCCCCGGCCAACCAGACCGTCCAATGCACCGTGACCATTGCCGCTGGGGAGTACAGCGATACCGACCATTTCAACTTTACAATTTCGGCGAATTTCGTACCGCTCAGCATCAACCATATTCATACATCCATTGCCGCGTCCGGCAGAATCGGCTATGCCTCGCCTGCCGCTTCCACAGGGGGCTCGGGTTTTACTTATCGATCCGGCAAGAATTTGCTCTATGAAGGGTCCATCATCGCCGGCGCCTCTGCTGCGCAAATTTCCAGCTCCAGCCGCGGCATGACCCCTGTGCCTGATCAGGATTTCGTTCAACTCGCAGCGGAGCCCTTGACCCTGCTTCGGCCCGGTTCTCTCACCGACGAGGAGAGTACGATTTCGTTGAAGGACGACCACGCAGACGCTCCTATGAATATTATGGTCAAGCAGCATACCTTTGCATCAAACGCAGTTGGCTATGAAGATTTTATCATTCTCCGCTACCAGATCGCCAATCAGGGGGCGCAGACGCTGTCCAACTTTCACTTTGGCCTCTTTTTTGACTGGGATGTGGATGAGGATCACTCTGACGTAAACAGGGTGGATTATGATGCCGGCCGCCGTCTCGGTTATGTGTATAACTCTACAGGCGAACCCGGAACCTATGTGGGCTGCGCCCTGCTTTCAGAGGGGACGGTTTCTTACCGGGCGATTTTGAACGACGAGCTGGCGCCGGGAAATCCCGGCTGGGGCATCTATGATGGATTCAGCGACGCAGAAAAATGGGAGGCGATCAGCAGCGGCACTGTCATCCATCAGGCCGGCATCGGCGATGTCTCCCAGGTTCTTGCAGCAGGCCCTTATCAAATTCACAGCCAGCAGACGATCACTGTGGACTTTGCCCTGCTGGCAGGGGATGATCTGACAGCCCTTCAAATCCATGCGGACAAAGCGAATGAATTTCGCAATCACGTATTGCTAACTGCACCTGATTCAGCAGTGCTGCACCTGAAGACCGGCTGGAATCTGGTTTCGAGCTGGATCGCTCCGAAGGACAGCCTGTTGGAAAATCTTTTAGCGCCGCTGGCCGGAAAATTGGTTCTATTTAAGGACGGTTATGGCAACAGCTATTGGCCGGATTATCAGATCGATCTGCTCCATTATTGGGATTGGCGTAAAGGGTACTGGGTCTATCTCACGACCGCAGGTGATTTGACCTTCAGCGGGCAACTGATGAGCGGAGAAAAAGCCTCCCTCGATCTGCGCCAGGGCTGGAATCTGGTCTCCTGTTTGCATGAATCCCCTGTGGCGATAGAACAAGCTCTTAGCAGCATCGCACATGCGGTTATACTCGTTAAGGATGGCGCCGGCCGGGTTTACTGGCCCGAGCACCATATCAACACCATCGGCGACATGAATCCTGGGTCCGGTTATTTTCTTTACATGGCGGCCGCCGCGACCCTGGAGTGGCCGCAGGATGGCTCCTGAGGCAGGAAAAGGATAGATGGAGCTCTTATTGAATGGCCGTTATGCTGTTGCCGGATGTTGAGTTTGTTTTAATTTGCACTCAAGCGACCATTGCTCTTTTTATTAAAAAGGAGAGAACCATGAAACTCTACAGATTGAAAGCGCTGGCGCTGTTTGTGCTGGCCTTTCAGGCTATGGCGTTCGCAGGCACTACCGGGCACTTTACCTGGTACGACACGGACAACAATATGACGATCGCCATGACCACCAGCACGAACAAAACGCTGGGCGGCGCCCCTCTGCAGAACGGCGATGAGGTCGGCTTTTTCAATGGCAGCGGCGTATGCGTCGGCGGACTGGTTTGGAACGGCTCCAATACAGCCGGACCTGCCATGGGAGTTGATGATTTTGGCAATCCCGGTTTGACCGCCGGTGAAGTCGTTCAGTACCGGCTGTATCGTCCCAGTCTGAATAGAGAGTTTACATCGGTAAGCGTCTCTTATTTAAGCGGCACCGGAGCGTATGTACCCGGCGCGACGCGTATTTTGAGCGTGTTCAACGCCTCTGCCTACACTCTGACCATGGCCGTCAGCCCCAGCGGCAGCGGAACCACTACACCAGCGGTCGGGTCTTACCTATATAATCCCAACCAAGTCGTTAACGTTACAGCTACGGCGAGCGGCGGCAACTCTTTTCTTAATTGGACCGGCGATGTGGCTGACGTGAATGATCCCACTACAACGGTCACGATGAACAGCGACAAAACAGTAACCGCCAATTTTGGCACTCCGCAATATACACTGACCATGGCGGTGAGTCCGGGCGGCAGCGGAACGACGACGCCGGCAGTGGGTGGACACAGTTATGCATCCGGCGAATCAGTGCCGATCACCGCCACTGCAGCCACGGGATATCATTTTGTCAATTGGACGGTGAGCGGCGGCGCAGCGGTGGCCAATCCGACCAGCGCCTCGACCACGGTGAGCGTGGATCAGAACAAGACGGTGACCGCGAATTTTGCCCAGAACACCTATAGCCTGACGATCAACACCGTGGGATCCGGCAGCGTGACCAAAGATCCGGACCAAACCAGCTATGCCCACGGCGCCGTGGTGACGTTGACTGCAAATCCGGCAGCGGGCTGGACTTTTAGCGGCTGGAGCGGCGCGTTGACCGGTTCTACGAATCCCACCACCATCACCATGGATGCGGCCAAAAGCGTGACCGCGACGTTTACCCAGATCACCTATACGCTGACCATGGCGGTGAGTCCGGGCGGCAGCGGAACGACGACGCCGGCAGTGGGTG
>ERZ795059.140-NODE-140-length-107617-cov-17.355544_pt1 | contig 107617 bp, 87 predicted proteins | sample MGYA00375143_ERZ795059 | MGnify/ENA primary metagenome ERZ795059 (study PRJEB30188, sample SAMN05720168) | activated sludge metagenome | isolation source: Anaerobic digester | place: USA | collected 2015-01-07 ... | reverse complement strand
CGAGAATACTGCGTTTCTGGCCCTCCGGTTCATCAAAATTGTAATAGTCGAGAGGTGTTTCGGCGTTTCTCGGCAAAGCTGGATCCTCCATCAACGGGGAGGCAGGCTGTTCCGCCGTTTCCGGCGTCCACTCCGGCTCCTGCATATGGGCTTCTTCACGCTGGTCTATCAATAGATTCATATCGACCCCTTTACTAGGTAGAACTGGTCATCACTGCCGCGTCCAGAGGCACTACGCTCTGAGCAGGCCCAGCAGCGGCAATATGTAGCGTGCGTTCTCACGAATCATCTGTTCCGCTTCCATACTGAGCGAATGGTCGATCTGGCTCAGGGGTTCCAAAATCTGAATCTGGGCGGCGCGCTGCAAGCGCTGGAGGGCGTGCACAACGGCCGTCGGCAGGGTTGCGGCAGAGATATGGATCTCCTCGATGCTCTTGAGCAAGAGTTCATCCCCCAGGCTTTCCATCAGTCTGAGGATTTCGTCATTGATGCGGGTGGCCAGCTCCTCGCTGTTCTCCTCGCCGAGCTCACTGCTCTGGTATTTCAGCTCGCCATAGGTGAGGTAGCCCTGATCCTTGATCAGGGTGATGCCGAGCAGCTCTTCCTGGACATCGATGAGGGCGGCCAAGCCTCGGGATTGCGGCTTTAAGAGCAGCAGGCCACGAATGGCGGCGAGAAGATCGACATCGACCAGATCCAGCCGGACCCGCGTGTTCTTAAAAATATCGTTGAGATAGGTGATGATGGCCTTGCGGACCACGGCGATGATGACATGATCATAATGGTCCCGCTCGCTGCGCACCCGCTCGTAATTGGCGTGATACTCGCTGCGCGGGGAGACCAGCATCTGCTCCAGCTCCCACTCCACCTGCTGGCGAACCTCGGCTTCACTGAATTCGCGATCGATCTTGAGCCGTTTGAGCTGGACCATGCGGCGGTCGAGGCAAAAGGAGACCGCAGAGGCGGAGATGGCGAAGCGGTCGATCATTTCGGAGATGGCGCCGGAAAAATGGGAGAGAAGTTCCCGGTCGGCGAGGGATTGAAAATCAAACGGTACATCCAGGTCCAGAGCACCCGCTGACAGCAGTCTCAGCGGACGGCTTGTCCCGGCTTCGAGGAAATAGAAGCGGTTTTTGGCCATCATGAGACCGAGCTGAGTAGTTGTATTATCCATGTTGTTTTGCCCCTCCAGATCTGCTCTCGCTATAGATTAATACGGCCATTTTGCTCATGAAGCCTGGTGTGTAAGCTAGTCAACCTCTATTCTCTCCCTGATTCTGGCAAATGTCTTGGGTCCGATCCCCTTGACCTCTTGCAGCTGATCGATCGTCCTGAAAGGCCCATGCTCCTCACGGTAGCGGATAATCCTTCCGGCCAGGGCCGGACCTATCCTGTCCAGGGCGGCCAACTCCTCGGCTGTGGCGGTATTGAGATTCAGCCGGGAGACCAGACGTAGCTTGCGGCTGAGCAGGCTCTGCGGTGCCGCCACCGCTGCAGGAGCGGCAGCTGCGCCGCCCGGGATCGCGGTCAGGGGAGAGATTTCCCTGGAGAGAGCAAGCTGCCTCTCCCGCCACATCGCCAGCTCCGCATCTCCATGGATCTGGCGATAATAGGTCACTGCGCAGCCGATGAGAAAAGTGGTCAACAGAAAGAGGATGAACCGCTTTTCCTGGAGTGAAAATTCCAGCATACGCTAACGGATAGCCTCGCGCATTTTTTCGAACAGCCCCTTGTCCGCCTTTTCAGGATAGAGGGATTCGAATTCTGCCAGCTGGCGGATCATTTTCTTTTCAGCCTCGCCCAATTTGGTCGGGGTGTAGGCCGTGATGCGGATGAGCTGGTCGCCGGCGCCGCCCCCGTTGAGATTGGGAATGCCCTTGCCGCGCATCCTGAGGATCTTGCCGCTCTGGGTGCCGGCCGCGATGGTGATGCGCGCCTTGCCGCCCAGGGTGGGCACCTCGACCTCATCGCCCAGGATCAACTGGGGAAAACTGATGTTGAGATCATAGAGAATATCATTGCCGTGGCGCTGGAAATGGGGATGCGGCTTTTCTTCGATGATCACCAGTACGTCCCCGCTGGGTCCGCCGCGCAGGCCGATGTTGCCCGCGCTGCGGATGGTCAGATACTGGCCTTCGGCGACACCGGCGGGGATCTCAACGTCCAGTGTGCTCTCGCCGCGCACCCGGCCCTCGCCATCACAGCTGGAACAGGGGTGCTCGATGACCTTGCCTTCGCCCAGGCAGCGCCCGCAGGTCCGGCTGATGGAGAAGAAACCCTGACGATAAGCCACTTCACCCCGTCCCTGGCACTGCGGGCAGGTCGTCGTCGAGGTGCCGCTCTTGGCCCCGGTGCCGCCGCATTTTTCGCAGCGAACCTGTTTCTTGATCTTGATTTTTTTCGATACGCCGCGGCCAATCTCTTCCAGATCCAGTTTGAGACGAACCTGCAGATCGCTGCCGCGCTGGGCCGCCGCGCGGCGGCCGCCGCCTCCGCCCATGCCGAAAATGTCGCCGAATCCGCCGCCGAACACCTCACGAAATATATCAAAGGGATCGCCGAACCCGCGGGGATCAAATCCCCCGGCGCCGCCTCCGCGCATCCCCTCACTGCCGAACTGGTCGTACTGCCTTCGTTTTTGCGGATCCGAGAGGATGGAGTAGGCTTCAGCGATCTCCTTGAATTTTTCTTCGGCCGCCTTGTCGCCGGGGTTCTTGTCGGGATGATACTCCATGGCCAGTTTGCGGTAGGCCTTTTTAATGGTGTCCGCATCAGCGTCCCGGCTCACACCCAGTACTGAGTAATAGTCCTTGCTTGCCATATGCTATATTGCTTCCGTCCCAAAAATCAAATTACTTGCTCACTACCACCTGGGCATGGCGCAGGACCCTGCCCTTGAAGAAATAACCCTTCTTGTGTTCTTCGACCACCCGGTTCGGCTCGCTGCCGGAGACCTCAATATGGAGGAGGGCGTCGTGCAGGAGGGGATCGAACTCCTCGCCGATGGTCTGCATTGGTTCCAATCCCCCCTCCTGAAAAACCTTGAGGATGTTTTTGTGGAGCAGATTGATGCCATCAACCAGGGCGGCCAGTTCAGCGCCGCCGCCGGCGGCGGCGACAATGCGATCCAGATCATCGAGAGCGGGCAGCAGCCTCGCCATCAAGTCGTAATTGGCATTACTGATATAGCTCTGCATATCGCGGTCGCTGCGCTTGCGGTAGTTATCGAACTCTGCTGCCAACCGCAGCAGCTGGTCTTTCAACTTCAGGTTTTCAGCCGTCAGGGCGGCGATGGCCGCGGCGTCAGCGTCCACCGCCTTTTCGGTTTCGGCCCCTGCCCCATCTGCAGAAGGCTCTTCCGGGCCGGACTGCTCTCTCGGCTCCTCCTGGAGAGACTCCTCCAGATCCGCTACCGTCTGTTCCTTGTCGCTGTTTTTCTGTTCTTCCTTCATCAACTCCGAACCTGCTGCCTTTCTAATTCTGCTTGTTTAAAACATATCCGAGCGTTTCCGCCATAAACTGAACCAGTCCGATGATCTTGGCATACTGCATCCGCGTCGGCCCGATCACACCGATGGTGCCGGTGGCCCCGCCGATGGAATAGGTGGTGGTGATAATGCTGCAGTGCTTCATCACCTCCTGCTTGTTCTCATCGCCGATGACGATGGAGACTCCGCTGCAGTCCGACTCCTCGAGCACGCGCAGCAGGAGGTCGCGGCGGTCGATCAGGTTCAGAATGACGCCCACCTTCTCCTGGGAGGCGAATTCAGGCTGCAGGATGATCTTGCCCGCCCCGGCCACATGAAAGGAGGCCACCGGGTCATACCCGACCAGCTTTTCAGCCCTGCTCCTGATCTTGCCGAGCACGCGCTTGCTGTTCTCATCCAGATCCGAGAAACGTTCCTCGAAAGTGGACTGGAACTCCTGAATGGTCAAGCCATGCAGCCGCTCGTTGAGGATCTGCCTGGCCGCCTCGAGGAGATGGCCGGGCACCTTTTCATCCATCTCGACGATAATGGTCTTGACCAGGCCCGAGGCGATGGTAAGAATGACGAGAATCTTTTCTTCTGAAACCGAAACCAGCTCGATCTTCTCGAGACGGCCCTGGTTGAAGCGCGGGGCCAGCACCACCCCCAGCTGGCTGGAAATGTTGCTGAGCACATGCGAGGCCTGATCGATGATAAGATCTACATCCTCGGCGAAGCGGTTGAGCTGCTCGACGATGGATCGCCGTTCCGAGGGACTTAGCTTGACCCCGCCGATCATGCCATCGACATAGGCGCGATAGCCGCCGTCTGTCGGCACACGTCCGGCGGAGGCGTGCGGCTGACGGATCAGCCCCTTCTCTTCCAGATCGGCCATGACATTGCGGATGGTCGCCGGACTCAGGTTCAATTCGGCGAACTTGGACAAATAGCGCGAACCGACCGGTTCAGCCGTATCGATGAAGCTCTGCACGATCGAGAGGAAAACCTGCCGCTCGCGTTCTGTCAAGTCATCCAGAGTCATAGGCAATCACGCAAAAATCAGACCATTTTATAACGGTCTCTAAATTAACAATTAATAACTGTTCAATCAAGCAAAATTTACAGGTGCATCCAATCTCACCTGCCGGCTCCTTTTCACAGGTAGCGCTTGATCGCCAGCAGGCTGCCAAGAAAACCGAGAAAACAGCCGAGCAGGAGCAGGACGATCAGGCTCTCAGGCGGCAAGTGCAGCAGTCCCGGCAGCAGTTGGGCCAGCAGGCGGTCGACGAAATAGAGGGCCAGCCCGGCCAGAAGGGCCCCGGCCGCCCCCTGCAGCGTCCCTTCCAGGATCAGGGGCGAGCGGATGAATCCCGGCGTAGCCCCGACCAGCCGCATTGTCGATATGATCTGCTTGCGCGCGCTGATGACCAGGCGGATGTTATTGGAGACGACAAAAAGCGAACCCAGCGTCACAAAGAGCAGCAGGATCCAGCTCGTGGTCGCGGCAAGCCGGGCGTAGCGCTGCAGGGTGAAAAGGGTCTGAAAATGATAGACCACCTCATCCACCCCCGCCTCCTCTTCGATGCGGGCGGCGATCTGCTTGATGCGCCCTTCATCCTCTCCCGTAATGCCGAGACGGACGACGAAGGAGGAGGGCAGGGGATTCTCCTCCAGGGCGGCGAACAGCTCGCGTCCGAACTCCTTCTGAAACTCCTCAGCAGCCATCTCCCGGGAGACGAAGCTCACTTTGGCCACCCCTGAAATCCGGCTGATGCGCTGTGAAAGGGCCGCGATCTGCTGATCATCCAGGGTCCCGGAGATGAATACCTGCAGCTGCAAACGGTCGTTGAGGGTCTGCTTGAAATGATCGATGTTGGCGGAGACCAGGGCGATAAAACCCAACAGCGACAGGAAAAACGCAATCGTCAGGATGGAGAGGAGGCAGGAGCCCCAGGCGCGCCTGAAACCATCCGCTGTCTCTTTCAGAACATGACGTAGATTCATTCGACTCCGCTTGTTACTGGCTCAGGCCACCAGGCGGCCGTTGTTGATCTTGATGATGCGGCCGCGATAGCGCTGCACCATATCATAGTTGTGTGTGGCCATCAAAATCGAGGTACCACGGGTGTTGATGCGCAACAGCACATCCATGATCCCCGCGGCCGTTTCGGGGTCGAGATTGCCGGTCGGCTCATCGGCGAGCAGAAGGAGGGGTTCGTTGACGATGGCCCGTGCGATCGCGACCCGCTGCTGTTCCCCCCCTGAGAGCTCGTCGGGCATCTTGCGCGCCTTGTGGCTCAATCCGACATCGGCAAGGGCACGCAGCACGCGCCGCTTGATCTCTTTCTGCCGCGCGCCGATGACCTCAAGAGTGAAGGCGACATTGTCGAAAACATCCCGGTCAGCGAAAAGACGGAAATCCTGAAAAACAATGCCCAGCTTGCGCCGCAGAAAGGGAACCTCGCTCTTGCGGATAAAAAGAGAGTTGTAATCGCCGACAACGACGTGCCCCTCCGCCGGCTGTTTGTCCATATATATAGTCTTCAAAACCGTGGACTTGCCGGCGCCGCTCGGACCCACCAGAAAGACCATCTCCCCCGGCGCCACTGAAAAGGTGATCTGATCGATGCCCTCCCCGTTGGCATAGGTGACGCGCACACTTTGCAGTTCAACCATGCTCGCTGCTCCCGCTACATGCATGTTTCGCGCCCCTTTTTGAGGACAAAATGGACCCGCTCAGCCCGCTCACTGCCGGGCCGCAAGGTAAAATTGGCATACTGGCCCAACAAGGTGAAAGGGCTCAGGGCGATAAAGTCTTCGACTTGCGCAAGGGCGCGAATGGATTGAGAATGAACCTCTTTATATAAACAGCCGGGTGCACTGGATAATTCTATCTCGAAATAATTATACTGAATATTCCTTTCGGCGTCGAACAGGCTGGTCCTCCGGTAGGATCCCTCTGCAAACTCCTCCTGATGGACATAATCGGCAAAGGTCTCCGTCGAATTGCGCAGGGTGCTGATATCAAAAATGAAGAGCCCCCCCGGCACGAGCAGCTCGTGAAGCCTCTGGAAAGCAGACTGCCACTGCTGCGGCTCAAGGAGATAGTTCATGCTGTCGTAGGAGGAAAGGACGAGCTCGACCGGCGTTCGTATCGCCACTCGGTCCATCGCGGTGCACCAATAGGGAATGGCCGCCCGGCTGCTCCGAAAGGCAGCCGCGATCTTGACCATCGGGAGCGAGGCATCGCAGCCCAGAACCCTGAATCCGCGGGACTGAAACTCGCGGCAGAGGGTGCCGGTTCCACACGAGACATCGAGCACCGTCCGCGGCTCCACCCCGTGCAGCCGAGCGAGCCGGATCAGATGCCTGGCCCAATGGTCATAATCCACATGATTCATCACCTGATCGTAGATCTGGGCCAGCGCCGTATAGGGTTCCGCTGCAATGACCTGTTCCGGCGGAATATGTCTGTGTTTGAACATCACCCCTCATCTGAATTGCTATTCCGTGCGGCCCGAGAGGGCTCCTCAACCAGCATGGAGGAGGTCAGGTCTTGAGCTCCTTCTTGCGCGCGGCCGGAAAGAGAATGTTGTTCAGGATCAGCCGGTATCCGGGCGAGTTTTTATGGAGCGCCAGCTGCGTGGGGGGATCGTTGACAAAATGCTGGAAATCCTCCGGATCGTGGCCGGCGAGATAACAAAAGGTACCGCGTCCGAAATTGCCGCGCAGATACTTGACCTGGTCAGTTCCTTCGGCTTCGCCCATGATCGTGACGCTCTTTTTGATCAACTTTTTCTGGAAGCCCGTCGTCTGCCCCATGAAGCCCTTGATAGCTGCGACATGATTCTGGCTGAGCATCGTCGGCACGGGATCATACTTGGCGGAAAACTCGAAGAGTGTGAAATAGTCCCCTTCAGCACCACGGGAGACCGGAGCGTAGGAGGGAGGCACATCGATGTCGGAGTACTCGTAGACCATGGGGTTGGTCTCGATCTTGAAATTTTCAAAGGCGAAAGTCTGTGTATAATCGAGTTTGCCCTGCGCCCCCGGTTCGATGGGATCACCATCGAAGAGGGCATCGACGATATCGACACGGCTGGCGGCCAAAGCGATTTCGAACGAATCGGTGGCCGAACACATGGCGAAAAGAAAACCCCCGGCCGCGACAAAGTCGCGGATGCCATGGGCCACCGCCCGCTTCAACTCCGAGACCTTGGCAAAGCCCAATTTACGCGCCACAGCCTCATTCTTGCGCACCTCATCCTTGTACCAGTCGGCGTTGCGGTAGCTCGCATAAAACTTGCCATACTGACCGGTGAAATCCTCGTGATGAAGATGCAGCCAGTCGTATTTCTGCAGCTCGCCGCGGACGACCTCTTCATCCCAGAGCACGGTATAGGGGATCTCGGCGTAATCGAGCGCCATGAGCACAGCATCGTCCCAGGCCTGCTTGTTGGGCGGGGCATAGATCGCCACCGCCGGGGCCTTTTCGAGCTTGACAACCTCCATATTTTCGCGCTCGATCTCGGCATAGATGGAGCTCACCTCTGCGCCGGAGAGCGTGGAAAAGGAGACCCCGCGCACCCGCAGCTCCCTTTCAGTCGCCGCTGAATAGGCGGTCAGAAAGGAGCCGCCGCGGTAGTTGAGCAGCCATTCCACCTCAACGCCGTGATCCAGCACCCAGTAGGCGAGGCCGTAGGCCTTGAGATGGTTCTCCTGCCGGTGGTCCATGTAGACGAGAAGCTGCTGCCCGAAGGCCGTGGCCGAAAAAAGCCACACGATGAAAAATACCAGTCTGCGCATTACTGCCCCGTTCCCGGAAGGCATCATCGGCTCCGCGTTTCAAGACGGCGGATGTGACCCCTCACCTGTTCAATATAGATACTTTCTGGATATTTTTCCAGAAAACTTTCATAAAGTTGCCGGGCCTTTTCCGGCTCTTTCAACTCCTCGTGAAGCCCGGCCATGGTCATCAGGGCAAAATCCGGGGCCAGTCCGGAGCTGTCCGCCGCCAGCGCGGCGCTGATCACCAGGGCCTCGGGAAAACGCCCCATCGTGCGCAGCAGATCGACCTGGAGGAAGCGCGCCCGCTCCGCCAGCGCACCCGGCCTGGAGCCGGCCAGCAGAGCCGCCAGGGTGTCGAAAGCAGCAGCATGGCTGCGCTGGCGCTGCAGCCAGAGGGCCTTGCCATAGCGCACCAGTTCAAGAGAATCCTGCCGGCTGCTGCGCAGAAGGAGATAAAGCTCCAACAGATCATTCTGCACGGTGTCGGCCTTGGCTTCGCCCGCACCTCCGGCCCCTCCAATCAACTTCTCCAGCTTGTTCAGGGCGCGGCCGGGTCTCCCCTCAAACAGGTCGATCTGGACGAGCATGAGATCGGCCTGGCGCTGCCGGCCGTAGCCCGTTGGGGTCTCCCTGTGCAGTGTGGAGATAAATTTCTCAGCGCAGCGCAGATCCCCGCCCGCGATCGCGCATTGGGCCCGTTTCTGCAGGGCGAGCAGGTGGTAGGAGACCGGCAGGTTCGGGCGCTGCAGCAGCCGCTGATAAACCGAGTCGGCCGCCGCCAGATTGAAAAAGCGGTCGAGGTAGAGGTCGCCAGCGCGCAGATAGAGGTCGGGGGTTTCCGGCCAGTCGGGATAGCTGCGGATGAACTCCCCGTAGGCCGCCAGAGCCCGGGTATAGTCCCCCTCCTTTTCCAGCAGCCGGGCAAGCGCGAAGGCGGCGTGAACACGGTGTGGGCTCCTGGGTCCCGCCTGCTGCACCAGGGCCTCCAGGGCCCTTCTCGCCTCGGACAGTGCGCCATCGCTCATTGCAGCCATGGCGAAGGTGTAGTAATACTGCCCGACCTCGGCCGGATTCTTGCGGCGTGCGGCCTCCTCGAGCTCCTCATAACACTGCAGCGCCAGGCGATAATCGCGGGACTGGGTGTAGAGCGAACCCAGCAGCTGGCAGCCCGGAAGACGAAAATCCGCGGAGGATTTCATCTCGCGTTCGATGCTGCCGGCGATCTGGCGGACAGCCTCGGGTTCATCCCCGGCGGAGAGCAGTTGGGCCTGTACATAGCCAAGCTGGCCCGCATTTTTTTGCAGATAGTTAAGGTACTCCTCGGTCATGCGCGCGAAGGCACCCTGATCTTGATAGAGATGCACCAGCTCGAAAAAAAAGCGCTGCGGATCCTTGAAAGCCTTGCGTCCGCGCAGATAGAGGCTCTCGGCCTCGTCATACAGGTAGTACTTGAGCAGAACCGCACCGGTTAGTTTGTAGGCCTGCTCCTCCTGGGGATTGTCGTCGATGACTGCTCTCCACGTCCGCAGGGCCTCCGCGCGGTCGCCGCGCAGATAGGCGATCTCGGCGAGATCAACCTGGAAGGGCAGGGCGCGCTGTCTGGTCTGCAGATCATGGATGAGCGCCTCCCAGCCCGCCAGATCCTTGCTGCGCTCGAAACAGCGGCGCGCGCCGGCATAGGCGTTGAGATTTTGCGGCGGCGGCAGGATTCTCGCCACCCGGCTGTAGAGTTCGCCCGCCTGGTCGAGACGGCCTGCAGCCTCCAGCTGCTGCGCCCGCTGTTGCAGGATGCGCAGCTCCTGATCTCCCGGCCGCTTCTCCTGTGCAGCCGTCCGGGAGAGGGCGGCCAGGAGCACGGCGATGATCAACAGATATCTAACGCTTCTCTTCACGTTCTCCGAGGGATTCAAAATATTTTCTAATCAGTTCGAGATAATCGCGGGAATAGCCCTCCTCCTTGGCACGGAGCAAATCCTGCTGCAGCCGGTCCCGCCGCTGGCCGAGATCCCCGGGCAGCTCCCCCGGGCTGGAGGGATGATACTCCTTGCCGGTCTCCGCCTTGCGCTCCTGGCTGCGTTCGCGTTCACGCATCGAGCGCTGGTAATCGAGCATGCGCGAGAGAATGCGGTTCTGGCGTTCAATGGTACTGCGATCGACCCGCTGCCCGGCCAGATCCTTCTCTACCTTCTCCATATCTCTGCCGATGTGCTCCAGATCGCCAAGCAGGTCCGAGAGACCCGCCGCCTCGGAGGCGAGCTGCTGCATGGACTTGCGTATACCTCCTTGCTGCTGGGCAAGCCGGGACATCGCCGCCTGCTGGGCGAGAGAGAGGGATTCTCCTCCTCCGCTCAGGCTGAGGGTTTGGGCATTGATCCCCTGCTGGCCATCGGCCAGCTGCTGCATCTGCTGCATGAACTGGCCCATGCTCATGCCCCCGCCCTGGCCCTGGGCCATCGATTGCATGGCCGCGTCCATCTGCAGCACGGCCTCATTGAGTCCGGCCATGGCTTGACCCTGCCGCTGGCCCGCCTGCCCGAGATCGCGGTTCTCCAGCCCCTGCAGCGCCTGCTGCATGGCCTGCTGAGCCTGGCCGAGGGCCTTGCCGATGCGCGGCGTAATACCAAAACTCTCTTTTGAAGCGGCATAAAGATCGTTGATGACCCTCTCGAGGCTGGAGGAGAGCTGCTGCTGACGCTCGGCTGTCTCCGGCACGCGGGCGCTGCCCTGGGGCATCCCGGCGGAACTGCGCAGCAGCTCCTCCTGCATCTGGGATAGACTAAGCAGGCTCCGGGTTCCGCGCTGAAGAGCACGCATGGCCCTCTCCATCATGGCTCCGGTCATCGCGTCCTTGGCCTGCTGCAGCTGCTCGCGGCTCTTCTCCAGACCCGCCTGAACCTGCTGCGAACCGCTCTGCATGCGGTCGCTGTTCCCCTGTGCGATCGCCCCCTGCATGGCTTCCATCTGCCCTTGCAGGCCGGCTTTGGCCAGCTCCTCCCTGGCCGCAGCCACACTCTCCTCGGGCATGCCCGGCTCGCGGCCCATCTCCTGCTGAAGGTCAGCCATGGCCTCTTCCATCCTGTGCAGATCCTCCCGCAGTCCCTCCTGCTCTTTGGCTAGTTTTTCGCGCTCTTCACCCTGGCTCTGCATCGTCTTTTCGGTCAGCTCGCGCTGGCGCTTCTGCAGATCCTCATTCATATGGATGGCCTGATCGAGCTGCTGCTCCATTCTCAGCCGCTTCAGCAGCGACAGGGTGCGGTCCAGGCTCTTGTTGAGCGCCTCCTCGGTGAGCTTGAACTCCTCCAGAGCCTTTTGCAGCTGGGCGGGATCGACCTTCTGCATCGCTTCAGCAACCTTCTCCAGGTTCTTCTGCAGTTCGGGGGTCATGATCTCACGGTAAAGCTCCTGGAGTTCCTGGTACTTATCAAGGGTCTCCGGTGAAAGCAGCTGGTTTTCCTCCATCTTCTCGATCATCTCGTCCAGATTGCCAGCTATCTTTTCCAGCTCCTGTTTGAGCTCCTCTTTCTGCTTGAGAAGATCGCCGACCTCCTGCTTCTTCTGCCAGGAGAGTTCGTCGGCGCGTTTGAGCTGCTGGGCCATCTCATCGAGCTTTTTCTTCAGCTCCAGCCCCTTCTCATAGTTCTCCTCCAGACCGGCGATCGCATCATCCTGCTCACTGTTGACCTCCTTGTAAAGCTCATAGAGCGAGGGAAAGCGCGCCCGGTAGAGGCCCGTCCGCGCCGACTTGGGGCCGCTGACCGTATCGTTGTCGCGAACCTCGATGTAGTAGAGCAGGGCTTCGGTCGGCAAGAGAGGCGAGGACGAGAGATCCCAGTCGTAGGCCAGGTTGATGATGGCCTGCCCGGAACGATGGAGAGGCAGCTCGAGACGTCTGAATCTGCTCGAATCGATTTTTGCCTGGTTCTCCTCGACCACCTGGTAGCCGATGGCTAGCCCCGAGAGGCCGTAATCGTCCTGAGCCTGGATCAGCAGGGAGAGGCGCATATCCTCGTGCAAATCGACATCGCCCGAGGGGGCCAGGAGGCGGACGAAGGGATACTGGTCAGCCAGCAGGCGGAGATGGTAGACGATCGGATTCTCGCTCGCCAGTCCGGAGTTGTCCTTCAATTCGGCGTAATAACTCTCCTCGCCCTGCAGGGCAAAGGTAGTAGCGAGCTGACGGCCCTTGACCTCCAGGGGCACGATCCGACCGGAGCTGAAGCGAAGACTGGCTTCTGTGACCGGCTTGTTGGCCTCGGCCCGCCACTCGATGCGCGTCCCTTTCAGGGCACTGACATCCCCGATATTCTCCTCCAGCAGGAAAGGCTCGGCGCCGCTGTAGGGCGGCGGCTGCAGACTCAGCTGCAAGGAGCGGATCATCGGCAGATCCACGACCCGCAGAAGATACTTTCTGGTGGCCGACTTTTGATAGAGGATCTGGTAGAGCAGAGAGTCTCTCAGTGCGGGAATGGCGTAGTGAAAGGTATCACTCATGCCGCGGGTCATGGAGAGGAGTTCTCGTCGTCCGAACCGTTCGATGGCGATTTGCAGATCCCCAACCATTAGGGTCTCCGTCCACGCCCGGATAGTGACCGGTGCGCCGCGGACAACCATGCGGTCGCCCGGTTCCACGCGGATAACAGGGGCGAGTTGGCCGGAGAGCCCCCGGCGGGGATGGATGGTGCGTTCCAGACCGATCAGGAGGGTTTTGGGAAAGAGCAGCCAGGCGAATAGAAAGAGGGCGGCCGCAGCGGCCAGCCTGCGCAGCCAGCGGCGGGCTGGAGCGCGGTCGAGATGACGCGAGAGATCGATGCCAGCGAAAAAAGCGGGGATGCCTGCGCGCACGGCCTCGATCAACTCGGGGGAGACCTTGACATCGTTCGCTTCAGGCCTGGCAGAAATCTGCAAGGCATTCGCGAGCCGGTCCTGCAGCTGCGGATACTCCCGGCCGATGCGCAGGGCGATGCTGTTGAGGGAAGGGTGCTCCGGGCGGAAGAGGAGGTCGGTCAGCGGCCGCAGCACATGTTTGAGCCAGGAGGCGAGCAGGAGCAGCAGAGCGAAGGCCAGGAGAAGATAACGACCCGCTGGCGGCAGGGAGAGCAGGGACTGCAGTAATACCAGAACCAGCAGTAAAAGAAGCGCATGTGTAGCCCATCGCGACAAAGCGGCGCCGACCCGCAGCCTCTTCTCCGCCTCCCTGAAAGCCGAAAGCCTTTTCAATCCCTCCTGCTGCATGCCTCTCAGCAACCTGCCTTTCAATGCGTCAGAGCATAGACGACGATGTTCATCCCCATCTGCAGGGCCTGTTCGCGCACCTCAGGGGGATCATGGTGGACCTCCGGGTCCGCCCAGCCGTCGGAGATGTTGCAGTTATAGGCGTAAAAAGCAACCATCCTGCCCTCATGAAAGATGGCGAAGCCCTGGGGCACACCGCCGTCATGTTCATGGGTCTTGGGTAATCCCTCGGGAAAGGAAAAGGGCGATCGGAAGATGGGGTGTGAAAAGGGCACCTCGAGCAGCTCATGATCCGGCAGGACCTTGGCGATTTCGCGACGAAAGTGCTCATCCATGCCATAATCGTCATCGGCGAAGAGAAAGCCGCCGCTGGTTAGATAGATCCGCAGCCGTGCCGCCTCCTGCGGGGTGAAGGCGATCCTGCCGTGGCCGGTCATAAAGAGGAATGGAGAGGCGAATAATTTGTCATCCATCAAGGAGACATGGACCTCCTCCTTCGCCGTGGCCAGAGAGGAGTGGGTGCGAAGGAAGGCAAGCAGATTGGGTACGCTGGAGGGATCGTTATACCAGTCCCCGCCCCCGCCATACTTGAGGCGGGCGATGGTGAATTCCGAAGCGTCCGCAGAGAGCCGCTCGATTGGCAGAATCAGGGCTGCGCCCAGGAGAAGCAGCCACCATCGGCCGCGTTTAGTCATCCGCATCCCCTCCCTGTGACGGGAAAAAAAATCGGCCCAAAGCGAGCCGATTGGTGAAAAGAGATATCCGCCTGATCACAAATCAGTTCGAGAGATCGTCCTTGATCTCGACGTGCACATCCTTCTTGAGCTCCTCGATCCAGGCGTTGAAGGCCAGCCCCGTCTTGTAGTCGAGGGCGAGGCGCTGGATCCGGTCATAATCCTTTTTAAAATCCAGCTCGCGTGCCTCCTCGCGGCGGTTGACGCGGAGGATGTGAAAACCGTACTGGGTCCGCACCGGATCGGAGTATTCTCCCGCTTTCAGCCCCGTCGTGGCGTAGACCAGTTCCTTGGCGCGCTCGCGCAGCTGTTCGATCTCGAAAAAGCCGAGATGGCCCTTGTCCTCTTTGGAATTCTCATCCTGCGAATAACGAGCAACCAGCTGCTCAAAATCGGCCCCCTGCTTCAGCTGGGCCGCGATCGCCTTGATGGTGTCGGCGGCAGCGATCTCATCCTCCCGGGAAGGCTTGGGGGTGATGAGAATGTGACGGGTGTTTATTTTTTCACCCCGCCGCTCGACCATCTGGATGATGTGAAAACCGAACTGTGATCCGACCACCTCGCTGATGGCGCCTGCTTCCAGCTTGAAGGCCGCCTCCTCAAAATCGCGGACAAATTCACCACGCGACATAAAGCCGAGATCCCCGCCCCGGGCGGCCGAGCCCGGATCCTCGGAATTCTCCCGCGCAAGCGTGGCAAAATCCTCGCCCGCCAGAAGGCGCTGACGCAGAGCCTCCGCTTTGTCCCTGGCCGCCTGGCGCGCCGCTTCGCCGGGCAACGCCTTGATGAGGATGTGGCTCAGATCGAAAGACTCCTTGACCGGACCAATGGAGTCCTTGTACACCTTGAAGAACTCCTCCACCTCCCGGCGGCTGATCTTGATCCCCTGCATCTTGGCGGACTGAACTGCACGGATGCGCAGGTTGCGCTCGATCTCCTCCCGGTAGTTACGCCGCACCTTGGCAAGCGAGGCGCCGAAATACTCTTCCACCTGCTGTTCGCCCCCCAGCTGCTGGATCACGCTCTGCATCTGCTGCTGAAGATAGTGCTCGACCTGCTGCTCATCGGCTTTGACGGTGTCCTTGTCCGCCTGCACGAGCAGGATCTTCTGGTTGATCAGATTGGTCAAAGTCTCCTGCTTGAGTCGGGCGAATTCACGGGGGGATTTGACCGGATCGATCCGGTACTGCATGGCCGTAAGGTAGGCGCCCTGCGCCACTTCGGATTCCAGAATCACATCATCATCGACAACTGCGAGAATCCGGTCGAGAACCTGCTGGGCCTGCAGGGGGTTCAAAAGCAGTGCGAGCAGGAACAGCACGCCCGCCGCGGCACCACGCGCGATGCGTGACACCCTTTTGGTAAAATTCATCGTCATTGTTTTCCTTCAAGGCTTTCAAGTTTGGTCATGTCGGTGTAGAGGGCGGCCTCGCTGCTCAGGCGCGAAATCAGGTTCTGCAGCGCCTCGTCCTTCTTGCGCGCGGTGATGCGCTGCTTGATGACCGGCTGCACCTCCTCGAGTGCGCGGGTGGCGCCTTTGCGCTGCACATCGACGAGCCGGAGGAGGTTGTAACCCAACTCCGATTTCACGGGCGCCGAAAGGCTCCCCGGCTGCATCGCACTAACCGCACGGGCGAGCATGGGCGAGAGGGCGCTGAGGGGGACATAGCCCAGATCGCCCCCGTGCAAGCGGCTGCCGTCGAGCGAATTACGGCTGGCGATCTCGCTGAAGGGCGTACCCCCGATCAATTCACGGCGCAGCTGCAGGGCCTCATTCTGGTTTTGTACCAGAATGAGCAGAAGGTGGTAGAGGTCGGCCTCAGCCTGGAACTCCTCCTTCTGCTCCTGATAGTAGCGCTGAATCTCCTCATCGCTGACCGAGACTGCAGCGTTCGCCGCCTGCTCGGAGAAAGCGGAGATGATATAATCGCGGCTCAACTCCTTGAGGGCGCGCTGGACTTCCGGTTGCTTGTCCACGCCCTGCAGCAGAGCCTCCTGGTAGAGCAGTTCCGATTCGATCCAGTGCTGGATATAGCGTTCGGCCTGGCTTCTGGCGGCCCCGGTCCCGGCGCCGGGGTTGCGCTCACACACCTCCTGCAGGGTCAATACCGACTGACCGACGCGAGCGACGATGCCCGCCTCTTCTCCCTTTGTACACATCAGGCAGGTGAGGGAAAAAATAAGAAGGCTCGCCGCCAGGGCACTCCCTGTTCTCATAGGACTGGCTTCCGCCGATTTGTAAAGGCTAAATTTAGATAAATATAGTAATTATATAATACTTTCCAAGAACTTTTTAATCTGGGCCAGGGGCGCCAGGCCCGCCTCCGTCTTGAACTCGAAGTGAAGGCTGTTCTGGATCTGGCGAAGTTCAAAAGGATAACAGGCTTTTTGCACAATTTTACCTATCCACGGCCGGAATTGTTCCCCCTTGGGCACAGCCGCGGCGAAGAATTTGCCGTTGATTTTGCCATCCTTGCAGCCGATCTCCTCCACTTTGGAAAGATGGGCGAGCATCTTGATGCGGACATAATCGAGCAAGTTGCGGGCCGCCTCGGGCAGGGGGCCGAAACGGTCGAGGACTTCGCGCTCCAGATCGTCGATGGCGGGCATGGCTTTGGCCTCGATCAGGCGCTTGTAAATATCGACGCGATCAGAGGCGGCTTCGACGTAATCGGGGGGCAGAAAGGCTTCGCCCGTCATTTCAACCCTTGATTCTATCGCTACTTGCACATCATCTTCCACCTTGGGCTGCGGCGCAAGATTCAGCTCCTCACGCAGCTCCTTGATGGCTTCCTCGATGATCTTGGCATAGAGCTCGTAGCCAAGAGCGTCGACAAAACCGCTCTGTTCCGCACCGAAAATATTGCCGGCGCCGCGTATCTCCAGATCCCGCATGGCGATCTTGTAACCGGAGCCGAGATGGGAGCACTCCTGGATGGTCTGCAGGCGTTTGATCGCCGTGCGGGTCAGTTTGCGCAGGGGCGGTATAAGAAAGTAGGCGTAGGCCTGATGGTCTGAACGGCCGACGCGGCCGCGCAACTGATAAAGCTGGGCCAGACCGAAACGGTCGGCGCGGTTGACAATGAGGGTATTGGCATTGGGCACATCGATGCCGGATTCAATGATCATGGTGCAGACCAGGCACTGGATGCGACCCTCGGCAAACGAGGTCATGACCTTCTCCAGCTCCGGCCCCTCCATCTGGCCGTGCGCCACCGCAAAGGTGACCTCCGGTACGAGCTCGCTGAGCAGCTGATAAATGCCCGAGATGGTGGCGACCCGGTTGTGGATGAAAAAGATCTGCCCCTTGCGCTCGACTTCGCGCAGGATCACCTCGCGCACGTGATCGCGCTCGAACCGGCACACTTCAGTGACAATCGGCAGGCGGTTGCCCGGTGGGGTATTGATCAGGGACATGTCACGCGCCCCCATCAGGGCCATATGCAGGGTGCGCGGGATCGGCGTCGCCGAGAGGGTGAGGGTATCAACGTTGGCCTTGAGCATCTTAAGGCGCTCTTTGTGAAGGACGCCGAATTTCTGCTCCTCATCGATGATCAGCAGCCCGAGGTCCTTGAAGCGGATATCCTGGGAAAGCAGGCGATGGGTGCCGATGATGAGATCGATCTCCCCGCGTCCCACCTGCTGGATGAGTTCAGCGAGCTGACGCGGGTTTTTGAAGCGGGAGAGGACGCCGATGCGCACCGGAAACTTGGCCAGCCGTTCACTGAAGGTGGCAAAGTGCTGCTGGGCCAGCACGGTCGTGGGCACGAGGACCGCCACCTGCTTGCCGTCGGTCAGGGCCTTGAAGGCCGCGCGCACAGCCACCTCGGTCTTGCCGAAACCGACATCTCCGCACACCAGCCGGTCCATCGGCACGGGTTTTTCCATGTCCACCTTGATCTCGTTGACGGCATTGAGCTGATCGAGGGTTTCATCATAGACAAAGGAGGCCTCGAGTTCTTTCTGCCAGATGGAATCCGGGGAGAAGGGGTGGCCGGCCCTGAGCTTGCGGACGGCATAGAGCTTGATCAACTGCTCGGCGACCTGCTTGACCCTGGCTTTGGTCCTGGACTTGAGCTTGTCCCATTCCTTGCCGCCCAGCTTGTTGAGCACGGGCACATAGCCGTCCCTGGAGGAATACTTCTGGACCTGATCCATTTTTTCGAGGGGAACGTAGAGCTTGTCGCCGTTGGCGTATTCGATCTGAATACATTCGCGGGTGCGGCCGTAGGCCTCGATCTGTTTGAGGCCCTGAAAGATGCCGACCCCGTACTCGATATGGACGACATAGTCGCCCTCCTGGAGCTTGAGCAGATCAGCAAAGGAGACCATGCGCCGCGAGGCCTTGTCCTGTTTGCGCAGACGGATGCGGCCGTAAAGTTCGCGGTCCGTGTAGAGAAAGAGATGCTCTTCGGGCCACTGAAAACCCTCGGAGAGATTGAGGGTTTCGACGGCGATATCCCCCATCTCCTCACGGGCGAGGAGATCCCGCAGACGGCCGGTCTGGGCTTGCGAATCACACAGGACCGCAACCATCGGAGTGATGCCCTGTTGCCGGGCCTCCTCATGATGCGCCTCCACCTCCTGGAAAAAGGGCTTGAGATTGCCGGCGAAATGGTGGTTGCGCAATGTGGACAACTCGATTTCAGGCAGGGAGGATTGTGTGCTAAATGTATTTAATTCAATTGTTTGTATTGTGTTGATAATTTCCAGAATGCTCTTCCTGTCGCTGTAGAAAGCGGAAAAGTGGCCGCCCTCGGACGGGTGATCCTGGAGAAAGGTATCAAAGCGAACCGAATACTCTTTTTCAAAGTTTTCTAACTCGTTACTAATTAATATATTATCAAAAAGAAGCAGTTTGACGTCCTGGGGCAGATAGTCGGTGAGCAGCGACGTGAGCGGCAGCTGATCGAAGGGTGGATCCAGGGCGGGCCCGTACAAGCCGCCCGCACTGAGGGGAAGCAGGATGATTGACTCCAGGGGGGTGAGCGAGCGTTGGCTTTCGATGTCGAAGTAGCGCATCGACTCAATCTGGTCTCCCCAGAATTCAATGCGCATGGGGTGGGTCTCTTCGAAGAGGAAAAGATCGATAAGCCCGCCGCGAACAGCCATCTCCCCCGGCCTCTCCACCCTCATTTCGCGGGTATAACCGATGTGGACCAGTTCTTCGATCAGGCTTGGGAAGGCATAGTTCATGCCGCGCTCCAGCCTGATCGCGGCCCCGGCGACGCGGACAGGATCGGCCACCTTCTCGAGCAGGGCGGGGGCGGAGGTGACAATGAGGGCGGGCTCGCGGCGCAGGAGTATATTCAGCGTATTGAGGCGCTGGCCCACAACCGTACTCAGGGGACCGACCTCATTCCACATCTGTTTGCCATGTGGAGTGAAGAGGGCGAGCAGCTCGGGCGGGAGCAGCTCGACCAGGTCGTCGTAAAAGTGCTTGGCCTCATCCGCTCCGGGAAAGAGACAGAGGAAGGAGGCGTGCGCGTGCTGGCGGAGATGCTGCGCCAGAAAGGGGCGCGCCGCACCCTGGCAGCCGCGCAGGACGATGCTCTGCCCGGTGGAGATGGCCTTCTCCAGGCGGGCCACGGCCTCGCTGCGGGCGAAGATGTCGGCGATGGTGTCGATAACAGACATAATCAAGGCTTCAGCAGAATGGAGAGATCCCCCCACCGGAACGGGGGCTGAGCAGACGGCACGGCGGTGGTCGCCGCCTCAACGATGCAGGGCGATGGCGCGGTGGACAAAACCCTCCCCTTTCTTGAGCAGGGCGTGCGCTTCCTCGGCCGTCACCCCGGCGCTGATCATCACCAGGGCGGTCTTGACGTGTCCGTCCGCCTTTTTGAGCACCTTCTCAGCGCTCTCATAGTCCACCCCGGTCGCCTGCATGACGATCTTTTTGGAGCGCTCTTCGAGTTTTTTCGAGGTCATCTGCAGGTCCACCATCATGTTCTCCCACACCTTGCCGAGCTGGATCATCGCGGTGGTGGTGATCATGTTCAGGATCAGCTTGGTCGCCGTGCCCGCCTTCATGCGGGTGGAGCCCATGACCACCTCGGGGCCGACGACGGCGCAGATGGCGACATCGACCTTGATATTCATCTCCTTACGGGGATTACAGGTGACGTAGAGGGTTTTGCAGCCGACCTCTCGCGCCTTGTCGATCGCGCCGATCACGTAGGGGGTGCGGCGGCTGGCGGCGATGCCGCAGACCACATCCCTGGGGGTGATGTTGCGGGCGAGGATATCCTGCGCCCCTATCTCATAGCGGTCCTCGGCCCCCTCCTGGGCGCTGATCAGGGCCTTGTAGCCGCCGGCGATGATCCCCTGGACCAGTTCGGGGCTCACCCCGAAGGTGGGGGGGCATTCGGAGGCATCGAGGACGCCGAGGCGGCCGCTCGTGCCGGCACCGACATAGATTAGACGGCCGCCCTCCTTGAAGGCCTGGACGACAATACGGACCGCCTTTTCAATGTATCTGATTTCGCTGCGTACCACTGCCGCGATCTTGAGATCCTCATCATTGATGAGATGGAGGACCTCAGAGATCGACTGCTGGTCAATGTGCCGGGTAGCGGGATTGCGCGCTTCTGTGGTTAGATTCTTGATCTCGTCAAAAACCGTTTTGGACACGGGTTCCTCCCGTTTCAGTTATATTCGCGTGTGGACGATGACCATGTGCCGGCCCGCAGCGGGATCATCCGGCAGTTCCGGCATCGGGATCAGCTGCCAGCGCACGGCCGGATGGCGTTTGCCAAACTGGTGCAGCTCTTCAGTCAGATTCCCCCCCTTGAGGGCGGCCAGGCGAGCGCCCGGGCCGAGCAGGGGAGCGGCCCAGCGCCAGAGGTCGCTCAGTTTGGCGACCGCCCGGCAGACGACCAGATCGAAGGTCAGACCGGGAAAGCGGCCCGGCAGATTCTCGGCGCGCTCGCAAAGGGCCTGAACATCGTCCCAGCCGAGGTGGTTAATGACCTCGGCGAGGAAGCGGGCCTTGATCTGGCGCGAATCGAGCAGGGTGAGGAGCAGGCCCGGTTCGGCGATCTTCATCACTACCCCCGGAAAACCCGCTCCACTGCCCAGATCGAGGACCGGGCGGGCCTCCCCGAGCACCTCCGGCCGTATAAACCAGAGGGATTCGCGCACATGACGGGAGACGATGCGGCCGATATCCTGGCGGGAGACCAGGTTGGTGCGCTGGTTCCAGCTCTCGACCAGCTCGACGTAGCGGGCGATCTCCTCCCACTGCTGCTCCCGCAAATGTACATCATTTGCGAGCGCCAACAAAGCCTTTTTATTCGCCGGGTCCATTTTCCTCCTGCCGGAGATGCGTTCCACGTGGAACAGAGCGGCTGCGGCGCAAGCGCGCCAGATGGATCATGATCACCGCCACGTCCTCAGGCCCGACCCCGAGGATGCGCGAGGCCTGTCCGAGGGTGCGCGGACGGATGCGCGCCAGTTTCTCGCGGCTCTCCCGCGAGAGCGAGGGGATCGCCTCATAGTCAATCTCCTCCGGAATGAGGGTTTCCTCGAGGCCGGCCATGCGGCGAATGTGTTCCTGCTGACGCTGGAGAAAGCCGGCATACTTGATCTCGATCTCCACCTGCTCGCCCACCCGACGCCAGAAGGGGTCCAACTCCTCAACAAAAAGGGGATCTTCGCCGCTCCCGGCCAGGTCGGCCAGACGCAGCTCCGGCCGTTTGAGCAGCCGCGCCGCACTTTCGCGGTGCAGGAGGGGGGCTTTGCCCGCGCGGATGAGCAGGGGATTGATCCGCTCCGGATCAGGATTCACCTTCTCGAGCCGTACCCTGGCCGCCTGGACGGCCTCGCGCAGCCTTTCGAGCGCGGTGAAGGCAGCGTCATCGATCAGACCGAGGCGGCGGCCGTATTCCATGAGGCGCAGATCGGCGTTGTCCTGCCGGAGGTGGAGGCGGTTCTCCGCCAGGGAGGTGAACATACGGTAAGGCTCGCTCAGCTCCTTGGTGGTGAGATCATCGATGAGGACGCCGATATAGGACTCCTGGCGCGGGAGGATGAAGGGCTCCTGCCCGCGCAGGTCGAGGACGGCATTGATGCCGGCCATCAGCCCCTGGGCTGCGGCTTCCTCGTAGCCGGAGGTGCCGTTGATCTGCCCGGCGAAGAAGAGGCCCTTCACTGACTTGGTCTCGAGATTGGCCTTGAGTTGGGTGGGGTGGAAATAGTCGTATTCGATGGCATAGCCCAGCCGGGTGAGATGGGCGCGCTCCAGTCCGGGCACGGAGCGGACGGCGGCGATCTGGATATCCTCAGGCAGACTGGTGGCGAAGCCGTTGAGGTAGTACTCATGGCTCTCGCGCCCCTCGGGTTCAAGGAAGAGCTGATGGCTCTCCTTGTCGGCGAAGCGGTGGATCTTGTCCTCGATCGAGGGGCAGTAGCGGGGTCCGATGCCCTTGATCACCCCCTGATAGAGGGGGGAGCGGTCAAGCCCGGAGCGGAGGATGTCGTGGGTGCTTGCGCTGGTGCGGGTGAGGTAGCAGGAAAGCTGGTCCATTTTGAGGTGTTGATGGCGGAAGCTGAAAGGGATGATCTCGGCGTCCCCGGGCTGCTCCTCCATGCGCTGCAGATCGACGGAGCGGCCGTCGAGGCGCGGGGGGGTGCCGGTCTTGAGCCGGCCGCTGTGGAGGCCGTGGTGGGCGAGCTGTTCGGCGATGCCGCCGGCGGCCGGTTCTCCGCTGCGCCCTCCCGGAAAGTGGTTGAGGCCGATATGGATGAGGCCGTTGAGAAAAGTGCCGGCACAGAGGATCACCGCCCCGGCCCGTACAGAATGGCCCGCTTCGGTCATCACCCCACGGATCTCGTCCTTTTCGATAATCAGGGCGGTCACGCTCTGCTGGCGCAGGGAGAGGTTCTCCCGCTCCTCGAGCAGCCTGCGCATGCGCAGGGGGTAGTGATTGCGGTCATTCTGGGTGCGCGGGGACCAGACGGCGGGACCCTTGGAGCGGTTGAGCATGCGGAATTGCAGGGCGGTCTCGTCCGCCACCACGCCCATGGCGCCGCCGAGGGCGTCGATCTCCTTGACGAGGTGGCCCTTGGCCAATCCGCCGATGGCGGGATTGCAGGACATTTGCGCCAGGGTGAAGATGTTCTGGGTGATGAGCAGGGTGGAGGCCCCCATCCGGGCGGCCGCCAGCGCGGCCTCGCAACCGGCATGGCCCCCGCCCACTACCAGAATGTCATAGCCATCGCCGGAGCCTTTCACCGCGCACCCCTGCCGCTGCCTTCGCTCTCCTGATGTTCCACGTGAAACATTCTACTTGCCTATGCAAAAGGTGGAAAAGATATCCTCGAGGATGTCGGCGCTGCGCACCTCTCCGATGAGCTCGCCCGCGGCCGCCAGGGCCATGCGCAGATCCAGGGCGATGAATTCCCCGGAGCGCTCTTCAGACAGACTCTGCCGTGCCTGCTCAAGATGATACTCCGCACGGCGCAGGGCATCGTGATGGCGCAGCCGCGTGATGGTCACGCCTTCTCCCTCTGGCCTCTCCCTTTCGACGCGGGCGATCATGCGCCGCTCCAGTTCCTCAACCCCCGTCCCGGTGCGGACGGAGAGAACAAGAAGGCATTCGACTGATGCGATAGGAGGCGGGGTAAATTTCTCCGGTCCGGGGAGCAAATCGCACTTGTTGAAGAGATAGAGGGTGGAGCCCGCGGGGCGCCCGCGGCCGAGCTCGATGATCTCCCGGTCCTCATCGTCCAGGGGAGTACTGGCATCGAAGATCAGGAGAAGGAGGTCGGCCGAGGAGATCGCGGCCAATGTTCGGGCCACTCCTTCCCGCTCGATTTCGTCGGCGGCCGCCCGGATGCCGGCGGTATCAGTGAGGTGAAAGAGGTACCCTCCCAGCCTCAAGCCCTCTTCCAGGGTATCCCGGGTGGTGCCGGGGAGGTGTGAGACGATGGCGCGGTCGCGCCGGAGCAGGCGGTTCATCAGGGTCGATTTGCCGACATTCACCTTGCCGGCGAGGACCACCCCGACCCCCTCGCGCAGCAGCTGACCGTAGTGATAGCCGGCGAGAATGGTGCGCAGCTCCCCGGCCGCCTCATTCAGCTTCTCCTCCAACTGTGCGCGATCGGCCAGCACCTCGCCTTCGCTGAAGTCAAGTTCCAGCTCCAGCAGGGCACAGCTGGTGCGCAAATAATCACTTAATTTGTTTATTTTCAATGATATATCGCCGTGTAGCTGGGCCAGGGAAAGGGCGAGAGCGCGCCGGCTCGGCGCTGCGATGATGTCGGCGACGGCCTCCGCCTGCAGAAGATCGAGTTTGCCATTGAGAAAGGCGCGCTTGCTGAATTCTCCGGGGGCGGCCAGTCTCGCCCCGCGCCGCAGCAGCAGCCCGAGCAGTCGCTCGACCACCAGGAGCCCGCCGTGGCAGTTGATCTCCGCCATATCCTCGCCGGTGAAGGAGTGCGGAGCGGGATAGGTGTGAAGGATCACCTCGTCATAGACCTCACCCGCCTCACTGCAGCCAACCTCCGGTTCCACCAGCATCCCGTGATAGCGATCCGCCCGCTTGAGGTTGATCCGCCGGCGCCCCGCAAAAAGAGCAGCACAGATCGGGAGGGCATCCGGACCGCTCACGCGGATGATCGCAAGGGCGGCGGGGCCGTGGGCTGTGGCCAGCGCAGCAATGGTGTCATTTTCAGAATAGGGGCTCATCGGGCCACCCTAAAAAACAATGCCCCACCCGATAAAGTGAGGCATCTTTGCATGATTGGGAAAAACCGCCTATTTTTTCTTGCTCTTCACGACCACCGGGGCGGGCTCTTCAAGGCCCATGAAATACTTTTGGTGGACGATGGAGATGATATTGAAGAGGGTATAGTAAAGATTCAGTCCGCTCGGGAAGCTGTTGAAGAGCAGGGTCATGAAGATGGGCATGATGTAAACCATGGCCTTCTGCTTCGGGTCGGTGATCGACATCTTTTGCTGGAGGATCATCGTCAGCCCCATCAGGATGGGGAGGACGTTGACGGTGTTGCCGTACATCGGAATGGTGAAGGGGAGGGTGAAGATGGTATCGGGACCGGAGAGATCCTTGATCCACCAGAAAAAACCCTCCTGGCGCAGGGAGATGGTGCTGCGGAAGACGATGTAAAGAGCCCAGAGCAGGGGCATCTGCACGAGGATGGGAAGGCATCCGCCCATGGGATTGATGCCCTCCTCCTTGTAGATCTTCATGGTCTCCTCATTGAGGCGCTGGGGATCCTTGGCGTACTTTTCCTTGAGTTCGTTCATACGCGGGGCCAGGGCCTGCATCCTCTTCATCGACTTGGTGCTCTTCTGGGTAAGCGGCGCAGTGATGATTTTGATGAGCAGGGCGAAGATGATCAGCACGATCCCATAGTTGGGAATGATGGAGTGGAGCTTCTTGAAGGTCCAGAGGATGGCAACACTGAAGGGCTGGATGATCTTCGCGCCCATGTCCATGAGTTTTTCGAGGCCGAGATTATAGGATTTGAGCAGTTCGTCCTTCATCGGACCGATGAAGATGGTGAAGCGATCTCGATGATTCTCGCGGGTGAGGGGCATTCCGATCGTGACGGCGAATTTTTTCCATTTTTCCTTGGTGTAGCCGCTCTTGGGCAGTTCGCGTCCGATGATGGTGGCGTATTCGGCTTTGTTGGTCTGCGGCATCACCGCGTAGGCGAAGTACTTGGTGCGTACAGCCACCCAGTCTATGCTGCCGCTCTCCTTCTCGAGGATGCCCCTGGTTTTGCCGATTTTGTTGACGCGGCCAGCAGCCGCGATGGCCGCCTTGGCATAATACATATCCTCTCCGAGGCGCTTCTCGGTTGATTCCAGTCCATTGGGTATGACGATCTGGTAGGACTTGTCGGCGACCAGGCTGCCCATATTCTCGAGGACAACCTCGAGATCAAAATCATAGCGTCCATTTTTAAAGGTGAAGGTTTTGCTGATGCGCTGATCGCTGTCGAGCTGGCGCGTGAAGCGCAGAATGGCATCCCCTTCGGAGAGGAGGATGCTATCTCCAGCCTCGCAATTAAAATGGTAGCCGGCTGTGTGCAGGGTGTCCTCATCGCGGGTATAGAAATCGAGGGCGAGACCGCCTTTGCTTCCTGACGGAAGCATGGAGACCGGTTCGTTCTCGCTCTTCTTGTACTCCTTGAGGGTCCAACTCACCAGGGTGCCGCCGCGAGTGGAAAATTGTGCGGTATAGAGATCCGATTCGATGGTGATCAGCCGTTCCGGGATCAGGGCCTCCGCCTCCGCCCGTGAGCGCGAGGAATCAGCCGGTGTGGCGGCGATTTCTTCATGGTCAGCAGCAGCCTGCTCCGGGGTCCCCCGGAGAGAGTCCATGGCCGCTGGTCTGGCCTGGCGGGCTTCGAGCTGTTTTTTATAAGCCTCGGGGAAGAAGAGTTTCTGGTAGATCGGGCTTTGCACGAAGATAAAAACCAGGCCGATGAGCAAGAAGGCGAGGATGGTCTTCTTATCCAGATTCATAATGGCTTCCTATACAGGGTCATTTCCGCCCGGAAAGAACGGATTGCATTTGAGCACTCTTATCATGGCCTTGCCTCCGCCTTTCAAGAGTCCGTATTTTTCGATGGCCTGGAGGGCATAGGTGGAACAGGTTGGGTTGTAGCGGCAGGAGGGCGGTAATAGCGGGGAAATCGCCTTCTTGTAGAAACGGATCAGCAGCAGCACAAACTCTTTTGCAGGATTGATTTTCACTATAGCGCACTGTTTCCGTGCCGGCAACTGGACAAGGAGCGCGGGACTCTTCAGGAACTGGTCTGATTTTCGTGGAGGGAGATCTGTTCAAGTAGACGGCGAAAATCCTGTTCCAGAAGTTTGAATGAATCGGACAGGGCCTGCTCTCGAGTGATGACGATCAAATCTCCCGACAAATCAAACTCCCCTCTCCAGGCCCTCCACAATTCCCGCGTGCGACGTTTCAATCTGTTTCGATCGACAGATTTCATCCCTCGTTTTACAGAAAAGCCGATTCTGAGCTTGTCCTCTTTGACGACGAATAGGGTAAAGTAACTTCCTTTATAGACGGAGCCCCGGCGGATGATGCTGGAGAACTCCGCGCTCTTTTTGATGAGCGAGGATTTATCCAATCGCAAATTTTTCAATGAAAAGTCGACTTACTCGTCGCTGACGGAGAGTTTTTTGCGGCCCTTGGCCCTTCTTTTGGCGAGCACTGTGCGGCCGTTTTTGGTGGCCATTCTGGCGCGAAAACCGTGTTTGTTCACCCTTTTTCTCTTGCTGGGCTGGAAGGTCGGTTGCATACTGGGATTCTCCTTTGATAAATAGATATTAGCTCATATAATTACGAATATTTTTGCAAAAAATCAAGCATTAATTTTCCCTTAAGCGCTCTGACGATCATTCCAGCCTTTCTCTCCGTCCGTCTACCTCGTCGAGGCGGGAGGCTTTTGCTGTGGCTCTCCCCTCCAGAAAAAAGGAAAATTTGCTATTGCAAATCAGCGCGCTTTTACGGACATTTAGAGGCGGAGTGATGTGGATAACAGAATGTGGATAACTTTTGCATGCATCAATCCGATTGGCAGCACTGATGCCACTTTCCCGCCGCTTGTTCACAATCCGTCATCCACATTAATCACAAAATATTATAATTATTATTGATATCATCTATTATTTTCCGTTTATCCGTGTGGATAACCCTGTTCATAATGTGGATAAGTTGATTTATTCCCTTTGCTGGGATGTGACGGAGAGGTTCGGGCAATATCTTGACATTTACCCCTCTTTCTACAGGAGCAGTAATGTATCAGAATCATCATGAAGTATGGGACAAGGTGTTGGCCATTCTTAAAGACGAGGTCCATCCCAATACCTTGCTCACCTGGTTTAAGCCGATTCAGCCCATCAAGCTGGACGACAAGGCCTTAACCATTCAGGTTCCCAACCAGTTCTCGTATGAGTGGATCGAGCAGCAGTATGGGGCGATGATGAGTCGCGCCCTCTCCCAGGTGATGGGCAACGGCTTCAAGCTGGCCTATTCCATCCGCATGGAGGCACCCCTGCCCTCGGATCTGATTCCGCCGACACCGACGAAATCCCCCCACCCTGTCGCCAGCACGCATGCGGACAATCTGAATGTCCGCTACTGCTTCGACAGCTACGTCGAGGGCGAATGCAACAAGTTTGCCAAGGCGGCTGCCCTGGCGGTGGCCAAATCACCCGGCACAACCACCTTCAATCCTCTCGTCGTTTATGGCGGTGTGGGTTTGGGCAAAACCCACCTTATTCAGGCGATTGGTAATTACGCCAAGGAGCATAACCAATCCATCCGCGTTCTCTATGTCGACAGTGAGCGCTTCACCGCCGATTTCATCAATTCGATCCAGAAAAACAAGACCACGGAATTCAGCGGCCTCTACCGCAATGTTGATATTCTCATGATCGATGATATCCAGTTCTTTGGCAACAAGGAACGTACACAGGACGAGTTTTTTCACACCTTTAATGCCCTGCACCAGAAGGGCAAGCAGATCATCCTCTCCTCCGACCGTCCGCCCAAGGAACTTCAGGGCATGGAGGAGCGCTTGAAATCCCGTTTTCAATGGGGACTGGTGGTGGACATTCAGGCCCCCGATCTTGAGACCCGGCAGGCCATCCTGCAGAAAAAGGCAGAAGAGAGTTCCATCGATCTTCCCCCTGAAATTTTCCATTTTATCGCCACCCACATCACCTCCAATATCCGCGAACTGGAGGGGGCGATGATTCGTCTGCTGGCTTTTGCCTCGCTCAACGGCATTGATATCACCCTGGAAGTTGCGAAAAAAGTGCTGCGCGATGTCTGCATCAGTAAAACCAAGGCCATCAGTATCGAATACATTCAAAAAGTGACGGCTCAGCACTTTTCCTTTCCCGACGATCTCCTGCGCTCCAAAACCCGCAAAAAGGAGATTGCCCAGGCCCGGCAGATCTGCATGTATCTGTGCAAATCTCTCACCGACAGCTCGCTCAAGACCATCGGCCTCCATTTTGGTGGACGGGACCACTCTACCGTCATCCACGCCATCAACTGCACAGAGGAGCTGATGGAAACGGATGGCAAGTACAGGGAAAACGTTGAGGCGATCAAAAACCAAATCGAAATTTCCCAGCTTTGAGAAGTGTGGACAAGTTGTTAAACTGCTGTGGACAAGCCTTCGAAAATTGTGGACAAACCCCTCTCTTTCCACAGCCATTCTTTTCCTCTTGCTGAATAGTGGACAAATGGCCATTTATAAGCCTTCTGTCCACACGCCGGTGTGCATAACCCGGCTGTTTTGCAGAAACACGTTAATTCATATTTTCAAGCACAAGAGGAGATTCTCGCTCGCTGTCAAAGGGCCCTTATCCACTTATCCACGCTGCCTACTACTACAATTATCTTGATATATATTTTTTTATTATATAACTTTAGTGATAAAACGCGCCAACTTTTTTGTGAGGAGGAACCCATGAATTTCACCGTTTCCCAAAAAGAGTTTTTTGATGCATTACAAAAAGTGATTGGTGTTGTGCCTCCCAAAACCACTATATCAATTCTGACCTGCATCCTGCTCGATCTGCGCAGCGGCAAGCTCTCCCTGACCGGAACCGATCTGGAAATTTCGATCACTACCACCCTGGATGTGAACAGTTCTGAGGAGGGTTCGGTAGCCATCCCGGCCAAGATTCTTGTCGAAATTGTGCGCGAGCTGCCGGACGTTCCCCTGAATATCTTTTCAGATGCGGACAACAAGGTGACCATCAAGACGGAGAAGGGCGAGTACAAACTCTCCACTCAGCCCAAGGAGGATTTTCCCCAGATCAGCGTTGAGGAGGGTGAACTCTCCTTTCAGATGGATTCCGGGCTGCTTGGACGCATGGCGGAACAAACCATGTTCGCTGTCTCGGCCGATGAACTGCGCCCCGCACTGACGGGCATCAATATGGAACTGCTCCCCGGCGAGATCCGTTTTGTCGCCACCGACGGTCATCGCCTCGCCAAAATCACCGTCAGCAACGGCATGATCGCCGATGATGTGCGCCGCAACCTGATCATCCCGACCAAAACCCTCCATCTTCTCCTGCGCAATTTCGAGGACGATGCCAATGTAGGCCTCCAGATTGGCGAGGATCACATTGTTTTCACCCTCGACCGGGCGGTGGTCTATTCAAAACTCATCAGCGGAACCTACCCCAATTATGAGCGCGTCCTTCCCAAGGATAACGAATTGAGGCTGCAGATCAACCGCGAGTTGCTGATCTCCTCCCTGCGTCGCGTCTCCATCTTTTCCAGTTCCCTGACTCATCAGGTACGTCTCATGGTCGCGGCCGAAGAAGTGACGGTCCGCTCCGAGGATATAGAATTTGGTGCGGAGGCCAAAGAGGTCATTCCCGCCTCTTTCAATGGTGAATGGCTGCAGATCGGCTATAACAGCAACTATCTGATGGATGTGCTCCGTCATCTCGATGGGGAAGAGGTCGTTTTTGAACTCAAGGATGCCACCAGCGCAGCGATCCTCAAACCGGTCGAAAGGCGTGAGGGCGAGGAGGTGCTGATGCTGCTGATGCCCATCCGCATCAACGAAGCGAGCCCGGCACCGGCCTCCGAATCTTCCTACAGCGCCGAGTAACCTCCGGACCGGCTATGTATCTGAGCAGTTTGGCGATTGACTCTTTTCGAAATCTGGATACACAGCGTCTCGATTTTTATGCCAGGAAAAACTATCTCTTCGGCGAAAATGCACAGGGCAAGACCAATCTACTCGAAGCCATCTATCTACTCTGCCTGTGTAAATCATTCCGCACCAGCAGCGATGCAGAACTGATTCCCCTGGGGAAAGATTGTTTCAGCCTCACCGGGAGGTTTGCGGACCATAACGGGATCGAGCACGAGATTGTTTTGCGATATCAGGCTTCATCAGGCAAACAGGTTTTCCTTGATGGCAAGCCGGTATATCAACTCTCCAGCCTGGTGGGGCAGTTTCCTGTCGTGGTTCTGTCGGCTGCCGATTATGACATCACCCATGGTTCCCCGCAGCAGCGCCGGCGCTTTTTCAATATTCTGGCGTCCCAGTGCTCCGCCCGATTTCTGAATGATCTCAAAGAGTATGAAAAGATAATCAAACAGCGCAACCGGATATTCTGGCTTATCCAGAACGGCCGCATCAAGGGTGGGGAAGAGCTGGAAGTGTGGAATGAACAGTTGATCATCAAGGGCTGTGCGCTGATGGAGTTCCGCAGCAAGCTGATCTCCGAAATGGCTGCGGTCCTGGCGCACCATTATCAGAGCATCTCGGTGGTCGCCGTCGCGTTCTTCACCATCACCTATGAGCCTAATGTGGAAGTCACCCCCGGGTCTGATCCCCGTGCATGCTTCAGCGATCGTCTCAAAAAAATGAAGGGGCTCGAAATCGCCAGAGGAGTTTCCCTGGTCGGCCCGCATCGCGATGAATTCAGATTGTGCGTGGGCGCGCGGACCCTGCGCCAGTTTGGTTCGCGCGGCGAGCACAAGAGTGCGCTCATCAGCATCAAGGCGGCCGAACTTTTTCTGCTTAAGAGTTATCTGCATACCACGCCGCTGCTCCTTCTGGATGACCTCTATGCGGAACTCGATCAGGAACGGGGTGAAAAGGTGATTGAGCTCTTTTCCGACGGCGGCCAGTGCATCATCTCCGGCACCTCGGCTGATTTTTCGTCCCTGCAGCATCGCCTGCACCGGCAGAAGGATGAATACCTCTTTTTTGTGCGCGGCGGGCGGATAGAGAGGGGCGAGAATGGCTCGTGATGACAGCCAGCATATTTCGCGGGGATTGGCGCAGCTGGTACATCAGCTAGGTCTGGAGCAGCGTCTGAAACAGCAGCGGGTGATCGATCAATGGCCGCAGCTGGTTGGAGAAAAGATCGGCCGCATCTCCCGGCCAGAGCGTCTCCAGGATGGGGTGCTCTACGTTCGGGTCGCCTCGATGACCTGGCGCACTGAACTGCTCTTTCAGAAACAGACCATCCTCGCAAACATCAGCAGTGCCATGGGCGAAGGCCTGGTCAAGGATATCCGGTTTATTTAATAGTGGGTGTTTTCAAAACGATGAACAACGTTAAAAATCAGACTGCCTACGACGCCAGTCAGATTCAGGTTCTCAAGGGCCTGGAGGCGGTGCGGATGCGCCCCGCGATGTATATCGGCGATGTCTCGGTGCGGGGTCTGCACCACCTGGTCAACGAAGTGGTGGACAACAGCATCGATGAAGCCCTTGGCGGCTTTTGTGATGAGATCGAGGTGACCATCAACGAGGACGAAAGCGTCTCGGTCACCGATAACGGCCGCGGCATCCCTGTCGATATCCACCCGGAGCAAAACCGCTCCGCACTCGAGGTCGTCATGACCGTTCTGCATGCGGGCGGCAAATTCGACAAAAAGGCCTACAAGGTTTCCGGCGGTCTCCATGGCGTCGGCGTCTCCGTGGTCAATGCCCTCTCGGAGTGGATGGTGGTTGAGGTCGCCCGGGATGGAGGCCTCTATCGCCAGCGCTATCAGCGCGGGATTCCGGATGCCCCGGTCAAAAAGGTCGGCAGCCGCAAGAGCACCGGCACCAAGACCACCTTCATGCCTGACGGCGAAATTTTTAAAAAACGCAAATTCAGCTTTGAAATTCTTTCAGAGCGGCTGCGCGAGTTGGCCTTTCTCAATCCCAATCTCAAAATTTCCATCCTCGATGTCAAGACGGGGAAAAGCAACAAATTCAAATATAAGGGCGGTCTGAGCGCCTTCATCGAATATCTTGACCAGGGCCACAACACCCTGACCAAGCGGCCGGTTTTTCTCAGCGGAGAACGTGAAAATATCCCCGTCGACATCGCCTTCTCCTACAACGATTCCTACAACGAAAATATCTACTCCTACGTTAACAACATTCACACCATCGAGGGCGGCACCCATCTGGTCGGCTTCAAGGCGGCCCTGACCCGCACCCTGAACAATTTCGCGACCAAAAACAAGCTGCTCAAGAACGGCGACAGCACCCTGAGCGGGGACGATGTACGCGAGGGATTGACCGCAGTCATCAGCGTCAAGGTGAATGAACCCCAGTTCGAGGGGCAGACCAAAACCCGGCTGGGCAACAGCGAGGTCAAGGGGATCGTCGAGGGCCTGGTCAACGAGCAGTTGGGCAAGTTTCTCGAACAGAACGGATCCGTAGGCAAGCGCATCATTGAAAAGTGCCAGGTGGCCGCCCGTTCACGCGAGGCGGCGCGCAAGGCGCGTGAGCTGACCCGGCGCAAATCGGCTCTCGAGAATGACAGCCTCCCGGGTAAACTGGCCGACTGCTCCTGGTCGGAGTCGGGGCGCACGGAGCTTTTCATCGTTGAAGGCAACTCGGCAGGCGGCAGCGCCAAACAGGGAAGAGACCGCCGCTTTCAGGCCATTCTGCCCCTGCGCGGCAAGATCCTCAATGTCGAAAAAGCCCGCCTCGACAAGATGCTCTCCAACGAAGAGATCCGCACCATCGTCTCCACCCTGGGCACCGGCATCGGCCGGGATGATTTTCAGGTGGAGCGCATTCGCTACGGCAAGATCATCATCATGACCGATGCGGACGTCGACGGCGCCCATATCCGCACCCTCCTGCTCACTTTTTTCTTCCGCCACATGCGTCCGGTGATTGAACACGGCCATCTCTATATTGCCCAGCCGCCGCTCTACCGGGTCGCCCGCGGCAATGAGGAACTCTATGTCTACGACGATGAAGAGCTGCGCAAGGTGCAGGAGAAGTATAAGGATCAGACCAAAAACTACTCCATCCAGCGCTACAAAGGTCTGGGCGAGATGAATCCGGCCCAGCTCTGGAAGACGACCATGGATCCGCAGTTCCGCACCCTGCTGCAGGTGACCATCGAGGAGGCTTTCGAGGCTGACCATATCTTCTCGATGCTGATGGGTGATGATGTCGAACTGCGCAGGAAATTCATTGAAGAGAACGCCCAATATGTGCGCAATCTGGATGTTTAATCAGGAACAAAAGTCGAAGAGATGACGGATAACAGCGAAAAGCTCGTACCGGTATTTATCGAAGAGGAGATGAAGCACTCCTACATCGATTATTCGATGTCGGTGATTGTTGCCCGCGCCCTGCCGGATGTCCGCGACGGCCTCAAGCCGGTCCACCGCCGCGTCCTTTATGGCATGCTCGAACTGGGTCTGAGGCCCGGGTCGGCCTATAAGAAGAGCGCGCGCATCGTCGGCGAGGTGCTTGGCAAGTATCATCCCCACGGCGACACCGCGGTTTATGATGCCATGGTGCGCATGGTGCAGGATTTTTCCCTGCGTTATCCCCTTGTGGACGGCCAGGGCAACTTTGGGTCCATTGACGGAGACGCCGCCGCGGCCATGCGCTATACCGAGGCGCGGTTGGCGCCGATCGCCGAAGAGGTGATCCGGGACATCGACAAGGACACCGTCGATTTCATCCCCAACTTTGATGACTCCCTGAAGGAGCCTCTGGTCATGCCCGCCCTGCTGCCAACCCTGCTGGTCAACGGCGCCGCAGGCATTGCCGTCGGTATGGCGACCAACATCCCCCCCCACAATCTCCGTGAGGTGGTCGATGCCCTGGTGGCGGTCATCGAAAAGCCGGATCTCAAGCCTGAGGATCTGCGCAGGTACATCAAGGGACCCGATTTTCCGACCGGGGCCATCATCGTCGGGGATGAAGAGATCGCAGCCTATTTCAAGCACGGCCGCGGCAAGCTCACCGTGCGCGCACGGGTGCACGTCGAGGAGGTCAGCGGCGGGCGCAAACGCATCGTGGTGACGGAGATTCCCTATCAGGTCAACAAAACCTCTCTGATCGAACGCGTCGCCGAGATGGTGCGCGATAAAAAGATCGAGGGGATCTATGACATTCGCGACGAATCGGACCGCGACGGCATGCGCATCGTTTTCGAGCTGCGCAAGGAGGCCGATGCCGAGGGTGTGCTCAAGGATCTCTTTCGCTATACCCAGATGCAGACCACCTTCGGCGCCATCATGATCGCTCTCGTCGACGGTCAGCCGGTGGTGCTGAACATCAAGCAGATCCTCACCGAGTTTCTCAAATTCCGCCATGATGTTGTTCTGCGCCGCTGCAAATACGAGCTCGAGAAGGCCGAGGCTCGTGCGCACATCCTTGAAGGCCTCAAGATCGCCCTCGATAACATCGACGCCGTGATTGAGCTGATCAAAAAGTCGAGGGATGTGGACACCGCCCGCAAGGGACTGATGAAGAATTTCAAACTTTCCGAGATTCAGGCCCAGGCGATTCTGGACATGCGCCTGCAGCGGCTGACCGGTCTTGAACGTAAAAAGATCGAGGACGAGTATAAAGAGCTTATCAAGCTCATCCAGCGGCTCAAATCCCTCATCGGCAGCAAGTCCCTGCGCATGCAGCTGATCAAGCAGGAACTGCTCGATCTCAAGGAGAGGCACGGCGATAACCGGCGCACCCAGATCATAACCCGCAGCGGAGACGGCGAACAATCCCTGCAGGAGATGGTCTCGGACGAGGAGTTCATCCTGGCCCTGACTGCCCGGGGGCGCATCGGCCGATTCAGCCCCCAGGATTATGGCAGCGAGACGGTCTCCGCTCTGCTCGGTGAAAAGGATTTTCTCCGCTTTGCCTTCCGTTCGGTCAGCAGCCAACTGCTGGTCTTTGTCTGCCGTTCGGGGCGGGCCTATCTCTCGCGGACCAGCTTCATCCCCTTTGCTTCGGACGAGGTCAAGGGAGGCGAGATCTCCCGGCTTCTCCATTTCAAGAGCGAAGAGGAGGTCATCGCCTGCTTCGAGATGCCCAAGGAGAGCAGCGAACGCTTTCTCTTTGTGGCCACCCGCCAGGGGCTGGTCAAGAAGGTCAATTTCTCCGAACTGCAGCGCATCAAAGAGGGCGGGCAGATGGTGATCGGTCTGCGCGAGGATGATGCCCTCGCCGGCGCGGAGATGACCGACGGCGCGACGGAACTGCTCCTGGCCACGCGCCAGGGCAAGAGCATCCGCTTCTCCGAGGAGGATGTGCGCGACATGGGAGCGGCGGCCGGGGGCATCAAGGGTATCGAGCTGGAGGCGGATGATCGCGTGGTGAGCCTGGTGGCGCTGGTGCGGGACAAGGCGGCGGTGCTGAGCATCACCCATGCGGGATTTGGCAAGCGCAGCGAAGCCTCGGAGTATGGCACGATCAAACGCGGCGGCAAGGGCATCGTTAATTATAAATGCTCGGAGAAATCAGGCTGGATCGCGGCTGTGGCGGAAGCCGGAGCGATGGATCAATTCATCGTGGTGACCAAAAAGGGCAAGCTGAAGCGGATCAAGGCCAAGGAGATCAAATTGAGCGGCCGCGCGACCCAGGGCGCGGCTGTGGTCAATATCGTCAAGGGCGATGAGATCGTCTCCATATTTCCGTCGCCCGATCCCCAAGGCAAGAAGCGCTCCTGACCGGGAGCGGAAGAGAGCAAATCCCTTCACTGCGGGAGGGAAGATCATGTGGTACAGGAGAGTGCGCGCGGTTGGAGCGGCGATTGCGGCTCTGGCCGCTGCGGCTGTTTTACTGGCGGCGGGATTGCCCCCCGATGCTGAAGAAGCGGCCCGCAAGGGCGTCGTGACCTTTGTTGAGGGATCGGCCAAGAAGCAGAGGGGAACAGAGGCGGAGTGGCACCGTGTGCTGGTGGATTCGACGGTGATTTCAGGCGAAAGGGTCAGGACCTTCACCGAGTCCCGTGCGGAACTGGAGATCGCCCGTCTCGATCGCGTGCGCATGGCGCCCCGCACCACCATTGACATCCTCAAGCTCTACGAAGAGTCCGTGGAGCACCAGCGCGAATCAGCCATTCAGCTCCAATCCGGCGAGTTGTGGGCCCATGTCGGTAAAAAGAGCGGCGGGCAGCGTTTTTCGATCTCTACGCCGGTCGCAGCAGCCGCCATCACCGGGACCACCCTGCGCCTCAGCGTCGACGCCGACTCCTGCGCTGAACTCCGGGTCTATTCGGGGGAGGTGGTGCTGAGCCGGGTCACTGCAGGGGACAGCCTGCGCAAGGGGCTTTCCTCAGCCCCGCAGCAGGTGCAGGGACCGACCGAGGTTGCGCCGCCGCGCGAGGTTTCGCTGGAGGAGTGGCGCCTGATCGTCCGGAGCATGCAGCGGGTGCGTGTCGACGCCAGGGGCGAGGTCGTCCAGAGCGGCTCTTTCAGCCGAGAGGATCCCGAAGAGCAGAGCGACTGGGTGAACTGGAACCGGGAGCGCGATCAAAAGTTATAGCCGGCGGAGAAGTAAAAGCGGTCGTGGCCGTTGCTGGCGCGGCCGTAGGCGGCTGAAAAGGGTCCAAGGGGTGTTTTGAGGCTCAGGGCGGCTCCCCGGCCGGAGATAAAATCGTTGCCTTTCACCTCGACGGAGTTTTCCCAGACGGCGCCGAAATCGAAGCGCGCTGAAAGATAAAAGGTCAAATAGCTCTTCCAGGGCAGGCAGTAGCGGTATTCGAGGCTGCCCAACACCATATTCCTTCCGCTCCACTCCTCCTCGCGCAATCCATAGAAAGAGTCCTCCCCGCCGATCCTGTAATGTTCCGAGAATGGCGTCGTCAGATCCGAGGTGCCCCAGAGAAACCGGGGCGAGAAGGTATTGCGGTTTCTGAAGGTCCAGTATGTGGTGAGCTGGTTTTGTACCTTGAAAAAGGAGATGTCCGCACCGAGAAATTTTCCGGAGGAGACCTCATAGGTGAAGGTGTGATATTTTCCGCGCGTTGGAAAGGGGATCTGGTCGCGGGTATCGACGACACTGTTGAGTCCGATGGTGTTCAAGTTCAGCTCGCCGGCATCGATGATGCTGCCGGAGAGGCGGTGGATGTTCATCTTCTCCAGCCGTATAAAGCCGGAGAGCATACCGAGGCGGGCGATCTGCATGCCCAGACTGATATGCGCCCCGTTGCCGCGGCGTTCATATTCACCCACACCGGTGAGGTTTTTATAATAGAAACGTTTGGCATACTCCTGCCGGGCCGTGGCCTGAAAACTCAGATCAGAGTTCGCCAGGCGGTCGGCGTTGTACTGGAGAAAAAGCTTGTGGTCGCGGTCTCCGTATTGGCCGTGCAGGATGATGTCGTTGCCGCTGCCAAAGGTGTTTTCATGGGCCACCTCCAGAAAGGCCCGGCCGTTCCGTTCCAGATCGTAGCGGCTGCCCAGGCGGAGGATGGTGTATTTCTTTTCATGCAGGCGGACGATCAGCTCCCATCCCTCCGGGCCGGCCTGGGGGAGAAGGGTGACGGAGTTGAAAAGACCGGTGCCGTAAAGATTGTTGACCGCCTGCTGGGCCTGTCGGCGTTGAAAGAGGTCTCCGCTCCTGAGGGAAAAATCGCGGTTGAGGACCGAATTTCTGGTCATCTCCTGGCCCTCGAAACGAACGCGGGCGATCCGGCCCTCGTCGATGGTGATCCGGGCGATGCCCCTCTCCCGGTCGAAGTGCACCGCACGCAGCGAGGCGAGGGAATAGCCCTCTTCACGGTAGAGCCGGATGATCTGCTGCAGGGCCTCCCGCGCCTGATGCCGGTTGAGAGGGTGCCCCACCAGGGGAGCAAAGGGGTTGAGTAGAACACTGTCCACGAGCACGGAGTTTCCTTGCAGATCGATCTCTTTCAGCTCCGGATAGGGCATGCAATCGTAGACCAGGGTGGTGTCGCCGCCGCCCGCATCGAGATGTGCTTCAACCTGCTCGAAATAGCCGGTTTCGTAGAGGGTGGCCAGATTGGCCTGGATGTCGGCCGGGGTATAGGGCCGGCCCGAGCGGGCGTCGATGAGATCGGTGAATCCAAGGTGTGAGGAGCCCGAAAAAGAGACCCGCTCAACCCTGAACAAGGGGCTGTTCAGGGCGGACCGCTCTTCAGCTCTCCTTTTTTCAAGCAGGGTTTTCAGCTGCGGGATGATCTCGGCGGTCTGTGCTCGCGCGGTCTCATAGAGCTGCCTGACCACCTCGTGCTGGGTTGTGCTGGCCGGAAAAGACTTGAAGCTGAGGATCAGATCGGCCTTCTCGAGCTGTTCGAGATTGTGGCCTTGCTGCATGATGGTGGTTACCTGGTCCATCAGCTCCCAGGGAAGTTCCATCTCTGCGCGTGCGCGCAAATTGGCGGTGCAGTCGACGGCGATGACGATATCCGCTCCCATTGCCCGGGTTTCCTCGACGGGGAGGTTGTCGAGCAGGCCGCCATCGACGAGCAGGGAGTTGTTGTACTCCACGGGCAGAAGCAGCAGCGGCACCGCGATCGAGGCGCGCATCGCCTCGATCAGGTTGCCCTGCTGCAGCACGATTTTGCTGCCGGTGAGTAGATCGGTGGTCTGGATCTTGAGGGGCATCCGCAGGCAGCTGAAATCCGATTCGTGCAGGGGGGCGTTGAGATAGAGATCGGTCAGGATATTGGTCAGTTTCTGGCCCGGGGTGATCGCCTCCGGCAGGTAGAAACGCCAATTCGCCATCCGGAGCTGGAGAAAGGCCCGGCTCTGTTTCTGTTTTTCCGCGAGAAACTGGTTGGCCCGGCTCGGAGAGTCATTGAGCAGATCCCCGAGGTCGAGTTTTTCGATGATTTTCCAGAGTTCCTCGGGTGAATAGCCTGAGGCATAGAGCCCGCCGATGATGGATCCGATGCTGGTTCCGCTGATATAATCGATGGGGATGTTGTGTTCGCTCAGGGTCTGGAGAACCCCGACGTGGGCGATTCCGCGCAGGCCGCCGCCGCTGAGGGCCAGACCCACGGTGGGGCCGGCCACCCTCTCCTCGGGGACCAGAGAAAAGGGGGCCTGGACGGCTTCGCGAGGCAGCGGGATGGTGAGCAGGCGCTGTGGCCAGGCGGCTGTCGCGGCGGCGAAGAAGAGGACGAGAAGGAGCCAACGGCTCCTGAGTGCGGCCGCTGCCGTGGATCGCCGGATCGCTGGGTGCGTTAATCGGATTTCCATGCGCATCTAGGTGGATGGGAGTTTGCTATTGGAGCCGTCGGTTTAAGGAGAGGCGGCCATTAATAAACAAGGTGCAAGGCTTTTCCCCTCACTTTACAGGGAAGAGGCGCTGCACCTTCATCGTCAAAATATCTCCAATGGATAATATATCAAAGCGGGGAGGCAAAAGCAACAGCAAAATGGGAGCACAAGGAATGCAACAACGGCTGCGCCTGGCGTGGTGCCGGACGAAGGGGGAGGCGTCCTGGAATACCCGGGAGACAGTCCGGTTCGTTTGTACGGGAGGAGTCCATTGATGCGGATGACGACGCGGACACTGAGCGCCATGGCCCTGATGACAGCGCTCACCGCTTTCGGATCGCTGCTGCGGATACCCTTTTATCCGGTGCCGATTTCGCTGCAGAGCCTCTTCCCCCTGCTGGCCGGTGCGCTCTTCTCGCCCCGGGCAGCAGCCGGGACCCAGGCGGCCTATCTGATGCTGGGACTTCTGGGGCTGCCGCTTTTCAGCCAGGGCGGCGGCATGGCCTACCTCTTCCAGCCCACCTTTGGCTATCTTCTCGCCATGCCCCTGACGGCGGCCCTGGTCGCCCGGGGTGTGCAATCGTTGGCCCGGCCCCCGGCAATGCGCTCCTTGGCGCTGGTGATGGCCCTGGGCGCGCTTTTTTTACTTGTCTTTGGGACTTTATGGTTGTATTTTTCCTTTGCATGGATCACCGGCAGGCCGATCCCCTTTTTCAAGGCAATGGGGGCCGGACTGCTTCTGTTCATCCCGGGAGAGTGCGTCAAGGTTGCGGCGGCCCTCCTGGTGGCAAGAAAATTTCAATCCTTTTTGAGATCATAGAGGAGAAGAGAGCATGGCAAAGCGGATTATCGGCCTGGATGGCGGCGGCACCAAAACCCTGGGTGTTATGATCGACGAAAACGGCCGGCTGCTGGCGCGCGCCACCGGCGACTCCTCCAATATTCAGGCCATAGGCGCGGAGCGTCTGGGTGAGAGCCTGGCCGGACTGATCGCCGAACTGGTCGCCATCGCCGGCTGCAGGCAGGAGGAGGTCGACCATCTCTACGCCGGCCTGGCGGGCGCCGGACGTCCGGCGGATCGCGAGGCGATTTCGGCCCAGGTCACCAGCCGCGGCCTGGCGAGGGCTCATACCATCGATACCGACGCCTCGGCTGCTCTCGCGGGGGCCTTCGGCGGCGGACCGGGCATCATCGTCATCTCCGGAACGGGATCCATCTGCTTCGGCAAGGATGAAAAGGGCACGCTCTACCGCTGCGGCGGATGGGGCTTCAAGCTGGGCGACGAGGGGAGCGGCTATTACATCGGTCAGCAGGCGCTGATGGCGGCATTGAAGGATCTGGATGGGCGCGGGCCGGAAACCGTGCTGCGGGGCCATTATGAAAAACGCTACCATCTGGCCAGCATTGACCTGATCATCTCGCAGATCTACTCCGACAAGATTGACCGTACCGAGATCGCCAGCAATGCGCCGGCGGTTTTTGCGGCCGCTCAGGAGGGGGATGCTGCAGCGCGTCAGATCATTGAAAGCGCCGGCAGGGAGATCGGCCGACTGGTCGCCGGGGCCGCCAAACGCATGGGCCGTGAAGGGGGGGAGGTCGCCGTCGCACTCATCGGCAGCATCTTCAATCAGCGCGATGTGCTTATGCCCTTCATGCGCGAGGAGGCCCTGAAGGTGGTGCGGAGTGCGGAGTTTATCGAGCCCCGCTTCGAGCCCGCCATCGGCTCCTGCATCATGGGGCTGCAAAAGGAGGGGGTGGCGGTCAGCCCCCAGCTACTTGCCAATCTGGAAAAAGCCCTCGTTTGAGGGCTTTTTTTTAGGAGTTAAGTTGCTTTATCTCCTCGATGATGGTCACTCCGGAGCTGGTGCCAATGCGATTGGCCCCGGCGGCGATCATCGCCAGCGCGGTTGGCAGATCACGAATCCCGCCCGAGGCCTTGACGCCCAGGGCCTCCCCAACGCAGCGGCGCATGAGGGCAATGTCTTCCACCGTGGCTCCGCCCTTGCCGAATCCCGTCGAAGTCTTGACAAAATGGGCTCCGGCCGATCGGGCGAGCTCGCAGGCGGCGATCTTTTCCTCCTCCGTGAGCAGGCAGGTCTCGAGAATCACCTTGACCGCATGGGGTGCGGACGCCTCCACCACCCGGGCGATATCCTCCAGCACCAACGAAGCAAATCCCGATTTCAGCCAGCCGACGTGTAGTACCATGTCAATCTCGGTGGCGCCGTTGCCGACCGCCCTGCGGGCCTCCGCCGCCTTGTCTTCCGGCATGATGTTGCCAAGCGGAAAACCGACGACCGAGCAAAGGCCGATACCTGAACCCTGGAGGCGTTCGGCGCAAAAGCGCACCCAGGCAGGATTCACACAGACGGTGGCGAAGCGATAGCGGGCCGCTTCGTCGCAGAGTTCTTCGAACCGGGCGGCAACAGCCTCGGGCTTGAGGAGGGTGTGGTCGATAAGGCCGGCCATGACAGCGGGGGAAAGGCTGCCGGGATCGGGTGGAATCGCGGGGCTTTTAACCATATTTACCTCTCTAGTGTGCCGGGCCCAGTTTTCCTGCATGGGCGAGCAGGAGGGCGAGCAGCTCGGCACTGCGGAGCGTGCCAAGGGCACCGGCGGTACAGGCGATTTCATCGTAGGTTTGGACCATGTCATAACGTGCCGTAAGGGCATGGATTAAAAGGGGCACGGGGTGCCAGGAGATCGCGCCCAGGGCACTCGGGCAGGAGTGGTCGCCGCAGACGGCGACGACAGCCGGTGCGGATTCCAGAAGCTGCGGGATCAAACGATCCAGATCCTCGATGGCCTTGATTTTCTCATAATAACCGCCGGCCAGCCCTTCTTTTTCGGGGGCGGCATAGTGGAGGATGACCATGTCGTGTTTCAAGATTTCAGCGCAAGCCCGGTCGATCAAACCTGCCGGTTCGTCGGGCGAAGCGATGGCGTTGATGCCGGCTTGTGTGAAGAGAGCGAGATACTCCGGAGAGGCGGAGAGGGCGCAGCTTGCAAGCCCGAGCTCACTCGTCCAGGTCGGGGCCTGCTCCTCTTCCCAGCCGAGCATGCGTCTCAGGGCAGCATCGGCTGCAGGGGGCACGCCCGGAGCGACCGGCAAAAGCAAACCGCAGGCCGATTTGCGCGCCAGGGCGTTGAGGTGGGGACGATGCGCCTGCTGCAGTTCGGTGAGCAGATTGGGGCCGGATTGGATGCCGCCAACGCCGCCGAGCAGGATCAGCAGGATTTTTTCGTCATTTTTATGGACAAGGGGAAGGATATCTTTGTAGGTCATGAGGTCGATCCCGGCTAGCTGATGATGGTTTTGGTCGCACCAAGATAAACTATTTTGGGAATTATATCAATTATTTTGTTGAGGGTGGAGCCGGGCGCGAGAAGAAGGGCTTTTATTTTATCCCGCTTTTTACTATTTTATATTTTACTGTGCATCACGGCAATGGACATGATTTTGAAAGGTTGATCATATGGATCTGCAACTGAAAAAGCTCGCCCGTTTTTCCGGCCGGCCTGGCCCCCTGCTGCTCATCATTATGGATGGCGTCGGCCTGGGCCGGGAAGACGAAACCAATGCGGTCTATATGGCCAGGACGCCGGTTCTGGACGAACTGTTGCGCAGCCGTTTTTTCACCCGTCTCAAGGCTCACGGCACCGCCGTTGGCCTGCCCACCGATGAGGATATGGGCAACAGCGAGGTGGGCCACAACGCAATCGGCGCCGGGCGCGTCTTCGCCCAGGGAGCCAAGCTCGTGGACGGCTCGATAGCCAGCGGGAAGATCTTCACCACCGGGATCTGGCAGGAGTTGGTCGGTCGCGGCAAGAGCGGGAAAACCCTGCATTTCATCGGCCTGCTCTCGGACGGGAATGTTCACTCCAATATCAGACCGCTTTTTGCCCTGCTTGAAAACTGCGCAGAAGAGGGTGTGCGGCGGGTGCGCCTGCATATACTCCTCGATGGTCGCGATGTCGGGGCCAGGACTGCGCTCACCTATATCCAACAGACCGAAGAGCTGCTCACCCGCCTCAACCAGGAGCGGGGATGCGATTTTCGCATCGCTTCGGGAGGCGGGCGCATGGTGACGACGATGGACCGCTATAACGCCGACTGGACAGTGGTCAAGCGCGGCTGGGATGCCCACGTCCTCGGCCGGGCCCGGGGCTTCTCCTCGGCCGCCGAGGCAGTGGAGAGCATGTACGCTGAGGATGCCGAGGCGACAGATCAGTACCTCCCCGCCTTTGTCATCGTCGATGCCGCCGGAACACCGGTTGGGACCATCCAGGACGGCGATGGCGTGGTGAATTTCAATTTTCGTGGTGATCGCGCCATCGAGATCTCGCGCGCTTTTGAAGAGCGGGATTTTAATGCTTTTGATCGCGAGCGCAGCCCCGATGTGCTTTATGCCGGGATGATGGAGTATGACGGCGACCTGCACATCCCGCACAAATACCTGGTTTCGCCGCCTGAAATCGATCGCGTCCTTTCCGAATATCTTTGCGCGGCCGGGGTCACCTCCTTTGCTCTTTCGGAGACCCAGAAGTACGGTCATGTGACCTATTTCTGGAACGGCAATCGCTCCGGTTATATCGATGAAAAGCTGGAAAAATTTGTCGAGATCCCCTCGGACAGGATTCAGTTCGACAAGGCCCCGAAGATGAAGGCCGTTGAGATCGCTGAGCAGGCCGGGGCACTGCTGCGCAGCGGGCGGTTCCGCTTCGGCCGGGTCAACTTTGCCAACGGCGACATGGTCGGTCACACCGGAATCATGGAGGCGGCGATCGAGGCGGTGGAGACTGTTGACGAGTGCGTCGGAGTGCTGCTGCAGCTGGTTCGTGAGCTCAGGGGTATTGCCGTCGTCACCGCCGACCACGGCAATGCCGACGAGATGTTCACAGTGAAGAAGGGCGTCAAGTCGGTCAAGACCGCCCACACCCTCAATCCGGTCCCCTTTGTCATCGTCGATCCGGAATATGCCGGGGAGTACGAGTTGGCCGGGCTGGCCAATCAGGGTTTGAGCAACATCGCCGCCACGCTGTTCAATCTTCTGGGATATGAGGCCCCGGCCGACTATGACCAGTCACTAATCAGAATAAAGGCGTGAGCCGCAGCCCTGGAGCTGCCCCGGCCCATCAAGCAGAAAGCCTCTCCGGTCCATAGACCGGAGAGGCTTTTTTGTTCAGGACAAGGGGGGAAGGTTCTAGCTCTTGAGAGCGGACTTGATGGTGCGGGCGAGGTTTTCGGGATCGAGGCCCTGGCTGCGGTAGAGTTCGTCGGGAATGCCCGAGCTGCCGTAGCGGGCGATGCCCAGTTTGATCAAGCGGGTGGCCAGGCCGGCATCAGCCAGGGCATTGGCGACGGCGCTGCCGAGGCCGGTGCGGACATGATGGTCTTCGTAAGTCACGATCAGTCCGGTTTTCGCTGCGCGGGCGAGGGCCTCCATGTCGGGATCCGATGGGCAGGCCATCGAGAGCACCATGACCTCGATGCTCTCCGCCTTGAGCAGTTCCCAGGCCTTGACTGCGCGGCCGACCATCCCGCCCATGGCGATGATGGCGCCCATGCCGCCGCTGCGGATAAGATCGGCCTTGCCGTAGACAAAAGAGTAACTGCCGCCGTAAAAGGGCTCTCCCGTCTCGTCGAGCACCATGCCCATCTTGGAGCGTCCCATGGCAAGGAGAAAATTACCCGGGGTGGCGGAGATGTAGCGGGTGGCCCGGTCGGTCTGATTGGGATCGGCCGGCACGATGACCTTAAAACCGAAGAGATTCTGAAAAGCTCCGACGTAATCGATGCACTGATGGGTCTTGCCATCCTCGCCGACATCGAGGCCGACGTGGGTGCAGACCACCTTGTAGTTGGTGCCGTTGATATCGTTGAGGCGATGCTGGTTGAAGGTTTCAGCGACCCCGAAGACCCCGAAATCGGCCCAGTAGGTGAGCACCCCTTCGGCCGAACAGGCCCCGGCGAGGGCGGCGGTGTTATGCTCCTGGATGCCGCCCTGAAAGAAGATATCCGGGTAATTTTTGGCGATGGCGGTGGTCTTGACCGAGGGGGCGAGGTCGCAGTCGAAAACCGCGATCGGCAGGCGGCCATGGTTCGCGGCGACGATGTCTTCGAGGGCGTTTCCCCAGCCGCTGCGGTTGTCATTTTTTTCGGCGGCGCCGTAGGTGCGCGGGGTGCCTGGATCGGCAACAGCCGAGAGGTGCTCTCTGTGGAGGAGCGCGACAGCTGGATTGTGCGTTTTTCGGCGTTCCACGAGAGCGTCGAGATCATCCGTCAGGCCGAGCAGGGCCAGGGCTTTACGGCACTCCTCAATCGGCAGGGCTTGTCCGTGCCACTTGTGGTCGTTTTCCATGGAGGGCACTCCCTTGCCCATTACGGTGTGGGCGAGAATCATCACCGGGGCAGGCAGGCTGTGGGCCTGACGGATCGCCTGGTAGATCGCCTGGTAATCGTGGCCGTCAATTTCCAAGATCTTCCAGCCGTCGGCTTCCCAGCCCGCGCGGATCTGCTGCGGCATCACCTTGGCGATCGGACCGCTGATCTGGAGTTGGTTATAGTCGACAAAAACCGTGGCGTTGGTCATGCCGTACTTGACGGCGAAGCGGCGGGCTTCTGCGATCTGGCCCTTCTGCTGTTCTCCGTCGCCCATAAAACCGTAGAGCTGGATGTTATGGCCCTGCAGTCTGGCCCCGAGGCCGAGGCCAAGCAGGGCGCTGAGGCCCTGACCGAGATTGCCGGTGCCCCACTCGACCCCGGGCACCTCGCGTTCGACATGGCCCTCAAAGGGCGAGTTGGTCTGACGGAAATGGGTTACCGCGTCTTCGATCGCGAAAAAGCCGAGGCGTCCGAGTGCGGCGAAGACGCCCGGAGAGGTGTGGCCGTGACTGGTGACGATGCGGTCGCGTCCCGGGGCGAAGGGATTGCGGGGATCGACGTTGGCCATGGCGAAGACGGTGAGGTAAAAATCGATAGAGGACATGCTGCCGCCGGGATGACCGCTGGCCGCGAGGGTGGTCATTTTAAGAATATCGCCGCGGCACTGGCGGGCGAGTGTCCCGAGTTCCTTGATGGTAGATTCGGCAAGTTTTTCCTGGGCAAAGTTTCTGGCGATCATGTGCTTTTCTCCTGATCTGAATACAGCTTGAAAATATTAAAATAATGTATTTTATGCAAGGTAAAACATGCGGAGACGGCAGCAGCCCGGGGGATTTTCAATTGCGAATCAGAGCTCTTTTTGTTAACTTGTTCGAAAGCACCGGCAAAAAGCGACCGAGTTTGCAAGGGAGTTCAGTAATGTCTGATGAGAAAGAGACCGCAGCCGGGGAGCTGGACAGGACGCCATTGCGTGATTATCTGCTGCAGGCGGAAAAGATGCATGCCATGAGCACGCTTGCGCCCGGTTTCATCCATGATGCCGGCACGCCCCTGATGGCGATCTCTTCGATAGCCCAGTTTCTCAGTGCGAAGAGCACAGATCCCCTGGTGGAGCAGAACCTGAAACAGATCGGGCAGGCGGTGGACCGGCTGACGCAGATTCTGCGTACAATCGTCGATTTTTCCCGGCCGCTGTGCACCCTCCGGGAGAAGGTCTACCTCAACAGCCTGATCATGGAGGCGGTGCGCATCGTCAAGTACGACCGCCGCCTCAAGTATCGCGAGGTGGGCACCGAGCTGGAGGCAGCCATTCCACAGGTCTCGGCCAGCCCAGACCAGCTGCTGCAGGTGATCATCGCGCTCTGTCTTAATGCCGCCGATGCCCTCGAGGCCGTGCCGGCCGGCTCGCTGCAGCTCAGGTCCTGGCATGAAGGAGACCAGGTCCATCTGTCGGTGACGGACAGCGGAACGGGGATCCCCCTCCCGGATCAGCCCCATCTTTTCACCCCCTGGTTCACCACCAGGGGGAGCAAGGGCAGCGGTCTGGGGCTGTTTATCAGCCGGGCCATTATAACGGCCCATGGCGGTACAATCAGCCTTGCGAGCGAGCCGGGGAGGGGAACATGCGTGGAGATCATCCTGCCGGCTCTCAGTGAAGAGGAAGGAGTCTGAGGTCATGGCACAGCGTGTGCTCATCGTGGAAGATGACGACATCACCCGCGAGATTCTGGTCTCCATGCTGGTCAGCCGTGGCTTCGCCTGTGACCAGGCCAGCAACGGACAACAGGCCCTGGAGATGCTCGGCGCCGGGGAGTATGACGTCGTGGTTACCGATATTTCCATGCCCTTGATGACCGGGATCGAACTGATGGAAAAAAGCGCCGAACTGAACCTGCGCGCTTCCTTCATCATCATCACGGCCTATGCCTCTCTCGAGACCGCCCTGGAGGCCCTGCGCAAGGGGGCCTATGACTATCTGCTCAAGCCCCTCAATTTTGAGGATGTGGCGATCAAGGTCAAAAAGCTGCTCGAGCACAAGGAGCTGGTGCAGGAAAACCAGGCCCTGCGTCAGGAGATCAATGCCCAGTACGATTTCAGCAATATCATCGGCAAGAGTCCGGCGATCAGAAAGCTCTTCGCCACCATTCGCAAGGTTTCCGACAGCGACAGCCATGTCCTGATCACCGGCAACAGCGGCACGGGCAAGGAGCTGGTGGCCAAGGCGATTCATTACAACAGCCCCAGGCGCAAGGGTCGTTTCGTGGCCATCAACTGCGGCGCCATCACCGAGACCCTGATGGAGAGCGAACTTTTTGGTCACAAGCGTGGCAGCTTCACGGGGGCGGTAGCGGACAAGGACGGCCTGTTCAAGGTCGCGCACAACGGGACTCTTTTCCTCGACGAAATCGGCGATATGTCGCTCACCGGGCAAGCCAAGCTGCTGCGCGCCCTGGAAAACCGGGAGATCCTCCCGGTCGGGGCGACCGCCGTCCTTCCTGTCAACGTCCGCACCATCGCTGCCACCAACCGCAATCTCTGGCAGGAGGTTCAGGCCGGCCGGTTCCGCGAAGACCTCTACTTCCGCCTGAATGTCATCGAAATTCATATCCCCTCCCTGCGGGAGAGGCCCAGCGACATCCCTTTGCTGGTGGACCATTTCATCCAGAAATACAACCGGCAAATGAACCGTCATGTCAGGGGGGCGGATCCCGGGGTATTGGAGATGATTGTCAAACGGGAATGGAAGGGAGAGGTGCGCGAGCTGGAGAATTTCATAGAAAGGCTGATGATATTCACCACGGGGGAGGTGATCAGCATGGAGGACCTGCCGGGGGACATGCAGCCGGTCGAGGCTTCAGCCAGGCGCCCCCGGGAAGCGGACAGCCTCAGGAGCGCCATGGAACAGTATGAGCGCGAGTTCATCCGCGAACAGCTGATCCGCAACCACTATCACCGCGGCAGGACCGCCGCCGCCCTCAAGATTGGCGAGGCCACCCTCTACCGCAAGATGAACGAATATGGATTGAGCGATCTTGAATGAACGCTCCTGATCCGCACCCCCTGCTGATGCCAATCCCCTGAAATCCTTCCGCGTTCCGGCCGCGCCTGCTCATCGGCCGCGGGATTAACTTTACACGGACTACTGATCGCCAAGAATCAGGCACTCACGTTCAAAAAGGGCCTGGTTCAGATTATCGATCGAATCGGAGATATGGAGAAAATGGTCTTCGATCGTGATCTTGTCGATGGGACCGGCCTGAAAAGCGGCGAGTTCAAGCTGGATGTCGGCAAGTTCGTCGAGCATGGACTTTTCGAGGGTGTAAAGGCCAGCCACTCTTTTTTCAGCAATGTGGTCCCGGGTGAAAAAGTCCTGACCGGCGTAGGTGGGGTCGCTCAGGCTTTCGCTGATGGTGATGAGCTTGCGCCGGGTGCTTTTGGTGACTTCCAGGAGGAGACGCTGATCCTCCTCGATCGCGGCTGACGGGATCTCATCGAGATCCTTCAGGCGGGCATTGATTCCGGCGATGAGAAAGCGGCGCAGGTTGAGATCGGACGGTTCCCTGGTGGCGGATTTTTCATAGCCGAAAAATCCGCCGATCTTGTCCGTGAGGGACTGCAGGGGGCTAGCAGTTGAAGATGGTAAGGCCATGCTCAAGACTCCTTGTGCAGCATGCGGGATACAGCCGCTGGCTTCCTCTTCACCTGGCGACGTGGACAGAGCGGGCGGGCGCGGTGGCGAGGAATGGAAAAGTGTTCGATATGGATTGTACCGACGGGTCTACTGGAATTTTGAGGAATTCAGGCTTACCCAAGATCTTTCGTTCTGCCTGACACAAGTGAGAAGATAATATATAGAATCGGCCGCAAGCCGGAACTTCAAGATTATACGAGCCACGGCGATAACAACGGGGTGTGCTAAAATATAAAATGCTGTACATTAAAAGTCAACAGCTATTTCCGCCAGGGAGTACCCCGAAAGCTGGTTCCCATCTGACATCTGGCGCTGTCTCCCCTCCCCCGAAATCTCGTTTCCACCTGCTTCTGACGCTGCGCACCCAATCCCTCCGTGCTCTTTCCGCCCTGACCGCATCAGCCCTTGATGACGCCCAGGGGTTTTAATTTAGCCACCTTGCAGGCCAGGCCGGCGCCGGCGACGGCGTCGACTACCTGAGTGACGTTCTTGTAGGCTTCGGGAATCTCTTCGGCGATGGTTTCACTGCTTTCGGCGCGGACCAGGATGCCGCGCTCCGCCAGCTCGCGCACCACCGAACGCCCCCGTGCCGATTTGACCGCCTGGGTTCGGCTCATCACCCGGCCAGCGCCGTGGCAGGCTGATCCAAAGCTGTCACTCATCGCCCTGGTTGTACCGGTCAGCAGATAGGAGCAGCGCCCCATATCCCCGGGGATGAGCACAGGCTGGCCGATCTCCCGATAGGCTGCAGGGATTTCGGGATGATGGGGACCGAAGGCCCGGGTCGCCCCCTTGCGGTGGACGCAAAGGGGGCGCTCGACACCGGCGACGGTGTGCCTTTCGACCTTGGCGATGTTATGCGCGACCTCGTAAACGACCTGCAGGTCCAGGTCGCGCGGAGAGATGCTCCAGGCCTGCATCAGGGCTTCACGCGCCCAATGGGTGATCATCTGGCGGTTGGCAAAGGCGAAATTGACTGCGGCGGACATCGCCGCCAGGTAGCGCTGGCCTTCAGGTGAGGAGATAGGCGCACAGCAAAGCTGCCGGTCCGGCAGCTCGATGCCGTATTTCTGCGCGGCATGCAGCATCTCCTTGATGGCATCATCGCAGACCTGATGGCCGAGGCCGCGCGAGCCGGTATGGATGAAGAGGGTGATTTGGTCAAGCCTTAGTCCCATGGCCGCCGCGGCCCGGGGATCATAGATCTCATCGACCACCCCCAGTTCGATAAAATGGTTGCCCGAACCCAGGGTCCCGAGTTGGCTGCGCCCCCTTTCGCGTGCTCGTGCGCTGATCTGGTCTGGGTCGGCTCCGGCCATCCTCCCGTTTTCCTCGATCTTGTCCAGATCCTCCTCGCCGCCGTAGCCATTTCGCACAGCCCAGAGTGCGCCATTTTCCAGGACCCGTTTTTCCTCCTTCTCGTTCAGCTTCAGCTTGCCGGTGGATCCCACTCCGCTCGGGATGGCACGGAAGAGGGCTTCCACAGCCGGCCGCAGCCGCGATTCGATCTCGCTGCGCTGGAGGCCGGTTCGCAGCAGGCGGACGCCGCAGTTAATGTCGTAGCCCACCCCGCCGGGGGAGATGATCCCCTTATCCATATCAAAGGCGGCGACGCCGCCGATGGGAAAGCCGTAGCCCCAATGGATGTCGGGCATGGCATAGGAATAGCCCACGATGCCCGGCAGCCAGGCGACCTGGGCGGCCTGTTCGGCGGCGCGGTCCTTGAGGATATCGGGGAGCATGTTTGCGGTGGCATAGATGCGGGCGGGGACCCGCATCTTGCCGGTTTGGGGGATTTCGAAGAGATAATCGGTGATGCGATCAATGGGGGTTGACATGGTTACGCTCCTGTTGTGACGGAGCGGCCGGGTATGTCTGCGCTCAGATATCGAAGTAGATGCGGCCACGCCACTTATCCGCCGCCTCCTGATGAACCTCGATCCGGTGGTAGGTTACGGCCTTGATCTCACTGCGCACAGCGTGACGGAGGGGGTCGCTTCTCTCGCCTGTCACTTCGGCCTGCAGAAAGCGCTCCTGGATCTCCCTGATCTGAACCCTGGCGGTGAGAAAGTGCTGCACCTGGCAAAGGTAGTTCAACTCGGAGAGCCAGTTGACCAGCAGTTCTTCAAGGTTTTCTCCGCAAACCTGCAGTGCATGGCTCTGGACGGGCTGAATAAGGCATCGGGGGCAGATGATATGCATCAGACCATCCGCCGCAGCGGTAAAGAGCCCGGACAGGGTCGCGGCCTCCAGTTCGAGTCCGACGTCGGCGGTGTGGTCGATGATTTTGTAGGTCATCCCGGAGAGATCTTTGATATTCTGCATGGTCTTTCCTTCCTTGAGAGAGGGCGGCCCGGCCAGTGCCGCTGGCGCCGTTTCTCTACAGGTAAGAGGGCTCCCTCTTGCCATCGTTTGTCTGCCAATAGGGCAGCCAGATCAAGGCGGTGAGACGGACGTTGATATCACCCTTTTTCGGACGCATGGCCACCACCTCGAGGGGCTGCTGCATGGGATCGGTCTGTTCCTCGATGCGGGCGATCTCCTGATTGAGCTCTTGTTCCAGATCCGCCAGGCGCTGGTTGATGACCTCAAGGCTCTCCTCGGCGTCCTGGATATCGCTGCGTTCCTGGGTTGTACGCATGCCCTTGCGGATGACCGTACCCGCCTTGTTCAGGGTGGTGGCGGAGAGCTTTTTGCGGCCGAAGAAGGCGCCGAGGATGGTCGCCCCCACCGATATTGCGGTCGACATGGTCTGGGAGTGATAATCGTTCTTCTCTTTGGCCACCTTTTGTTCTGCGCGCATTTTGCGGTCCTGCAGTGTCGCCGACTTGGTGGCATAGCGCTTGCGCAGCTGGTCGATAGCGTCATCGCGTTTTTCCCGGGCAAGCTGACTGATGCGGATGCGAAAATCGCGCTCTGACTCGCCCGGTTGGGAGGTTAACTTGAGCGAGGTGCTGGTGTAGAGTTCCAGCTTGGAGGTGCGATAGATGGCATCGGCGAAGCTTTTAGCCCAGGCGGGGTAGCTCTCGGGCCGGGAGGCCGGAGCGGCGAGTTTGGCAAAAGCGCCGTTTTCTTCGGGATTCCTTTCGAGATCGTCCTCGGAGAAGGGGGCTTCGACGGCCTGTTCCCAATCGACCGGCATCGGGCCCTCCTCGAGCCAGGCGATGCGTCCGAAGCGTTGGGATTCGCCCGGCACAAAGGCGACGTCGGCAAGTCCGAGCACCCCCGGTCTGTAGAGCAGGGTGGCCTCCGGCCTGAGGGCGCCCCGCAGGGGGGCGAAATACTCCGGGATCTGAGGCGGCAGCGCCGGCCTTCCTTCGGCATCGGTCCCGAAGCCAGCAGCCTTCTGGTTGACGGCCGCCCGGGCCTGGGCTGTGCTGGCGGGCGCCGGCAGTTTTTTGATCTGGGCGAGGGTCAGGGGTCCGCGCAGATAGGAGAGGGCCCAGCGCGTCTGAAAAATGACCGGATCGCTCTCGTGGATGTTTTTCATCAGAAAGACCCGCTTGCCCAGGGCGGAGAGGGCGCGGGTGATGCGGGGATCGAGGTCGCCGGCGCCGGAGCGCAGCCCCTCCACCACCTTTTCGATATCCTGCTGGGTCTGCAGACGGCCGATGAACCAGGTGCCGGTATTGGAAAGAGCCTTGTAATCGAGGTCGACCGGGTTCTGCGTGGCCAGGAGGACCCCGACGCCGAAGGCGCGGGCCTGTTTAAGCATGATCATCAGCGGCTTTTTGGACGGGGGCGCCGCCACTGGCGGCAGGTAGCCGGCCACTTCGTCCATGTAGAGGAGGGCGCGCAGGCTGGTGGTGCCGGGCTGGCTGCGCATCCACGACACCATCTGGTTAAAGAGCAGGGTGACGAAGAACATCCGCTCGGAATCGCTGAGGTGGGCGATGTAAAAGATCGAGTGGCGCGGCTTGCCGCTCTCGGTGTAGAGCAGGCGGCTGATGTCCAAGGGCTCGCCGCTCAACCAGGTGGAAAAGCCCGGTGCGGCGAGGAGGTTGTTGAGGCTGATGGCGAGTTCAAAACGCTCCTTGGCGGGATAAAAGGCATCCACGGCAAAGGCGCCGACCCTCTCGAATGGGGGATTTTGAATGGCGGTGATCAGGCCGGCCAGGTCTAGCTCCTTGCCCTGCTGCCAGGAGTGATCGATAATGTTGGAGAGCAGAATGTGCTCCCGGCTTTTGACCGGATCCGCAGCGATGCCGATAAGGCCGAGCAAACTGGTCACGGTGGAGGAGATGAGATCGCCGACCGCTTCGCGGTCGAGCATGGTCTCCTCCGAAGGGCAGGCGAAACTGCTCAGGATAGAGATCGGGACGCCGGCGGTGCTGCCGGGAGTGAAGATGGTGAAATTGGCGGCGTCGCGGAGGCGCTGAATGCGTGCGCCATCTTCGCCCCACTGTTCCAACCCCTTTTTCCAGAGTTCCGCCTGGCCGGTGGCATATTCCTCGGGGGTTTTATTCTCACGGCGGGCATCGTCCTCGTTGATCCAGGGAGCGAATTCGGCCGCCGAGAGTCCGGGAAAGGTGAGGAGGAGATTGGTCATGTCCCCCTTGGGATCAACGATCAGGGCCGGGATATTGTCGATGGCGGCCTCTTCCAGCAGGGAGATGCAGAGACCGGTCTTGCCGCTGCCGGTCATGCCGATGCAGACGCCGTGCGTGACCAGGTCCTTGGAGTCGTACAAGATGTGGCTGTCGAGAAGCTGCTTCTTCTCCGTGTCATATTCCTTGCCGAGATAAAACATCCCAAGCTTTTCAAAATCGGCCATAATAACCTCTCGTTTTCTTCTATCACTGCAAACTGGCGAATTCCTGTTTGAGGGCGTCCACGCGCCGGCGCGCCTCTTCTTCGCTGCGGGCCTCGGCGATGACGCGGATGATCGGTTCGGTGTTGGAGGCCCGGATGTGGACCCAGGCGTGATCGTAGAGAAATTTGAGACCATCGGTCAAGTCGACCTTGTCGCCGGCGTGTTTCTGGATCAGGCGGGCCACCATGGCCTTGGCGTCGGCGTCGAAGGGGAGGGCGATCTTGTCCTTGACCATGACATACTGCGGCAAGTCGGACTGAAGTTCGGCGAGTGATTTCTCCTTCTCCGCCAGCGATTGCAAGACCAGGGCGATGCCGACGATGGCGTCGCGGCCGAGGTGGAGGGCCGGATAGATCACCCCGCCGTTGCCTTCGCCGGCGATGACTGCGCCGGTTGTCCGGGCCTTGGTGGCGACATGGATCTCGCCGACAGGGGTGCGGTGGACCCGGCTGCCGTAACGGGCGGCGATATCGTCGATCACCAGGGAGGTGGAGGCGTTGACAGCCACCTCGCCCGGGGTGTGGGAAAGGACAAAGTCGGTGGCCAGCCCGAGGGTGTACTCCTCACCGAGGGGAATCCCCCTATTGGAGACCAGGGCGAGGCGATCCACATCCGGATCGACGGCGATGCCGAGGTCGGCGCCATGAGCGGTCACTGCGGCGCAGAGTTCACCGAGGTTGGCGGCGAGGGGTTCCGGGCTGCGCGGAAAGCGCCCGTGGGGTTCGAGGTTGAGGAAGAAGGCCTCACACCCGAGGCGGTCGAACAGCTGCGGCAGTATCGTTCCGCCCGCGCCATTGCAGGGATCTGCGACAACCCTGAAACGGCGTTTACGGATCAAATCGACATCGACCAGCTCCAGCCCGGCGACTGCATCGAGATGCTCCTTGGCTGCGGCAGGATGGGGGATGACCCTGCCCACCTTGTCCCACGCTGCAAAGCGGAAATCCTGCTGCCTGACCCGCTCGAGGATCTCTGCCCCCGCTTCCGGACTCAGGAAGAGGCCGTCACGGGCCAGCAGTTTGAGGGCGTTCCATTCGCGGGGATTGTGGCTGGCGGTGATGATGATGCCGCCGGCGTTTTCAGCCCTCTCTGTGGCCATGGCGGTGGTCGGCGTGGTTGCCATGCCGATGTCGACCACATCACAGCCAGTGGAGAGCAGCCCCGCCCAGACCGCATATTTCACCAGCTCCCCGGTCACCCGCGAATCGCGACCGACAACGATGCGGCCGGGACCGAATTGGCTGCCATAAGCCTGGGCGAAGTGCAGAGCGACCTCCGGCGTCAGGCCGTCGCCGATGATGCCGCGGACCCCGGAGACCGATATCATCAAATTTTTAAGCTCGGGCATGGGCCTCCCCCTCGATCAAGCCGTCGGTTCGATGCCGTTAATTTTTTGCCGGCGCCGCAGGGCCACCAGGCGCATGTGATCCTTGGCGTTTTCATTGACGTCGATGGTGACCTGGTCGATCATATGGTCGGTCCCTCCGGCGTGGCGGACCACCTTGTAAATCGGATCCCAGACACGGCCGATGCGGTAGCGCTCGGCGCACTTGTTCACCAGCTCGTAATCCTCCCCGTAATTCCGGGAATAAGGGGAGTCGTTCATCCCGAACCAGCCCAGCTCTTGCAGAACCTTGATTTTGATCGAACGCGGGGCGCCGGCGCCGCCGATGCGCAGCAGATTGTTGCGTCCATTTTCCTCGGTCCACTCGTCATGAGTGACGATGAAGGGCTTGCCCTCTGCATTGAGGACCGGCTCCACCCGGCCATCCGCCTTCTTTTCATAGACCTGATAGGAGCCGATCACCATGCCGATGCGGTCATCCTCCGCATAGACCTTGAGGATCTTTTCGACCGCCTCCGGAAAGAGCAGATCGTCTGAATCGAGCTGCATGTAATACTTGGCCCGGGAGGTTTGCAGGGCATCGTTGAAGCAGAGCCCGAGGATGTTCATATCGTGGATGATCAGGCGCACCGGGGGCTTGTGAGAGTCATACTTGTCACCGCCGGCCATGTAGCGCCGAACCTCCGGGACGGTCGGATCGTCATCGCCGCCATTGCAGACGACGACAATCTCGATATTCTGTACGGTCTGGGCCTGCACCGATTCGATCGCCGGGCCGATGAACTCGGGACGGTTGAAGACCGGGATCACCACTGAGGCGATACCGGCCTTGAAGGACTCCTCCTCCTCGGGGGTGTAGGTGACATGGTGATAGTTCTGGCCCGGGGCCAGATAGGCCTTGATGCGTTTAAGATGCTCGGTGACGATCACCTCATTCTCGATCTGCACCTCCTTGCCCGCTTTGAGATAGGCGAAGACATCCAGCCCCTGAGCTGCGGCATAGGCCAGATAGGGGACGCCGTTGAAGCGGTTGGAGATGTGCATGATCCGGCCGGTCTCCATCGCCTTGAAGCGGAGATCGTTGAGGGGATTGAATCTGTAGTGTTCGTCGCAAAAGCCAACCCTCTCCAGAAAGGCGCGGCTGAAGAGCAGACAATAACCGGTATCCCAGGCCTCGGTGAGACGACCGTTGTGCCATTCCAGCAGTTTGCGTTCCTTGCGCACCCCCTTGTCGATCAGGTCATAGTCTGTATAAAGCATGCTGGTCTCCGGATGGCGGTCCATCGCCATCGCGTAGAACCTGGTGGCGGAGCGCTTGAATTCCAGGGCATTGGCCGCGTTGTTGCAGATCAGCACATACTCCCCCCTGGCCTGACGCAGGGCGCTGTTCAGGGCCTTGGCCTTGTGATCGAGGTCGGTTGGGATGAAGATATAGCCGGCCTTTTCCGCGCGTTTGCGCACCTGGTCGTTGTCGCCGAAAAGGAGCACCTCAAAATTGTGATCATACTGGTTCTGCAGGGAGGCGAGCATTTTTTCAAGAGACTCGGTTTCATAGGGCAGCTGCGGATAAGCGTAAAAGAGAATGGAAAGTTTGGTGGTCATAGGGTACTCCTTTTATGGAGGCGATGGCCGTTGGGCGGTTTGACATTTCCAAGTCTAATATAACGAGTCGTTGCCATTCATTCAACCTTTTTTTGCTCGCCGCGGCCGTGCACCAGCGATGCGGGAAGGCTGGGGGCGGCGGGCGCCGGATTCCGTCACCGCAGCCGCGCCGTTTCAAGTAGATATTGACATTGAGATGGCAAATGTGTAAGTTACAGAAAATTTCTTCTGTAACTCGCCATGAAAACGGCCGGAGGGCCACCCATGCAAAGAGTCCTGGCCATCATCCTTGGCGGTGGACGAGGGACCCGTCTCTACCCTCTGACCAAGATGCGCGCCAAGCCAGCCGTGCCCCTCGCCGGCCAATACCGCCTCATCGACATCCCCGTCAGCAACTGCATTAACTCCGGGATCAGTTGCATCTTTGTGCTGACACAGTTTAATTCCGCCTCGCTCAACCGTCATATCACCCAGACCTACCACTTTTCGCCGTTGAGCGAGGGCTTTGTCGAAATCCTCGCCGCGCAGCAGACCCCCGAGCATTCTCTATGGTTTCAGGGAACCGCAGATGCGGTGCGCCAGTATGTCTCCACCTTCCGCGAATACAAGGTCGATGAATACCTCATCCTCTCCGGCGACCATCTTTACAGCATGGACTACCGACCGTTTCTGGAATGGCATCACCGGAGCGGCGCCGACATCACCATCTCGGTAGTTCCAATCTCCATGACGCAGGCCGGCGATTTTGGGATCCTGCGCGTCGATGACGACGGCACGGTGGTCGAATTCCGCGAAAAGCCCAAGGGAGAGGAGGGATTGAAGGGCATGGCCATGTCAGGCCGGGCCTCAGGCCCCTGGCGGGAGATCCCGGCGGAAAGGCCCTATCTGGCTTCGATGGGGGTCTATCTTTTCCGCAAGGAGGTCCTGATCAGCCTGCTGCGCGACAAGAGCAATTTCGCCGATTTCAGCAAGGAGATCATCCCCTCGTCGGTCAACGAACTGAAGATCAGTGCCTATCCCTTCAACGGTTACTGGGAGGATATCGGCACCATTGAATCATTTTACCGGGCCAATATGCAGCTGCTGACGCAGCCTCGCCCCAGTTTTGATTTTTTCAACGCCGAGTTTCCGATCTATACCAGGCCGCGTTTTCTGCCGCCGAGCTCGGTGGCGCAGAGCACGATCGTCCAGTCGCTGATCTGCGAAGGCAGCCATATCGCGGAATCCAGCATTCGCCACTCCATCATCGGCATCCGCAGCCGGATCGCCTCCGGCTGCAGCATTGAGGATTGCCTGGTCATGGGGGCGGATTTCTACCAGACGGAGGAGGAGCGCCGGGAGGAGAGCGCCCACGGGATCCCGCCGATCGGCATCGGGGCCAATTGCCAGCTCAGGCGCGCGATCATCGACAAGAATGCCAGGATCGGCGCCAACGTGCGCATTCTCAATCGCGCCGGCGTTAGTGATGCGGAGCGGGAAGCCGAGGGCATCTGGATCAGCAAGGGCATCACCATTGTGATGAAGAATGCTGTAATTCACGATGGGACCGAGATATAGCTTTCAAATCGCCGGCTTGCGGCCTTGACAGCCATTTTTCTTGCCAACGGGGTTTCTCATCTTCTGGTCAGCATCGAACCGGGGTTAAACGAGAGGAGCTGCATCCTGCCATGGCTGAAGCTCAACCGCCTGCGGACCTGCTGAATTTTCGCCGGTTTCTGCAGAAAAATCTGGGGGGTCTCTTCGCCCCCGGGCGGCCCATTTTCATCGCGCGCGCGCCCGGACGGCTTGATCTGTTGGGGGGTGCGACCGCCTTGGCGGGCATGCCCGTCTTGCATTATCCCCTCGCACAGGCGGTCATCGTCGCTGTCCAGCCCAGGCTGGACCGCCGCATTCTCATCCGCAATCTCAATCTCAGCAGGGAACGGGTCCTGACGGTTGAATACCGTCTGGATGATCTGCTCGAAGCGTCCGGACAGCCGGACTGGAGGATGCTCCGCAGCCTCTCGGCCGCCCAGGAGAAGAGCTGGACCGGCAACGTGCTGGCGGCGCTGGCCCTGCTCTATCCCGTCCTGGAGGGAAAGAGCCGTGACTTTGGCGTGAATATCGCCATCGAGAGCGCTCTGCCGGCCGGCGCCGGGCTGGGCTACACCGGGGCGCAGCTTACCGCCCTGCTGCTGGCCCTGCAGGAGGCTTATGCCCTGCCGCCGGGGCGGGTGGACCTGGCGGGATGGGGTTTCCGCATCGAGCAGGAGATCATGCGCCGGAAATGCAGCCCGCCCGATTTTCAGAGCCACCTGCTCGGCAGGGTGGGGCAGCTCGCCCTGCTGCAGGGGGCGCCGCCGGAGATCAGCACATATCTTGCGTTTCCACAGAATCTGCAGCTCCTGGCCGTCGACACCGGGGTGCGCCAGAGCGCTGAGTGGCTGAAACTGAACGAGACGTGCGTAAGCCTGCTGATCGGGCGCACCCTGTTAAGCGAGGCGCTGTCGGGCAAGAATTCGCTGCGACCAGAGGCGGGGGATTCCACCCCGGTTTCGCGGAAACGCTGGCAGCGGGAGCTGAAAAAGCTCATACCTTATCGCTTTTCAGGCGCGGAGTTTCTCCTCAACCACCCCGGCGCCTGGGAGGGAGAGGCTGAGATCGATCCCGAGAAGCGTTATATGCCCCGCACGCTTCTCGAGTTCGCCATCGAGGAGGCGGAACGCGTGCAAGCCTTCGTGCGCCTGCTGCAGGAAGGCGGTCCGGTTCTGGATGAGGCGCGCTGCAGCGAGGCGGGTGCCCTGCTCGTCGCCTCGCATGACCAATTCAGCCGGATCTCCGGGATGGTAAGTGACGACGCCGGCTGGCTGGCGGCTGCAGCAGCGGGAATGGGCACCCCCGCTGGCATCTACGGGGCGAGGGTTATGCCCTGGGGGGCAGCCGGGTCAGTGGTGATGCTGGCCAAGGCGGGCTCTACGGACCATGTGCACAATCTGGTTTCGCGGCTCAGGAGCCAATTCGGCCGATCACCACTGCTCCTGGCGGGCACATCGAGCGGTGCGATAACGACCGGTGTCCTCTCCACTCATTTCACCAGCTGAAGTGCGGAAAAACGGGCACCTATTTGACGAGTGGGGTCATGAAAATCAAGATCAGATATATCGATGGAGCGCGACTGAAGCGGGCAATCATTGCCTCTTCGGCTCGCATCGGCGAGATGCAGGAAGCCCTCAACAATATGAACGTCTTTCCTGTACCGGACGCCGACACCGGCACCAACATGGCGCTCACCATGCAGAGCATCGTCGATAGTGCCCGGGAATGTCCCTTCACCTCGTTGGCTGAGGTGTGCCACTGCATTTCCGAGGGGGCCTTGTCCGGGGCGCGCGGCAATTCCGGCGCCATCCTGGCCCAGTTTTTCCAGGGTCTGGCGGAGGGGGCACGAGGACGCGCCAGACTCTCGCCGGAGGAATTTGCCCAGGCGGTCGCCGTGGCCGCAGCCCGGGCCCGCGAAGCCCTGTCCAATCCCCGCGAGGGGACTATCCTCACCGTCATGCAGGAGTGGTCCGCTTTTCTCAAGGAGCAGGCCCTGGGCGAGGAGGATTTTGTCCGCCTTTTTCGCGATGGGCTGGCGCGGGCGCGTGAATCCCTCGCCGACACCCCGAACAAGCTCCAGGCTCTGCGCAAGGCCGGGGTAGTCGATGCAGGGGCCCAGGGTTTTGTCCATCTGCTCGAAGGGCTTTCCGATTTCATTGATTCCGGCAAAATCGCTGCTTATCGAGCCGGCAGCCACATGGTCGAAAAGCTGCGCCATTTTCATTTTCACAAGATGGATGACGAGATCCGCTTCCGCTATTGCACAGAATGCCTTGTTCAGGGGGAGGAACTCGATCGCCACCGCTTGCAGGCGGAGCTGCTGCCGCTCGGGGATTCCCTGATCGTTGTCGGGGGCGGGCACAAGGTGCGCATCCACATCCATACCAACGAGCCTGATGCCGTCTTTGCGCTCGCCGCCGCACATGGCACCCTGCTGCAGACCAAAGCCGAGGACATGCAAAAGCAGTATGATGAGGCGGCCAGACTGGCCCCCAAACGCCCTATCGCTCTGGTCACAGATTCCACCTGCGACATGCCTGCCGAATGGATTGAAAAGTATGATATCCATGTGGTGCCGGTCATGATCAATGTCGGCGAGCGCAGCTTTCGCGATCGGGAGGAGATCAGCGCCCACGACTTTTACAAAATCCTCGAAAGAGGCGGAGAGCGCTTGACTACCTCCCAGCCACCGGTCGGCTTTTATACAAGTCTTTATGAAAAGCTGGCCGAGAGCTACGAGTCCATTTTATCGATTCACATCTCTGAGGCCCTGAGCGGCACCATCCAGGGAGCCTACAACGGCGCGCGGCAGCTGGCCGGTAAACTGAAGATTGAAGTGGTCAACAGCCGCACCACCTCGGCTGCGCTCGGCTTGATCGTGCACGAAGCGGCCAGGATGATCGAGGCGGGGCTGCCGCTGGCGGAGATCAAGGAAAAACTCGCCGGGGTGATCAGCAGAAGCCGTATCTTTGTGGCGATTCCGACCCTCAAGTATCTCGTCCGCAGTGGACGCTTGCGCAAGACGCAGGGCTTTTTCGGCACCCTGCTGCAAATCAAGCCGCTGATCTCGATCGATGCCGAGGGGCGGATCGTCGAGGCCGGCAAGGTGATCGGCCGCAAGCGGCTGGCTGAAAGATCGGTGGAGTTGGCCCTCGCGCACGCGCGCCGGCTCATCAATCCCCGTTTCATCGTCGCCCATATGCTGGCACCGGAACTGGCGGTGAACCTGCGCCGGATACTGCAGCAGGAATTCGCAGAGGCCGATATTCCTATCCTGGAAGCCTCCCCCGCCCTGGGCTTGCACGTCGGTGTCGGGGCGATCGCCATCGCTATCATGGGTGATCCTTTGCCCGAATAATGGTTATCATTTGGAGAGTGCACATCTATGTTCACCGCCCTGATCGTTCTGGTTCTGGCCTATCTGCTCGGCTCCATCCCGACCAGCATCATTGTCGGCAAGGTGCTGCGCGGCATCGACATCCGTGAGCATGGCTCAGGCAATGCCGGGGGCACCAATACCTTTCGGGTGCTGGGCTGGAAACCGGGGCTGTTTGTCACCCTGGTGGATGTTTTCAAGGGTTTTGTCGCTGCCTACTGGCTGCCGCAGTGGATCGCGCCCCAGCTGGCCGATCCCCACCTGCTGCAGCTTGGCGCCGGCATCGCCGCGGTTTTCGGCCACATCTGGACGGTCTTTGCCGGTTTTCGCGGCGGCAAGGGAGTGGGCACGGCTGCCGGGATGATGCTGGCTCTCTTCCCCGAGGCTGTGCTCTACTGCCTTTTGATCTTCGGGGCCATCCTGCTGGCGACCCGTATCGTCTCCCTCTCCTCCATCAGCGCGGCAATCGCCTTTCCGCTCATTCTGACCATTTTCCGGTACGTACTCGGTCGTGAAGTGCCGCTGCCCTTTTACCTCTTCAGTTTTTTCGCCGCTGCGCTGATCGTCTATACCCATCGCACCAACGTCAGGCGACTGCTCAACGGCACCGAGAACCGCTTCGGACAGCCGAAAAAGAAGTAGGTGGAGCGCACTCCCATGGCGGACGCCTTGCGGCTCTTCTTTTTGGGCACCGGGGCTGCTGTGCCCTCCCTGCGCCGGGCCCTGCCCACCCTGGCCATCGCTTTTCCGGCCGAGACTATCCTCTGCGATTGCAGCGAGGGAACCCAGCAGCGGCTGATGTCGGCCGGACTCTCTGCTGCCCGCATTCGCCATATCCTCATCTCCCATCTGCACGGGGACCACATCTTTGGGCTGCCAGGCCTGCTGACCACCCAGCATCTCCTCGATCGCAGGGAGCCGATGCACATCTGGGGACCAGTGGGCCTGCGTCTCTATCTCGAGGGCATCGCCTCTGCCACCGGCCATCGCAACCGCTTTGAAGTCCATATTCATGAATGGGAAGAGGATGAGACCGGCGAGGTGCAGCTGGAGCGTTTTTCCTTTTCAGCCCGGCGGCTGGAACACAGCAAGCCCTGTTACGGATTCCGCATCTGCGCCCATCCACGCCCCGGCCGCTTCGACAGCGGCGAGGCCGAAAGGCTTGACATCCCCGAAGGGCCGCTGCGGCGCCGTCTCCTGGATGGGGAGAGCATCGCACTTGCCGACGGACGCCGCATCTCTCCCAACCAGGTGGTGGGACGGTCACGAGCGGGTTCCTGCATCGCCTACTGCACCGATACCCGGCCCTGCGCCTCCGGCGTTGAGCTTGCCCGGGGGGCCGATGTGCTCTTGCATGACAGCACCTTCGGCGCTGAGCTTCAATCCCTTGCTGAGGAGACCGGCCACAGCACCGCTGCGGAGGCGGCCATGGTGGCGCGCGCGGCCGGGGTGAAGCGGCTTTTTCTGTGGCACCTCAGCGGACGGATTGGGGAAGCGGAGGACCAGGCTCTGCTCGAGCAGGCACGCGCCCTCTTTCCCGAAAGCCACCTCCCCGAGGATATGACCTCGTGGTCCATGCCCCTGGTGAGAGAGGAATAGGGGATGGCCAGGCAGGCTGTGCGATGGCAGGCGCCGGTCATTCTCGGTGCAGGCCTTATCTCCATCTCCCTTTCCTCGGTGCTGATCAAGCTCTGTCCGGCGCCGCCCTTTGTGATCAGCAGCTACCGCCTGCTCATCGCCGCACTGGTCTATCTGGCCATCGCTCGCCTCCGGCGCAAGCCGGTTTGGCATGCCTTCACGACCACCTCGCGCCGCTGGGCCCTCCTTTCGGGCCTTTTTCTCGGCATCCATTTTCTCGCCTGGATCTCCTCTTTGCGCTATACTTCGGTCGCCATTTCAGTGGTGCTGGTCCAAACCTTCCCTGTTTTCGTCGTCCTCGGCAGCTGGCTTTTCCTGCGGGAGCGCCCGACCCGACTGGCCATGATTGGCATGGTGGTGGCGTTGGGCGGAAGTGCGGCCATCAGCCTGGGCGCCGGCGGCGGGGGAGAGAGCGGGATGACCGGCAATGTGCTCGCCCTTATCGGCGCCCTGGGCGCGGCTGGCTATTACCTGATCGGCCGCAAGCTGCGCACGGATATCGATACCCTGCGCTATGTCGGTTTTGTCTACAGTGTCGCGGCGACGGTCGCTCTCACCGTCACCCTCTCTTCCGGGCAGCCGATGACCGGATTCGATCTGCGCACCTGGCTTCTGCTTTTCGCCATCGCCCTGCTTCCCCAGGTGATTGGCCATACCAGCCTCAACTGGGCCCTGAAGCACTATTCAGCCACCACGGTTTCGATATTCACCCTCGCCGAGCCCATCGGCGCCACCCTGCTCGCCTTCATCATCCTTCGTGAGAACATCAGCAGAGCGACGATTTGGGGCGGATTGGTCATCCTGGCCGGGGTCGCCCTTACCCTGGCCGGCGAACGCCGCAGCTCCTCCGGAGCCAAGCTGCCGGAGTAGTGAGGAGCGGCCGATTTTTCTCTTGTGATTGAGCCTAAATAGCTTTAAATTTTATTCTTAATTTAAGGCTGGGCTCAAAATGAAACCACTTTTTCATACCCTTCTTTGCCTCACCCTGATCGGCATGGGCGGCTGTGCGGGCAGCCGCAAAGCGGCGGTCGCTCCTCCAGTTCAGCGCCACTATAACCGCGAGGCCATGCGGCATATCATCAACGGCACGATCGAGGATCTCCTCGGCGAACCCAAGAATGCTTTGGTGGAGTATCATCAGGCGGCCGAGATCGATTCCTCCTCAGCAGGGATCTACCTGGCGCTCGCCGAGAATTACTATCTTCTCGAAGAGTACAATTCCAGCATCCGCATGGCCAAAAAGGCGTTGCAGCGGGATGCGAAAAGCATCGACGCTCTGGAACTCCTCGCCGCTAATCTGGAAAAGCAACGTGAATTCGGCGACGCGGCTGAGATCTACGATCAGATCATCACCCTGGCCCCCGATGATATGGAGAGTCTTTACAGCCTCACCACCCTGCAGATCATCTCCAAATCCTACGAAAAAGCCCTGCTCTCCTACCGCCGTCTGGTCGAGGCCGGACTGGCGGACCCCGAATATCGCCTTCGTATCGGGCATCTTTTTTTTCAGCATCGTGCCCTGGAACAAGCCCGGGCGATCTATCAGGACGTGCAGAGGAGTGACCCGGATTTCGAGGCCTCCTACCTCGCCATGGCAGCGCTGAGCAAGGTTGCCAAGGATACCAGTGGGGCGATCCGGATCTATCGCGAGGCCCTGGCCAGGCAGAACCGCTTCGAGGAGGTCAAGTCGGAGCTGCGTCTGCTCTACGAGCGCAGCAACCGGTTCGAAGAGGCGGTCGAACTCTTCCGGGAACTTGTTGCCCGCGATTCAACGCATCTTGGCGACAAGGTGCAGCTCGGGCAGTATCTTTTTCAGAAAAAGGACACCCTGGCGGCGGCGCAGTGGTTCGAAAAGATCATCCGGGACCACCCACAGAGCGAGCGTGGCTATCTGGCTCTCGGCGCGCTGCGCCGGGCCCAGCGGGATACCCTCTCCGCCGTCGCAGTGTATGAGACCGCGGTTAAAATTAATCCCCTCTTTCTCGATTCCCGCCGGCGGCTTCGTGATCTCTATGCCGCCCAAAACCGCTGGGAGGATGCGGTCGCCCTTTATGAGTCCCTGACCAACAACGACTCGACTTTTGTGGGGGCGCGCATCGAGATTGCCAATCTGCTGGCGCAAAAGGGGGATACCCTGAAGGCCATCGCCCTCTGCGAGGAGCTCGAAAAGACCCACGGAGAGGATTGGCGCGTGCCGCTCACCCTCGGCCGCCTGTTCATGGTCCGGGATGAAAACATCAAGGCCCGGCTGCGCTTCGACAAGGCCCTCTCCCTGCGCAAGGATCTCTCCCTGCTTTGGATCCTCTCCGGGGTCAATCTGGCGCAGATGGACAGTCTGGCCGCCGCGGAGGAGCAGCTCAAAACCGCGGTCGAACTCTTTCCCGATGATCCGGAGATCAACTATTATCTGGGTTTTGTCTGCAATCGTCTGGGCAATAAGGCCTGCGCGCGGCATCATCTGGAGCGATCCCTCGAGGTGGATGGCAACAATGTGCAGACCATGCTCGCCCTCGCGGCGCTTTATGATGAAGAGAAGGAGCATGAGCGCGCGGAAAAGATCTACGCCACCCTGGTGAAGAACGAGTCGGAAAGCGCCATCGTGCTCAACAATTACGCCTACCATCTGGCGGAACGCAATCTGCGTCTGGACGAGGCGCGCGCCCTGGTCGAGAGGGCTCTCGTGCTCGAGCGGGAAAATGGCGCCTACTGGGATACCCTGGGCTGGATTCTCTTCCGCCAGGGGGACGCGAGCGGCGCGCGCGCGAGGATCGAGAAATCGATCGCGCTCTCTCCGAAATCGGCCGAGGTGTGGGAGCATTATGGCGACGTTCTTATCGCCCTGGGCGAAAAAGAGCCGGCGCGGCGGGCCTACGAACGGGCCCTCGAGCTCGAGCCGGAGCGCCAGCAGGTCAAGGCCAAACTACTGAAATTGATCCCGCAAGAAGAGAAAAACTGATTGATCGCCATGGTTCACAACCGGGTGTTCCATTCCATCCTTACACGGGGAGCCAGCGCGCTCCTTCTTGCGGTCATCATGGCTTTGGGCGGGTGTGCGACTTTCCGCCGGCCAGCCCTCCTCCCCGCCGATACGGCTTCTCCGCAGCGGGTACTCGCCGCTCTCGAGAGCAATTATGCGCGAATCGATCATTTCAACGGGCGGGGGCGTCTTCAGCTTTCATCTCCGAGCCGTTCCCTCTCGCTCGATATCGATGTTCTTATCGACCAACCCGACACCCTCTTCCTCCGCCTCGAAGCCCTTTTGGGTCTTGATGTCGGCTGGCTCTTCTCCGACCGTCATGAATACCGTTTTTATCTCCCGACTGAAAATCTCTACGGCCAGGGGGCGATGGATTCGCTGCGCTGGGAGCGCTTTTTCAGGATCGCGCCGGGGTATGACCTGCTGCTGGGCACCCTGGTCGGCCTCGAAAGGGGCGGGGCGCTGGCTGAGCCGGTGCTTGGCCAGGAGGAGAAGCATCTGGTGCTCACGGGCACAACCTCCATGGGGTTGAATACCCTCTGGATTGATCCCGGCCGTGGAGTGGTGACCCGGAGTGAGCTTTGCGATTCCACCGGCCGACTGCTTGTGCGGCAGCGGTTCGAGCGTTTCAGCCGCATCAAGGGCGTTCAGGTGCCGCATACCATACGAATCGAGCGCCCGGCCGAGAAACAGCACCTCATCCTGCAGTATGATCAAATCAGCATCAATAAAAAATATTCCGCCCAGAAGATCAAGACCAAAATTCCAGCCAGTGCGCACAGGATCAAATGGTGAGTTCTCCCTGTGCGGCGCCGGTTACCTTGCCTTGAGGAGTGCCATGAATGCAATCATGAAGACTGTGCCGCCGGATTTTTCCCTGGTCATTCCGAGCTACAACGAGGAGGAGTCGCTTCAGGAACTTTATGACAGGATCACGGCGGTGATGGCCGGGATGAAAAAGAGCTACGAGATCATCTTTGTGGATGACGGCTCGACCGATGGATCGGGCCGGTTGATCGAAGAGCTGCATCGCAAGGATGAGCGGGTGAAGTTGATCCAGTTCATGCACAACTATGGCAAATCGGCCGCCCTGGCCGCCGGATTCAGGGTCGCGCGGGGGACCTTCGTGGTCACCATGGATTCGGATCTCCAGGATGATCCCGGCGAGATCCCCCAGCTCCTCGCCAAACTCGAGACGGGTTACGATCTGGTCTCGGGATGGAAAAAGGTGCGGCACGATCCGTTTATCAAGCGGTGGACCTCCAAGATCTATAACTATTTCACCTCCCGCTTCAGCGGCATCCGGCTGCACGACTTTAACTGCGGCCTGAAGATCTATCGCCGGGAGGTCGTCAAGACCATGCAGGTCTACGGCGAACTCCATCGTTACCTGCCGGTGATCGCCCACCGCAACGGCTTTCGCGTCACCGAGATTCCGGTCACGCACCACGCCCGCAAATACGGGAGTTCCAAGTTCGGCATTGCCCGTTTTGCCCGCGGGGCTTTCGATCTCATGACCATCTCCTTCCTGACCCGCTACAGGATGCGGCCGCTCCACCTCTTTGGCGTGCTCGGATTTCTCTTCTTTCTTGGGGGATTTGTCATCACCATTCTGCTCACCTGGCAGCGGATTTTCGAGAACAGGTTTCTCAGCAACCGCCCGCTGCTATTTCTTGGCGTGCTGCTGATCATTGTCGGCATTCAGTTTTTCTCCATTGGTCTGCTTGGTGAGATGATTACCTCGCTGCGCAAGGAGAGCGACTATTTTCTTGTCCGCCGCTGCCTGGGCTGCCAGGATATTTTCCCGCAAGAGGCTGCGGATGAGGCGCACTTTACCGCCTGATCCCAACCCGGGCGGATCAATTCGGAGGTTTCAATGGAGAGAGTCAGAATCGGCATCGCCGGTGTCGGCAAACTGGGCACCTTTCACTGCAACACCCTCAGCCAGCTGGCGGAAGCCGAACTGGTCGGCCTTTACGATATCGACGATGCGCGTGCACGGGAGAGTGCAGAGCGTTTTCGCTGCATGGCTTTCTCCACTTATGCGGAGATGCTGGAACAGGTCGACGCCGTGGGGATCGCTGTTCCCACCACCCTGCATCACCAGTATACCTTGCCAGCCCTGAAGGCCGGCAAGGCGGTCTTTGTCGAAAAGCCCATCGCCGCGACAATCGGGGAAGCGGAGGAGATGGCGGCGCTGGCGGCGGAGAACAAGGCAGTGCTGCAGGTGGGCCATATCGAGCGTTTCAATCCCGCCATCCGCGCACTTGAGCACCTGCTCCCCGATCCCATGTTCATAGAATCCCACCGCATGGCCCCCTTCGATCCGCGCGGCACCGATGTCGCGGTCGTACTCGATCTGATGATCCATGATATTGATATCATCCTCAGTCTGGTCAAGAGCGAGGTCAGCCGCATCGATGCCAGCGGGGTGGCGGTCGTCTCCGACGAGGTCGATATCGCCAATGCGCGGCTGCAGTTTGCCAACGGCTGCGTCGCCAATGTGACAGCCAGCCGGATTTCGCAGCGCAAAATGCGCAAGATGCGCATATTCCAGCGCGATGCCTACATCTCGATCGATTTCCTGCAGCGCCTTTCGGAGGTTTTTCGCATTGTCGGCGCCGAGGAGGGGGAGCCGACCACTGTTGTGTTGGGGCAGATCGACAAGGGCAAGCGCAAGCGGCATATCGTCTATGAGCAGCCCAAGGCGCCGGAGGGGGATGCCATGCAGGCCGAATGGCAGGCCTTCCTCAAGGCGGTGCGCAGCCGCACCCGTCCCATCGTGAGCGGGGATGACGGATTGAGGGCGCTGCAGGTGGCCGAGGAGATCACCGGCATCATCGCCCGCAACACCCGCTGAAGCGGCGGGCTGAGCGTTTTTAAACCCAACTCAGGGAATACTCCCATGACTGTGCGTGATTTCTTTTTCAAGTACCGCAGCTACACACCAATTCCGCTGATTATCGCAGCGCTGGTGCTGGCCCGAACGACCCCCGCCTCTTTTGCCGCAGGACTGCTCATCGCCCTGATCGGCGAGTCGATTCGACTCTGGTCGGTCCGCTATGCGGGCAGCGCCACGCGCACGACCGGAGAGGTCGGTGCGGATGTTCTGGTTACCGACGGACCTTACGGGCATTTGCGCAACCCCCTCTACCTGGGCAATTTTTTACTCAGCTTCGGGATTCTCATCATGGCCTGGCCCTGGATGCCCTGGCTGATGGTGATATTTTTGCTCCTTTTTTATGTGCAGTACCGAGCGATCATCAGCCTGGAGGAAGAGTTTCTGCGCAACAAGTTCGGCGCGCAGTATGGTGAATATGAAGAGAATGTGCCCTCCGTCTTTCCACGCCTCACCTCCTGGGGCAGAGGAGAGCGCGCGCCGACTACCCTTAAAAAGGCCCTGCGCACTGAACGAAATTCGCTGCAAAGCTTCACAGCGGTGACGATTCTGATCCTGCTGCGCTGGCTTGTACGCTGAGGTTGCCATGCCGTTGAAGGTGATGCTCATCGCCGGAGAGGCCTCCGGGGACCTCCACGGCGGCAAACTGGTCGCAGCCCTGCGCGGGCTCGAACCGGAACTGGAGCTGTTCGGGGTCGGCGGCGACCGGATGGCTGCGGCGGGCATGGAACTCTACTATCATGTTAATGATCTCGCCTATATCGGCTTCATCGAGGTCGCCCGCCATTATCTTTACTTCCGCCGTGTCTTCAACCGGTTGATCGAGGTGGTCAAGAGCCGCCGTCCTGAGGTGGTGGTCCTCATCGACTACCCCGGCTTCAATCTCCGTTTCGCCAAGGCGGTTAAAAAACTGGGGATCTCCACCTTTTACTATATCGCCCCCCAGGTCTGGGCCTGGGGTCAGGGACGTGCGGCGAAGATGGCCGGCTTTGTCGATCAGATGGCGGTTCTTTTCGCCTTTGAAGTGGATTTTTTCTCCCGCTATCAGATCAAGACCACCTTTGTTGGTCATCCCCTGCTCGAGGGGATGGAGGTCGGACTCTCGCGTGATGAGTTTATGGAGAAGTACGACCTCAATCCCGGCCACCCCCTGCTGGCGCTGATCCCGGGCTCGCGCAACCAGGAGGTGCGCCATCTCCTGCCACCGATGCTGCAGACCGCGGAGCGGCTGCGCCGAAACCATCCCGAATTGCAGGTCGTCATCAGCCAGGCGGCCTCGGTCGAACCGCAGCAGTTTGAATCTCTTGTCGCCGCGGCCCCCTGGGCGAGGGCGGTCAAGGCGGACTATTATCCTCTCATGCACTATGCCACAGCCGGAATGGTCGCCTCCGGAACGGCCACCCTCGAGGCGGCCTGCGCTGATCTCCCCTTCGCCCTGCTCTACCGGGTCTCTCCCCTCTCCTTTGCGATCGGAAAACAGCTGGTCAAGATCCCGAACATCGGCCTTGTCAATATTGTCGCTGGTGAAGCGGTCGTCCCCGAATTCCTGCAGGACGATCTCGTCCCCGATCAGATGGCTCCGGTCGTGGAACGGCTCCTTTTTGATGAGCCGGCGCGCTCGGCCATGCAGGTCAAGCTTGCTGGTGTGCGGAACAGGCTGGGTGAGGCCGGAGCCTCGCAAAAAACCGCCCGCCTGGTGCTTGAACAGATCGGTCTGCATCAGGATGAGACAAATTAGGGTAGTGTGATAGCTCGCACAGGCTCTGACACAAAAAATCAGTATACTCTTATGGATAAAAAAAACAAGGAAAAAGTGCTCTTTTTTCTTGCGACCAGGTTTGCCTGGCTGCTCATCCTGTTCTTTGGCAAGAGTGCTAGGATCAGCGTCCGCAACCGTAAATACTGGAACCAGCTGGTTGCCGAGGGCAAGGGCTTCATCGCCGTGCCCTGGCATGGCAAGATGGTTGCCCCCCTCTATCTGCATCGCCATCTCGGTGTGGTGGCCATGGTCAGCGAACATCGCGACGGCGAGATGATCGCCCGGACCGTCCAGCGGCTGGGCTATTTCACAGTGCGCGGCTCAAGCACGCGCGGCGGAAGACAGGCCTTTCGTGACATGCTCAAGGCCCTCCGCCTCAACAGGATCTGCTGCATCCTGCCCGATGGCCCGACAGGCCCGCGCCATCACTTCAAGACCGGAGCGCTCGTGCTGGCGATGCGGGCAGGCGTCCCCCTTCTGCCGATGACTTTTGCGGCTTCACGGCCCATCACCCTGAACAGCTGGGACCGGATGACGCTCTGGTGGCCCCTCTCCCGTGTCCGCCTGATCTACGGCGAGCCCATCCGGGTTCCGGAAGGACTCGACAGCGAAGAGCTGGAGCTCTTTCGCCGGGAAGTGGAGGGCAGGCTGGCCAAACTGGAAGAGGAGGCGAATGGGCTATTTTGAAACCAGGTGGCCCGCCCTGCTGATGCGGCCCCTTTCCGGGCTTTACGGCTTGGCCATCAGGAGGCGCAATCGCCGCTTCGACAGCGGCGCGGCTGAGGTGTTCCGGCTTGACCGCCCGGTCATCAGCGTCGGCAATATCGTGGTCGGGGGCACAGGCAAGACCCCAACGGTGCTCTATCTGGTGCGTTGGCTGCAGCAGCAGGGCCAAAGGGTGTGCATCCTCAGCCGCGGCTACCGGCGACGGAGCCGGGGCATGGTCGTAGTGGCGGATGGCGAGGGGATTCGCTCCGGAGTGGAGGAGGCAGGCGACGAGCCGATGCTGCTGGCGCAGCAGCTGCCCGGGGCTGTTGTGGTCGTCGACAGCGACCGTGCCCGCGCCGGGAGGCATGCCCTCCAACACTTTCGACCGGATCTCTTTCTTCTCGACGACGGATTTCAGCATCGCCGGCTGCACCGGGATCTCGATATCGTCACCTTCAAGGAGCAGAGCGATCTCGGCAACGGCTGGCTGCTGCCGGCGGGGCCGCTGCGGGAACCGCTGGAGGCCCTGAGACGCGCCGACCTGCTCTGGTTCAACGAGTCTGCCCGCCTCCACGATGATCTGCTCATTCACAGCCCGGCGGATTTGCCCTCTATCAGGGCGAGGTTGGGGGTCACGGACTGCCGCAATCGCGCCGGGGAGCGGCTTAATCCGACGCCCGATCTGCGCGTCGTACTCTTTTGTGGCCTGGCCAAACCGCAGGGGGTGTTGAATACCGCCCGGGAAATGGGCTTTGAGGTCGTCCGGTTCATTTGCTTCAGGGATCATCACGACTATGGGCAGCGCGATATTCGTGATCTGGAAAGAGTGCGGGAGCACCACCGGGCGGATGTGATCATCACCACCGACAAGGATTGGGTCAAGCTGCTCCCCGCCTTCAATCTCCCCCCGCACTGGTTCCATCTCTCTGTTGCTGTCGAGCCGGAAGATGGTCCACACGCCGAGAAGCTGCTGCTGTCGCTCTGCCGCAGCCACGGGATCCTGTAACTGTCTCAAAGTAAGACAAAAATATCTTGCAAATTAGACAAAATTTTGGTATGATACCTTAAGCAGCGCATGATAAAGCATCGATACCTCTCAGCCAATATTGGAGAGTGGCATGGTGGATGAAACAACGAGCAAGGCAAATATTCTCATTGTCGATGATGACAAGAATATCTGCAAGATGATCGAGGCAAGTCTTCGCAAAGAGAAGCGGTATGAAATAGAGACGGCCCTGAGCGGCGAAGCCTGTTTGCGTTTGATCAAGGAAAATCCCCCCGATCTGGTCCTGCTGGATATACAGATGCCGGGCATTGACGGCATCGAGACCCTGCACAGAATCCGAGAAGAGAATCCCTACATCCCGGTGATCATGATGACCGCGCACGGCACCATCGAGCGGGCGGTTTCGAGCATGAAGGCGGGGGCCTACGATTTTTTGACCAAGCCCTTCGCCCGTGACCGGCTGCTGGTGACGGTGAACAACGCTTTGATGAACAGCTCGCTGCGACGCGAGGTCGATGAGCTGCGCTCCGAACTCAAGAGCAAATACGCCTTTGCCAACATCATCGGTCAGAGCGGCGTGATGCAGGATGTTTTCCGCGCTGTCGAGAAGGTTTTCAACAGCAATGTGACGGTTCTCATCCAGGGTGAAAGCGGCACCGGCAAGGAGCTGATCGCCCGGGCGATTCATTACCACTCGACGATGCGCGCCGGCAAGCCTTTCGTCGCCGTCAATTGTTCTGCCCTGCCTGAGTCGCTTCTTGAAAGCGAGTTGTTCGGCCATGAGAAGGGCTCTTTCACCGGTGCGGTCGGACGGCGTATTGGCAAATTCGAGCAGGCCAATGGCGGCACGATCTTTCTGGACGAGATCGGCCTGATGACCCCGGCGACGCAGTCCAAACTTTTGCGTGTGCTGCAGGAGCGGGAGTTCGAGCGGGTCGGCGGCAACGAGCTGGTCAAGGTCGATGTGCGGATCATCTCTGCCACCAACAAGGATCTCGAGGATGAGATGAAAAAGGGCGAGTTCCGCGAGGACCTATACTACCGCATCTCGGTCTTTCCGATCAAGCTGCCGCCGTTGCGAGAGCGCCGCGAAGACATCCCTCTGCTGGCCGGTCATTTCCTGCAAAAGTACGCCAAGCAGGAGGGCAAGAGCATTGAAGGGATCACCCCGGATGCCCTGGATCTGATGATGGCCTACCACTGGCCGGGCAATGTGCGCGAGTTGGAGAATGCCATGGAGCGGGCGATGGTGCTGGCCAGCGGCCCGGAGATCGGCGCCAAGGATCTGCCGGCGGCGGTCCGTTCCCTGGGCGAAAAGCGCATCTACGAATCGGACAACACCCTCGCCAGCTGGATCGAAAAGCTTGAGGAGGAGGCCCTGCGCCAGGCTCTGCTGGAATGCGAGGGCAACATCTCCCAGACCGCCAAGAAGCTCGGCATCGGGCGGGCGACCATCTACCGCAAGGCGAAAAAATACGGACTCCCGATGGTAAAGAGCTAGATGATATTTTGATTTTGTGACCGGGCGCACAGCAAAATTGCTTTGCGCCTTTTTTTATGTTTCATCCCGGCACATTGTATCAGGCTGTCACAGCCCCCTTCCCGTAAAACCTGCTCCCCCTTCTTTTGAAAACAATAATAACAATAATTTACCAAAGTGCTCCGCAGCACAATTCTTGGTACACGATTTGCGCAGGCTATGTGAACCCCGGATTGTGTGCGGGGTGCGGGGTCGCCGGCAGTCAGCAGCCGGCGGGGATGACCAGCGGGATTCTGTACCCTCGTGAGCGGTGGGGTCCATGGGGGCGATGATCGGGGCGGGGAGGTGCTGGTGGAGGGGGGTGGCCATTGATGAACAAGGAAGTGCGACGCGATCCTATGAAAAATGCGAATCTAACGCAGCTTGTGTACAGCATCTGCGACGGGAGCTATAGTCAGTCCGGATTGATCCAGTACATTAATCTGGCGCAGAAGATTTCCCTCAGCTATCTCAAATACCAGGAGATGCTGGGCAAGCGTATCAGCGGAGATGCCTGGGAGGCGGATCTCGAGTTGGCTGACCTGGCGATGGATTGTATCGCCGAGCTTTTCGGCCGTGACGAGTCGGGCCGTTTTCCGCAGCTGAAAAAATATTACGAAGGCAAATTTGCAGAGATGCCTTTTATCAATGATGCTGAGGTTCTTATCCTCACACGGCGTCTGATCGTGCGCAAGACCAAGCAGGAGCTTTCGCGAATTTTCCGGGAGCGGGATCCGGAGGGGGCGAAGATCGTACGCAACATCAAGGTGGCGATCCGCACGGCTGCCGACCTGCATCTTTTCCGTGAACTGGGCAAGGAATATGTATTTCACGGCCCGGTGCCGAAGAATGAACAGGGAGGCGTGCCGAGCGCCCGGCTGGCCCTCTATCTGCGCCGCACCCTGCCGCCGATCCCCGAGGAGATGCTGCACAAGCTTTTTTTGGACAACTACCGCTCCGGCGATTCCGTTTCCGTCTCCATCCGCCGTTTGCTGGAAGCCATTCATTCCCTCGCCGACAATCAGAATTTCTGCGCCCTGGACGCTGTGGTCAAACTGGTCCGTTACGTCAAGTTCGATGTCTGCCGCGAACGGCTGGCTGCCGGGGAATCGGTTTCGACGCCCTCCGATGAACTGGAAAGCAAGGAGATGGAGGAGTATATCAGCGTGGTGATGGAGAGCATCTGGTCGCGGCTGGATTTCCAGTATCTACGCACCCACAAGCTGCCTGCGGAAAAGGCGGCGATCTATCATCGCGCACTCCGCGATGTGCTCTATGATCTCATTCAGAAACGGGACACCTCCTCCTATTATCGAAACCTCAAATTCTATATGCCCGAACTGACCCAGAAGGCGTATCGGCAGCAGGAACGTTCAGTTTTTGAATATCTGGCCAAGCTGGCGAAAAAAGAATTTCGAAAATATTTGTGTGAAATGCTTTAATTTTTCCGTAGTTGCTCGCTTTTGTCTGTATGTTACATATTAGTAATAGGAGGGTGTAACAAACAGGGAGCCAGGCCATAGCCTGGATAAACACAGACCATGAGCGAGCGCCATCGTAAAGTCGACTGCCCCGGAACCAGAGAGCTCGAGTTATACTGTCTTGACGAACTGACCGCGGCGGAGACCAGAGAGCAAATCAAGGTCCACGTTAAAAGCTGCCCGCGCTGCGCCAGAAAGATGCAAAACCTGTACGCCTTTTATGCCATCCTTTCCGAGGAGTTGGAGAGGCCGGTGCGGCCCGGATTGCTGGATTTCTGCAAAAAGCGCGCCTGCAACAAGGTCAAATATGGTTTGCTGATTTGCCGCCCGATCCCGGAGAAAGACCGGCAGCGGGGCAAGGCCTACCTGGCCACACTGGCCTTCTCCGCCAACGGTGACGGCAGCAAAACCAGCCTGACCGATTTCAATCTGAGCCGGGATCAGATCGGGGTGATGCTCTACAGCGACCCCCTGCACAACGAGGTCTCTCTCTTTCTCTGGAGCAAGGCCGAAGGAGGAAGTGCACCCTGCCGGCTCGAGGCTCCCGGGTTGTTCGAGAAAACCGATTTCAACCTCGCCGGGGCGGCCAAGATCCCTCTCACCAATTTTGAATATCTCAACAACCGCCTGCTTTACTTTTCGATGAAAAAAAGGGCTGCGGGCAGGCCCAAACTCGTGAACCGGGTTCAGGAGATGCTCCTCTGAGGCGGCTGGAGCAGATCCGACAATGACGATGAAAGACACAGAGCCGGGAGTTTTCCCGGCTTTCTTTTTTAAGAAAAACCTTGACATAGGGCATATTTTTAGATAAATTTTTATCGGTTAAAAACATACTCATTGTATTGGCAACCCGGAAATGCATCCCATGAATCCGCTCAGTATTCTGCTCATAGATCCCGATCCCAAAAATGTCCGCATTTTGCGCAATAATTTCCTCGATCTCCAGTTTGATGTCGATACCGCCGCCAACGATAGCGAAGCCCTTGAGAAGATCACCGCCCGTTCCTTTGACGCCATTTTGTCTGAAGTATCTGCTCCCGGAATAGACGGCTATGCCCTTCTGGAACAGGCCCAGCAGTCGCCCCTCAACCGCAGCTGCTCAGTGATCTTTCTCACCCAGAAGAGCGATGTCTGGAACCGGGTTAAAAGCTTCAAGCTGGGCGCCAAGGATTACATCATCAAGCCGATCCACGTCCGTGAGATTGTCATGCGCGTGCAGATGGTGCTCAAGCGCCAGGAGCGCTATCGACGGCTCTTGAAGCGGAGCCGCAGCCAATTCAGCGGCCGTCTGGCCGACATCGGCGCGGTCGAGTTGATCGAGGTCTTCGGCGCCGAGCGTAAAAGCGGCGTGCTTACCCTGAACAATGAGAACGGAGTTTCGGGGCGGATAGTCTTCAAGGAGGGGGCGGTCATTCGCGCCTCAGCCGGCCTGCAGCGCAGCGAGGAGGCGGTCCTGAAAATGCTCTCGTGGAAAAAGGGCCGCTTCACTATGGTTTTTGCTCCTGTTGACGGGACAGATGAGATCGGCGTCAGCAATATGGGGTTGTTACTGCAAGGAGCCAAGAGAATGGAACAACGCGAAGAGCTGTTGCACAGGTTGCCCGCGCTGGAGACGGTTCTGGTGACGACGCAAAACTTTAAAAAGATCATCGCGAAAAAAGAATTGGCCTCCGATCTTGAGTATTTTGTCCGGCTGTTCGATGGCGCCCATTCACTCGGCCGGATCATCGATGAGAGCAAGTATGATGAAATCACCACCCTGAACCGGATTCTCAAGCTCTACGAACTCGGATTTCTCCATTCCTTGCGGGATTTTGAGCCGGCCGACGAGCTGGGTGAAACTCCCCGTGCAGTGGAGCAGGCGCCGGAGATGGCGGGGCAGGCGGGAGTCCTTCCTCCTTCCGGTCTGGAACATGTGGAAAAAGCGATCGGATCGGAAACCACAGAGGAGCTGCTGCACGAGCAGATCGACGGGAGCTCCCCCGAAGTGGAGCCCCTTCCTGCCGGAGAGGAGACGCCCCTCTTTGAGGAGGAGCCGGGTGTGCTTCAGCCCCTCGCTCCGGATTCCTCCGCGTGGAATTCCGACAGCAGCTTCGACAAGGATCTCTTTTATGATCTTCGCCGCGCCGAGGAGGAGGGCCAGGATCTTTTCGCCGGCAGCAGGAGCCTGGAGGGGGGATCGGTCTTTTCCGATCTCGACCGGGTCATTCCGCACCATCCCGCCGATGCCCTGCTCGAGATCGGTGCGGAAGAGGAATTGGCCGAAGCCCCGCCTTCTGAACCCGTTCCCAAAGAAGAGGAGGGGGCGGACGAGGTGCGCGAACTGGAGCAGCATGTCAGGATACAGGAGAAATTCCGCAGTGCCCACGGCAGCATCCTGATCCTCGGCAACAACCGCGAACTGTGCCGCCAGATGATCACCAACCTCGCCATCGATGCGGTGCAGGAGAAGAGCGCCCTGCAGTCCGCCGATTCGGATTTGATCCTCGGCACCGCCGAGTTCAAGGGGGGCCATCTGCTCAATCTCATCGCCCTCTCGCTGGAACGAGAGTTCGCCCCGGTCATCGACTTTTTCGCCGGCTCCCTGCTCGGCTTTATCTTCCTCATCGACGGCCGCAGTGTGGATTGGGGGTATCAGCGCTACCTCCGCCAGGTGCTGCGCGAAAAAACCAGCCTGCCGGCGATCGTTGTCTTTAGCTATAATGAATACCTGAAAAAACCGCTCGAGGTGCAGACCATCCGTCAGAGGCTGGGATTGCGGGAGCGGGACGGCCTGCAGCTGGTCAGTGATTTCTCGGTCGTCAATTCCCGGCGGATCATCTTCCGCCTCTTTGAGACTTTTTACCGGCCTCAGGCCCGGCGCGATGCGCGGACCAAGACCATACAGACTACCTCCTGAGGTTTGGAAACGGACATGTCAGGCCCTAATACTCCCAGGCAGAACATCCTCATTGTCGATGCAGCCTCAGCGGCGACCACGCAGCTGGTCAGCGCCCTGCATGACCATCATCTCGAGAGCATAGTCATCGCTGAAAGCGCCGCCGCCCTTGAGCACGCCTTCGCAGCTCCTCCACTGCTTATTCTCAGTGAGCTCGAGCAGCCGGGCATCGACGGCGCCGATCTCTTCAGGCGGATTCGCGCTCATGCCGACACCCAGGACACCCCCTTCATCTTCATCACCCGGATGCCGGAGCTGGAGACGCGCCTCAAGCTTCTCTCCCTGGAGATCGATGATTTTATCGCCAAACCCTATTATCCCGAAGAGGTGGTGGCCCGTGTGGAATCGATTCTGCGCGAAAGCGCCGTCACACCCGGTGGAGATGTTCCCTTGAACCAGGGTTTCACGGGCAGCCTCGAAGAGATGAGCCTCATGGATCTGATCCAGACCCTCGAACTTGGCAAGAAATCCGCGATGATTCATCTGGTGCAGGAGCCCGATGAGGGCTACCTTTTCGTCGACCAGGGGGAGGTTGTGGATGCAGTGCTGAGGGATTCTACCGCCGAGGATGCGCTCGATAATCTGATGTTGTGGCTGCATGGCTATTTCGAACTGACGATGCAGCCAGTGCAGCGTGAGCGCAGGATTATCAGGTCGAACCGAGAGCTGCTGCTGGCCGGGGCACAACGCCTCCACGAGTACAGGCAGCGGAGTGCGCAGCTGCCCTCTGTGGAGAGTTATGTCGCGCGCGCGGCGGATGTGGTCCGCCCGGAGCTGCCGGAGCGGGAGGCGCGCATCTGGGAACTCCTCGAACGGCCGCAGCCCATCCGGTTGCTGGTCGCCTCACTCGGCGAGGATGAGCTGCGCACCATCGAGGTGATCCAGGCGCTTTGGGAGCGGAAATTGATCGTGATTTCACCGGGAAAGGCCTCGGATGCGGATCTCATCGCCAGCAGCATGATAAGGCAGGTTTCGGAATCGCGCCAAAGGTCGGCCGAACCCTACTCCCGCATGGCCTCTTTTTTCACCCGCAACGGCCATCAAAAAAAAAACCTCTCTTGAAGGCTGATGGTTCCGATGCGCCCGGTGGTGGTTCCCCGAACCTGACCCATACCCTTTTTCTGCACCGGGCGGATCTGCTGCTTATTCGCCAGAAGCTTCTCGCCCATCGACCCTGATTATCTGCCGGCATCATCTCCCTGCCGCCGCGGCAGGGGGTGTTCCCGGCCCCTTCAATAAGGTCTCATCCCTATGCAGCGACGATCCGAAGAAAGCGGCATTCAGCGTATGGCTGAGATTGTCGTCGTCGGACCGGAGGGTGACGGCAAAGGCGCATTTCTGCACTCTTTTTGTCCCATCCTTCATGAGACCGAGGCCGGCATCCTGCTCGGGGAAATGCCGATCAATCGTGAACTGGTGCTCTACTGTTACGGCATCGGCTATGATCGCAGCTTCGCCTGGGATCTGGTCGGCCGCAAGATGCTGGGGTATCTGCTCTGCTTCAACTGGTTTGATGAAGAGGCCTATGCCGCCTGCCGGGAGATGGTCACCTTCGCCTCCTCCTCTTTTGCCGCTCCCTTTGTGATCGCGGCCGATCACGGCCTGCAACCCCTGCCGGTGCCCGAGAGTGCAGTACGGCCGCACATTGCCCTCTCCTCCTCCGCCAGATTTCTCTTTTATCAGGGGCACAAACCGGCAAGCGTCCGCAAGGTGGTGACGACCCTGCTCGACCTGCTGCTGGAGAAGCTGTGAGGAGTATGGAGGCATGAAGCCAATGACCTTGCTGGAGACGGGATGATCATGGCGCTGCCCTATAGTACAAAGCTGGATCTGCTGCGCGCGCTCCTCTGCGGCGTCGGTCTGCAGGAGCAGCTGGAGGCGCTGCCCCCGGCCGGGCTGCTCGAAGCCCACCGCTTTGTGTGGGAAAAGACCGTCGAATTCGGCATCAAAATGCGCGGCCGCAGATTCCCCCAGGAGGAGCTGCAGATGGCGCTGCGGGCCCGGGGCGATCTCAAGGCGGCGAAGGGCTGTCCGGCCCAACTCAGGCAATGCCGCCTGCAAGAATGTGCTGAACATCATCCCGAGTGCATGCGCGAAGCCGCCATGGAACAGATCCTCGCTATGGGCGCTGCTGTCAGCGAATATTTGCACAGGCCGGATGCGCTATGAGAGTCCCGCTGGCTCTCCTCATTATTACCTTTCTCCTCGCCTTTTCCTTCGCGGCTACGGCTTCAACAGAGGGCGTGAGCTACCTCCGGCACTGCTCCGGTACTCTCTCTATCTATTACACTATAGAAGACAGCCGGCTGCTGGAGGAGACCCGTTCCATTCTGGAGCGGGCCGCTGAGGAGATTGCACATGATCTGCAACTAGTACCCCGCGATACCCTCCGCGTCATGATTGTTCCGACCAGGGAGAGCTTCAGGGACTATCTGCGCGGCCATATGCCGGAATGGACCCAGGCTTTCGCTGTGCCTGCCACCTCGACAATGATGGTCCGCTCCCCGCGCTGGGACCGCCCTGAATCCTCCTACAGCCAGAGTCTGGTGCATGAGCTGTTACACTTGCTGCTTCATCAACGGCTCGGGAACCGGGAGCTGCCGCGCTGGCTCGACGAGGGATTGGCGATCTTTTATTCCGAGCATGAACAGTACGAAAAGAGAAGTCGGATCTCGCGCGCCCTCGCCACCGGATCGCTGATACCGCTGCAGGAGATCGATGAGGTCCTCAATTTTCACCGCGATCGCGCCCAACTGGCCTACGAACAGAGCTATTCAGCGGTGCGCTACCTGCTGGCCACTTATGATATCGAGGCTTTGCGCGCCATTCTGGATGGGTACGCCGCGGGCGAGAGCAGTGATGCGATCTTCATGCGCGCCACCGGAAGCACGATGAGCGGATTTGAGGAGGAATGGCGCGGCCATCTTGAAACAACGGAAAAGTGGCTCTGGCTCAGCGAAGTGGACGAACTGATCTGGCTCGCTCTTCCCTTGCTGTTTCTCATTGTGGTCTTGCTGGTCCGTCGGCGCAACCGGCGCAAGCTGCGTGAATGGGAGAGCGCCCGCCAGCTCGGGGAGGGGGATGTACTGCGCCTGCCCGCCGAGGGGGAGGGGGGATACGAGACCCCCTGGGTTGCGCCCCACCTCATGCCGCGCCGGGACGAAGAGGATGATGAGGAGGAGCCGCTGGAAGGGGAGCCCGGCGGGGAGGATGGAATCAGATCTTGAATATTTCTGCAGATTTCAGTACATTACAAGATGAAACAGATCCAGAATGTCGTCGAGTATCTGCTCGTCCAGCTCCTAGTTTTTCCGGTTCGTCTCATGCCGCATCGGCTCGCCCTGCGTTTGGGCGTCGGGCTGGGCGGCTTTGTCTATCATATCGTCCCCATCCGCAGGGAGGTGGCGCTGCAGAATATCGCCCGTTCCTTCCCGGAAAAAAGTGATGACGAGGTACGTGCTATCTGCAGACAGGTCTACCGCAACTTCGGCCAGAACATCGTCGAGTTCATCCGCATGCCGAAGATGGACGACCACTTTTACCGGGAGTATATCAGCGTTGTGGGTGGTGAACTGCTTGAGCGCGCGGGTCATGAAGGCCGCGGCGCCATTTGCCTCTCCGGACATTTTGGCAACTGGGAGTTCTTCCCCGCCGTGATCCACCGGCTGGGATTTCCCATGGTGGGATTGGCGCGCGACCAGCGCAATCCCCTGGTCAACAAGCTCATCAATCAGACGCGAACCGGCTGGGGGGTGGAGATCACCCATCTGGGTATGGGCGTGCGCACGATCTTTCGCGCCCTCAAAGCCAACAAGTTCGTGACCATCCTCGCGGATCAGGATGCGCACAACGAGGGAGTTTTTGTCGATTTCCTCAATCGGCCCTCCTCGACGGCGTCCGGGCCGGCCCTTTTCGCACTCAAGACGGGGGCGCCTCTCATCTTCGGCGTGGTTGTGCGCGGGCAAGTGGGCCGGCATACACTTCAGCTTGAGGAGATCGATCATCGGGACCTGCAGGGGGTCACGCCCGAGAATATTCACGAGCTTACCCAGCGGCACGCCCGATTGCTAGAAAAGTATATCCGTCTCCATCCCGACCACTGGCTGTGGATGCACAAGCGATGGAAGACATCACCCCCGGCGGGTCCGGCAGAGGATGGGAATCCGGTTGCACAAGATTGAAAAGATACTGATCATTCAAACCGCCTTTATCGGTGATGTCGTGCTGGTGTCGCCCTTGATCCGGGCGAGCCATGATCTTTTTCCGCAGGCGTCGATCGACGCCCTGGTCATTCCGTCAGCCGCGAACAGCCTGGAGAAAAATCCCGCGCTGCACCGTCTCATCCTCTATGACAAGCGCGGACGCGATGCGGGCGTGCGTTCCCTGCTTGCTTTGGCCGGACGGCTGCGGCGTGAAAGGTATGATCTGGTCCTGGTACCGCACCGCTCCCTGCGCAGTGCGTTTTTAGCCTGGTGGACGCGGGCGGCCCTGCGTGTCGGCTTTACCACCAGCAGCGCTGCTTTTCTTTTCACTCACCGGGTGGTTTATAACCGGAAGCGCCATGAGGTTGAGAGAAACCTGGCCCTGCTTGGAGCGTTGGGCCAAGAGCCGGGTCTGGTGCCGCCGGAGATATTCCCGGACGAGGCCGACCATCTTGCTGTCGATCGGATGCTGGCCAGCCTGGGCGGGACGACCGGTGCGCTCATTGCCATCGCGCCGGGATCGATCTGGGCAACCAAACGCTGGCCAGCGGAATCCTATCGCAGGCTGGCGGAGATGGTCCTGGCGTCCGGATGGCGTCTGGTCTGGATCGGCAGCAGGGGCGACCGGACCCTGTGTACGGAGATCAGCGATGGGCTGAGCGGATTCTGGGTCAACAGCGCCGGTGAGCTCAGCCTGCGTCAGTCCGCCGAGCTGATAGGACGCGCGGAGGTGCTGGTGAGCAACGACAGCGCCCCCCTGCATCTCGCCTCCGCCATGGGCACGGCGGCGGTGGCTCTCTTCGGTCCCACCATACCGGAGTTCGGTTTTGGTCCCCTCAGCGCGGGCTCTGTGATCGTTCAAATTGAATTGCCCTGCCGGCCCTGTTCAATTCACGGCGGCAATAGCTGTCCCATCGGTACGCATAAATGCATGACCGGGATTCCGCCCGAAATGGTCTTTGCGGAGCTGAGCAATCTCATCAAGCGGAAGAGCAAGCATGAGCGAAACCATCAAAATTAATCCCAAGCAGCCCGAGGACGATCTGATCAGCCGCGCTGTCCGCATACTGCGCAAGGACGGAGTCATCGGCTACCCCACAGAAACCGTCTACGGCATCGGTTCGAACATCTTTTCCGCTGCCGCGGTTGACCGGATCTACAATCTAAAAAGCCGCGATCGCAGCAAGGCCCTGATCGTCATCGCAGCCGATATCATCCAGGTCGGCGATCTGGTGGAGGAGATACCGGAGGCGGCAGAGCGTCTGATGGAGAATTTTTGGCCTGGTCCCTTGACCATGGTTTTTCGCGCATCCAGGGAGCTGGCGGGCTCGCCCTTTCATCGTTCCCACACCATCGCCATCCGGATTCCCGACTGCCCCATCTGCCTGGCGCTGCTCAAGAGCAGCGGTTTTCCGATCATCTCCACAAGCGCCAACCGGAGCAATGAGCCCCCGGCGGTGACTGCGGAGCAGGTCAATGAAAAATTCGGTGATGAGCTCGATTTGATCATCGACGGTTCCGAAACCCTCTCGACGACGCCCTCCACGGTGGTCGATGTGACCAGGCTGCCCGTGCGTGTACTGCGCGAGGGCGCCATCTCCAGCCTGGAGATCGATACTGTGCTGGAAAGCGATTGACCTCGACGGGCAAGAAAACCCCCGGCTATAGACCGGAGCGGATTCTGGTGATCCGGACAGACCGGATCGGTGATGTCGTGCTCTCCACTCCGGTCCTCACCGCGCTGCGCCAGGCCTTCCCCTCCGCTTTTATCGCCATGATGGTGCGCCCTTATACCCGGGAGCTGGTCAGCGGACACCCCCATGCCGACGAGATCCTGCTCGATGACGGCTCGGGCGAGCATGCCGGCCTGGCAGGATTTTTTCGGCTGCTGCGCCTGGTGCGCAGCAGCCGTTTCGATACCGTCCTTCTTCTCCATCCCTCCCTCAGGCTGGCCCTGCTCTGTTTCCTGGCCCACATTCGCCACCGGACTGGCACCGGCTACCGGGCCTATTCTTTCCTCTTCAATCATCGGCTCTTTCACCATCGCCGGAAATCGGGCCGCCACGAGCTGGATCTCAATCTCGATCTGGCCCGTGCTTTGGGCGCCCCGCTCGATCACATCGGTTTTTACCTCCACATTCCTGAAGAGGCGCACAGAGCGGTGGCGTCGCGGCTGGAAGAACTTGGAATTTCACCCGGCAGCGGCTTTGTTGTCCTCCATCCCGGCAGCGGCGGGTCGGCGATGGATTGGCCCCTCTCCGGCTTCGCCATCCTGGCCGACCGCATCCAGGAGGAGCTGTCTCTTGCGATAGTGATCACCGGGAACAAAGCGGAGGCCCCGCTCGTTGACCGGTTATGCAGCATGATGCAGAGCAAGCCCAAGCGGCTGGATGGTGCGCTCTCGATCAAGGAGCTTTTGGCCTTGTTGAGCCGGGCTCATCTGCTGGTGGCGAACAGCACCGGGCCGCTTCACATGGCGGTCGCCGTGGGCTGTCCCGTGGTCGGGCTCTACTGCCCGCTGGCTGCTTGCGCTCCGGTGCGCTGGGGACCGTATGGACATCTGGACTCTGTGCTGACGCCGCCGCTGCCGGCCTGCGGAAAATGCACGGGAGAGCGCTGTGCCCATTCCAACTGCATGGAATTAATAACCAGCGACCGGGTGTTTGCAAAGGTAAAGGAACAACTCCTGAACAGCGCGGTCATACCGCCGGGGAAAACATGAAAAATTGGAATAAAACAGCCTGGGCGCTCGCTATGCTCTGCGGCGCCCTTTTCGCTCTCCATGGTCAAAGCTATACTCAAGCCGCGAATCAGGAGGAACTGCGCCTTTTTCCGCACCAGGAGTTTCAGGCGGGAGAGTATCTGGAATACCGGGTTCACTTCGGCAAGTTGAGCGCCGGCCGGGGATCCCTCTGGCTGAAGGATGGGGAGGAATATAACGGCCGCAGCACCTATCTGCTCACGATGCGGCTCTGGACCAACGATTTTTTCTCCAGCTTTTATCGGGTGGATGACGTCATGACGAGCATTCTCGACTGCGAGGGGCTCTTCCCGTGGGGATATGAGCGGATTCTGCGGGAGGGAAAATTCAAGGCCTTCCGCAAAGCGCGCTTCGATCCCCTCAATGCTCGCGCCTTTGAGGGTAAGGATACCCTTGCCGTGCCCTCGTACAGTCAGGATGTCCTCTCGATCATCTATTATGTGCGCACCCTTGATCTGAAAGTCGGACAGAAGATCGACCTGGACAGCTATATTGACAAACACGTCTATCCCCTGACGATGACGGTCGAAAAACAGGAAAAGATCGAGGTGCCGGCCGGCAAATTCGATTGTCTGCTGCTGGTGCCAGGCAAGCGCCCCGGTTCGACGGAGGAGCTTAAGGGAGAAATGTGGATCTGGCTCTCCATGGACGACCGCTGCTTGCCGGTTCGGATCAAGAGCCGTGCGCCGCTGGGATCAGTCAGGATGGAACTCGATAAAGTTAAAATCGAAAACTAGTCCTGCGGCCATCCGCCATGAAAGCCCCGCCCGTAAAACCCCCCGTTCTTCTCTTGGTTCTTCAGCTTCTTCTCGGGGTTGGCGGGGTGCAAGCAGGCGCAGAGGTCAAACCCGCATCCATCAGCGGGTTCGTTCGCGATGCCACCAACAGCGAACCTCTGCCCTACGCCAATGTCTATCTGGATGGGACGCGGTTCGGAAGCCTCACCAGCCTGCGCGGCTATTTCGTCATCCCGCATCTGGAGGAAGGGCGCTATCTCTTCACCGTCTCTTTGCTCGGCTATGAGCGCTGGCAACGGGAACTCCGGCTGCGCGCGGGCCAGGACACTGTGCTGGCGATCGCCTTGACTCCCGTGGCGATTCAGATGGGGGAGGTGACCCGGACCGCACAGCGAGAGCGTTTTGAGCGCGAGGTGCAGATTTCCACCACATCCCTCTCCATGCGCCAGCTTCAGCAAGTGCCGACTCTGGCCGAGGCGGATGTTTTTCGCACCCTGCAGCTGCTGCCAGGGGTGGTCAGCCGCAGCGACTTTTCCAGCCAACTCTACGTCCGGGGGGGCAGCCCGGATCAAAACCTCGTCCTCCTGGATGGGGTCAGTGTCTATAATCCCTTCCATCTCGGCGGCGTCTTCAGCACCTTCAATGTGGACGCGATCAAGGAACTGGAGTTTCTCAGCGGTGGCTTTCCGGTTGAATACGGGGGCCGGCTCTCGTCGGTGCTCTCTATCACCAACCGCGAGGGGGATGCGCGATCGTACGGCGGGGTTGCCAGCATCAGCCTCCTCTCCGCCCGGGCGATGGTCGAGGGCCCCATTCCGGCCGGCTCCTTTCTGATCGCCGGCCGGAGGACCTACTTCGATCAGGTCTTCAAAAAGAGCGACTACGCCTTTCCCTATTATTTTTACGATTTCCAGGGCAAGATCAATCTCGATCTTTCCCATCGCCACCGGCTGACATTCAGCGGTTTCTATGGTGACGATGTCCTCGATTTTTCATCGGAGGCAGAGGATGAAGATGAACTGGACGTGGATCTGGACTGGGTGTGGGGGAACCGCACCACCAGCCTGAACTGGCGCTACATTATCCGTCCCGATCTCTTTGCAGAGACCCTGCTTTCACACAGCCGTTTTAAAAACAGGCTCAGTGCGGTCGTCAGCAGCAGCGGGTCGGCCAATCTGGCCCTTAACAACGAGATCGACGATTACAGTGCCCGCACCGATTTCAACTATTTCGGCCTCAGCGGCCACACCATCAAGCTCGGCGGAGCCTACTCCGATCTGGATTTCACCTACGGCATCTCAATCAACGACTATCAGCTGTTCTCCTATTCCTCCCGTCCGGCGCTCTTCGCCCTCTACGCCCAGGACCACTGGCAGCTCTATCCCCGGCTGATGCTCAAGGCCGGAGCCCGCGCTGAACACTACAGCCTCGGCGACCGCTGGTTCCTCTCGCCCAGGCTGGGAGTGCAGTATCAGCTGACCTCCAACCTTGCCCTCAAGGCGAGCTTTGGCCACTACACCCAATATCTCACAACCGTGGCCAGCGGTGAACAGAACTTTGCCTTGATGGATCTCTGGCTGCCCATCAACGCTTCCTACGATCCCCAGACCGCCAGACATAACGTCGCCGGTCTGGAATGGTGGCTGCCGCACGAACTGATCTTCACCTTCGAAGGCTATTATAAGACCTTTTCCGGCCTTCTCGATCTGAATGAACAGGGGATTGCCTCTGACCCGACGGATGACTATTTTATCGCGGAGGGCACGGCGCGGGGCGTTGAATTGATGGTCAAGCGGCAGACGGGCAACCTGCAGGGATGGCTGGGCTACACCTGGAGCCGGACCCGCCGGCAATCGGGCATGATATCCTACTATCCCAAGTATGATCAGCGGCATGCCTTCCATCTTGTGCTCAACTACACACTCGGCCGGGGATGGACCCTCGGCACCGTCTTTTCCTATGGTTCAGGCATGCCCTATACCCCGATGCCTGGCAAGTACATGCACTACGAGTGGCGGCTCGATGAAAACGCTCTCAAAGGCGAGTTAACGGACCGGCCGGGAGGGAGAAACAGCGCCCGCTATCCTCTTTATCACCGTATGGATCTAAGCCTGCGCAAGCAGGGGCGCCTCTTCGGAATCTCCACCTCGCCCTATCTCCAGATCATCAATCTCTACAATCACAAGAATGTCTTTTTCTACTTCTGGGATCATGATGTCAATCCGTCCCGTCTGACGACGGTCACCATGTTCCCGCTTCTGCCGACGGTGGGGGTGGACTTTGCCTTCTAGACTCTTGAAAGCACTCCTCCCGGCCTTCATCCTGCTCCTGGCGTGCGACCAGGGGCCGGATGTCAATGAGTTCAATTACGAACCGGAGGTCAATCTCTTCGCCCTTCTGCTGCTGAATTCCCAGCAGACGATCATCCGTCTGGAAGAGACCAGCCGCAGCATGGATCCCCTGCCCGATGACCGGGGCATTGCAGGAGCGGAGCTCTCTATCCAGGGGGGGGAGCAGCGGGTGGCATACAGGCATCAGGGGGGCGGCATCTATGCGGAAGAAGGTGAAAAGCTGCGGCTCATCCCCGGTGTAACTTACAAACTTTTAGCACTTTTGCCTGATGGCCGCCGGGTCGAAGCCGAATGCACCATGCCGGTTCCACCTGATATCATCGCGCCGGCCGAGCAGGAGCGGGTGGAGGCCTATGCCTCTCTGCCCATCTCATGGCGCGGAGAGCAGGGAACGCCCGGTTATATTGTCAGCGTGCGGGGCATCACCAGCGGCCACAACGCCGAAACGAAGACCGATTCGACGGCGGTCGATTTTTTCCCCTTTTATCTGGCACAGCCGGATCGCTATGTCCTCAAGGTGGCGGCGGTGGACCGCAATTATAATGAATACCTGCGTGTCCAGGAGGATGAGGTCCCGATCTGGCGAGTCCGGGGCGGGATCGGGGTTTTCGGCGCCATGGCCTGGGATGAACATGTGATCATCGCTCAATGAGGTGGATATGAACAAGATACTGCCGGCTGATACCAACACGGTCTTGCTGTTGCTGCTTGTGGTCTCCATGATTGCAGCCTTTATGATGCTGGGATTCGGCGGCTCGGCAGGGCGCAAGAAGAAGGCGCCTGCGCGGAAAAAGTCCAGGACGCCCTCAAAAAGCTTGCTGCTGATGCTGCTTCTGGCCGCCTCGGCCATGGTTTTGCTCTTTTTTGCGGTCTATCTTCACTATTATACCCCGCTCAAAGGTGAGACCCGCGTCGCCCGTGTGGAATTCGAAAAGGAGGGCGGCAGCAAGGGGGATTTCAGTCTCATCCTGATTCCCTACGAGAATGGCCAGCCCGGCAAGGCGCAATCCTATCCCATCAAGGGAGCCGCCTGGTCGCTCAAGGGAGAGGTACTGCACTGGAAACCGGCGCTCGGAAAAGTCGGTCTGCGCACGATGTTCCGCCTGACGGCGATCGATGGCCATTACGGTCAGGGCGGCAGTGCACGCAAGGGGAGTGAGGTGAAACTGACCGGAACCGCCGCGGAGGGAATCTGGAAGGCAGTGCAGGGGGCCAACCGGATATTCAAGGCGGCTCGCATCACTACCCATCGCAGCGGCAGGGTGGATCCGCTCTGGTCAGGCGGGTATGATGTCTATGCGGATGAAGAAGGAGTGAGGATCGAGAGCGTGGGGAAAACGCCGGCGGCTCTCAAGCGCGAGAGTAGGGAAGCAGCGCCGCATCAGGAGCGGCGCTATCCGCGTCGTCCGGAGGATGTGCGGCACTAGAGTCCCCAGCCTCCGCTGACGGGGATGTGGGCGCCGGTGACGTAGGCGGCCTCTTCGCTGCACAGGTAGAGCAGAGCGCCGGCCAGGTCCTCGGCGGTGCCGGGGCGGCCGGCAGGGATTCTCGCGGCAGCGGCGCGGCGGCCAGATGCGTTCAGGGTGCCGTTGTCCATGAGGCCGGGGGCCAGGACGTTGACAGTGATATGGTGAGGGGCCCCTTCGACGGCAAGGGATTTGCTCAGAATGAGAACGCCGGTTTTGGCGATGGCGTAGGGGAGGACCTGATGATAGGCCTGAATCCGGTCGCTGTTAGCCAAGCCGATATTGATGATGCGGCCCCAATGCTGCGCCACCATTACCGGCCAGAAGGCCCGGCACAGATAATAGACGCTGTTGAGATTGCCCTCCACCATCTCCTCCCATTCCGCCGGCTTCAGTTCATTCCATGGTTTTTCGATAAATGGCCCGACATTATTGACGAGGATATCGAGGCGGCCGAACCGCACAAGGACCTCTTCCTGCAGCCGGTCGGCCTCTTCCGACCGGCGGAGATCAGCCTTAAAGAGGTCTGCTTCAACCCCCTGCGCATGCAGCTCCTCGACCAGCCGGGCGGCCTCCCGGTCGCTTTGGCGATAGTGGATCGCCAGCGCAGCGCCGCGGTCGGCGAGGGCGCAGGCCATGCCCCGCCCCAATCCCCTGGCGCTGCCGGTCACCAGCGCGACCCTTCCCTCCAGTCTTCTCTCTGTGCCGCTCATATGATAATCCGCATGGTTGTTCCCTTGCCGATATGGGTCTCCTTGATGAAGAGACGGCCGTGGTGGTATTCTTCAATGATCCGCTTGGCGAAATTCAGCCCCAGGCCCCATCCCCTTTTTTTCGTGCTGTAGCCCGCCTTGAAGACATCATTGCGCCGTTTTGCGGTGATCCCGGCGCCGTTGTCACTGATGTCGATGGCAACGCGTTTTTTGCCCGTAAGCAGGGTGGTGGTGATTTCAATTCTTCCTCGTTTGCCCTTCACCGCGTCGATGGCATTCTTGACCAGGTTCTCGATCGCCCATTCGAAAAGCTCGCGGTTGAGGGGCACGGGTTTGAGCTCGCTGTAATTCTCGATCAGTTCTATGGGATTTCCCGATTTGGGCAGTCGCTTGCGCAGGTAGGCGCAGACATCGTGCAGGATCGGCTGGAGATCCTGGGGATCGAGCAGGGTTTCGGAGCCGATGTGGGAGAAGCGGGCGGCGATTTTTTCGAGCCGTTTGATATCCGCCTCCATATCCGTCAGGGTCTGTTCCCGGTTGGGCCCCTCGTGGTTGGAGGATTTGAGCAGTTCAAGCCAGCCCAAGAGGGAGGAGATGGGGGTGCCGAGCTGATGGGCGGTTTCCTTGGCCATGCCCACCCAGATGAAGCGCTGCTCGCTGCTCTTGATGCTGCGGAAACTGAGAAAGGCCACGAGCACAAGCAGCCCGAGACCGCTGATGGTGACCCAGGGCAGGTACTGCAGCCGGGTGATCAACATCGAGTCCCCGAAATAGAGATAGCTGAGAACGTACTCCTGGTAGGTGATGGGGATGGGCTCATTTTCCTGGCGCATCTTCTCGAGCACCTTGCGCACCTGCCTGATCGCCTCGGGCGACCGGGCGGTATCGGGAATGGCAAGACCCTGCCAGGAACTGGGATTGCCGTCGCGGTCGGTGAGGATGAGGGGAAAGGTGGCCCGGCTGATAATGTTGACGAAGAGCCAGTCGAGGACCTCGGGCTGGTCCGCCGCCACCGCCAGCCGCTGGTAGGTGAGGGCATAGAATTCGGCGATGTCCCGCGACTGCTTGCGCAAATCCCGGACCAGTCCCTGGACGTAGAAATTGATGGCGGCAATGCTGAGGATGACCACGAGCACGAAGAGGCTGCGCAGGGTTCCGGAGAACATGTAGAGTGTTTTGCGGAAGGACATCATCCCTCTCCTTGTCAAAAAAAGGGTGGGCGAAAGGCCCACCCTCGAGATCAAGCGGTCACCGGCGGTTGTTTGCGGCGCCTCTGATAAAGCAGCCAGAGGGCATATCCGAGCAGCCCGAGTAGCAGGAGCAGGGTCAGCGTGCTGATCCACTTCCCGGCCCGGTAGGAAGCCGGATCAAATTTGAAGACGATCTGGTGATCGCCCGGCCGCAAGAAGAGGCCGCGCAGCAGATAGTTGGTCTTGAAAATCCTGGTCTCCTTGCCGTCGACGTAGGCTTTCCAGCCTGCAGGATAATAGATTTCACTGAGGACCAGGATGGTCGGTGACTTCACCTGGGCGGCGATATCGATCTGATGGAGATCATGGCGGGTGATCTCGGCCGTGTTGGCGCCGGCTGGCGCCACGGCGAAGGGGGGATTCTCCTCGATTATCGCCACCCGGCGCGGATCAAAACGGCCGCTCTTCATGAAATCAAAGATGTTCTTGCGGCCCGTGAACTGCCGTGTGGAATCGGCGAAAAATGCGCGCGGCAGGACGGTGGTGTTGCGGTAGAGAGGGATCTGCTCTGGATCGGCCACGGGCTGGTAGCGTGGGTCGTTGAGGGGCAGATATTGCAGAACCAGGTACTTGACGTTGAGCATGTCGAGCATGGCCGAATCAAAGGCGCGCCTCTCCGGGGCGATCTGATCGAGAGGCACCTCGACCGGAGTGACGCGGTTATCGCGCATGCCCACCCGCCAGTATTTGGACATGAAGCTGTTGAGACCGTAGCGATCCTGAGAGCCGAAGCCGGTCTCGTCGAGAAAATCCTGATAGAGGCGGACCTTGGCGGCGCTGTAGCCGGAGATGTTGGGGATGAGATGGTACATGTACCAGTTGCCACTCTTGTCATCCAGGACCGGAAAGATCCGGTAGAGTTCCTTCTCCTGCTTGAGATACTGAACGGCCGGTGTGGCGGCAAAAAATGCCTTTTCATCCGATTTGTCACGGGGATGGATGATCTTGGCATCCACCATGATCAGATCAAAGATGACCATAGCCGAGAGGGAGAGAGTCAATGTCAGTCGGGTGAGGTTGTTTTTGAGAAACTGGAAAATCAGCACGATAGCCAGGGCAAGCAAGCCGATGGATTTGAAGCTGTCGAGCAGAGCCTTTTTGTAGGCCTCCAGGCGCTGGGCTTCATTAAGGGTATGTCCCCCGCTTCCGGCCATCCCCATATAGATAGATTTGCCGAGCAGGACGATGAGGACGAGGAGGAGGACAATCCCGGTGAAGGCATAGAGATAGCGTTTCACTCCCTTCATCTTGCGGCTGCGTTCCATGGGTTTGAGCTGAGGCAGCTGGGTGCGCAGCTCAAAGAGAGCCTGCAGGCCGATACCGGCCAGGATGAGCATGGCGATATCCAGGATGATATGGATCATGCTGGGAACGCGGAATTTGTTGAAATAAGGCAGAAGCTTGAAGAGGGGCCCGTAAAGCAGGGGCAGATGCTTACCGAAGGAGACCAGCAAAGAAAATAGCGCGACGATGGTCATGATCCAGGTCGTACGATCCCGACGCAGCAGGATGGCCAGGCCGGCAAGGAGGAAAACGATGACGCTGAAATAGAGCGGATAATCCGTGAAGGGCATTTTGCCCCAGTAGGTGGCGCCGCCGAATCCCATGAACGAGGGGATGAAGAAGGTCACCATTTCAAGGGGATGGAAGGACCAGTTGGCGGCATAGTCGAATTCGAGCCCGCCTCCTTCACCGCTGCCGCCGCGGATGGAGTAGCGCTGATAGTCGAGGACCGAGGTATAGAGGGTCATGGAAAGGAGAACCCCCGCGAAGACAGCTCCCGCCAAAAGTCCGGCGGAGATGAGGAGGGGTTTGAATTCCCCGCTGCGGCGGAAATCGGCGATCTCCTTGTAGAGGAAGTAGATGCCGAGGAGAAGAAAGGTGTAATAGGAGACCTGGATATGGGCGCGGACCATCTGGAAGCCGATGGCCAGGGCGGTCAGGCTGAACCAGAGGGCGTTTTTCTCCTCCATCATTTTTTTGGCGAGGAGGAGGATGACCGGAATCAGCACGACAGCGAGGAATTTGGTGTTGTGACCATAAGCGGTGAAAGCGATGAATTGGGGTATAAAGATGACCGCCAGGCCTGAGAAGAGGGCCGGCAGCGGCTCGACGGCGAGCCCGCGCATGAGCAGAAACATAAAAAGCGCCAGGAGGAGATAATTGAAAAAGATGAAGGTGAACTCGGGCATCATGGCGGTGCGGAAGAGCCCGGTGAAGAATTCATCGAGGCGGTTTACGTGTGGAGCACTCAACAGCGATCCGAAAGAGGGCATGCCGCTGAATATGTAGGGGCACCAGAGCGGGGTGATGCCGCGGGCGAGGGCCTCCTTGACAAAAGGCGCGGTCGCACGCGAACTCTGCTGATCGGGCATTTGAAAGGTCTTCCCCGCCAGCATGACCTGGCTATAGAAGATGAGCAGCAGGAGGAAGGCGATCACCAGAAGCACAGCCAGTGGATGGCGGCTGATGATGGTCTCCTTTTCCGGTTGCAGTGGCGCCAGGTTTTTTTCCTTTGCGACTTTTTTCTTTTTCACGGGAGCCTCATTGCTTGACAGATCAAGATGCTGCTTATGGTCTATTATAAGACAATTTATCCATAAAATCCAGCGATTATTGCGCGGCAAGGTTTCAGTTGGCGTGAGGGGCCGCCCCAGCGATGATCTCCCTGAGGGCGCTGCGCCTGCGCTCTTCAGAAAAGAGGATCATCGTCCGTTCACGGGCTTTCCGGCCCAGCTGCCGGTCGGCTGCCAGGGCCTGGTGCAAGGCTGCCACCACCGTTTCGACACTGCGGCTGGCGGCCATAAAACCGGCATCGCCGATGGCTTCCGGGATGCCACCGGCGGGCACGCCGACGGGGATGCATTCACAGAGCATGCCTTCGAGGATGGCATTGGGGAGGCCTTCGCGGATCGAGAACTGGGCATAGACTGCGGCGCGCTGAAAATGGGAGAGCAGCTCAGCGGGGGGAAGCGGGGGCAGCAGCTGCAGATTGGGGATCTGCAGCTCGCGCAGATGGTTCAGCATCTCTCCCTGGGGTCCGATAATCATGAAATGGCCTTCCGGCAGCCGTTGGGCCGCTGCTGCAAAGAGATCCAGTCCCTTGATGCGCATTCTGCGCAGGTCCTCACCGACTGAGACGGTGAGGATGAGATTGTTCTCTTTTTCTCCAGCCGGATACCATTTCTGCGCTGAAAAGCCGAAGGGGATGACCTGGATGCGGCCCTTCACCGCGCCGATGTGGGTGCGGATGTCCTCGACCAGCGATGCGGCAACCGGACAGAGGTGGTCCGCGTTGCGCAAAGCGATACGCGCGCACCAGCCTCTGAAGCGGCGGACGAAGACACCATAGTTGAACTCCGGCAGGCGGGCGACATCATAACCCGCCACCATTACGATCGACGGCTTGCCCAGAATTCTGGCCAGCCCAACCGGCAGCCAGCTGTGATAATCGGCAAACCAGACGATCACCACATCCGCTGCGGCAAGACGCCGGAGCAGCCAGAAGAGCAGATGGATGGTGCTGGAGAGGTGGCGGAGGGCGTTGCCATACACATAGTGGTGGCTGAAGAGGCGGTACTCCTCCTGGAGGAAGGTTTCGTCCTTGAGAATGAAGGTGCTGTTGGATGGTTTGATGAACAGGACCGTTTTAGGCATGGGGTAATGTAAAGCAATCGTGGTAGAGAATCAAGGAGTTTCTCGTGGATTAACAAGAGGTTCCGATCTCCCCCGGGCCGCATGGCCGATACCGGGCCCGCATGCGCCGGGGAGAATATCTGCTTGTATTATTTTGAGGATTTTTCTAACTTGTTCGCAGTCGGTGCGAATCATCCCGGTCATCAACAAGGAAAGGTATCTATGGCCAAAAAACTCAACCTAAAAGTCGATTCGAGCGATGTCCGTGATTTTCAGGGCAGGGTGCGCTTCAAGTTCACCCGGAAATTCGTGCAGGAGGGCATCACCGGAAACGGAGCCGTACTCTCCATCGGGACCGAAAACCGATTCGACACCCTCATGGCCGAACAATTCAATCTGCCGATCTCGTTTACCTCGGGAGATTTTGACCGGGAGTGGAGCGCGCCGGAACAGAAATATGACTATGTCTTCTGTTTTGAAGTGATTGAGCATCTGATGAATCCGCTCCACTTTCTTGACGGTCTGCATCGCTATATCAGCCAGGACACGCGCATATTTCTCACTACGCCCTATCGGCCCCATCTTTTCTGGAACAACCAGCATTTCCATGAATATGACCAGCTGCGCTTCAAGCATCTGCTCGATTCCGCCGGTTTTGCCGTTGTGCGGCACCAAACCCGCATTGCCTGGTACCATCCCCTCTTCTACCTGAGCGGGGTCCGGCCTTTCCTGCGTCTCACGGTCGGTCGGAGCAGGACCCATCTATTTGAGTTAAAAACAGCCGACCAACAGCCTTCCCTTTGATCTCTGCGCAAATCCTTTGAGAGCGGCCGCTTGCATCTGCAGCGGCCGTTTTTATTTGGCGGAACGGACCACTTCGTTGAAGATTCCGGCCAGTTGACGCGTCTGTTCCCGGCGTTCGAAGAGCGGCCACGCTGTTTCTTTCCGCTCCGCCCCAGGGGGCTGCCGGCGATCAAGCAGGCTGCGGAGGGCGGCGGTGACGGCCTCGATATCCGCCGGTGGAGCGCACCAGCCCAGGCCATGATCGCGGATGAGGGCGGCGGCATCCCCTTCCGGGGCGAGGGCGAGGATGGTCAGGCGTGCGCCGATATATTCATAAACCTTGCCGGTGACGATGCCGCGGTTGGCGGGGGCGTCGTCGATAATGAGCAGGGCGGCATCAGCGGCGAGCAGGTGCTGCAAGCTTGAGGTGTGGGTGACGTAGGGGATATGCTCGAAGTGACGGCCCGCAGGGGAGGCGGCGATTTCCTGCAGGATGGGCTCGCCGACGCGGCCCACCAGGCGGACGCGCAGCCCTTCAAGCCCCGGATAGCGCGTATCCTGCAGACGTTCGAGGGCGCGCAGCAGGGCGCGGGGATTGCGGTTGCCGTACATGGAGCCGGTGTAGATCAGGGTGAAGCCGGGCGATCTGGGCGCCGGAGTGATGCCCTCCAGATCGGCTGCGTCGAAGCCGTTGGGCAGGCGGCGCCAGCGCGCATCCCGGAGCGCGGGGTGGCGGCTGAGCAGGTCCTCTTCGACGCCGGGGGAAACGGTGAGGATGCGGTCCGCTTCCGTTAGAACCCCGCGTTCCATGCGTCGCTCCAGGGCCCGGGCGGGAGCGGGCCGCCACTGCGGCGTCGAGAGCCAGCCGATCCAGCTGTCCCGGAAATCGGCCACCCAGGGGAGTCCAGAAGCCCGCTTGAGCTTGCGGCCGATGAGGTGGGTGGTGTAGGGGGGCGCTGAGGAGAAGAGCAAGTCGATCTTCTCCTCGCGAATAATTTTCCGGCCGAGGGCACAGGCGGGATAGAGCCAGGTCATGCGGGCATCCGGCACAAAAAGGGCGGCGCGGATCCATTCGGAGATCCGTTCGCTCGTTTTCTGCTGGCTCTTGTCATCCCTGGTGAGGGTGGCGATGTCCGTGGCGGTGCCAGCGGCCTTGCCGGTGAAGCGGCGGTAGAGGCGGTAAGGCTCAAAGAGAGGCGCACGGTAGATTTTCAGATCAGCGGGGAGTTCATCAGCCAGGGATTCATCGAAGGCAGGATAGTCGGCGTCCCGGGCGGTCAGCACTACAGGCTCCCAGCCGAATTCTCGCAAATACTTGACGAATTTTAGTGTGCGCTGGACGCCGGCGCCACCGGCCGGGGGAAAGTAGTATGTGGTGATCAGGACGCGGGCCATTTTCTTCTCATCATGATGACGGCGCCGGTGATCAAGAGTTCGCGCAGCACCGGGATGCGGCCTATCGTCTGCGCCTGGATGACGGGCCAGCCGAAACGCAGCTGGTAGCTGGGTCGGCTGAAATAGTATCTCTGCCCCTCGATTTCAAGACCATGCCGCCGGGCCAGCCGCTTGCAGAGGGCGATGGTCATCCTGTGCCGGCGCAGTTTCTCCATCTCGAGAAGGAAGCGGGGGTTAGGATCGCGTTTTTTGATATGGCCGGCGAAAAAACACCACAGGGGTCCGGGCAGGATGTGAAACCAGGGCATGCGGCGGAGAAGACCGCCGAGCATCTGCTGGTGCCCTCCAAAGGGGGAGTAGAAAGGCGGAAAGGTCAGGATGAGCCGCGTCTCCGGCTCCATGAGCCGGACGAGGGCGGAAAAGGCCGCCGCCTTGTCGGGCAGGTGCTCGAAAACATCCCGAAGGAGGATCAGGTCAAAGTCGCGAGCCTGGGGTTTGAGCGGCATGTGAAAAAAATCGGCGGCGATGAGCTCCATCCTGGTGAGATGGGTGGGGGAAGCGAACTGCCTGGCCAGCCGGAGACGGCTGGGACTCAATTCCACGCCGACGCTGCTCCCGCCTGCATCAGCCACCGCGCAGAGTATGCCCGCCTCCGCACAGCCGATATCGAGCACGCGGCGCCCCTCCAGACCGATCCCCCACTCCGCCAGCAGGGGCAAAAGGTATTCGCGGCCGAGGCGATACTGATAGAGCCAGTACCTCTCCTTATAGGCGGTCGACTCGCTCATGCCGCCCCGCCCTCACTCCGGTTCAGACCGCTGCCGGGGCTTTGCCGCCCGCATGCGGGTGCGATGGTCACAGCTGGCATGCGGTCACTCGGCTTTGCCCTTGAGTTTTTCGAGGAGGCCAGACTTTCTGGTGGGGAGTTCGACGATGATGCTGGAGTCGCTGAAGAAAAAGAGATCGCCGACCTTCAGGCCGATCTCTTCACGCAGAGGCTTCCAGTGGTCGCGATAGGCCTGGTTGTCAATGCGGGTGCCGTTTTTGTCTTTCACGACCAGGATGACCCGTTCAGGGAACTGGCGATCGATCATGAAGGGCGAATGGGTGGTGAAAACCACCTGATTTTTAAGGGCCAGCTCCTCGAGGACCTTCATGAGGTCCTTCTGCCCGGCGGGGTGGAGATGGATGCCCGGTTCATCGAATAGAAAGAGGTATTCGTTGGCCTGGGCCTCGAAGGTTTGGGCGAGAAAATTGACATAAAAGGAGAGGTACCAGCGGAAGCCAAGGCTGCGCGATTCCGGGGTGTCGAAGACAGTGGTGCTGTCGCTGAAATCGATATAGAGCGAGCGGCCGTTGACGTTAAGTTTGACCTCGATCGAGGGTTCCTGGGACCAGACACGGCGCAGCTGCTCGGTGATGATGCGGCTGGCCTCCTCAAGGGCGCGCCGTCCGCGGGCATTGTCCTCGAAGATCAACTCATAGTTGTCGACACCGCCGATTTTCAGGAGGTTGCGTTCGGTGGCGCAGTCGGGCAGGCCGGCAAGGAGATCGTCAAAGTCCACCCGGTTCTTCAGCAGCCGGATGTCTGGAAAGTAGAGGATCTTGGGCAGTACGCGCAGGAGTTTGGCGATATCGACCGACTCTACCGCGCTGCCATCGATAAAGAGATGGTAGTCATTGAGGGTCGGGCCGTCCTTGCGGATGGTGAACCGGTCGACCTCCTTGAAGGTGTCGGAGAGCAGCTGGAGCAGCCGCCGGTTTTCCTTGGTGAAGCCGGTAAACTCCAGGGCGAGTTCTGGAGCCTTGGCCAGATAGTAGTGGTTGGAGTATTGACAGGTGAAGGAGGCGTCCAATGCCACCTTGTCCCGGAAGGCTTCGAGGGCCTTGAGGATGTTCGATTTCCCGCTCTCATTGGCGCCGATGAGGACATTGATATGGGGATCCAGCGGCAGGGTCAGCTCGTAAATCGACTTGAAGGCGCGAATTTCAATCTTTGAAATGATCATCGGCGCACTCCGGCAAGTGAGTCCTGGTTTGGCTAGACACCCGAGCGATCTATGAGGGTGTCATGCAGAAAGGCATCATCATCCCTTTTCGGGTAATCAGTGGTATAATGAAGTCCGCGGCTTTCCTTGCGCAGCATCGCCGACAGGATCATCAGCTGAGCCACTGTGGCCAGGTTGCGCAGCTCGAGGAGGCCCTCGGTGACCCGCGTGCGCTTGTAATAGTTTTCTATCTCCTGGCGGATGAGGCGGATGCGGCTCAGGGCGCGCTCGAGGCGGGCATTTGAGCGCACGATACCGACATAATCCCACATGATGTTCTGGATCTCCAGGCGGTCATGGGAGATCAGAACCCACTCCTCCTGGTTGAAGGTGCCGCTGTCATCCCATTGGGGGATGGGAGTGGGTATCCTGTTCCGTTTGGCGGCAAACCGGATGGCGGCCTGACTGGCCTCATGGGCAAAGACGACGGCTTCAAGCAGGGAGTTGGAGGCGAGACGGTTGGCGCCATGAACCCCCGTGCAGGTCACCTCCCCGCAGGCGAAGAGGCCGGCGATGCTGGTGCGCCCCTTGAGATCGGTCCTGACCCCGCCGCAGGCATAATGGGCGGCAGGAACCACCGGGATGGGCTCTTTGGTGATATCGATCTTGTAACGCATGCAGTTCTCATAGATGTTGGGGAAGCGGTTGCGGACGGCCTCAGGCTCCAGATGGCTGACATCGAGAAAGACGCAGGGGACGCCCCGCTTCTTGAGTTCGGTGTCGATGGCACGGGCGACGATATCCCGCGGGGCGAGGGCAGCCATGGGGTGGTACTTTTCCATGAAGGACTCCCCATCCTTGTGGATGAGCCGCCCGCCGAAGCCGCGCACCGCTTCGGAGATCAGGAAGGAGTTCGCCTCCGGATGATAGAGGGAGGTGGGATGAAACTGCATGAACTCCATGTTGGCAATGGTGGCTCCGGCGCGAAAGGCGAGGGCCATGCCATCGCCGGTGGCGATGGAGGGATTGGTGGTATGGAGGTAGACCTGACCGCAGCCGCCGGTGGCGAGCACGGTAGCCCTGGCGATAAACTGTTCGATCCGGTTGTCGTTGATGTCCAGCACGTAGGCGCCCCAGCAGTTGATCGAGAGATCGGTGGCCGGCCGCGCGGCGAAGACATGATGCTCGGTGATGAGCTCGACGGCCATATGGTGTTCAAAGACGGTGATCTGGGGATTCTGGCGCACGGCCTCGAGCAGAGCGCTCTCGACATCCCGGCCGGTGTGGTCCTTGACGTGGACGATGCGGTTGTGGTGATGGCCGCCCTCCCGGCCGAGATCGAACTGGCCAGAAGCGTTGCGCGTGAAAGGGACGCCGATATTGAAGAGTTCCTTGACTCGCTTCGGTCCCTGCTCGACGATCAGGCGGACGGCATCTTCATGGCAAAGGCCGGCTCCGGCAGTGAGGGTATCCTGGATGTGGAGCTCGTACGTGTCCCCCTTGTCGAAAACTGAGGCAATGCCGCCCTGGGCGTAGTTGGTGTTCGATTCCGACTTGTGCTTTTTGGTGATGATCGCAACCGTGCCCTTTTTGGCCAGCTTGAGAGCGGCCGAAAGCCCGCCGATGCCGCTGCCGATGACGAGAAAATCGGTTTCCATGCTCATATCGCTCTTGTCTTTTTCAGTAAAAGTACAGCTTATGCACACCAGATGCAACAGGTTTGTTAATAAAAAAAGGCCGGCGATAAAGAGACCGGCCTTACAGCGGCATATGCCCGTGCTGTTATTTTTTCCCGCCAACCCTATTTTTCGATCAGTCCGAGAAGTTCGCGGTTTTTAATTGGTCGGGCGATAAGCTCGGCAATCCCGTTAGCCCGGGCTTTTTTGACCAGGTTTTGATCCCCCTGATCGTAGATCCCGACGAGTTTGACCTGGGGGTGCTGGGCCTGGATCTTGTGGGCGATGTCGAAGCCATCCACCTGCTCGTCAGGGGTCGTCGGCGAGACCAGATCGAGGATGGTCAGGTCGGCGGCGGTCTGATCCAGCATGGCGAAAAGATCATCCACATCCTGGGCGACGCGCACATCATGACGGCTGCTCAAGGCCAGATACATCTGCATCCCGGAGCGCAGCTCGTCGTTATAAATCACTATCTTCATACCATTCCGCAGTCAGTTGGCGGGCCTGAATTGTACTAATCTATAGTAAGATAGTGACAGAGGGCCGGGTCTGCGGAAAGGATTTTAGTAGAGTTTTACCAGCCGGCTGTCCCGGTAATAGTGGCTCAATATAGCCTGATGGTCAAAGCCCTGTTGGGCCATGACGGTGGCGCCCACCTGGCAGAGACCGACCCCATGGCCCCAGCCGGCCCCGACGAAATGGAAATGGGTCACCCGCCCCCCGGAGTCCCGGTCGCGCTCGATGTAGAAGCAGGCGCTGTAAAGATGGCTTTCGGAGAGGGCGCGGCGGATGACCAGTTCCTTGCCGATGCGCACCGTGCGCTCACTGCCGACCACATCCAGGTGGATGAGCCTCCCGCCTGGAGCGCGGTCGCCCGGAATGAGGTCCACCAGCTCACCGAAGGTGATGTTCAAACGCCGGCTGATCAACTCTCCCAGCTCGAGACGCGGATAGGAGACCCGCCAGCGGAAGAGCTCCCTGGTATTGTAGGGCAGCGAGGAGGGAATCTCGTAGCGCTGGGTGTTGCACCAGACATCCGGGGAGCTGTCGATATAGGCTTTGACCTGGGTTTCGTTGGCGAGGGGGTACTCCAGCTTTTCCCGGCCGTCGACACCGGAGACGAGATAGGGGACCTCGCGGTTGTCCCAGATATGCGCATAGTCCTCCATGATGCCGCCGCAGATCTTGGCGTAGCGCGCATCACAGACCCGGCCGCCGTGGATGAGGTTGACGCCCTCGGTTTCTTGCGCGGCAAAACGGGAGTGCTCCGAAATGTTGGCCACGCCGTGATAGCACTGGCAGTGGTCATCGGAGCAAAGGTGGAATCTCTCATCGTAGTGGTGTTTGCCCATGGTGGCCAGGATGGTGCTGCGGGCGGCGATGGTCTGGGCCTGGAGCAGCTCGATGGGATTCTCTTTGGTCATCTCCGAAGAGTTGACGCTGATCAGATAGGTCTCGACATCCAGCTCATTGATGGCCTGAAGCCGGCCGGCGTTGTTGAAGCAGATTTCGAGGATGCCGGGCAGGAGCTGAGTGCGTTTATGCTGCCAGTGAAATTCGATGCCAACGGTGACATCGAGGAGCTGGATATGGGCCTCGGGATCCTCCGGGACGACCCGGCAGCCATCGGTGATGGTTTGATCCATCACCCTCAGCGTGCCGGTGGCCTTGCGGACGATCTCCTTGACCACCACTGCCTCACCAACGGGTTCATATCCTGCGGCAAAGGATTTGGCGGCGGCCTCGTCGGCGAAAGGCTCGGTGACGATCCAGTACTCACGATTGTCCATGACGAAATCGGCGAGTTCGAGCACGACCCCGGGGCGCCAGAGGAAAGTGGCAATATTCCGGGCAGCAAGCTTTTCCTGCTGCAGGTGCGCTTCTTCCCCGGTCAGGGCGATAGCAAGGCGGACGCGGAAGTGAAGGCTGGCGCTCTCGGCCCGGGCGATCACCGCTTCCTGCACAGCGCCAGCCGTTCCCTCCGCGATGCGGCGGTCCTGCAGATCGAGCAGGGCAAAGCCGGAGGTACACTGGAAGCGGATGGTCTCGGCGGACTGAATCATGCCGATGCGGACCTGAGGCATGCTCTTAATCATGGTCATCTCCTATGGTTCGGTCGGTGGCAGCCGGTATGCGGCGTGCAGTGCAGGCCTTTTGAAAGCCGGCGAAGGCCGGGATCAGGAGCAGCAGGGAGGCGGCGAGCCATATCCAGTGGACATGCTCGCCGGAGGTATACCAGGCAAGTTTCTCCTCAGCGGCATTGGCGGCGAGAATCGAGAGCAGGTTGTTGAATCCGTGGATGAGGATGGCGGGCCAGATGCTGTCGCTGCGCCAGGCGATATACCCCAGCACCAGGCCCAGCAGGGTGATCTGAATCATCCACCAGATGTTGAAATGGAACATGGCAAAGATGATGGCCGAAAGGGCAATGGCCGTGGCGATGTCGTGCATGCGCTCAAGCGAACGCTGAATCAAACCGCGGAAGAGCATCTCCTCGGCGATAGCAGCCACAATAACCCCGTTGCCGATGATGAGGAAGCCATCGCTGAGGGAATGAATCGACATCAGGTCCCCGACATCGAACCAGGAGGGCAGCGGGAAGAAAATGGCGATGAGACGGTCCAGTTCATCACCCAGTATCATGACTGGCAGTGCGAGCAGCAGGGTATAAAAGAGGATCTGGGGGGAGACCGGATTGAACCGGAAGGTGCGCGCGAAAGGCATTCTCCGCCTGTAGACAAATAAAAGCGCCGGGATAATGAAGAGGGTCTCTGCGAGCAGTCCCGCTTTGGGACCGGCGAGAAAGACCATCACGGCGCCGAAAAAGATGCTGAAGAGGAACATGGCGAGCGTCCACAGCATGATTCTGGAGAGCGCCCGGGCATCGAGGAGGCTGTTGTCGACTTCAGGTTCCATCGTAATCCATTGGCCTTAGTGGGAGCCGGTTAATTGGTAGAGCAGGATGCCCGCGGCAATGGCGGCGTTGAGCGATTCCACGCCGCCGCTGCCGGGGATGGTGATACGCAGATCAATCAATTGATCCAGACCGCTCTTGAGGCCGTGCGCCTCGCTGCCGATGATGAGCAGATCGCGCCCGCCGCCGGTTATCCGGTGCGCCGGTTGGCCTCCGGCCGCCTCGGCGGCGAGCAGCCGCCATCCGGCTGACCGGGCCGCTGCGGCCGTCTGCTCCAGATCGATTCCCTCGTGGATGCGCAGACGAAACAGCGCGCCCATGCTGCTGCGGACCACCTTGGGATTGTGAAGCTCGACGGTGTCACGGCTGAGCAGCAGGCTTTTGACGCCGAACCACACCGCGGTCCGCAGCAGGGTACCGAGATTGCCCGGATCAGCCAGGTCGTCGACGGCGAGTACGAGGGGTTCCCGGTTCCCGGCGGGTGAAAATGGCCCGGCTTCGCCGGCACGGACCAGGGCTGCTATCCCCTGCGGGCTGCGGGTTTCTGTCAGCGCGGCGAGGGTGGTGGCGTCTACGGGCTGGAGCGGAATTTTCCTGCCGGAGAGGGCCTGAAGCAGGCGGCGGGCGCGCGGATTCTCCATCCCCTCCGGGAAAAAAAAGGCGCATTCCACCGGAGCGCCCGCCGCCAGGGCTTCCTCACAAAGCCGGACCCCCTCGATGAGAAAGGCCCGTTCCTCTTCGCGATATTTTTTCTGCTGCAAACGGCGCAGATCCCTGATCTGCTGTCTGGAAAGGGACATGGTCGGCCGTTCCGGCTCAGTGCAGGCCCAAGGTCTTGCAGTGCAAGATTAGATCGGCGGCGGGAATCTCCTCCTGGGAGCCGTCCGTCAGATTCTTGACCGTGAGGGTCTGCGCCTCCACTTCATGTTCGGCGATGATGATGACCACGCCGGCATTGAGCCGGTTGGCCTCGCGCATCTGGGATTTAAGGCTGCGCTCGCCGAAGGCCATGAGCGCGCCGATCCCGTGGCTGCGCAGCCGGAAGACTACTTCAATGGCGGCCGTTTTGGCGGCGCTGCCCGCATGAGCGACGAGAATCCGCGGCGCGGGCAGCGGCTCAGGAGTGAGACCCTGCTCCTTCATGCTGAGGATGATGCGCTCGATGCCCGATCCGAAGCCGATACCGGGAGTGGGATCCCCCCCGAGCTGCTCGATCAGTCCGTCGTAGCGGCCCCCTCCGCACATCGCATTCTGCGCGCCGATCCCTTTGGCCCAAACCTCAAAGACGGTCTTGGTGTAATAGTCGAGCCCGCGCACCAGTTTGTGATTGATGATGTAGGGTTTGCCCAGGCCGCGAAGATAGCTGGTCAGGGCGGAAAAATGATTGTCGCACTCGAGGCAAAGGTGTTCGCTGATCACCGGGGCGGCAGCGATGACCGGCTGGCAGCCGGCCACCTTGCAGTCGAGCAGACGGAGGGCGTTGCGCTCCAGCCGGCGTTTGCAGTCCTCACAGATCTCATGCAGATGTTCCCGGTAGTAGGCCTTGAGCCTCTCGATGTAAAGGGGGCGGCACTGCGGACAGCCGGTGCTGTTGAGCTGAAAGGCGAGATTCGAGAAGCCCAGTTCGGCGTAGAGCTGCCAGGCGACCGACATGACCTCCAGATCGATGGCCGGATCCTGCTCGCCGAGGGCTTCGACATTGAACTGGGTGTGCTGGCGGAACCTGCCAGCCTGGGGTCGTTCAAAGCGGAAGACCGGACCGATCGAATAGAGCTTGACCGGCTTGGAGAGCATATGCAGCCCGTTTTGCAGGTAGAGGCGCATGAC